>OLGB01004142.1_pt1 | contig 12739 bp, 6 predicted proteins | sample 1605691 | NCBI WGS metagenome assembly OLGB01 (sample SAMEA3888925, study PRJEB22519) | human gut metagenome | biome: human gut; feature: human-associated habitat; material: faeces | place: Denmark | collected 2010
GCGAACACCCGTGGACGTTCGTGATTGTCGGGCAGGGCGGCGGCAAGGCGCGCCTGGAAAAAATGGCCAGCGAGCGCGGCCTGACCAACGTCCGCTTCTTCCCGCTTCAGTCTTATGACGCGCTGCCCGCGCTGCTGAAAATGGCGGACTGCCATCTGGTGGTGCAAAAACGCGGCGCGGCGGATGCGGTGCTGCCGTCCAAGCTGACCAACATTCTGGCGGTGGGCGGCAACGCGGTGGTGTACACCAATGGCGTGATGGCGCTCTCCATGCCCGGCCAGGTAACGGCGCTGGTAGGGCCATCCGGCGGGGGCAAGACCACTGCCGCCAGTCTGATTCCCCGATTCTTTGATGTGGACAGAGGCGCCGTTTCTATTGGCGGTGTCAATGTCCGGGAAATGGACACAGAAGACCTGATGAAGCAGGTAGCCTTTGTCTTTCAGGATACCCGGCTGTTTAAGGAGAGCCTTCTGGAAAATATCCGGGCTGCCAGACCAGAGGCGACCAGAGATGAAGTTCTGTCTGCCGCCCATGCCGCCCAGTGTGATGACATTCTGGAAAAACTGCCGCAGGGTCTGGACACTGTCGTTGGGACGAAAGGGATTTATCTTTCCGGCGGTGAGCAGCAGCGGATTGCTCTGGCGCGGGCTATCTTAAAAGACGCTCCTGTCGTCGTGCTGGATGAGGCCACCGCTTTTGCCGATCCGGAGAACGAGCATCAGATTCAGAAAGCGTTTGAAGCGCTGACTCGGAACAAAACTGTGCTGATGATTGCCCACCGACTGTCCACGGTACAGGATGCGGATAACATTATCGTCCTAAGCGACGGGAAGATTGCCGAACAGGGAAATCACCGTGATCTGTTGCAGAAAAACGGCGTCTACGCCGCCATGTGGGCGGACTATCAGCGCAGCGCCCAATGGAAAGTGGGAAAGGAGGCAGCGGTATGACGAAGAAATTACAACACTTATTTGCGCTCAGTGAAAAAGGGGCAAAGGATCTGGTGAAAGCCGTTATCTGGTGTTTTATATGCAATGTGGCCCTCATGCTCCCTATCGGGGCAGTCCTGTTCACAGCGCAGCACCTTCTTGGCTGCCTGGAAAACGGCGGCAGCCCTATGGAGGGCTTCTGGATCTATGTAGGCTCTGCCCTGGCAGTTCTTGTCCTGTTGTTCATTCTCCATTGGTTTCAGTATGCCTCACTGTATCTGGCAACCTATAAAGAGAGCGCCAACCGCCGGGTGAGCCTGGCGGAAACCCTGCGCCGGCTTCCATTATCCTTTTTCGGGAACCGGGACTTAAGCGACCTTACATCCACCATGATCGCCGACTGCTCCAGCCTGGATCAGATGTTCTCCCACTATGTGCCCCAGTTGTTTGCCTCCATCGGCTCCACGCTGGTAATCGGTGTCGCCATGTTCCTGTGTGACTGGCGGATGGCGCTGGCTATCCTGTGGGTGGTGCCGGTGGCAATACTGCTGACGGCAGGAAGTAAGAAAATTCAGGATTCCTTTGGGACAAAAAATATTCTGAATAAGCGGGCGGTGGCCGACTGCATTCAGGAGGGGCTGGAGACCATCCGGGACATAAAAGCCTGCAGCCGCCAGGAAGCCTATATGGGGAAGCTGGAGGAAAAGCTGGCTGCCATGGAAAAGGGCTCCATCCATTCGGAACTTGCCACCGGCGTGTTTGTTTGTTCCGCACAGGCGTTCCTTCGTCTGGGGCTGGCAACTACCATCCTGACCGGCGGGGCACTTCTGGCAGCCGGAGAGCTTTCCTTCCTCTACTTCCTGGGGTTCCTCTTTGCAGCCGCCCGGCTATATGACCCGCTTGGGCTGGTCTTGCAGAATATTGCCGCCACCTTCAACACCAAGCTGCAGATCGAACGGATGCGCTCCATTTTGGAACAGCCGGTGCAGGAAGGTACGGAAGAATTTACACCGCAAAATTATGACATCACCTTTGACCACGTTTCCTTTGCCTATCGGGAGGGGGACGGTGTGCTGGAGGATGTGAGCTTCACCGCCAAACAGGGAGAAGTGACCGCGCTCATCGGTCCTTCCGGTGGAGGAAAATCTACCGCCTGCAAGCTGGCTGCTCGGTTCTGGGACGTCACCGGCGGAAAGGTATCCCTGGGTGGAACGGACGTGTCCACGGTAGACCCGGAGACACTCCTGAGCTCTTACTCCATGGTATTCCAGGACGTGGTGCTGTTCCGGGATACGGTGATGGAGAATATCCGCCTGGGTCGGCGGGGAGCAACGGATAAAGAAGTCATCGCCGCCGCCAAAGCCGCCAGGTGCGATGAGTTTATTCAGAAACTTCCCCAAGGCTATCAGACCATGATCGGAGAAAACGGCTCCACCCTCTCCGGCGGAGAACGGCAGCGGATCTCCATCGCCCGTGCCCTATTAAAAGACGCGCCTGTGATCCTTCTGGATGAAGCCACCGCCAGCCTGGATGTGGAGAACGAGAGCGCCGTGCAGGAAGCTCTCTCCCGTCTGCTCCATGGCAAGACGGTGCTGGTCATCGCCCACCGGATGCGTACCGTAGCCGGTGCCGATCATATCGTAGTACTGGAGGATGGTCATGTAGCTCAACAGGGAACCCCGGCAGAACTGATGGAACAGGGAGGCCTTTACCGGCGTATGGTGGAACTTCAAAAAGAAACAGCACAGTGGAAGCTGGGATAAAACTATGAATTGCTATGATAGCAACACAGCTGATGATATTCATTTAAGATAATTCCTATCATGAGAAGCATTGTTTGTACAGCTATGTCGGTCCATAAAGTTCATCGGATCGGCATAGGCTGTACAATACTCTTTTTAATCGAATGTTATTTAGATAAACCATATAACGATACGAAGAAAGTTTCACTTGACAAACCGGCGGAGGCATGATATATTATTAGTAGTTAGCGATAACTAACCAAAACTCCCTAAAGCCTGAAACTGTATATAGAAAAAAGACGCCGGTTCGCTGCTTCAAAGCGCGCAGGTTTGTTTTCGTATACATTGAATAACAGGAAGAGGGGATTTTTTATGTCTGAAAATCTGAACGGTATCCAGATCCAGCTGCTATTATATTTTTTGGAAGCGGAACCGAAAAAGCGGACGGTGACCGACGCCGCCCGATATTTGAATAAGCCGAAATCCACCCTGACGCATATTCTTGACAGCCTGGACGATCTGGCGCTGATGGAGCGTGTAGAAGGGCGAAAGTCGGTGCTGACCGCCGCTGGGGAAAGAACGGCACAGCAGCTGCTGCACCAGCGGAAAATCCTGGAGCAGTATATGCAGTATCAGGATATTCCGCCTGCGCAGGTAAAAGAGAACGCCTTGCGGGCGCTGTCGGCGGGCTTTTCCGACGAGTTTATGGCGCGCCTTGCTGAACAGGAGGGGCGGATGCGCCTCAAGGAGATTTTTGCCGGGCACCGGGATTTTCACGGCGGGGATATCTGCAATTACCTCAAGGACGGCAGCTATTACTTCCCGTTCATCATTTACCGGGAGCAGATCAAGAACCACAACAATCTCTCCATGGCAAACAAAGGGTTTGAAAACCCTTGTGAGCTGATCGTAAAAGACCACGAGGGGCTGGTGTATCTGGCGGTAAAAACCGTGTCCGCCGAGTCCATGTCCAGCGGCAAAAAGATGGAGGGCCGGGTCAACAAGATGCAGTACCTGTACGACGGCGAGTTCCGGGACGGTGGGATCGATGGTCGGTATGTGTATTTCCCGGTGACGGCGCTGAATTTCATCGCCATGGGAAAGGCCGGGACACCCTGCTGCACGGCAGCGTATGCCTGAAAATGCAGTGCAGCGTTGGAGATATGCATATGCCGGAGAGCACGGCGGTTTTCACCATGTTCATCCACTGAAACGGGGCTGTCAAGGGCAAAATAAAAATTTTTTGAACCGTGTTTGGTACAAGTGCAGTTTTTCCCTTGCCATGCGGGCTCCGGGGCTTTTTTAGGCCGAAAAACGGCTGTTTGAACCAGGTTTGGTACAGAAATTCGATTGACAAGGAAAAGTCAACTGATTATACTGAAACTGCTTTAGGGAAACTGCGGAATAAATTGGAAAAGAAAAAACAGTTTGTGAAGCAGAAAAATACAACTATTTATGCGCCGAGGGAGAAAGCTGGAAACAACAGCTCCCTTCGGAACCAGGAAAGGCTTTTGAGATATGGGGCATCTCCATAGGCAAAGCCGAAAAAAGAACAGGTGAAGCAGGCTGCCTCAAAAAAACTCCGGGAGGAGTATTTTTTCAGGGGTTTGGTTAGCTATTGCTAACTTTGGGTAGGCGGCCTCCTGCACAAAAGGAATATACCGGGATGGCGAGTTCACGGCTCGGCCTCCTGACCAGAAACAATAGAAGGAGGAGCCCATGAGCCGTATCAAGGATTCGCCGTAGAAGCGGCAAAAATTTTTTCATTGATGGTTAGCAGTTTCTAACCAAAATACACTCTCCCCTGCGTGGGAAAAAACGAAATGGAGGTAATCAAAATATGACAACGACAAAACAGTCGTGGTTCAAACGGAGCCTGGCAGTCCTGCTGGCCGTGATGATGGTCATGAGCATGGGCGTTGCCAATGTGTTTGCTGCGGGAACGGATGAGGTAAGCATCCCGGATGCAAACCTGAAAGCAGCTATTAACCAGCAACTTGCCAAACAAACCGGCTCACAGCGTGCGGATGATGCGGCTGTCACCGAGGATGACATGGCAAGCCTGACCGAGTTGGTAGCAGAGAACGCTGGGATTAGCGACTTAAAAGGAATTCAAAATGCTACTAATCTAAAAAAATTGGATCTGAGCGGCAATAACTTATCCGGGGCGGGAACGTTTTCATATCTATCGCTCATTACGTCATTAGAAGATCTTGACTTGTCTGATAATCAATTTGCCGGTAAAGCATATATCTATGAGATACCGGATTTAAAGACATATGATCTGTCGGGTAACATGATTAATTCACTTTCATTTGCAGCTGACTGTGAACTTGCTCATTTGGAAACTATGGATTTGTCGAACAATTACATTTATCTGAATGAGAGCACTGTCGGTTATTCCGAAATGGTGAATATAGGTATTGATAAATTTGATTTGGAGGATCAAAAAAATCTTGCAAGTTTAAAAGGGGCGTATATTAAAGATCCTGACTCTACGAATTTTCAGACACGTAATAGCGAAGTGGTTTTTGTAGATACAAAAACTAATACCATTGATGCCGGGAATTCTTTGGGTGGCTTGATTACTTTTGCTCTAATTGGATATGCAGAGGATGCGACAACTAAAGTTACTGTAAACAACGAGAAATATACGGTTGTTTCCGTAGATAAGAGTGGCAGTCTTGATGAGGGGAACATAGCAATAACATTAAGTGGAATGCCAACTGGTGAAAACAATGTATCGCTATCTGTGATGCACGTAGGGGGACAAACCCAAGAATATATACTGAAAGTAAACGTACAATCTTTGCCCACTGGTAGTGATGAAGATTCTGCTGGTATTACGGATCCCGCGCTGCAAAGGGCAATATGTCAAAAACTGAAAATTTCGGATTACAGCACCCATGTTGTTACAAAAGAAGAAATGCAGAGTCTCACGGGTTCGCTTACTGTAACCAATGCAGCAAATTTAGAAGGGCTTCAGTATGCAACAAATTTGACTTCACTTGATGTAAGCGGTACTTTTACAAAAATACCGGAACTCAGCACGAAGCTTACATATCTAAAAATTACAAGCAACGAGTGCTCGGAAGTCCCGGAACAATTGGGAGAGTTACAATCTCTTGAATCTCTGGAGTTGGCATTACCATCCATTTCCTCACTTCCGGATCTATCCAAAACAGCCTTGAAAAGTCTGTTATTAAAGTGCTTTGATGAAAACGTGCAAAATGGGACAAAATTGACAAAAATACCTAATGTTCCTTCGTCATTAGAACAATTGATTGTTTGGAGATATGAGAGTTTAACGGCGTTACCGGAAAATTTGGCGATATGTTCAAATCTTAAAAAAATTGAATTGATGAGTTGTGATGCACTACAAGACTTTTCTGCTCTGAGTAATTTGAACGACGGTCAGATTGAACTTTCTATCAGTAATCAGCAGAACGCGACCATTCTTGCCGGAAGTTCTGGTAATGATGGAATGGTTGACAGCTTAAATAGTTTGACGATCCAAAATTGTCCGGGAATCATTTTTTCGGACGATGTCAAAGGATTCAGTAATCTTTCGAAATTAGCCATAACGGATAGCGGCTTAACAGATGTTCCCGAGATATTTTCCGATTGTCCTGAACTTCTTTCTTTGAATTTGGAAAATAATGCTTTTACGGATATTCCGGAAAAAATTACAAAATTAAGCGGCTTACAGTCATTGGATATTTCAGGAAATCCGATTGTTTCTTCAGACGTAGAATTGCTCGGACTTACAGGCTTAACTTCTTTAGATATCAGCAACTGCCAACTTGTTGAATTGCCTCAAAAACTGAATAGCTTAACAGCGCTTATGACATTAAATGCCAGCTCAAATTATATAAAGGCTGTTGGGAGTGAAATAGAAGGGCTATCTAAAGTGACAACATTCGATTTGTCATCGAATTATCTTTTAGAAGTTTCTTCCTATTTCTCAAGTTTAAAGAGCTTACAAACCTTGTATCTCCAAAATAATCCTTATACTACAGTCCCAATGGCTCCTTTTGAGGGATTAAATGATTTGAAAACTGTTTATTTAGGCGGTGGATTGAAAGAAAGCCAGCTTGATGAGCAGACAACTCAGACTATAGCATCATTAAAAGCGAGTGGTGCAAAGGTTACAACTTATGGGCATACTCAAATTTCTATACTGAAATCCCTTACCGTTGAGGGACAAGGGGGAATTCAGGGCGTAATGGAACCCATCAAAACGAACTCCACATCGCCGGTTAATTTGTCTATTGTTTTACCGGAAGGAACAGATAGCATTACATTTACACCCGTAACTCTATATGAAGATACGACAATGACTGTCAACGGCAATACAGCTATCAGCGGACAACCGATTACTGTTGATGATCTTAAAAAGGGTTTAAATGAGATAACGATTTATACGCAGAACGATTACAAATTGGTTCCAATGCTCCCGTCCAGTACCTCTACATATGTTCTTTCTGTTCTAGTAGGCGACTATGCCACCGAGGGCTTTCCAGAAGAAGGCAAATACTATGAAATTCCTATCGTTGCACTAAAGGAAAATGAATCCGCCAATTCCATGACAAATGATTTTATTGAAAAATCGGTTGTTGTTTCGTACAAAGATGGTCAGTACAGGATAGACTTTACAACGATCCGGCAGGACTATATGCCCAGCCTGAAATATCGCAATGCAGAAGGCAGCTATGTAGACGCTGACGAGCTCTCCCGTGATGTGGGGGCAAATACCGCAACCTGGAGAATGTATACGGACACTTTGGAAGAAGACCTGTATATCTCACCATATGTCGTGCCGATGGGATATTCTCCGGTGTGTCGTCTTCAGTTTGATTTGACAAAAATTGTGGATATCACCGACACTATGCCCACTATCGACAAAGCGGCACTGAATATCGCGATTAACGCTGCGGTTGCTATTACCGAAAAACGAAATGTCTATACGGATGCCAGCTGGAAGAACCTTATTGAGAAGCTGGAAGCAGCCCAGACAATCGCAGAAAACGATACTGCAACTCAGGATGCAGTGAATTCCGCTGCAACAGAATTGGAAACCGCTATGACGGTAGGCGGCGAAGGCGGCCTTGTGATTGACGAATCCAAGCTGGCGAACAAGACTGCTTTGGAAACCGCAATCAATGAGGCAAAAGCCCTTCAGCAGGGGAACCACACGGCTACGGCCTGGAATGCTCTGCAGGAAGCTATTGCCGATGCTCAGGCTGTGTACAATACCCTGGAAGCCAGCCAGACAGAAGTAGATACCGCTGCCAAATCCCTGAACACGGCAGTCACCCTGTTCCAGAACAGCGGCGAAGCTTCCGAGTTGGACAAAAACAACCTGGAAGACGGTGTGTACTCGGTTTACGGCGAGATGATTAAAACCAACCGTGAAGAAAAATCCATGAGCAACGACGCCATCAACCACTATATCAAGCTGACGGTGGAAGACGGCAAATATTACCTCAATATGGATTTCCACGGTCTGGCCTATCTCAACAAATTCGGCTATCTGGCCGAGCTCTCCTACTATGACGACGGCTACACCTACGGTCAGTACGGCACTGTTGAAGGCACCTTGATTCCTGCTACTGTCCTTTCTACCCAGAAAAACGCCGACGGCAGCGACCTGTACGACGAATTCAATCAGACGGGCGGCTCCTATGAAGGCAAGTTGTATCCCGATCAGATTAAGTTCCCGCTGGTCGCGGACGCTTTGGCGGATGAAGAGGGTTATGTACCGCTGCATGTGTTCGTGCCGGTCATGGAAGACATTTCCGCCGGCACCGGCGATCAGGATGTGTTGCTGAAGCTTGACTGGTCCACGCTTACCAAAACCACGGAAGACGACCCGAACTTTGAGCCGGAAGAGCCGGTGGAGCAGTCCCCTGCTGTGGATTACACGGACGCCGCCACTGGCGTAAAGGTGAATGCGGACAAGGGCGTGTTCGATGAGGGCGTGCAGATCGTGGTTTCGGAAATCACCAAAGGCGCTGACTATGACAACGCGGTTTCTTCCCTTAGCGACGTGGGCAAGAAGTTTAAGCTGTACGATGTGAAATTCCTGGATGCGGACGGCAATGAAGTAGTACCCAACGGTACGGTGAGCATCAGTTTCCCGATTGCGGCAGGCTATGATTCCGCGAATCTGGCAGTCTATCGTTTGGACGATAGCGGCAAGGTGCTGGTAAGAGGCACGGTGGAAAACGGTTATTACACGGTTATCACCAAGACCGCCGGGACCTATGCGCTGGTGGAAAAAGGCAGCACCATCACCGATGCGGAAAACACGGCCAACATCCCCCAGACCGGCGACGACTCCAACGTGGCGGTGTTTGCTCTGCTGGCCTTGGCCGCTGCGGGCATGATGGGTGTTACTCTGGTGACCAGAAAGCGCAAGTCCAACGAAGCCTAAACAAAGGAGAAACAATATGACAAATACTGCATCAAAGCTGAAAAGGGCAATATGCAGTATGGTGGTGATGCTCGCCCTTGTGGCGGGCGTTACTTCCATACCGGTGTTAGCAGCATCTAACGGCATCTATACCGCAACCGCAACCTCCCACTACAAGCATCCGACCACCGGAAAAATCGAGGATTCCGGCGGCGAGGGTTCCTACGTCCTGGGTCAGTCCATGACCGACAGTGCCCTTAACAAGGCTGCTCTGGTTGAAGTGGATCCGCAGGGCAATACCTTTGTTACCGTGCGGCTCAACCTTATGGACAATATCCAGAATCCGCAGTTTCAGGTGGACGGCAGCCGGAACGGGAATTTTTCAGCGGTTTCCGCTACGGTCATGCAGGAGGATTTCACCAACAATACCACCGACTTCCGGATGCAGGTACCCAGCGAAAACGCCATCATCCGCTGCAATATGTATGTGATCCCCATGGGACGGGACGTGATCTTCTACATAACGGTTGGGAACCTCCAGTCCGGCTCCGGTGATTTCGTCACCAGCGTAAAGGTGGAGGAACCTGCACAGGAACCCGATCCGGAACCGGAACAGCCCACCACCAGTACGCCTGCCGCCCAGACACCTACTACCGGTACGCCGGACAGCCAAACGCCTTCCAGCGAAGCCTCTGCTTCGGAAGCGCCTTCCTCCACGCCGGAGACTTCTTCCAGCGCTGCGGGCAGTACATCTTCCGCTGAAGAGGAAGACACGGTGGTCGGTCTGTCGGAATTTGACGCCGCCGGCAATGAAGTGAGCAACACTTCCACCGAAACACAAGGGAACGGCGGCAGCACCGGCAATCCGGTGATCTGGTGGGTCATCGGTGGCATTGTGATTGTTGCCATTGCGGGAGGCTGTGTGTGGTACTTCAGCTTCTTCAGAAAGGGTAAGAATCCCTTTCAGAAAAAGTAAGGGAAGGTGCGGGCGATGAAACTTAAAAAAATCCTATCCCTTGTTTTAGCCGGTGTGATGGCGCTGTCCGTCACCGGCTGCGTCAACCAGCACCCGGAGGAAACCGGCAGTACAAACGCCAATGAAAGCGGTGAAGTCCGCCTGGTAGCCACCTCCCCGGCGGTAGCGCAGATCTGTAACCGGCTGAATCTTGACCTGGTGGGCATCTGCCAGTCCACCAGCGAGCTGCCGGAGCGGTACGACGGCGTTACCACGGTGGGCATGGCGATGAATCCGGATCTGGAAATCATTAAATCCCTCGACCCCGACTACATCCTGTCCCCCAGCTCTCTGCAAAACGACCTGCAGCCCAAATACGCTTCCATCGGGGTCAGTTCTCTGTTTTTAAACCTCAAAAGCGTAGAAGGAATGTACGCCTCTATTGAAGGGCTGGGACAGAAATTCGGCCGTGAGGAAGAAGCGGCTGTCATGCTGGAGGAATTCGATTCCTTTATGACGGAATTTGCAGAAAAAAACGCCGGTAAGGAATCACCCAAAGTACTGGTGCTCATGGGCCTGCCCGGTTCCTACATCATCGCGACCGACAACAGTTATGTGGGCAGCCTTGTAAAACTGGCGGGCGGCACGAATGTCTACGGCGACGGGGACGGGCAGGAATTCCTGTTCGCCAACACCGAGGATATGAAGACCAAGGAACCGGACGTGATCCTTCGGGCAGCCCACGGCCTGCCGGATGAGGCAAGGAAGATGTTTGCGGAGGAATTTTCCACCAACGACATCTGGCAGCATTTCAAGGCGGTGCAGGAAGGTCGGGTGTACGATCTGGACTCCGATCTGTTCAACATGAGCGCCAATTTCAGCTATGAGGAGGCGCTGAAAGCGCTTCAGCCCATGCTCTACGGCGAGGAATAGCCCTGAAAAAAACACAAGGCGGCCGGGCTTTTCCCGTCGGGGGAATCCCGGCCGTTTTCCTAAAAGGAGATCTGCTTATGGTAAGCAACCGAAAGAAAATCCTCTCCTTTGTCATCACCGCTCTGGGGCTGCTGGCGCTGTTTCTGGTCGCCGTCAACACCGGCAGCCTGAAGGTGACGCCCTTGGAGCTGTTCAAAGGACTCTTTATTGAATACAACGAAAACGTGGCGACCATTTACGACCTGCGGTTTCCCCGCATCCTCATCGCCATCTTCGGCGGCGCGGCAACCGCCGTATCCGGCGTGCTGCTGCAGGCTGTGATGAAAAACCCGCTGGCCGACCCCGGCATCATCGGCGTCAGTTCCGGGGCAAGCCTGACGGCGGTGCTCATTACCGCCTTTTTCCCGACCCTCTACTTTTTCACGCCCCTGTTCGCGTTTATAGGCGGGATGGTCGCTTTCCTGCTGGTGTACTCCCTTTCCTGGAAGGGCGGCCTTTCGCCTCTGCGCATTATCCTAGTCGGCGTGGCGGTCAACGCCATGTTTACAGGGCTCATGAGCGCCTTCAACTCCGGCACAGGGAGCAATTATTCGGGCGTTGCCAGCATTGTCAACGCCAACATTACCATGAAAACCTGGGACGATTTCCAGACGCTTTTACTCTATGTGGTCATCGGCCTGATCGCCTCCATCTTTGTGCTGGGGCAATGCAACCTGCTGGCGCTGGAGGATAAAACGGCGCGGAGCCTTGGCGTGAACGTCACCCGCAGCCGGATCATCATTTCGGTGATTGCGGTGCTGCTGGCCAGTATTTCCACCGCCGTCATTGGCCCCATCAGCTTCCTGGGCCTGATTGTCCCTCATATTGCACGGTTGCTGGTAGGCTCGAACCATAAAGTGCTGGTGCCCTATTCCATCCTGCTGGGGGCGTTTACCCTGCTGCTGGCGGACACCCTGGGGCGGACCATTGCCGCGCCTTATGAGATCAGCGCAGCCATCATCATGTCGGTGGTAGGCGGTCCGTTCTTTATCCTGCTGTTGAGGAGGTCGAAGCAAAGCTATGGACAATAACGTGTTTACCGTCAAAAACCTTTCCTTTGCCTACGGCAAACAGCAGGTGCTGAAGAATCTCGACCTGGAGCTTCACGAAGGGAAAATCACCACTCTCATCGGGGCCAACGGCTGCGGCAAGAGTACACTGTTCAATTTAATGACCAAAAACCTCCGTCCGGACGAGGGCGAAATTTTCCTGCGGGAAGAAAAGATTGCCAGTATGAAATTAAAAGATTTCGCCAGGGAGGTTTCCATCGTCCACCAGTACAACACCGCTCCGGTGGATCTGAGCGTGGAAAAGCTGGTGGGCTACGGCCGCACGCCTTATGCTCACATGATGAAGGGCTTTACTGAGGAGGACGAAAAGCAGGTGGAGTGGGCCATGGAGGTGACCAATGTGGCCAAGCACCGGAATAAGGCCGTTTCCCGGCTTTCCGGCGGACAGCGAAGCCACGTACACCCTGCCGCTGCCGTCCGCGAAACGTTTGCGGATCAGCCCCAGGTCGGTGACCAGCACAAAGCGCTTGTCGTCGCCTACCGTCTCGCCGTCGCGTTCGCCGAACAGGCGCAGCAGACGGATGGCCTGCCGGGAAACCTCGTCCATGGACCGCAGCAGGGGGGTCTTTTTGTCCAGAGCCTGGCCGGAGTAGGAGCAGAAGATGGTGGGGATGCACAGGCTCCCCTCCTTGATGAAGGCGAAGGAGGTGGGGTCC
>OLGB01004144.1_pt1 | contig 12728 bp, 8 predicted proteins | sample 1605691 | NCBI WGS metagenome assembly OLGB01 (sample SAMEA3888925, study PRJEB22519) | human gut metagenome | biome: human gut; feature: human-associated habitat; material: faeces | place: Denmark | collected 2010
TAGAGTGCGTATACTCACTCCGGCAAGCTTACTCACTTCATGCACTGTCATCATTATTATTTCCTCCCTTAACCTGGTGACTTCAGCATAAACTATTACGCAACGTCGGAGTCAATACTTTTTTCAAAATTATTTTATTTATCCGTTAATTCTTCCTCGCTTAAGTTATTAATCCAATTATACTTCCCGCTCTTAAACATTATTAAACTTCTTCTGTGCGTTCTTGCTTTTCAATCTGTTCTGAAATCTTGTCATATTCTGCTTTGATGATATTGTACCTTTCGGTAATGTCAGCATATCTTCTCCCTTATTCATTCTGGTCAACTAGCTTCATTTGATAAAGCAAATGCCGAAAGCCCACATAAATACAGGCTTTCGGCATTTTAATCCGTTACTCAAACTCTGTAATCTTTAAATGGTCAGCAGCTTTGCCACCTCGTACTGATACTCGTTGATGCCCTTTTCCATCTTTAAAGCATCCTCGATATCAAAGTCCTCAAACTCACCGTGCTTGTAGCCTACTACCCGGTTTGTTTTTCCCTGAATCATGATGTCCACTGCGTAAGCCCCCATAATGGAAGCGTAATATCTGTCGATTGCCGTAGGATTTCCGCCACGCTGCATGTAACCCAGAATCGTTGCTCTTGTTTCAATACCCGTTGCCGCTTCAATTCTTCTCGCCATGGAGGTAGAATGTCCGATGCCTTCGGCATTGATGATGATATGATGGGTCTTTCCCTTCTTCCGGCTCTCGATAATATGATTGATGATTTCCTGCTCATCATAATCGTACTTTTCCGGAAGCAGAATATCCTCCGCTCCGTTGGCAATACCGCACCACAAAGCTATATATCCGGCATTTCTTCCCATAACCTCAATAATACTGCATCTTTCATGGGAGGAAGAGGTATCCTTTACCTTGTCAATCGCCTGCATGGCTGTATTGACTGCTGTATCAAAACCAATTGTGTACTCTGTACAGGCAATGTCCAAATCAATCGTACCCGGAAGACCGATTGTATTGATTCCCAGTCTGGAAAGCGCCTGGGCACCGCGGTAGGAACCGTCGCCACCGATTACCACAATACCGTCAATTCCGTGCTTTTTACAGATTTCCGCACCTTTTTTCTGATATTCCGGCTTTTTAAATTCCAGACAGCGGGCTGTACCAAGGATAGTTCCGCCCCTCTGGATAATATCGGAAACATTTCTTGCCTCCATATCCACGATTTCTTCATTTAAAAGGCCCATATAGCCTCTCTTGATTCCCTTTACCTTAAGACCTCTCGCAATCGCGGTACGAACCACTGCACGAATAGCTGCATTCATGCCCGGCGCATCCCCGCCACTTGTCAGAACACCTATTGTCTTTATCTCTTTCGCCATGGTTTCAACCTCCTTTTGCTATTTTAATCCATTTGTACACGGTTTTCAATAGGTTTTGTTATTATTTTAACGAGTTTTTACATTTTCCTCGCCGAACACCGCCTGAAGGCTTTTCACCAGATTTGCATCCATATTCACCCGGCGGTTGGGAGGCAGAAGATTCATTTTCTTTTCTGTCCGCAGAAAGATAATCACATCATCTTTACCGTCAGAATCCGCCAGCATATTTAACAGAAGCTGTTCCTTCTTACGGTAGGCTGCCGCGTCCTGAAACTGAATCCACAGCCCTTTGGGAAGTCCCTTCTTCTGCACACCGGGCTGTCCATTGCCGCCCTGGCCGTTCCACTGCTGCCCATTGCCGCCCTGGCCGTTCCACTGCTGCCCGCTGCTGCCCTGGCCGTTCCACTGCTGCCCATTGCCGCCCTGAACACCGTTTCCTTGTCCGTAGCTTCCCTGTCCGCCGCCTCTGTACTGGGGCTTCCTGAAAATCGGTGCCCCGCCTGCGGCGCCCGCTTCCTCAAAACTTACAATCTGCTCGCATATCAGCTTTGCATCCTTGTCCTCCTCCACGGAAGCCCTTCCCTTAATGAAGATTTTCGCATCCTCCAGAAGCAGTGTGCTGTATTTTTCATAATCCTTCGGGAAAATAACAACCTCTACGTTCCCCACCAAGTCTTCCAGATTTAAGAACGCCATCACCTTGTCATTTTTTGTATATTTGATGGTTTTATCCGCAATCATGCCGCCCAGAATCACATTTTTCTGATCCTCCACCTTCGCCTGCCCGGTTTCCTCGTCCAGCGCGAAATCATTGGTGGTGGCGGTAGCGTATTTCTGCCATAGCTCCTGCCATTCCTCCAGAGGGTGCCCGCTTAAATAGATACCCAGCACTTCCTTTTCAAAGCCCAAAAGCATCTCCTTGCTGTATTCTCCCACATCAGGCATCTTAATATCAAAGGCATCCTTCTGGGAATCCTCCGCAATGTCAAACAGGGAAATCTGCCCTGCCAGATTGCTCTTTTTATCCTTTGAAATATGGTCTGCAATCTGTACATAAACGCTCATGAACTGTTTTCTCGTTCCGCCCAGCCCATCCAACGCCCCCGCCTTGATGAAATTCTCGATGGCTCTTTTATTCACATCCGCATCCACCGTCCGGGAAATGAAATCCTTCAAATTCGTAAAAGGACCTCTCTGCCTTCTCTCCTCCACAATGGCATCAATCACAGGTCTGCCCACACCCTTGATGGCAGTCAGGGCATACCGGATTTTCCCCTCCGATACGGAAAAGCCGCTCTCCCCCTCGTTAATATCCGGAGGCAGAAGCTGAATCCCCATGCTCCGGCAGGTCAGAATATACTCAGAAACCTTCTTGGAGTTGTCAATGACAGAGGTCATCAGTGCCGCCATAAATTCTACGGGATAATAATACTTTAAATAAGCTGTCTGCAGCGCCACCACCGCATAACATGCCGCATGGGACTTGTTGAAGGCGTATTTTGCAAAATCCATCATGTCATCATAAATGCCGCCTGCCACCTGTTCGCTGATTTCCTTGGAAACACAGCCGGGCACGCCCTCTTCCTCATTTCCGTAGATAAAGTTTGCGCGCTCCTTTTCCATAACCGACTGCTTCTTCTTACTCATGGCACGGCGCACAAGGTCACTTCGCCCAAGGGTATACCCGCCCAAATCCCGGACAATCTGCATAACCTGCTCCTGATAGACAATACAGCCATAGGTAGGCTTCAAAATCGGCTCCAGCTGGGGACAGGCATAGGCAACCGCATGATGCTGGTTCTTTCCCATAATATATTTCGGAATAAAATCCATGGGGCCGGGACGATACAGGGAAATTCCCGCGATAATATCCTCCAGATTCTTCGGCTGCAGCTCCTTCATGAAATTCTTCATGCCGGCACTTTCCAACTGGAACACCCCTTCTGTCTTTCCTGTTCCGATGGAAGCCAGTACCTGCGGGTCATTATAATCAATATTATCGATATCAATCCGTTTCCCTGTGCTTTTCTCAATATAATTTACCGCATCATGGATAACCGTCAGGGTTCTCAGTCCCAGAAAGTCCATTTTCAGAAGTCCCAGCTCCTCCAGCGTTGTCATGGTAAACTGGGTGGTAATGGAACCGTCGCTTCCTCTGGAAAGGGGTACAAATTCATCCGCAGACTTCTGGCAGATAACCACACCCGCCGCATGCATGGAGGTATGTCTGGGCAATCCCTCCAGCCGCTTGCACATATCAATCAGGTGATGCACCTGCTCATCCTCCTGATAGAGCTTCCGCATCTCCGGGTTCATCTCCAGCGCCCTGTCCAGTGTAATGTTCAGTTCATTGGGCACCATTTTTGCAATGGAATCCACAAAGGCATAGGGCAAATCCATCACGCGCCCCACATCCCGGATAACACCCTTTGCCGCCAGCGTACCGAAGGTAACAATCTGTACCACCTTGTCCGCGCCGTATTTTCTGCCCACATAATCAATTACCTCCTGCCGCCTGTTGTAGCAGAAGTCAATATCAATATCCGGCATGGACACACGCTCCGGATTTAAAAATCGTTCAAAGAGCAGATTATACCGAATCGGGTCAATATTTGTAATTTTCAGACAATAGGAAACAATACTTCCCGCCGCGGAGCCTCTTCCCGGCCCTACCGGAATATCGTTGGACTTTGCATAATTGATAAAGTCCCAGACAATCAGGAAATAGTCCACATATCCCATTTTCCGGATAACACCAAGCTCATATTCCAGCCGTTCTCCCAGCGTCTGCCCCGTTTCGCCCGCCGGCAGATTTCTGTCCCCATAGCGCTCCTTTAAGCCCTTTTCGCAGAGATAATTCAGATACCCCCAGGAATCATACCCCTCCGGCACCTCGTATTTCGGCAGCTTTGTCACGCCAAATTCTATTTCCACATGGCATCTGTCCGCAATCCGCTGGGTATTTTCCACAGCCTCCCAGGCATAGGGGAACAGCCCCTTCATTTCCTCTTCGCTCTTTACAAAATACTGGCCGCCCTCATAGCGCATCCGGTCCTCGTCCTGCAGCTTTTTACCGGTCTGCAGGCAGAGCAGAATATCATGGGAATCCGCATCCTCCGCATAGGTATAATGGACATCGTTTGTAGCAACCAGCGGGATATCCAGCTCCCTGCTCATCCGGAGCAGTTCTGTGTTGACTGTTTTCTGCTCCGGAATCCCGTGATCCTGCAGTTCCAGAAAATAGTTCCCCTTGCCGAAGCATGCCTCATACTTTCTGGCAGCCTTTCTTGCCTCCTCCGGCATCCCCTTTACAATATACCGCTGCACCTCTCCTGCCAGACAGGCAGAAAGCGCAATAATTCCCTCATGATACTTATTCAGAACCTCCATATCCACACGGGGCTTATAATAATAACCTTCCGTAAAGCCCTTGCTGACAATCTTCATCAGATTTGCATATCCTGTATTGTTTTCCGCCAGCAGAACCAGATGGTAATATCTGTCCTCGCCCCCGGTCAGTTCCTTGTCAAAACGGGAATTGGGCGCCACATATACCTCACAGCCCAGAATCGGATTAATCCCCTCCGCTCTGGCGGCGCGGTAAAAATCAATTACACCGTACATAACGCCATGGTCTGTAATGGCAGCGCTGTTCATACCCAGTTCCCTGACCCGGGCAACATATTCCTTAATTTTGTTGGAACCGTCCAGAAGGGAATATTCCGTGTGGACATGAAGATGTACAAAGGACATGTTCTTCTCTCTCTTTCCTTGCTCTTTCCAGTTACTCTTTCCAAAAAGGCACCCCCGAAAAATCGGGAATGCCTTTTTCTCTTAAACTTATATTACAGATATTTCTTCAACAAGTCAACCTTGTCTGTTGCTTCCCAGGGAAGGGAAATATCATCTCTTCCGAAATGTCCGTAGGCTGCTGTCTGCTTGTAAATCGGTCTGCGCAAATCCAGCATTTTGATAATACCCGCGGGACGAAGGTCGAAGTTCTCACGGATGATTTCTACCAGCTTCTCATCGCTTACCTTGCCGGTTCCGAAGGTATCTACCATGATGGATGTGGGATGTGCCACACCGATTGCATAGGAAAGCTGAATCTCGCACTTGTCAGCAAGACCTGCTGCAACAATATTCTTTGCCACATAACGTGCTGCATAGGCTGCACTTCTGTCTACCTTGGTGCAGTCCTTTCCGGAGAAAGCTCCGCCGCCGTGACGGGCGTATCCACCATAGGTATCTACAATAATCTTTCTTCCCGTCAGACCTGCATCTCCCTGAGGTCCGCCGATTACGAAACGTCCGGTAGGATTGATAAAGAACCTGGTATTTTCATCAACCAGCTCCTTCGGCAGAATCGGGTCAAGGACATATTTCTTAATATCCTCATGAATCTGCTCCTGGGTAACATCCTCATCATGCTGGGTGGAAATAACAACCGCTTCCAGACGAATCGGCTTTCCTGCCTCATCATACTCTACGGATACCTGGCTCTTTCCATCGGGACGCAGATATTTCAGTGTGCCATCCTTCCGAACCTTTGTAAGCTGTCTTGCCAGCTTATGGGCAAGAGAAATCGGGTAAGGCATAAGCTCCGGTGTTTCATTGGTAGCGTAACCGAACATCATACCCTGGTCGCCTGCACCGATTGCGTCCAGCTGTTCCTCTGTCATGCCGGACTCTCTTGCTTCCAGCGCCTTGTCAACGCCCATTGCAATATCCGGGGACTGCTTGTCCAAAGCTACCATAACCGCACAGGTATGGCAGTCAAAGCCGGTCTTTGCATCATTATAGCCGATTTCATTCACCGTCTGGCGGACGATTGTGGGAATATCCAGATTTGCCTTTGTGGTAATCTCTCCCGTTACCATCACAAAGCCGGTACAGCTTACGGTTTCACAAGCCACACGGCTCATTGGGTCCTGCTCCATGCAGGCATCCAGAATCGCATCGGAAACAGCATCACAGAGTTTATCGGGATGTCCTTCCGTTACGGACTCAGAAGTAAATAAATGTTTTTCCATTTTATCCTCTTTCCGCGCACACAAAGGTTCGGCGTCTGCATCAGGTGCGCACATGATACAAACAAAAAATCCGCTTATCAAATAAGCGGATTACATCAGTTCCTGATATACAATCCTCTTATTGTTCGAACAATACTCGCTCAGGGAGGCACCTTCCCATATGGGGGTTGCCGTGGCTTCATCGATCCTATGTATCTCCACCAGCTCTGAATAAGAGAAATCTTTCAATTTTCTAAAAACACATTACTATATACAGACAAAGTTGTCAACCTTATTTTTTTATTTGACAAAATCTCCCAACGGCTCAGCCTGTTTTAAGCTTGAACTTCTGGAAGTCTTTTTCCGTCTGCACCAGTTCAATCTGGGCACCCAGTCCCTGTAACTTTAAATGGAAGTCCTCATAGCCTCGCTGGATATACTTGATATCATCCACCAGAGTGACACCCTCTGCAGCCAGCGCCGCAATCACAAGAGCTGCTCCCGCTCTTAAATCCGGGGCGGAAATGCTCGCGCCTGTATAACGCTCCACACCGTCAATAATGGCAGTATTTCCTTCTACCTTGATATTGGCTCCCATTCTGGTCAGCTCGTCCACATATTTAAAACGGTTTTCAAAAATACTTTCCGTTACAATGCTCGTTCCTCTGGATAGGGCAAGCGCCACCGTAATCTGGGGCTGCATGTCTGTGGGAAATCCCGGATAAGGCAGCGTCTTTACCTGGGTATGCTGCAAAGGCTTGGATGCCACAACCCGGATACAGTCGTCTGTTTCTTCCACTTCACAGCCAATTTCCAGAAGCTTCGCCGTAATGGATTCCAGATGCTTCGGAATTACATTCTTTACCGTCACATCCCCCTTGGTTACTGCTGCCGCAAACATATAGGTACCGGCTTCAATCTGGTCGGGAATAATCGCATACTCCGTTCCGTGAAGCCGCTCCACTCCCTTAATCCTGATAACATCCGTTCCTGCACCCTTGATATTTGCGCCCATGCTGTTCAGGAAATTGGCAAGGTCTACCACATGAGGCTCCTTTGCAGAGTTCTCAATAATCGTCATCCCCTCTGCCAGAGTTGCCGCCATCATCACATTGATGGTTGCCCCTACGCTGGAAACATCCATATAAATATGGCTGCCCTTTAAATTTTCCGCATGTGCCTTAATCAGACCATGCTCAATCGTCACCGTTGCCCCCAGCGCCCGAAAGCCCTTGATATGCTGGTCGATTGCACGGGAACCGATATCACAGCCCCCGGGAAGGACTACCTCCGCATGTTTGTATTTTCCCAGAAGTGCCCCAAGGAAATAATAAGAAGCCCTGATTTTCTTAAGAGCTTCCTCCTCCACAAGTACACTGCTGACATTTCCGGCATTGACAGTCACTTTATGTCTTTCTGTCCGTTTAATCATCACGCCGATATGCTCCATAGCGCCCAAAAGCACATTGATATCCCGCACATCCGGCAGATTCTCTATATATACGGTTTCATCCGTCATAATGGACGCAGCAAGAATAGGAAGCGCTGCATTCTTAGCGCCCCCTATTTCTACATCCCCCACTAAAGGATTCCCGCCCTTGATTGCGTATTGTTCCATCTATTTTTACCTCTTTTAAGGCCGAAAGGTCTGCTTCTTCATAAATTCTTAAAGGAATATTAACACATTTCCCTATATTTGTAAACCGAACGCATATTCCCGTCAGTTCAGATATTTCAACGGGTTTACCTGACTTCCGTTAATCAGGATTTCAAAATGCAGATGCGGGCCTGTGCTGACACCGGTATTTCCGCTCAGAGCTATCTTGTCACCCTGCTTTACCTTCTGCCCGGCGGATACCAGTACCTTGCTCAAATGTCCGTACCGGGTCTGTCTGCCGTCCTCATGGTTGATATAAACCACATAGCCGTAGCCGCTGCCCCAGCCTGCCTTTGCCACAGTACCACCGCAGGAGGCATAAACAGGAGTTCCCGTAGGCGTTGCCCAGTCCACACCCTTATGGTAGGTGCTTGCTCCCTTCTTCGGTGCGGCACGCTTACCGAAGTTAGAGGTCAGCCGTCCGCCGTTAATAGGCTTCACATAGGTAGGCGGTATTTTCGTACCCCGCTTCATAATCTTGGGTACCGCTTCCATTACCACTTCCTCTTTCAGAATTTCTCTGGAAACTTCCTTATCATTCACAAAGGAAACATCTGCCACAACCCGTCTGAAGCCTGCGGAGGGCTGCTGTACAATTTCCGTCTGGTTGGTGTACCAGGTATCTACATCGATAATCTGCACTTCCGCATCATAGATTTCCTCATAGTAATTCTGCTCCACCCTTGTCACGGAAAGTTCCGGCTCCGGCACGGTAATGACAAGCTCCTGGTCTATCTGCAATGTGGTATTCTCATTTTCCAGACTGTCGTTCATTTCCACCAGCCTGTCAATGGGAATATTAACCTTAATCGCAATTTCCGACAGGGTATCTCCTGCAACCACCTTATAAATACCCGCGGTTTCCTGCTCCTTTACCACCTGCTCAATGGCAGCTGCCACCTCGGTAAGCTGGCTCTCCGGCAGATATACCTCTACAACCTCTACCTTTTCAGAGAAATCCATATCCAGAATCCCCAAATCGTAATCCTCGAAACCAAGTTCCTCTTCCGATACCGCCTCCGCGTCCATTTCCCGGAAAAATTCTTCCACACCGCCACAGGTATAATCCTTCTGCGCGGTATCGGACTCCTTCCTGGAATCCACAATATCCGTAGTCAGAACGCTGAATTCCCTGTTGTTATCATAGGAAAGGTTCACCTGGAAATTGCCTTCCGTATCGTACTTGTCCACTGCTGCCTGCAAAAGAGAAACTACCTCATCCAGACTGGACAGGCTTACCATATATTCATTTACCTTTACCGTATAGGAGCGGTGCATGGTCTGTAAAATACTTTTTTTCAAAACAGCCGTCATATTTTCCAGAACCGTGTCTGCACTGTCCAGCCGTCCCCAGACAACCTCTTCTCCCTGAACCTCCAGATTGGCTTCCATAAAAAGCAAATCATCCGTTTTCAGGGCAATTTCCCGGCGCGCCTGTACCAGAAGCTCCTCCGCCTCTGCCGCATCTCCTACCGTTCCCACTTCCTGCCCGTTTAAAAAAATATGAAAAAAATTATCTCCCGTCTTTTCAAAGGAAACATATCCATTCAAAAAGAAAAGACTGAAAAACAGGGTAATCAGTGTAGTCTTAATATATGTAAATTTGTACTTTTTATAATTGCTTTTTTTCTTTTTCATGTTATCCTGATTTTAATGATCCTTTTTCTGCAACATAAATTATCATAACAGCATTTGCGGGGCTTGTAAAGTATTGGCATCAAAGAGGTCGCGGGTTTTGTGTCTGCGCGCATCTGACACAAAATCATCATGGTAGAAAGCTGTGCGCGGGAATGGAGCATAAAATGAACAGAAAAATTATCTTTCATATCGACGTAAACTCTGCTTTTTTAAGCTGGTCCGCTCTGGCAGAGCTGGAAAAGGGCAGTAAAACAGACCTGCGCCTGATTCCCTCTATCGTAGGGGGCGATATGTCCAAACGCCACGGCGTTGTCCTTGCAAAATCCATTCCCGCCAAAGCTTACGGGATTGTCACCGGTGAGCCTGTCATCAATGCTTTCCGGAAATGCCCCGGACTTGTCACCGTAGCACCCGACCATGCACTTTACCACAGGCAGAGCCACCGGCTTATGGAATATCTCTCTGACATCTGTCCGGATACTGAACAGGTCAGTATAGATGAATGTTACATGGATTTTACCCCGATTGCGGCAAATTATTCCTCCCCGGAGGAAGCTGCTGCAATCATTAAGGACGGTGTTTACAAAACCTTCGGCTTCACAGTCAATGTGGGGATTTCCGATAAAAAGGTGCTTGCAAAAATGGCATCAGACTTTAAAAAGCCCAATCTGGTACACACCCTGTACTCCTGGGAAATTCAGGAAAAAATCTGGCAGCTGCCGGTTTCCTCCCTTTTTATGTGCGGACATTCCAGCGTGGAAACCCTGAAAAAGCTGGGGATTCTTACCATCGGGGATTTAGCAGCGGCAGACCCGGCTATTCTGGAAGCCCATTTAAAAAGCCACGGGCTTACCCTCTGGAACTACGCCAACGGACGGGATGATTCCCGGGTGGAGGTCAGCCAGCCGGAAGCCAAGGGAATCGGCAACTCCACCACCCTCTCCTCTGATGTTACTTCCAGAGAAGAGGCGGCAAAAATCCTGCTCTCTCTGGCAGAATCCGTAGGAGAAAGACTGCGCGCCGCCCACCTGAAAGCAGGAAACGTCTGCACGGAAATCAAATATAATACCTTCCGCTCCGTTTCCCATCAGGGCAGTCTGGAACCGGCTTCCTCCTCCACAGAGGCAATTTACAGGCAGTCCCTTGCCCTTTTCGATGAGCTTTGGGACAATACCCCCATCCGGCTTCTTGGTATCCGTACCGGAAAGCTGGCAGACGAGGACGAACCAACCCAGTTAAGCCTTTTTGATTATCAGAACCCTTTAACAGAAAAACAGCAGCGCCTTGACGCTGCCTTAGATAAAATCCGCAAAAAATACGGCAATGATTCTGTTTTACGGGGAAGCCTGCTTCCCACGGAAAGCGCCCCTGCGCTTTCTGCAAATTCCCATGCCTTTCCGGAAAATCCGAAAAATCCTTTCTGACTATCCCTTCTTTTTCACGCTATACCCGAAGGTGCCTATCTGTTCTCCACAGGCTAAATAGGCGCCATGGGAATAGACAATCGGCTCTGCCTTTTCCAGATGGAATTTATGCTTTTCATCCATATACTTCTCGTCTGCATGTACGGCAGCCACATCCGCCAGAAACATATGATGGGAACCGAGAGGCAGAATTTCCCGCACCCTGCATTCCAGATTCACAGGACTTTCCTGAATCAGGGGAGCCTTCACTTCCTTTGCCTTTAAGGGTGTCAGCTTCATTTCCTTAAATTTGTCCACATCCCTGCCACTCTTTACCCCGCAGTAATCCGTAGCAAAGGCAAGCTCCTTTGTTGTCAGATTGATAACAAATTCTCCTGTTTCCTTCAAAATCGGATAGGAATACCGTTCAGGACGTACCGAAATACTCACCATGGGCGGATTGGTACAGACTGTTCCTGCCCAGGCAATCGTAATAATATTTGTCTTTCCATTTTTATCTGCCATGCTCACCATGACAACCGGCAGCGGATAAAGCATATTGCCGGGTTTCCATAATTCCTTCGCCATTTTTCCAAACCTTTAAATCAAGTTAAAAATCGTCAGACACTGCAAAATCGTTCCAGCCAGGGAACAAATCAGGGCTGCAATGGACATTCCCAGTATCAGGCCCATCTTTCCGCCGGATTCCTTTACCCTTTTATCCAGCTCCTCTACAGCTTCCTTCTGCTTTGCGCTCTCCTCCATGACAACCGCCTGTACATTCCGGTATACCTTCACACATTCCTTATGTACATTCTCTTCCATGGCATCGATTTTCTCATCCAGAGGTGCCCCGGATTCTTCCTTCTGCAGCCCCTCCAGCTTTTCCGCAAAACCTCTCTCCACTTCCTCTATTTTTCCGGAAACTGCCTGCTGTCCCACTTCCAGCTTCTCCATCTTCTGAACGGCTGCCTGATGTACCTCCGTCAGTGCCTTTAAGCCTGCAAGTACCTCCTGCTGCTGTGCAAAGAAGTCCTTCTGGGCTGCCTCCTGCTGCATCACGGTATTGTTATTTTTATCAAAAATCTCCATCTGGGCGGTCAGCGCCTTCGCCATGGTATCCAAACGGTCCTCTAAAACTGCCTGAATCCGGTTGATGCTTTCCTCGTCAACAGACCGGGTTCCCGACAGTTTTTCAGAAATCTCCTCAATCAACTGCTCCAGTCTGTCCAGACATGCACTGTAGTCCTTTACCTGTCCCTTCAGTTTGTTCAGTTCCTCTGTATCTGCTGCTGTATTTGCCTTAATGATTTCCTGGGCTGTCAGCTTCTGTGCCAGCTTGTCCATAAACATATCCATTTTTAATCTCCATTCCTGCGTACCTGTCATAGTTGAAGAAGCTATTTTCTCTTTTATTCTATCATTTCCCCGCCCATATTACAACCAAAGTTTATTTTTGTGCAAACTGCCTACATTTTTTTCTGTTTTATTTTTGTTTTTGTAACATTCACCAATCATTTACACCTTGTTCATAATTTATTCATATTTAATTGTTATACTTTAAATACAGTTAAGGAAGAGATTTCCGTAACAATTACACAGCAAACAAGATAAATTTTTTCATAATAGCCC
>OLGB01004145.1_pt1 | contig 12718 bp, 8 predicted proteins | sample 1605691 | NCBI WGS metagenome assembly OLGB01 (sample SAMEA3888925, study PRJEB22519) | human gut metagenome | biome: human gut; feature: human-associated habitat; material: faeces | place: Denmark | collected 2010
TCTTCGAGGACATGATCCACTACACGATGGTCAAGACCACGATGTTCAACGGCGTCCACCATCCGGCCATCGTCATCGCGCGCCGCGACGGCCGCACCGACGTCATCCGCGAATTCGGCTACGAGGACTTCCGGAACCGCATGTCATAGACAATATTGAATTCAGATATACGAAACCTCTTCATGGAAAATTTCACACCTACCCCCTACACGTTGGAATGTGTCGCCACGGGCCGCGAATTCGAAGACGCCGGCTGGATGCTTGCCGACCCGCAGTGCAAGGAGCCTTCGCTCGTGCGCACCAAATACGCCCGCAAACAGATCGACGTGAAGCCCGCCGACTGGGGCCTGTACCGTTTCTCGGACTGGATGCCCGTGCGGCGTATCCTCAAAGGTTCGTCGGCTCCCGTGACCTATAAGAGCAAGGGCCTCGCCGCGCACCTCGGGCTGGAAAACCTCTGGATCACCTTCAACGGCTGGTATCCGGCCATCGGGGCCACGATGTCGACCTGCTCGTTCAAGGAGACCGAGGCCTATTCGGTCTGCGGCCGCGCCGCTGCCGACGAACGGCGCGTGCTGGTGGTGGCTTCGGCCGGAAACACCGCCCGGGCCTTCGCCAAGGTCTGCTCGGACAATAACATCAGGCTGCTGCTCTCGGTTCCCTACGACAATATCGGCGCGCTGTGGTTCGACCAGCCGCTGAACCCCTGCGTGAAACTCATTTCGTGCGAGAAGGGCGGCGACTATTTCGACGCCATCCATTTGAGCGACATCGCGCTGAAAAGCCCCGGCTTCTACGCCGAGGGCGGCGCCAAGAACGTCGCGCGTCGCGACGGCATGGCCTGCACGGTCCTTTCGGCCGTGACGACCATCGGCCGCATTCCCGACTACTATTTCCAGGCTGTGGGCAGCGGCACGGGCGCCATTGCCGCTTGGGAGGCTAACATGCGTCTGGTGGAGGACGGCCGCTTCGGGCGGAATACGATGAAACTGATGGTGGCGCAGAACGCCCCGTTCGTCCCGATGTACGACGCCTGGCAGGCGGCATCGCGCAAGCTGCTGCCTTACGACGACGACAAGGCGCGCCGCGACGCGGAGATCATCGACGCCAAGGTGCTTTCGAACCGCCGTCCGCCTTACAGCGTCACGGGCGGTCTTTTCGATGCGCTGAAAGCCACCGGCGGCGAGGTTTTCGTGGCCACGAACGCCATGGCGCGCAAGGCCCGCAAGCTGTTCCACGAACTCGAAGGCGTCGACATCTATTCGGCGGCGGGCGTTGCGCTGGCGTCGCTCGTCAATGCCGTGAACGCGGGTAAAATCGAGAAGGACGCCACCGTCATGCTCAATGTCACGGGCGGCGGCGAGGAGCACTTCAAGGAGGGTAAGGAGCTGTGGTATCTCAAGCCGAGCCACGTCTTCCCGCTCGAACCCGACGAGGCGGATGTGGTGGAGAAAGTCGAAGCGCTGTTCAACTGAATGACAGCGGGTTGACTGATTGCTTCTGTGCGATTTACACAAACGGGCCTGTATAGCCCGTTTTTTTTGTTACCTTTGCGCGTCCGAACCGGGGATCAGCAGCCGGACCCGGTTGGGACGTTTTTTCACTTTTAATCCAAATTTCAAACAAATGGAAAACATCCAAACAAAGCAGTACCCCTGCTTCAAGCGTTGGAGTCGCAAAAACTGGTCGATTTTTGCCAGTCTCCACCGTTATGTGACTATCGGGGTCCTCTCTGTCGGGATGTCGATCCTGCTGCTTGCGACGCAAGGTGCGTCCGCGCAGACTGCCGACACGACCGCTGTCCTCAAGACATTGCGGATACGGGAAGTCGGCGTCACCGGGAGTCAGACGGCTCCCGCGCGCAACGCCCAGTCGCACACCCCGCTTTTCGACCGGAAAGCCCAGGCCCCGGCGCCTGTCCAGACTCTGGAAGCCGCCCTGCGCCTTGCTCCTTCGGTCGATGTCCGCGAACGCGGAGGCAAGGGAACGCAGGCCGACATCTTCATCCGGGGAGGCTCTTTCGACCAGACCATGGTCCTTCTCAACGGCATTGATTTCACCGATGCCCGCACCGGGCATCAGTCCCACGCGCTGCCCGTCGACCTCGACTGCATTTCGGCCGTCGAACTGATCGACGGCGTTCCGGGCGTCGGAGCCTACGCCGGTGCGGTGAACATCCGCACCGCGCCGCTGCGGCCCACCTACCTGCGCCTCGAAGCCTCGGGCGGCCAGTACGGCTATGGCTACGGGAATCTTTCGGGCGCGGTGAGTGCGGGACGCTTCTCGGTGCTCGGCGCGGCTTCGTACCGCCGCAGCGACGGCTACCGGCACAATACCGATTTCTCCAACTACAACGCATTCGTACGGGCGACCTACGACGGCGGGCGGGCCGGGTTCTTCGACTTGCAGGCCGGGTGGCAGGACCGCGATTTCGGCTCCAACGGTTTCTATGCGGCCTACAATCCCGACCAGTGGGAGCATACCGCCACGGCCCTGGGGTCGCTGCGGTGGCTGAAAACCGCAGGCCGCTTTTCGCTGGGGGCCGCCGCGAGCTACCGCAAGAACTTCGACCGCTACGACTGGACGCGCGGCACGGCGATGAACCGCCACAACACGGACAATGTCGGAGCGAAGCTCTGGGCCGACTGCGACTGGGCGGCGGGCGTTACCACCGTGGGCGGAGACTATGCTTTCAACCACATTTACAGCACCAATCTGGGTGACAAGCTTTCGGTTCCCGAAGGCCATTACACCCATGCCAAGGCGCGCCACACGGGCAACCTGTGGCTGCGGCACGCCAAGCGGTGGCGGCATTTCGACGCGGCGGCTTCGGCGGGCGTGAGCCTCACGCCCTACGGCACTTCGGCCCTGTGGAGCCTTTCGGCGGGCTATGCCCCCGCGGCCGGGCTGCGCCTCGAAGCCGGGGCGTGGCAGTCGATGCGCCTGCCGACCTTCACGGACCTCTACTACACCTCCCCGGCGCAGATCAACAACCTCGATCTTACGCCGGAACACGCAGTCACATACCGACTTGGCGTGGATTACCTCAAGCGGAGCTGGAACCTTTCGGCGCAAGCCTATTACCGCTCCGGGCGCGACATCATCGACTGGGTCTGGCGCGAGGACATGGGCAGCAAGTGGCATTCCGAACAGACGAGCAGCCTCGATACCTTCGGGATCGAACTCGCGGGCGGCTATACGGTTTCGGAAGGCTTCCTGCGCCGCGTGACGCTCTCGTACGGCTACATCACGACCGACCGGAACGCGGACGTCATCGCCAAAAGCGCGATGGATTTCATGTGTCACAAGGCGGCATTGGCCGTGGAGGTGCATTTCCTGCGGCGGATGTCGCTTGCGCTGACCGGCTCGGTCTACGACCGCAACGGCAGCTACACGCATTACCCCGAACCGGGCAACGCCTCCCTTAACGAAGAACGCGACTACAAGCCCTATTTCCTGCTCGACGGACGTCTCCAGTGGGAGAAGGGCATCTGCCGCCTTTATGTCGACGCCACGAACATCACCGACACGCGCTACTGCGACATCGGCGGAATCCGCCTGCCGGGTTTCTGGTGTACGGGCGGGGTGACGCTGACCATCGGCAAATAACCTCTCTTTTCCGGGACCGGGGCGCTTCCGCCCCCGGATTTCGGTCCGGCTGCAATCCTGGCCCGGTGCATTTGTGCACCGGGCCTTTCTGTTTTTCGCAAAAAGCCGCCTGTTTTGTTACGGTTTTATCGGAATTTTTCCGAATATTGTTTATCTTTGAAGTATTGGAATTTAAATAAAACAGACGATCCTATGTCCCAAAGAATCATTGAATGCGTTCCCAATTTCAGCGAGGGACGCGATAAGGCCGTGATCCGGCAAATCACCGCGGCCATCGAGGCCTCCGGGGGCGTCAAACTGCTCGACGTGGATCCCGGCGAGGCGACCAACCGCACGGTCGTGACCTTCGTCGGCGAACCCGAAGCGGTCGTCGAGGCCGCTTTTGCCGGGGTGAAGCGGGCGGCCGAACTGATCGACATGCGCCGCCACAAGGGGGCGCATCCCCGCATGGGGGCCACCGACGTGCTGCCGCTGATACCGATTGCGGGCGTCACGCTTGCGGAGTGCGCCGAACTGGCGCGCGCGCTGGCCCGGCGTATCGCCGACGAACTGCGCATTCCGACCTATTGCTACGAGGCCGCGGCCTTTGCGCCCGAACGGAAAAACCTCGCCGTGTGCCGCGCCGGGGAGTACGAGGCCCTGCCCGAGAAACTGGCGCACACGGCATCCGCGCCCGATTTCGGGGCGCGTCCCTTCGACGAGGGGGTTGCCCGCACGGGAGCCACGACCGTCGGGGCGCGCGACTTCCTGATCGCCGTGAATTTCAACCTGAACACCACCTCCACGCGCCGCGCCAACGCCATCGCCTTCGACGTGCGCGAAAAGGGGCGTCCCGTCCGCGAGGGCAACCCCATCACGGGCAGGGTGGTGAAGGATGCCGCGGGAAATCCCGTGATGCAGCCCGGAACGCTTCCGGCCACGAAGGCCATCGGCTGGTTCATCGAGGAGTACGGCATCGCGCAGGTCTCGATGAACATCACCGACATCTCCCGGACGCCGCTCCACGCGGCTTTCGACGAGGTGTGCCGCAAGGCCGACGCCCGCGGCGTGCGCGTCACGGGGACCGAAATCGTGGGGCTGGTTCCGAAACGGGCTTTGGTCGAAGCCGGCAAATACTTCCTCCGCAAGCAGCGTCGCTCGACGGGCGTCGCCGAGGAGGAGATCGTCCGCATTGCCGTCAAGTCGATGGGATTGGACGACCTGAAGCCGTTCGATCCTGCCGAGAAGGTGATCGAGTACCTGCTTGAAGCGGAGGTTCCGAAGAAGCGGCTTATCGACATGACCTGCAAGGCGTTCGCCGAAGAGACGGCGAGCGAATCTCCCGCTCCGGGCGGCGGCTCGATCGCGGCCTACATGGGTGCGCTGGGCGCGGCCCTCGGGACGATGGTCGCCAACCTCTCGTCGCACAAGGCGGGGTGGGACGACCGCTGGGAGGAGTTTTCCGACTGGGCCGAACGGGGGCAGGCCGTTCTTGCGGAGCTTCTGCACCTCGTGGACGAGGATACGGCGGCGTTCAACCGCATCATGGCGGTTTTCGCCATGCCCAAGTCGACCGACGAGGAGAAGGCGGCGCGCAGCGCCGCGTTGCAGGAGGCGACGCTCTATGCTACGGAGGTTCCCCTGCGGACGATGAAGGCCGCCTCGCGGGTTTTTGAAATCGTGCGCGCCATGGCCTCGGAGGGCAACCCCAATTCGGTCTCCGACGCCGGCGTGGGTGCGCTGGCGGCCCGCAGCGCGGTGCTGGGGGCGTGCCTCAATGTGAAGATCAACGCCGCGGGGCTGAAAGACCGTGCCGTGGCCGATGCGTTGATCGCCGAAGCCGAGGCGCTGGCCGCCGAAGCCGTGCGTCTCGAAGCGGAGGTCTTGCAGATCGTCGAATCTAAAATCGGATAATATGACACGCGAAGAGTTTCAGAACGACATTCGCGCGGGCATTCCCGACCGGCTGCCCGCCGCGAAACCCTATGACAAACAGATCAACCATGCGCCCAAACGCAAGGACATCCTTTCGGACGAGGAGAAGACGCTGGCCCTGAAAAACGCCCTGCGCTATTTTCCGGTCAGGCACCACGCCGTGCTGGCGAAGGAGTTCGCCGAGGAGCTGCGCCGCTACGGCCGTATCTATATGTACCGCCTGCGTCCCGACTACGAGATGCATGCGCGTCCGATCGGCGAATATCCCGCCCGCTGCCGGCAGGCGGCGGCCGTCATGCTGATGATTCAGAACAACCTCGACCCGCGGGTCGCCCAGCATCCCCACGAGCTGATCACCTACGGCGGCAACGGCGCCGTGTTCCAGAACTGGGCGCAGTACCGCCTTGCGATGCAGTATCTTTCGGAAATGACTGAAAATCAAACCTTGGTCATGTATTCCGGGCATCCGCTGGGGCTGTTCCCGTCGCATCCCGACGCCCCGCGCGTGGTGGTTACGAACGGCATGGTGATTCCCAACTACTCGAAACCCGACGACTGGGAGCGGCTCAACGCCCTCGGGGTGTCGCAGTACGGGCAGATGACCGCCGGGTCGTACATGTATATCGGGCCGCAGGGCATCGTCCACGGCACGACGATCACGGTGATGAACGCCGCGCGCAAACGCTTCACGGCCGGCCGCACCGATACGCGCGGGATGCTGTTCGTCTCGTCGGGTCTCGGCGGCATGTCGGGAGCGCAGCCCAAGGCGGGCAATATTTCGGGCGTGGTGTCGGTCGTCGCCGAGATCAACCCCAAGGCGGCGCAGAAACGCCACGAGCAGGGATGGGTCGACGAGCTGCATGAAGCGCTGGATGAGCTGATCCCGCGTATCCGCCAGGCTGTCAAGGCGAAAGAGGTCGTGTCGATGGCCTATGTGGGCAACGTCGTGGACCTCTGGGAGCGGCTGGCCGCGGAGGAGATTCCGGTCGACCTGGGTTCGGACCAGACCTCGCTGCACAACCCCTGGGCGGGCGGTTACTATCCCGTGGGGTTGAGCTACGAGGCGTCGAACAAGATGATGGCCGAGGAGCCGGGCCGCTTTAGAGAGTGTGTGCAGGAGTCGCTGCGGCGGCAGGTCGATGCCATCAACAAATTGACCGACAGGGGAATGTATTTCTTCGACTACGGCAATGCCTTCCTGCTGGAAGCCTCGCGCGCCGGGGCCGCGGTGACGGGCGAGGGCGGACGCTTCCGCTATCCCTCCTACGTGCAGGACATCATGGGACCCATGTTCTTCGACTACGGCTTCGGGCCGTTCCGCTGGGTCTGCACCTCGGGGAAGCCCGAAGACCTCGAAACGACCGACTCTCTGGCCGCCGAAGTGCTGGAGGAGATCCGGAAGACGGCTCCCGACGACATCCGGGGGCAGCTGGACGACAATATCCACTGGATTCGCGAGGCCGGGCGCAACCGGCTGGTCGTCGGGTCGCAGGCGCGCATTCTCTATGCCGACTGCGAAGGGCGCGTGAAGATCGCCGAGGCGTTCAACCGGGCCATCGCCGAGGGCCGCATCACGGCCCCCGTGGTGTTGGGGCGCGACCATCACGATGTTTCGGGAACCGATTCGCCCTACCGCGAGACCTCGAACATCTACGACGGTTCGTGCCTGACGGCCGACATGGCCGTGCAGAACGTCATCGGCGATGCGTTCCGCGGCGCGACGTGGGTTTCGATCCACAACGGAGGCGGCGTGGGCTGGGGCGAGGTGATCAACGGCGGCTTCGGCATGGTGATCGACGGTTCGGAGGATGCCGGCCGCCGCATCCGCGAAATGCTGCTGTGGGACGTCAACAACGGCATCGCCCGCCGCAGCTGGGCGCGTAACGAAGGGGCCGTCGAAGCCATCCGCCGCGAAATGGACCGCACGCCCGGACTGCGTGTGACCCTGCCTGTTTTTGCCGACGAGGAACTTGTCCGCGAGGCGCTGAACGAACAGGGCGGCGCTTCGGATAAATTATGAATTTCGAATTATGAATTTTGAATTGTCATCCATGGAACATCACCATATCACCGCGGAGCACCTTTCGGTCGGGCGCGTCCGCGAAATCCTCGAACGGCGGCTGCCGCTCGCGTTGAGCGACGACGCCCGGGCGCGCATCGTCCGCTGCCGCGAGTACCTCGACCGCAAGATGGAGAACCCCGAGCGGCCGATCTACGGCATCACGACCGGTTTCGGGTCGCTGTGCGACATTTCGGTGGGCCGCGACGAGCTGTCGCGCCTGCAACAGAACCTCGTGATGTCGCACGCCTGCGGAACCGGGGAGCGCGTGCCCTCGGAGATCGTGCGGCTGATTCTGCTGCTCAAGATACAGTCGCTCGCCTACGGCCATTCGGGCGTGCAGCTGGCGACGGTGGAGCGTCTCGTGGAGTTTTTCAACCGCGGCATCCTGCCCGTCGTCTATCAGCAGGGTTCGCTGGGCGCTTCGGGCGACCTCGCGCCGCTGGCACATATGAGCCTGCCGCTGCTGGGGCTGGGCGAGGTGGAGTATAAGGGCGAGGTGCGTCCCTCGGCCGAAGTGCTTGCCGAACTGGGGCTGGAGCCGATCCGGTTGCAGTCGAAAGAGGGCCTTGCGCTGCTGAACGGCACGCAGTTTATGAGCGCCTACGGCGTCTGGTCGCTGATCCACGCCCGGCGGCTGAGCGAGTGGGCCGACCGCATCGGGGCGTTGTCGTTAGACGCCTTCGACGGTCGTATCGAGCCTTTCTGCGACGAGGTGCACCTGATCCGCGCCCACCGGGGGCAGCTCGCCACGGCCCGGAATGTCCGCCGGCTGCTCGAAGGCAGCGAACTGATCGCCCGCCCCAAGCACCACGTGCAGGACCCCTATTCGTTCCGCTGCATGCCGCAGGTTCACGGAGCCTCGAAGGACACGATCGACTATGTGGAGAGCGTGCTGACCACGGAAATCAACTCCACGACGGACAATCCGACGGTCTTCCCCGAGGAGGACATGGTCGTCTCGGCGGGCAATTTCCACGGACAGCCGATCGCTCTGGCGATGGATTTCCTGGCGATCGCCCTGGCCGAGCTGGGCAACATCTCCGAGCGTCGCACCTACAAACTGATCTCCGGGGCGCGCGAACTGCCCAAATTCCTCGTGGCGAATCCCGGGCTGAACAGCGGCTTTATGATTCCGCAGTATACCGCGGCGTCGATCGTGAGCCAGTCCAAGGGGCTGTGCATGCCCGCGTCGGTCGATTCGATCCCCTCGTCGCAGGGGCAGGAGGACCATGTGAGCATGGGTTCCAACGCTGCCACGAAGCTCTGGCGCGTGGTCTGCAACACCGAACGGGTGCTGGCCATCGAGCTGTTCAACGCCGCGCAGGCCATCGAGTTCCGCCGTCCGGCGCACACGTCGCCCGAGTTGGAGCGAATGCTGGCCGACTATCGCAAAGAGGTTCCCTTCATCGACAACGACGAGGTGATGTATCCCCATATCGAAGCCTCCGTCCGATTCCTCCGCGGCCTATGAGACTGCTGGTGAAGAACATCGCCCGCATCGTCGGCATCGAATCGACGGGCCGTCTGCGCTGCTGCGGCGCCGACATGAACAAGCTGGGCATGCTCGACGACGCGTGGCTGCTGGCTGAAGACGGCCGTTTCGCGGCGTTCGGACGCATGGACTCTCTGGGCGACATCGCCGCCGACGAGGTCGTCGACGCGGCAGGGGGCATGCTCTTTCCGTCGTTCTGCGACTCGCACACCCACCTGGTCTACGCCGGGAGCCGTGAGCGGGAGTTTCTGGACAAGATCAACGGTTTGTCGTACGAGGAGATCGCCCGGCGGGGCGGGGGCATTCTCAATTCCGCCGACCGGCTGCACGAGACTTCGGAGGACGAACTCTATGCGCAGGCGATGGAACGCGTGCGCGAGATCGCGGCGATGGGTACGGGGTGCGTGGAGATCAAGAGCGGCTACGGCCTTTCGACCGGGGACGAGCTGAAGATGCTGCGCGTCATCCGCCGCATCCGCGAAAGCGTGCCGCTGGAGGTGCGGGCCACGTTCCTCGGGGCGCATGCCGTGGCGCGTGCCTACCGGGGACGGCAGGGGGAGTATGTCGATCTGGTGTGCAACGAAATGCTGCCCGCCGTGGCGGCCGAAGGGCTGGCCGATTTCGTCGACGTCTTCTGCGACGAAGGTTTTTTCACGGTCGAAGAGACGGCCCGTATTCTCAAGGCCGCGCGCAAACTGGGGCTGCGGGCGAAAATCCATGCCAACGAACTGGCCGTCTCGGGCGGCGTGCAGGTGGGCGTGGCCTGCGACGCCCTGTCGGTGGACCACCTCGAACGCATGGGACGGGAGGAGATCGAGGCGCTGCGCGGCGCGGCGACCATGCCGACGCTGCTGCCGGGCGCGGCGTTCTTCCTCGGGATGAGCTATCCTCCGGCGCGCGCGATGATCGACGCCGGGCTGGGCGTGGCGCTGGCTTCGGACTACAACCCCGGGTCGTCGCCCTCGGGCAACATGCGCATGGTCTGTTCGCTGGCCTCGATCCGCATGAAGATGACCCCCGCCGAGGCGATCAACGCCGCGACGCTCAACGGCGCCTATGCCATGGGGTTGAGCCGCGACTACGGAAGCGTCACTTTAGGTAAGGTCGCCAACTTTTTCATAACCAAACCGATGCCGTCGGTCGAATTTTTCTCCTATGCCTACCAGACGCCGCTGATCCGGCAGGTGTTCCTGCGCGGGCGCAAGATGTGCGGTTTATAGGCAGGGACTGGCCGATACGCTTCGGAACGGGGCGTCCGCCCTTGTCATAACCCGGCTTTCAGGGGTGCGGGCGAGGCGAAACGGTCCGGACCCGAATCGGCGTTTGGAATCTTCTCCGGAATCCTGCTTTTTGCCCGGGCGGCGCAGTTTTTGATTGGAGATATTTATGAAAACCGTTATTCTGATAATTTGCCTCGCCCTGTGCGGGACCGTAAATGGACAAAATATGAAACCTTTGACACCGGAGGAGAAGCGGGTGATCGTGGACAAGGGGACCGAGGCCCCCTTCACGGGCCGCTACTACAAACACAAGGAGGACGGAACCTACGTCTGCCGGCAGTGCGGCGCGCCGTTGTACCGTTCGTCGGACAAGTTCGACGCGGGGTGCGGCTGGCCGAGTTTCGACGACGAGATTCCCGGAGCCGTGAAACGGACCGTCGATGCCGACGGGCGGCGCACGGAGATCACCTGCGCCCGGTGCGGCGGTCATCTGGGCCATGTTTTCACGGGCGAGGGTTTTACGCCCCGGAACACGCGCCACTGTGTCAACTCCGTGTCGCTGGAGTTCGTGCCCGCGGCGAAAAAGGAGCGGACCGAGACGGCGATCTTCGCCGGAGGCTGTTTCTGGGGCGTGGAGCATCTGCTTTCGAAGGAGCCGGGGGTGCTCGATGTCGTGTCGGGATACATCGGCGGACATACGGAGAATCCCACTTACGAGGAGGTGTGCAGCCACCGCACGGGACATGCCGAGGCGGTGCGGGTGACGTTCGATCCGGCGAAAGTCTCCTACGAAAAGCTGGCGCGGCTCTTTTTCGAGATTCACGACCCCACGCAGGTCGGGCGGCAGGGACCCGACATCGGCGACCAGTACCGTTCGGAGGTCTTCTATACGACACCGGCCCAGCGCGCGACGGCTGAAAGACTGATCGCCGAGCTGCGTGCGAAAGGGTACGACGTCGCCACGCGCGTCACGGCGGCCACGACCTTCTGGCCGGCGGAAGAGTATCACCAGGACTATTACGACCGCAAAGGCGCGCAGCCCTATTGCCACGCCTACACCAAGCGGTTCTGATCGCTGTAAGGGGCCGGGTAGAGGGGCGGGGTCCGCCGTTTCAGTCCCGATGCTTTTCTGTCCGGCCCGGTGCTTTCTGTCCGGTCCGATGCTTTTCTGTCCGGACCGGTGCTCTCTGTCCGGCCCGGTGCTTTCTGTTCGGCCCGGTGCTTTCTGTCCGGTTCCGCACTTCGGCCCGGGCCTTTGGTTGGGTCCGGGCCAAAGCGCTATTTCAACAGGTTGTCCTCCTCGTCCTTGTATTCCGATTTTTTGAAAAACATTCCCCCGAGGCCTTTCAGCGCCTTGACGGCCCGCACGCGGAAACTGTCCAGCAGCGTGCCGTCCTTCGAGACGGTGCCGTAGCCCGTCACAGCGCGCGCCCGGCGGCTGCGGACGAAGGCGATGCGGCCGTACGGCTTGAGTCCGAGGGCCAGCGATCCGTCCTCGCCGCGGATGATGTCGGTGCGGATGCCCACCTTGCGGGCCAGCTCGGTATCGTAGGCGAAAACCAGTCCGCGGACGCTCAATTCGGGGCGTTGGAACGACTGGAGCCACAGGTGCGTGTCGCGGGCCAGTTCGTAGAACCAAAGTCCGGCGGCGGAGTGGGCTGCGTCGGGAATGTAGCTCCACAGCGAACTGGCCGCCACGACGCCCCGGCGTTCCAGCGCGTCGACCATCGTTTCGACGTAGCGCGGCGGGTATATGGTGTCGGCGTCGATGTTGATGTGGTATTTTCCCCGGGCGCGGTTCAGTCCGCAGAGGCGTGCATGGCCGCATCCGGGCGTCGTTTCGCGCTGCCACGGCAGACCGAGGGTTTCGAAAATCTCCGCCGTGCGGTCCTTCGACAGGTTGTCCGTGGCGATGATCTCCATCGGGTAGCGGCATCGCTGTTCGGCGAGCGACCAGAGACAGGCCGTCAGCCGTTTTTCCTCGTTGCAGGCGATGACCGACACGGTCGCCAGCGGCCGGTCCGACTGTCGTTCGGCGAGTTTCGCACGCACTTCGGCGACGGTCTCCGCGGGGACTTCGGCGAAGGGCTTTTCATAGACGGGGAGGTATTTCGAGTACCATTTCATGCGATCGGGGTTTATACGGCAAAGGTAGCATTAAATTCCGCACGGGCAAGCGATTCGGCGCTGATTGCCGGGCCGGGGGCGGAGGCAGGTCCGGCGGACGGACCGGAAGCCTGCGGCGGGAAAGCGGCCGTCGTCGATTGCGGGGCGGAGGCAGGCCCGGCGACAGTCGGCCGGGCGGCGGGGAGTTCGGGACGGTCCCGGCGGGTGGCCAGCTTGCGCCGTCGACGAGTGCTCGACTGTCATCCTCGAACATGGTTTCGCGAGTGCTCAACGATTTCGAACGAGGCGCGCTGA
>OLGB01004147.1_pt1 | contig 12716 bp, 7 predicted proteins | sample 1605691 | NCBI WGS metagenome assembly OLGB01 (sample SAMEA3888925, study PRJEB22519) | human gut metagenome | biome: human gut; feature: human-associated habitat; material: faeces | place: Denmark | collected 2010
TAATATTTGGTATCAGAAGAATGTTCGTCCTTTTTTTTATTTACATAATTCAGATTTTAATATGTTTGGAAAAAAGAAGAATGAAGATTATTCTGTAAAGACTGTGAAAGTCGGTGTTGATAAACTGACTACAATAGCATTGGGAACAATGGTGAAAGGAACAATCACGGTAGAAGGGGATTTACGTTTAGATGGAATAATAGAGGGAAATGTTTCCTGTAGAGGGAAAGTGGTGATTGGTCCTCAAGGAAGGATCAAAGGAAATGTGACGTGCACCGGTGCTGTGTTACACGGGATGTTACAGGGAGATATTCAGGTGGCAGAAGATTTGATAATGAAATCGGGATGTACAATGAATGGTGATGTTTATACATGTAAACTTGAAATAGAATCGAAAGCCAGGTTTAATGGTACTTGTAATACTACTGAGAAAGATACACTTGTGACAAGTCAGGTTGTGAAGCCTGAGACTGTGGATACTGAGAAATGATTGAAGCGGTGTCTTGAGAAGAGCCGGTTCGGTCTATTCCAATTGTGGTTAAAAGTTTTTCGAAGGCTGCAAAGTTATCTAAAAAAAAGAGATAATCATGCAGTTGGTTTGTTATGGCACTACGCTTTTTGCGATTTGTTGAAATATCAGTCCGATATATGAAATGATAAGCAAAAGCATGCGATAATTTAATTTGTAATCTAAACAGACTTAAAATGAAAAAAGAACTTTTGACTCGATTTATGGAGAAGCGAATAGTCGAACTGAAAAAAGAACAACGCAATGGTACTGCCCATGTATATCAGAGTACTTTGAATCGACTGAAAAATTTTATGAATGGACGTGAAATCACCTTTAGCCAACTGACTCCGGAATGGCTGGCTTTGTTTGAGCAGAAACTATTGGCTGACCAGCTTAAGTGGAATACCATTTCTACTTACATGCGTATGTTGAGATCTGTATATAATCAGGCTTTGGAACGGGGCGTGGCAACTTACGTGCCACGTCTTTTCAATAAAGTACATACCGGTATTGATTGCCCGGTGAAAAGAGCTGTTTCGCCGGAAGTTATATGCAGACTGATGACAGACCGAAAACCGTTGCCTGGAAAATTGGCTTTCAGCCGTGATCTGTTTGTGCTTTTGTTCCTGCTTCGAGGGATGCCGTTTGTGGATCTTGCTTTCTTGCGCAGGTGTGATTTGCAGGGAAATGTGATCACGTATCACCGGCGCAAGACCAGTCGTAAACTGACTGTGGTGGTGGGTAAGGAAGCCATGGAAATTATACAGAAATATATGTATGCAATTCCGGACTCACCTTATCTTTTCCCTATTATACAGAATCCCGGTAAAGATGAATATGGACAATATGCCCGAATGTTACGCCTTCAGAACTATCGGTTGACACAAGTGGCAAACATATTGGGAATCAGAGACCGACTCAGTACTTATACCGCCCGTCATACCTGGGCGACAACGGCCCTCCGGCAGAATTATAATTCAAGCTTGATTTGTGACGCTATGGGACATTCTTCGGTTAAAGTAACCGAAACCTATTTTCAACCCTACAGAGACGATGAGGTAAACCGGATGAATAGCTCTCTTATTACATATATTTTATCGAAGAAGAAAAGGGGGACAGATAAAAAAATAAGAAGCTAATAGCTTGATTGCTAATTGAGAAAATATCCGTTACTTCGTAGGTAACGGGAGATGATATCGGCGGCAAATTTAAATATATTTTTTGAATTACGCATAATAAAACAATTATTTTTGCAATAGATATTAAATAGCTGAACATTTTTAGCGGGTTGTCTTTCGGAAAAGGCAACAAAAGATATTTCCATTTTTCAGGTTGAAAGATGGGAAAGGATTTTATTGTCTTTTTTAAGACCGTAAAGATTCATTTTAGTAAAAACAACTCCTTTAAAGACACTTCTTTATCTCGGAATTTGTGTAATCCCGTTACCTACGAAGTAACGGGCAGGCCAAATGGATCAGAAACTAACATTCTGTCTGAATCAACTATTAAGTAGAAACTAAAGTGAATTGTTTATGAGAAAAAAATCTATGTTTTTATGGTCTTTGCTTGCTGCAATGACTATGAGTGCTTGTTCGGAGCACAATGAACTGCCTTCAGGAGAAGTTCCCGGAGGGAACTCGAAGGCTAACTTTATAGTCAAGTTGAACTTTGAAGGAACAAGTATGGAACAGGGCGGTAAGACGAGAGCCGCACAATCTACTGCAGTACCGGAAACTTCGTGGAGTAATATCCACCAGGTACAGATTTTGCTATATGACGCAAGCAATATCGTGCGGTTTTCCGATGTAGTTACTCCAACAACTGGAAATACAACCTTTACTTATACAGATGTACCTGTAGGAACTTATACAATGGTAGCCATAGCAAATGCGAAGAGTTCGACAGATGCTATCAATACCTATTTGGATGGAGGTACAACTCCTGTAGAGTGGAGCATGTGGAATGTACGTCAGAAGCAGGCGCAGAACATGGTGATGAAGTATAAACCGGGCACGTTTCCTACATTTTGTGCAGCTGACTTGTCTGCTAACGCAGCTTATGCCGAGCCAGCCGAAATTTTTATGGGAGCTGTTCAAGGGGTGACTGTTTCTTCGGATGGTCCTGTAACTCCTTCTCCAATTGCTTTGAAACGTGAAGTTTCTTTGATGCGTGTCCGTCTGAACGTAAAGGATAAAGAAGGAAATACGAATAATGAGAATACTGCGAATGGCGTTGACTTTGCACAGGATGCTTCTATTATGATTTATCGTTTACCGGATCATCTGAAAGTGATGGCAGGGAATGCCGGAGGAGTAAGTGCTACCTCGACTGCTACTAATATATTGTCTATTTCGGGTGGTGAGGTCTTTAAAACAACTGATCCTACATCCGGTTATAATGCAGGAGGTAAAGTTCTGAGTGGAAACTTCACGATGTGGAGAGATGTGGTTGTATTCCCCAATAACGGTGGACGTGCCAATGATTCTGCAACTACCGGTACGGCTGACAGACAGCGTCAGTATTTTATAGTGGTATCAGGACGTGGTAAAGCCGGACATATTTTGGGAGATGGTACTGCACTTCCCAATGATGCTACTGTTTATTGGTCCGGAGTGGTTAAAGAAAATTTTGTGCCGAACGTGATTCGTGAAGTAAACCTGACTTTACGTACTGGCGGAAGCACGACTGTGCCTGTAACTCCTACGGAATATGGTGGTTTAGAAATCACTGTGAGTGCTCCTACACCTTGGGATAGCAATATTGTAAATTCAGATATTATAATGTAAAAACTTTCTTTTACTCCCCTCGGAATTATGGTCCGGGAGCAGAGAATAAGCAGAAATGCTTGCTGCTCCCGAGGACCTCGGGGGTGATTAATGAAATAAACTATAGAACATGAGAAAAAACAGACTTCTCATAGTATTATTTACTGGTGTAGCAGTCTTACTTTCGCTTGCGTCGTGTACATATGATTATTTTGAAGATGAAACGAATTATCAGGTTTTTGTACCCGAAGTTCTGAACAAGACTGTCAGTGATTGTCGAGTGCTGGTCTATAACGATGCCGGAACATTGGTCGGTGCACGTTATGCAACCTCTCCATGGGATAAAGATCCGCGCATGGAGGCGGGCTTGTTTAGTTTTAGGTTAACTCCCGGCGAATATAAAGTATACTGTTATACCAATACGGACAGTCTTACGTTTGTGGACGGGCAACATCTGGATGCTTCTGCTTTTATTCTGAAAAGCAGCTCTACCGGACCGAACAGATATGTACAACCTTCGGATATATTATTCCAGAAGTTCGTACCCGCAATTGTACATCCGGGCATTTTACAGACCGATACCGCAGCACTGGAACGCTATACCGGACGTATAACGGTTCGGTTTAAGAAATTTCCCGGTGATGTATCGCATATAAAGAAGGTACAATTGCTTGCGGAAGGAGCACCTGTGATGCAATACCTCAAAAATGATACTCTGACCGGCCGATTGACTCCTGAGGACAAAATGTTTCATTTCGGAACATTACCCGTACAGGAGAAAGCCGATGTATTAGAGGTAGATCATCGTTTTATTCCTTCTGTGGAGAATGAACCGATGAGGTTGAATTATACATTTCTCGATGAAAATGGAGCAGTTGTCAACCATCTGCCCGTGGAAGTTACGGAAAGGGAGACAGGACTGCCGTTACGGTTATTGCATGGTAAACGTATAATTATTGAGATCGAATCTTATACCGTTATTAAGATATCGGTTGTAGGATGGAACGAAGATATCGAGAGTGGAGATACGGACATGGAATGATACATATATACATATAAAAGAGAATTAGAATGAAATCAGTTATACGACATATTTTGAGTGTCGCCGTTTTATTTTGCTTAATCAGCGGAGTACAGGCACAAAGTGTCAAAGTGAATATTCCTTTTTGGCTGACCGGTTCGCCTAACGTCGGCTTTGAGTATACATTGACGAGGCAACTCACGGTGAACGGTGAAGTGCTATGGATGCCGTATTTATTCAAGAAACATGAAGAAGTGTTTCGGGCACTCCAGAGCAGTGTTGAATTGCGCTATTATGTGAATCCTCGTAACTTTTATACTAACGACTCATGGGATGGATTTTATATTGGCCCCTATGCTATGTACGGTAATTTTAATATCGGTTTATTAAAGCATAACGATCCGTTGCAGAGCTATCGTCGTAAAGGTTGGGGAGTATCGGGAGGTATCTCGACCGGGTATAAATTTGCTTTCAACTCTCGTTGGGGGCTGGATCTGAATATTGGCCTGGGATATGCGCACCTCCAATACAATAAATATTATTTGGGTGGAGAATATGTGAATTTCCCTTTGGAACGTAAAAAGACGAAGAGGTGGATAGGTCCGACTAAGTTCGGTATAAATCTCACCTATAATATATTCCGATAATGTTACTGATAAAAAGTTGCTGAAATGAGAAAGAAGAAGATACAGATTCTCCTGTCGGCTGCCGCATTCCTTTTTCTGATGGGAGGGACTATGCCTTCCGTTGCGCAGGAGCGGAAGATAGGGCGGGTAGAACGGCGGGCAGACCGTAATTTTATCAGGCAGAAATTTGATAAAGCGATGGCTCAGTATGAAACGGCTATCAGGCGTGAAAAAGATGAGGCCGGTCAGGCTGCGCTTCATCTCAAAACAGCGCGTTTGTATTTCATGGTAAGGGAATATGGTCGCGCCTCGGAGCATTATGATAAAGCAATGAGCTTGCGTCCGGATTTGCTCGGGGTAGATGATGTCTGTGATTATGTGGATGCTCTGCGTTTTCAGGGACAAGCCCGCAAAGCAGAAGCCATTTGCCTGGATAATGCCTATAAAGACATATATAGCCGCTATCAGCGCTATCAGAATACATTGGAGGCACTTGCCATGCGCCATTCGGTTCAGGAAGATCCCGGGTTTTCGGCAAAACGCTTATTACTGAATACATCGAACGCTGAATTTTGGGTTGGTAATTATGGGGAACAACCGTTTTATGCCATTAGTTACAGTAAATTCAATGATCCGGGGAAATTATTCTTCCATCGTACTCACTATTATGCACTTGACGAACCCGGTGAAACCGGTGTTGAGACTCAGAAACCTCCAAGATATTATGGTTATTTCCGGAAAATACCTGCTGACTTACAGAATGGTCCGGTGACCTTTTCACCGGATATGAAGTCGATGGTAGCTACGGTTATCGAGTATGATAAAGAGAAGACAACCGTAGAGATGGCAAACCGGAAGCTACGTCCTTTCCGTACAAAGTTGTTTTACTCTGTGCTAAAGAACAAGAAGAAACGATTTACGAAGTATGTTCCGGCTTTTCCACAGGAAGAGATGTCTTCGTATGCCCACCCTTACCTGTTTAATGAAGGCAAATCATTGTTGTTCACCTCTGACATGCCCGGAGGATACGGTGGGTTCGACCTGTATGTTGTCCATTGGGATGAAGAGGCTCAGGCATGGGGGACTCCTGTTAATCTGGGACCGGATGTCAACACGGAAGGCGATGAGATCTTTCCTGTAATCTATAAAGGACGTCTTATCTTTTCGTCTAACGGATTGCCGGGATTCGGTGGTTATGATCTGTTCAGTGCTTATTATGATAAAGATGGAGTGATTCCGGGCAGTATCAGCCATTTTCCTTATCCGGTAAATTCCGTCTTCAACGATTATTATATGTGTCCGCTTGACTTGCGAACAGCCTATTTTGTATCCGATCGTGAAATGGCTTCAAGAGACGATATCTATTACCTCCGTACAGTAGAGGATCTGGGAACCCAGCAAGGGATGCCTTTTTACGGGATGAGTGAGGAAAATGCAATTTTAGGTGGCGCTTTGTTGTTGAACGGCACTACGGAAACTGTTTCTCCGGAGTCTGTCACATTGAAGCAGTATGCGCCGGAAGGATTGCTGATGACTCTCTATTTTGATTTCGATTCGGATGAGTTGACCGATGAATCTGTACGGAGACTCGAGCAATTTATCAATGAAATGGGTACTTACCAATTTTCCGAACTTAGGTTTGATGGTTTTGCCGATGAGATAGGTAGTGACAGTTATAACTATTCATTGTCAGAGCGAAGGGCGGAAAGTGTTGCGGAGTTTCTGCGCAATCATGGTTTAAACGTACGTTTCGGCATAGAGGCTCATGGAAGGATAAAGCTTTCTCCGGAAGAGGTGAAAGAGGAAATTGAGTATCATCGCTGGCCGGAGGGAGGTATCGATTGGATACAGGTGAACCGTAGGGCAAGGCGTGTCGAAATATATAATAAGAGGTAGAAATATAAAAAAGTAAACGATATATGAAGAAGACAAGAATTCATAGAGTGTGGATACTGTTCCTGCTGGGCATCATGGCCTGTCTGCAAGTGAGAGCCCAATATATGCCGGTGGTTTTCGATAAGAAGTATGGCGATAAGAATCAGATTCAGCTGGTTTGCCCCTTAGCCGGTGACGAAGTGGCCATGGTGGGTAAAGAGGGACAGAAGTATAACCTTACCTGGATAGGCAGAGAGGGAGAAGTGCTCTTTTCATTGCCGCTGGCCGGATTTACCGCTGTTAACGAGTTGACAGAGTTGGAGGATAACCGTATCCTGCTTGTCGGGCAATCTGCTGTGATGAATACAAAAGGCAGAAAAGACAATGTGACACTAAGCGGACGGGCGGTCATATTGGATCGTAGCGGTCATATTGTTACCAATATTTATGCAGGAGGACAAGGGAGTGAACTAATGAAGGGAGCTTTGCTGCGTAGCGGGTCATTGATACTTTCCGGCATGGAGCCGAAAGGAGGAAATAGCCGGCAAGGTATTCTTATGAAAGTGGATAAATCGGGTAGAGTGATTTATCAGTACAAGAATGCCGGAAGTGGTTATTGTGATCAATTCGAGGTGCTGGGCAATACGACTGAATATATATGTGCGGCTTTCTCCGGAGACAAGGAGAAAGAACAGACAACAGTGGTCCGGTTAGATGATAAAGGGAAGCCTTATTATGTAACTGTTATTCCGGCTAAGCGGTTCATCGTGACAGGTATGAATGCCAATATCAATGACGGTTCGGTGATTGTTACCGGTAATTCATCGACTGATGGAGGCATCATTTATAAAATACGGCCGGAAGGTGATATTGTTTTTGCCAAAACACTGATACCCGCCAATCAGGGATCAGTGATGCTTAATCAGCTTCAGGTGGCTCGCAATGGTAATATATTGGTAGGTGGAAGTGGCAGTAAAGGATACTATGCCTTGTTGAGAAATGACGGAACAGCTTTATATTCCGGTACCTCGAATGGAGGTGTGAGAGGTGTGGGTATGAACCGGACTACGGGTGAATCGGTGGTAACAACTTATGATGTCAATGCACGCAGAGGAACGTTTGTCCGTATATTGCCGACGGGTAAAGCTGAGTTTGACCGCACTATTGATGGTAATTTTGATAAGGTTAAGGTAACTAATAACGGTGAAGTGTTACTGCTGTCTTCGGATGAAGGTCGGGTTTGTATGTATTCTGCTACGGGTGAAAAAGAGTTTGACCGTTATGTGACGGACAATAAACCTACTGTTTATCGTCAGGCATTGACTGCATCGTCCGGTGAGTTACTTTTTCTGGGCAGTGGTAGTCGCCTTGTCAAACTGGGACATGGACTCTATGTTTCGGATGTGAAAATAACCAAGCCGGTAAACGGAACGGCTACTGCGGTATTTACTGTCACGCTGACAGGATATGCCACTACAAAGGAAGGAGCTCCTGTTCCTGTAAGTGTAGGATATGCCACTCGTGAAGCATCTGCTACAACAGCTAATAATTTTACTCCGGTAAAGGGAAAACTGTCTTTCACCCCTTCACGCGGGACGGCGGATCGCTATCTGGTGAAACAGGATATCGAGGTTCCGGTAAAAGCGAATGATCTGATCGAAGGCGTGAAAGACTTTGAACTGCTATTGTCGGATGTTCAGCAGAGTTATCTGGTGAAGCCTGTAGGGAAAGCGGTTATCGAAGATCAGCAGGCAGTTGTGAAGTTGGTACGTACCGAGCGTGGAGAAGAGGGATCCAAAGATATTTTATATGAACTGGGATTATTTAAAACCGACGGAACTCCTTTGACCAATGCTACGGGGGCAAATATTATAGTAGATGGTATATATGGAGAAGGCACAGCCGATGCGCTCGATTTCGATATGGGATTGACTCCTAGAGTGATATTTGCCAATGGTTCGCAAAAATCATCCTTTAATGTCAGGACATTGGAGGACACCCGCTATGAACTTCCTAAAACCGTGGTAGTGAATTTTAATAAAGTACATAGCCTGAGTGGTTCTAATGTTGCTTTTGATGGTGAACTGTTGAGTTGCAGTGGAATTGTCGTCGATCAGCCGGCACGTCTGGCCATTGCTTCATTGGGTGACCACAGAGTGAATAATAATGTGGTGTCGGGCTTCTTCACTGTTTCGCTGTTGCGTGCTTCAGACGGAACTTTATTGACCAATGCCACAGGTAGTGATATCATTGTTAACTGTGTGACATTGCCCGATGCTACGGCAAAAGAAGGAAAAGACTTTGTCTTTACCAACCTGCATGACCTACGTATCAGTGGAGACGGTAACCATAGCTCCGCCAATGTGAATGGAGTGGTATTGTTCACTACGGATACTTCGGAAAAACAGGTGAAACTGAAAATCAAATCTGTAAACCAACCTACAGGTGCACAGCCGATCAGTGTATCGGATGCAGAACGTACGGCAGAGTTTACGATCCGGAAATAAAATGATTCTTGGGGAGAAGAATGCCTTGCATCTCGAGTGTAAGGTATTCTTGTCCGCTCAGAAGAAAATGGATGAAAAAAGAACTATGACAGGAAAAAGAATATATACAGGGTTGATGGGCTTGCTGCTTTTTCTGGCGTTTGCTTGTACGGATGACAGGGAATCGCCGGGGGGAACCAATGGTAATCCTTCATTGGTTTTCAGGATGACAAGAGCTTCAGCAGACATTATCAATAATACGCAAGTCTATCTGTTTGATGGAGATGGAGCTACTGCCGGACAATTCAGGCAGAAAGTGCCGGATGTGACTTACGCTGCAGACCGCCTCACTATGCCGGTTGCGGCGGGGACATGGGATATTACATTGGTCAGTGCTGACGGAGATGTAAACAGTGGATTGGTACAACCTGTCCGTGGACAGGCACGTTCGTCACTGAAAATGTGGGAAACACGTTCTGCCGGTGGGAGTTTGCCGTCTATGCCTGAGCTGCGTACGGCTTATATTACCGGACAGCAGGTTATTGCCGGTCAGGATAATGTCGCTTCCGAAACAGCATTGCTTTCACGGAACGTTGCATTGGTCAAAGTCGTGATAGCCGATGCCGGAGGACTGGATATTAATGGCACTCACACGATGAAATTGACTAATGTGCCTACGACTCTTAACTGGGAAGGAGGGTTATATCCCAATAAAAACAATCCTACTGTGAGTGCGGAGCCTATGACCGGTACTTTTACTATACATAATAATACTGCAATGGCCGGTCATCAGTACAGTGATACGCTTCGGTTTATTGTGCCGGCTCATAAAGGAACTGATTATCTGAATGCACTTCCGACCGACACAACTACCAGTCATCTTAAACTGAGTGTCGATCTGGCCAGTGAAGGAGGAACACGTTTTGAGAAGACGGATGTGGTAATCCCTCGGGTTCCACGAGTAAACGGAATTTTGTTGGTACGCATTTTCCTTGGTGGAAAGCTCGATGTCTCCACTGAGATATTGAACTGGCAGGATACACAGTTGGAAGCTGATTTGTCACAGACCCAACTTTATACGGATAAAGCTTCGGTTGGGCTGGCATTCAAAGACACGATACATGTAAATACCAATGCCCGGGAATATACAGTGGAGAAGGCACCTGAGGCCACGTGGATTACTTCGGTGAAAAAGTTGGATGGGAATGCGGTGGAAATTACTGCTGATCTGGATAGCTATGTGGATAATCATCCGCGTACTTCGTATATTACCATTAAGGCCAATAATGTGACCAAGAAAATACCGGTAACACAAAGACCGGATAGAGGTACGATTAAAGTTAGTGAACATAAACTTATCTTTTGTCCTAAAGTACACGAAAAACGTTCGGTGGAAGTTAAGAGTATTGGAGGTGACTGGATATTCTTAGGTAGTAGTCCCAAAGCGACTTCAGACATACAGAATGGGGTAAAAGGAAATACCACAGTTAACTTTACACGTACTTCGACGATTAAGCCGGATGATTTTGATACTTGTTATGGAGATGGTCAGATTGTTGTGAAGAATAAAACAACGCTTGATACGGATACGATTTCGTTAGTGAACTGCTATATTCATATGGATGATGGGGTAATAAACGCTGTTGCTCCAACCGGAACGGCGCAGACAGCGGTAACAAACTCACAGGATGTGACAGTATTCGGTGGTAGTCGGAATATTCTTTTTGATTCATGGGAATCGTGGATACATAATGATTTGAGTTGGAACCCGTCAACTCAAGTGCTGACTATGACGACTGACCGAGAACCTTCTGATGAGGCTCGTGACGGATCATTGATATTCCATCATGCTGATTGTTCGGATTATCAAGTAACGGCCAAAGTGCATCAGGATGTCATTGTAACTATTCCGGCATTTGACTTTTTTGTAGTGAAATTTACTTGGGTTAATAATGATGTGGATATAGCTGTGGAGTTTAGTGGAAATGATGTTTCTGGGAATGGTAATAACAATTCAAGTTATGATAAGTACCCAGTTGGTTGGAGTTTTACAAACTCTGTTCGGTATAATAACCAAGAACTCCTACGATGGGGAGGTGATGCTACCGGAGGGCAAGGAGAAACAGCTTTCTTTAATGCGCCAGTGCTGGAAGGAGATGTTAATTCTCCCCGTAAAATTAAGCTTGATGTATATGCAACTTGGTTTACACCTGGTCGTGCTCCTGATAAAATGACTTTCACTATGTCTGCTTATAAAGGTGGAAGGATGGTACAAAATGGAACCAACTTTGATAATCAAGGAGGTGAGACTTTATATCAGCAAGGACATACAGTTATGATTACCACAACAAAGGGAAAAGAAACCTATGCCACTGGCGGGTATACCAAAGTAGCTACTATCACTTATGATAGAATTAAGCACTCTGCTACGGTCAATGTGTGGGCTTCTTCTGCTTCGACTCGCTCATCTCGTTCGGTAAGGGTTCCATTCCGACCGGAGGAGAAGCCTCTCTGGGCTCCCGTAGTAGTGAATACCTATTCCAATAATTATCAGGGGGAGAGGAGATAGATTTTAGTGTAAACAATGAAAATGCGCTATAATATGAAAATACAATATATAATAGGTATACTGATTGCTTTTCTGTTTGCCTCGTGCAGTCATGAAGAGGAGGAACAGAAACCCGCTTATGGAAAGATAGATGTTGCTGTTTCGGTAACCCTACCGCAACCGGAGTCAGTAAATACTCTTACTCGTGCCGGTGGTCCGTATACGGATACCGATATTAAGAACGCAGACTTGTTGATATTCGACAAAGACGCAAAGTTTATGGAACGCGTCAAAGTAGAGAGTGACAGGTTGGTGGTCACCGGAACGGGGATTAATTTCACAGTCCGTTTGGATGCCACTTCAGAACGGCGTATCATTCATCTGGTTGCAAACGGTCGGAGTGCTGATGGCACTTCGGATCGCTTGAACTTTGGTGATATAACTCCCGGTATGACAGAAAATGCGGCTATCTCTTCCTTGCAGACAGCCTCGCTCGAACATGTGGATGAAGGAGAGAGCACATTGTTAAACCATGTAATGCCTTTGGTCATGTGGGGACGTTTTGCATTGAACGGAATCAATATCGTAACGAAAGCAGAGGGTGTGAAACTGTTGCGTTCCACAGCATGTATACAAGTGAAGAAGGGTAATGGAGGTGGGAATACCGGACTGGATGATTTTGTCATCGAGGGAATTACTGTACATCAGGGGGCCTGTCATGGCTTCCTGGCTCCGACCGATTGCACAGGAGAAGTAAATACTCCCGTTGTCACAAATCCGGTTACCGGTGGAATCTATCTGGATTATCGTAAGGGTTGGGTTAATGGTGCAGAACCATCTTTATACATTTATGAGCGCAATTGTTCGGCTTCCGACTATATGGG
>OLGB01004154.1_pt1 | contig 12680 bp, 8 predicted proteins | sample 1605691 | NCBI WGS metagenome assembly OLGB01 (sample SAMEA3888925, study PRJEB22519) | human gut metagenome | biome: human gut; feature: human-associated habitat; material: faeces | place: Denmark | collected 2010
TGTCCACCTCATCAGTCGCCTCCGGCGACAGCTTCCCCTCATAGGGGAAGCCATTCCGCTGCGGCGGAGAACAATCCCTCAGTCAGCTTTGCGGCTGACAACTCCCTTTACACAAGGGAGCCTGGGGGGACGAAAAAGCAGCCCTTTCGGGCTGCTTTTGGGTTTATTAGCCGGGGATATCTCCGACGCCGTTCAGGATGTAGGTCGGGCGGTAGGGGTAGTCGTTTACGTCTGTGCGGCTCGTGCAGCCGGAGAGGACGAGGACGGTGGCGAGGCCGGATTCCATGCCGGCGATGACGTCGGTGTCCATCCGGTCGCCGACCATGGCGGCCTCTTCCGAGTGGACGCCCAGCAGCTGCAGGCCGGTGCGCATCATGAGCGGGTTGGGCTTGCCCATGAAGTAGGCCTTTTTGCCCGTCGCCAGCTCGATGGGTGCGACGAGCGAGCGGCAGGCGGGCGCGATGCCGAACTCCGTCGGCCCCGTGAGGTCGGAATTCGTGGCGATCAGCCGCGCGCCGTTCAGAACCAGCCGGACGGCCTTGGTGATGACCTCGTAATTATAGCTTGCCGTCTCGCCGACGATCACGTAATCCGGGTCGACGTCGTTCATCGTGACGCCTACGTCGTACAGCGCGTTCAGAAGTCCCGGCGCGCCGATCACGAACGCGGTACAGCCCGGCGCCTGCTTTTTAAGAAATGCGGCGGTGGCCAGCGCGCTGGTATAGAAATGCTCCTCGCCGATGTCCAGTCCCATGCGCTGCAGCTTCTGCTGCAGCTCCTTGGGCGACCGCTCCGACGAGTTGGTCAGGAACAAAAACCGCTTGTCGTTTTCGTTCAGCCAGTTGACGAACTCCGCCACACCCGGCAGCAGCTGGTTGCCGAGGTAGATGACGCCGTCCATATCGCAGATAAAGCCCTTGCGTGCGCGTAATTCTTCCAGATTCATCTCATGACGCCTCTCTTCCTGCTCCAATGGCAGAGTATCTTTTTTTATTCGTTCACGGGTTCAGTATATGGGAGAAAACACGGAAAAGCAAGTGATTTTACACAAATTTAACCGTAAAAAGTTGTGAGGTCTGACGATCAGCGGAGGAAGCCCTCCAGGATCTTCTCCTCCGCCTCCTCCGGCGTCAGGCCGAGCGTCTCGAGCTTGAGCAGCTGTTCGCCTGCGATCTTGCCGATGGCGGCCTCGTGCATGAGCGCGGCGTCGACATGGTTGCAGGAGATCTCGGGGATGGAGCGGACCTTGGCCGCGCCCATGATGATCGAGTCGCACGACACGTGGCCGAAGCAGGGGGCGTTGCCCTGCACGCGGGGATAGAAGATCTGCGTGGATGCTTCCTTGGCGACCGACCGCGACACGACGCGCGTGCGTGAGCCTTCGCCGTTCAGGATCACATCCATCTCGCTGACGGCGTGCTGGTCGCCCGCGGTCAGGAGCTTTTCGTTGATCTGCACCTCGGAGTTTGCGCCGTTGGCCTCGCATTTGGTATAGCGCTTGGTGTCGTCGACGCCGCCGATCTGGCTGGTGTCCATGACGATGGACGCGCCCTCCTCGAGATAGACGATGGTCTGCGGGTTCAGGATCCGCTTGCCGCTGCCTTCGCCCTCGCCGTAGTGCTTTTCGATATAGTGGACCTTCGCATTTTTGCCGATGTAGAAGGTGTGGATGCCGTCGTGCTCGGAGTCGCAGTCGCCGCAGTTGTGGATGCCACAGCCCGCGACGATGGTCACGTCCGCGCCCTCGCCGACAAAGAAGTCGTTGTAGACCAGATCGTGGAAGCCGGACTTGCTCAGGATGACCGGAATGTGGACGTTTTCGCTCTTGGTGAAGGGCGCGATGCGGATGTCGATGCCGTCCTTGTCGGTCTTAGAGACGATCTGGATGTGCTCGGAGTTCTGGCGGAACTCCTTCTGCCCGTCGAGGCGGATGTTGACTGCGCCGTCGGGGATGGAGACCATGTCGGAGACGGTCTGCAGGATGCTTTTCTGGATGTCGTTCAGCATGTTCCGTTCACCTCCAGCAGATTGCAGCCTGCGACGGTCTGGGACAGCAGGCGGGGATAGAGCTCGTCCGCCGTGCCGCGGCCGGCGATCTCGCCGTTTGCCAGCAGGACGATCTCGTCGGCCAGGCGGATGATGCGCTCCTGATGGGAAATGATGATGATCGTGCGGCGGCCCTTCTCATGCAGGTCGCGGAAGGTCTCGGTCAGGCGGGCGAAGGACCACAGGTCGATGCCGGCCTCCGGCTCATCAAAGATCATGAGCCGGGAATTTTTGGCCAGCAGCGTGGCGATCTCGATGCGCTTGACCTCGCCGCCGGACAGGCTCGTGTCCACGTCGCGGCCGAGATAATCCCGCGCGCACAGGCCGACCTGCGTCAGGTAGGAACAGGCCTCGTCGTGCGAGAGCGTCTTTCCGGCCGCGATGGTCAGCAGGTCCGAGACCTTCATGCCCTTGAACCGCGGCGGCTGCTGGAAGGAGTAAGAGATGCCGCGGCGGGCGCGGTCGGTGATGGAGAGGGGCGTGATGTCTTCACCATCAAGCAAGATCTGGCCGCCGGTCGGCGTAGCAAGGCCCATGATGAGCTTGGCGAGCGTCGTCTTGCCGCCGCCATTCGGGCCGGTGATCACGAGGAACTTTCCGTCCTCAACGTCCAGACTGACGTTTTTGACAATGTCTGTGCGGCCCTGCGCGTCGCTGGCCGTCAGACTGAGATTTTTGAGTGTCAGCATGTAGGATCCTCTTTTTCTGAAACATAGTTATCATATTTATACCATAGTTTGTTCACTTGCGCAACGAATAGCCATTTTTTCCAAAAAACTTTCTCCGTTTTTTCGGGAAACACCGGCGGGCCGCCCCAGTGCAGGCGGAATTCTGCGGGGCAATCGGCGGTTTTTACGCAAAACCGCGAAACATGCCCGGTTTTGTCCGGTGAAAAAGCAGCTGTGCCCTTGCCAGCCGACGCAAGGTCTGCTATAATACAGGCAGAATGGCCTGAGAAAGGGGTGTGGTGCGTATGTCCGGTCTGTCCGCGGTGGTCTTTGTACCCGATGATACTGGTAAAACCGGATATTCCCGCCCAATGATGCTGCAGGCGATCATGGGGACGCCGCTGCTTGCGTGGCTGACGCGTTCTCTGGCTGCCGGCGGGGTTGGGCGCTTCTTTTTGGTCTGCCACGAGCGGTTTTTATCGGAGGCGCGGCAGTGCTTCCCCGGCGACTGTGACCTCAGCTGCGCCAAGCTCGAGGAGACGGCCGACCAGCTCCACGTCTTTTTGTCCACCGCCGACGAGCAGGAGGAGGACGTCATCGTCGTCACCGGCCCTGCCGTCATCGATCCGTTCGCCATGGATGAGGATTCGTTCTCCGGCGCGCCGGTCGAGAGCGGCGTGAGTGCCGTCAGCCGTCAGGCGCTGATGGACGCGCTGGACGATACGTTCATCTTTACCGACTTCCTCAAGGACCACGGCGTGCCCTATACCGACCGTGACGGCGTGTACGCTGTCTGCTCCATGCAGCAGCTGGCCGAGTGGCAGCCGCTGCTGAGCCGCGGCGTTCTGTACAATCTCGCCGCCGCGGGCGTGTCGATCTGGGATTATAACAACACGTATGTCGAGCCGACGGTCTTCGTCGGGGCCGGGACCGAGCTTCTGCCCGGGACCGTGCTGCGCGGCACGACCTCCATTGCCGACGGCTGCACCATCGGGCCGAACAGCTATCTGGAAAATGTCAAGGTCGGCGAGGGGACGAAGGTCAACGCCTCGCAGGTCTACGATTCCGAGATCGGCAGCGACACGACGGTCGGGCCCTTTGCCTACGTCCGTCCGGGCTCGCGGATCGGCAGCCACGTGCGCTGCGGCGATTTTGTGGAGGTCAAGAACTCCACCATCGGCGACGGCACGAAGATCTCGCACCTGACCTACGTCGGCGACAGCGACGTGGGCAAGAACATCAACTTCGGCTGCGGCACCGTGACCGTCAACTATGACCGGGTCCACAAATCCCGCACCGTCATTGACGACAATGCCTTCATCGGCTGCAATACGAACCTCATCGCGCCCGTCCATGTGGGCGAGGGCGCATATATCGCCGCCGGCTCCACTGTGACCGACGACGTGCCGCCTGCGGCGCTCGCCATCGCCCGCGCCCGCCAGCAGAACAAGCGCGACTGGGCGAACCGGCATAAGCTGAAAGAAAAGTAACCGTGATAAGGCTCCCCTTGGGCACAAGGGGAGACAACGAAAGATGTTTTCCCGGCGGCGCGTGCCGCCTCCAAATACATACAGAACAACACAGAACAGAGCGAATCACACAAGAGAGAGGGTAATTTCATATGATTTCTCATGGTAAGAACGTCAAGGTATTCTGCGCGAACGCCAACCGCCCGTTTGCAGAGGGCGTCTGCCGCAAGCTGTGGCTGCCGCTGGGCGACTGCACCGTGACCACCTTTGCTGACGGCGAGGTTTCCCTGACGATCAATGAATCTGTCCGCGGCAGCGATGTGTTTCTGGTCCAGTCGACCTGCAAGCCGGTCAACAACAACCTGATGGAGCTGCTCATCATGATCGATGCCTGCCGCCGCGCTTCTGCCGGCCGCATCACCGCCGTCATCCCGTATTTCGGCTATGCCCGCCAGGACCGCAAGGCCAAGGGCCGCGACCCCATCTCCGCAAAGCTCGTCGCCAATATGATCGAGGCCGCGGGCGCGGACCGCGTGCTGACCATGGATCTCCATGCTGCCCAGATCCAAGGCTTCTTCGACATCCCTGTTGATAACCTGCTCTCCAACCCCATTTTCGTGAAGTATTATATGTCCAAGTTCGAGCATCCGGAAGATATGGTCGTCGTCTCCCCGGATGTCGGTTCCGTCGCCCGCAGCCGGACCTTCGCCAACAAGATGGGCATGAACCTCGCCATCGTCGACAAGCGCCGCGAAAAGGCCAACCAGTGCGAGGTCATGAACGTCATCGGCGACGTGAAGGGCAAGAAGTGCATCCTCTTCGACGATATGGTCGATACCGCCGGTTCCCTGTGCAACGCGGCCAAGGCCATCGTGGAGATCGGCGGCGCGACCGAGGTCTACGCCTGTGCGACCCACGGCGTGCTCTCCGGCCCGGCCAATGAGCGCATCGCCGACAGCTGCATCAAGGAGCTGACCTTCCTCAACACCATCCCGCCGCTCGAGGGCGCATGCAGCAAGATCAAGTATCTGGACGTTTCCCCGATCTTTGCCGACGCCATCCAGAGAATTTACGAAGAAAACTCGATGTCTGTTCTGTTCTGATTTTTATGCTGTTTCAAAGACCCAATTATGACTGGCTGATCGCGGGGCTCGGCAATCCGGGCGCCGAATATGAGAAGACCAGACACAATACCGGTTTTATGACCCTTGACCTGCTGGCCGCGCGCCTGCAGGTCAAGGTTTCCAAAGAGCGCTTCAAGGCGCTCACCGCGCAGGCGGACTTTGGCGGCCAGCGGCTGTTTCTCATGAAGCCGCAGACGTATATGAACGCCTCCGGCATCGCCATCGAGGCCGCCGCGCATTTCTACAAGATCCCGCCGGAGCGGGTGCTCGTCCTGTTTGACGATATCTCGCTCCCCGTCGGCAAGCTCCGCATCCGCAAAAACGGCTCGGCCGGCGGCCACAACGGCCTCAAGTCCATCATCTCCTGCCTGGGCTCCGACCAGTTCCCGCGGGTCAAGATCGGCGTCGGCACCAAGCCGCACCCGGACTACGACCTGGCCGACTGGGTGCTCTCCACCGTGTCGAAGACCGAGTGGCCCGACTATCAGGACGCGATGGAGCACGCGGCGGAGGCGGCGCTGTGCATCGTGAAAAACGGCTGCGAAAAGGCGGCCGCGGAATATAACGGCAAGTGGTTTTAAGCGGTTTGCCGCATAAAATAAGAAAAACCAGGACGCATAGGAGAAACTCTCCTATGCGCGTTGCCTGTTTGTCTGAAATTTCTGAGGCAGCACCGCACAATTCGGCAAGCAGATCCGGCGAGAGATTTTTCGCCAAGGCAAGGTTTGAAAAGCGCAGGAATCCTGTATGTACCCGCAAGGGGCATGCCGCATCCGTAAGGCTCCTTCGTCGCCAACGGCTGCGCAATATTTCAAGCTTTTCAAACCGCAGAATTGGCGGAAAAGATCCGTCGAAGCGCGCAGATGCAATTGTGCGGTGTTGCCTTAATTTGTTTTTTAGGAGAAGATCATGAACGTTCTGCTTTCGCTTCTGCAAAAGAGCCCGGATTATATGCAGCTGCTTCAGGCCGTGGAGGCGAAGCAGGCCGCTGCCGTCTCGGGCCTGAGCCAGGCGCCGCGGAGCCATGTGCTCGCGGCGCTGCACGAGCATTCGGGCCGCCCGCTCGTCGCGGTGTGTCAGGATGATCTGGCGGCTTCCCGGCTTGCGTCGGAGCTCGGCGCGTTTCTGGGCGAGCAGCCGCCGGTGCTGCCGTCGCGCGAGCTGACGCTCGCGGGAGCCATCGGCGTCTCGCGGCAGTGGGAGCAGAAGCGGCTGCGGCTGCTGTACGCGCTGGCGCAGGGGCAGGTGCCGGTTTTGGTGACGAGCCTGGACGCGCTGCTGCTGCGCACGATGCCGCGGGAGGTCTTGTTCTCGGCGTCCGTGCGGCTGCGGTGCGGGGCGGAATACAACGTGGACGATCTGGTCGCCCGGCTGACGCGGGCGGGCTATACCCGCTCGAGCCTCGTCGAGGGCGTGGGGCAGTTCGCCCTGCGCGGCGGCATTCTGGACGTGTATTCGCCCGCGTGCGAAAACCCGCTGCGCGCGGAGTTTTTCGGCGACGAGCTCGACACCATGGGCTATTTTGCCCCCATCACCCAGCGGCGCACGGAAAACGTGGAAGAGGCCGTCCTCCTGCCCGTGGCGGAGACGGAGGCGCACCTGCACCCGCAGGGCACGGCGGGCCTGTGCGAGGATCTGCGCGCGATCATCGCGCGCCAGCAGCGCCGGAAAACGCCCAATCAGGCGCTGATCGACACCCTGCAGAAGGACTGCGAAGCACTTGAGAACGAGACGCTCTTTGCCAGCGCCGACCGCTATATGGCGCTCATCTATCCGGAGTTCACCACGGCCGCCGCGTATTTGTCGCAGGAGGCGATCGTCGCGTTCTGCGACCACGGGAATCTGCAGCGGGCGGAGAAGGAAAAGGCGGAGGAATTCGGCCTGCTGCTCGACTCGTTTTTGACCTCCGGCACGCTGTTCGGCGAGCTGTGCGATTATTACGGCTCGATCGAGGATCTGGCCGCGCAGCTGCGCGGCCGGGCGGTCGTCTACTGCGACGGCTTCCTCGCGGCCAGGTATCCCGAGAGCCTGCCGCCCAAAAAGCTCCTGTCGTTCACGGCCCGACAGCTGCCGGGCTACGGCGGCAGTCTGGAGACGGCGGCGTCGGACCTGAAAAATTACACGGCCAACCAATATGGCTCGATCGTCCTGTGCGGCGGCCAGCGGCGCGGGGAGATTTTGAAGGACCTTCTGGCGCAGAACGGGCTGAACGCGCTTCTGGCGTTCCCGCTCACGAAGCTGCCGCAGCCGGGGCAGATCCTGCTCGCGCCGGGCTCGCTTCCCGCGGGGCTTGAATACCCGACGCTGAAATTTGCCATCTTAACAGAGGGGCAGATCGCCGTCCGGCAGGAGCGGAAGAAAACGCGCGCCCCGAAAAAGGCCACGAACCGCAAAAAGCTCGATTCGTTCACCGACCTCACGCCCGGGGACCTCGTTGTCCACGAGCACCACGGCATCGGCCGCTACGTCGGCATGGAGCAGCTGAAGGTCGGCGGCGTGACGAAGGATTACGTCAAGATCGCCTATCAGGGCACGGACTGCCTGTACGTCCCGGCCACGCAGCTCGATCTTGTCAGCAAGTATATCGGCGCCGGCGAGGATACGCCCGTGCGCCTCAACAAGCTCGGCGGCGACCAGTGGCAGAAGACGAAGGCCAAGGCCAAGGCCGCGGCCAAGGATCTGGCCGCGGGCCTTATCAAGCTCTACGCTGAAAGAAAGCGGCTGCCGGGCTTCGCCTTCGCGGCGGATTCGCCGTGGCAGCAGGAATTTGAGGAGAGCTTTGAATACGCCGAGACCGACGATCAGCTGCGCTGCATCGACGAGATCAAGCGCGATATGGAGTCGCCGTCGCCTATGGACCGGCTGCTCTGCGGCGACGTCGGCTTCGGCAAGACGGAGGTCGCCCTGCGCGCGGCCATGAAGTGCATCCTCGACGGCAAGCAGGTCGCGATCTTGGTCCCGACGACCGTCCTTGCCCAGCAGCATTATCTCACGGCCATGCGCCGCTTTGCGACGTTCCCGGTCACGATCGACGTGCTCTCCCGCTTCCGCACACCCGCGCAGATCAAAAAGACGCTCTTTGACCTGCAGTCCGGCAAGATCGACCTCATCGTCGGCACGCACAAGCTGCTGCAGAAGGAGATCCATTTCAAGGACCTGGGCCTTCTCATCGTCGATGAGGAGCAGCGCTTCGGCGTGACGCACAAGGAGCGGCTGAAGGAACTTTCCCGCGGCGTGGACGTCTTAACCTTATCCGCAACGCCCATCCCGCGCACGCTCAATATGGCCCTGTCCGGCCTTCGCGACATGTCCACCATCGAGCAGCCGCCGCAGGACCGCTATCCCGTGCAGACCTTCGTCCTCGAGCATCAGGACGGCATTCTGGACGAGGCCATGCGGCGCGAGCTTGCGCGCGGCGGGCAGGTCTATTACCTGCACAACCGGGTCGAGTCGATCGACCAGTGCGCCGCGAAGATCAAGCAGCGCATCCCGGAGGCGGAGATCGCCGTCGCCCACGGCAAGATGAATGAGGAGCAGCTCGGCGACGTCATGCAGTCGATGTCGAACGGTGAGATCCAGATCCTCGTCTGCACCACCATCATCGAGACCGGCATCGACATCCCGAACGTCAACACCCTCATCATCGAGGACGCCGACCGCCTCGGCCTCGCCCAGCTGCACCAGATCCGCGGCCGCGTGGGCCGCTCCAGCCGCCACGCGTATGCCTACCTGACCTTCCGCAAGGGCAAGGTCCTGTCGGAGATCGCGGAGAAGCGGCTCGACACCATCCGCGAATACGCGGAGTTCGGTTCCGGCTTCAAGATCGCCATGCGCGATCTGGAGATCCGCGGCGCGGGCGATCTGCTGGGCGCGGAGCAGTCCGGCCACATGATGACCGTCGGCTACGACATGTACCTGAAGCTGCTCGAAGACGCCGTGCTCGAAGAGCGCGGCGAGGAAGCGCAGAAGGAGCCCGAATGCACGGCGGATCTCACCGTCACGGCGAATATCAACAAGGACTATGTCTCCTCCGGCGAGCAGCGGATGGACCTTTACCGCCGCATGGCGGCCATCCGCACCAAAGAAGACGCCGACGAGCTGCTCGACGAGATCGTCGACCGCTTCGGCGATCCCCCGAAGGGCGTCATGAACCTCATCGCCATCGCGCTGCTGCGCGCACGCGCGGCGGCCGCCGGCATCACTGAGATCACGCAGAAGGACGGCGCCATCCTCCTGTCCCTCGCCACGATGGACTTTGCGGCCATCTCGGCCTGCTGCGCCGAGGCGCAGTTCAAGGGGCGGATCTTCTTCTCGGCGGGCAAGGTCCCGATGCTGTCCGTGAAGCTCAAAAAGGGCGAGGATGCGCTGAAGCTCGCCACGCAGCTCGTGGGGACCTATGCCGCCATGCGTGCGCAGACGGCCGAAGGGTGAAATTATTAATAGAAAATTCAGAATTCCGGGGCCCGTTCCTGTCGGGAATGCCGTTGCAAAAAACCGACGTTTTATGTATAATACAGACACAAAAAAGATTATGTCGCCCTGTGGCGCTTGAATAGGAGGGATCCTTATCAGAAAGAAAGGCAGATTTGAGGCCAGCCGCCCCGCCGCGCACAAGACTTCGGCGGAGAAGGCCGCTGCGGGCCCCAAGAAGAAACCGTCCGCCGCCTCCGGAAAGAAGATCGCGGTCATTGCCGGGTGCGTGGCACTGCTGGCGGTGCTCGGCGTTTGTACCTATGGCTTTATCCTGAAGGGAAGCGACACGATCTTCCCGAACGTGTATGTCGCGGGCGTCAACGTCGGCGGGCTCAAGCGCGACGCGGCCATCAACGCCGTGAAGCTCGCGGTCGAGCAGGAGACTGCCGCCGATACGCTGACCGTCGTCCTGCCGGACCGGACGATCGAATTCACCCCCGAGGTGACGAACGTTGCCCTGAACCCGGATGAGGCGGCTGACGCCGCCATGAACTACGGCCGCGACGGCGGCCCCATCAAGGCGCTCATCACCTACCAGAAGGCGAAAAAGGACCGGCAGGATATCGCGCTGGAGTCCGGCAAGAATCTGGACACGACGTATATCCGCGACCTGATCGACCAGACGGCCCGGGCCTGCGCCTCGGAGAAGATCGACCCGATCGTCACCGTCGACGCCGACGCGAAGACCGTCACGGTCGTGACCGGCTCGCCGAAGATCTCGCTCGACGCCGATAAGCTCTATGACGAGGTCGTCGCGCGGTTTGAAAGCGGCGATTTCTCCGACCTGAAATTCGACTACGACACCGAGCCCTGCGCCCCGGTCGATCTGCAGACGTACTACGATCAGTTCGCCACCGAGATGAAGGACGCATATTACGACGAGGAAAAGAAGGAGCTCGTGGCCGAGAAGGTCGGCTTCGGCTTTGACGTGTCGTATTACACGCAGCAGATCGCCATGGCGGACGCCGGCACGACCATCACCATCCAGGCCGAGGAAATGCAGCCGGAGGTCACGCTGGCGGATCTGGAGAAGGAATACTTCGCCGACGTGCTCGGCTCCTGCGACAGCCCGCATACCGCGCAGGCCGGCCGCACCAAGAACCTGGAGATCGCCTGCAAGGCCATCGATGGCACCATCCTGAACCCCGGCGACGAATTCTCGTTCAACAAGATCGTCGGCGAGCGCACGGCCGAGAAGGGCTACCAGAAGGCCATCGTCTACCAGACCGGCGGCAAGAGCGAGGCCGAGGAGGGCGGCGGCGTCTGCCAGGTCGCCTCGACCATCTACACTGCCTGCCTCTACGCCGACCTCAAGGTCACCGAGCGGGCCCCGCACATGTTCACCGTCACCTATGTCCAGCTGGGCATGGACGCGACGATCTACTGGGGCAGCCTCGACTATAAGTTCGTCAACAGCACCGACCATCCGCTGCGCATTGACGCATCCGTTTCCGGCGGCTACGTCCACATTAAGCTCATGGGCACCACGCCGAAGGATAAGAGCTACGACCACATCGTCCTGCACAACGAGGTCATCGCCACCCGCCAGCCGAAGACCGTCATCGACGGCACGGAGACCGAGATCACTGACGCCGGGACCGGCGTGGACGAGAACGGCAACACCGTCAATCTCGTCGTTGACAAGCAGGGCAACAAGTACGTCAAGGGCGAGATGGTCAACTACGCCTACACCGGCAAGACCGTCAAGGCCTATCGCGACTACGTGGACGCGAGCGGCAAGGTCCTGAAGACCGAGCTGCTACACACGGATACGTACAAGCACCGCGATACGTCGTACAAATGCACGCCGTACGTCGAGCCGGAGATCCCGGAGGAGCCGGATGAACCCGATCCGACCGATCCCACGGATCCCACCGATCCGTGGGACCCCGGCACCGACATCCCGACAGAGCCCACCGGCCCGAGCCCGTGGGAGTGACCGGAGATCACAAAAAGATAAAAAGACAATACAAAGCGGCAGCCCCTGGACTGGGGGCTGCCGCTGGTGCTATATTCTGGGTCTGTATCGAAAACTCAGGCGATCCATTTGGACGGATGGAAGCTGAAATATAGCTGGGGTCAGATCGTCACGCCGGCCTTTTCGAGGATGGTCGGGACGTTCTTTTCCGCGCCGATGGCCATGATGTGTACGCCGTCGCACAGGTGCTCATCCTTGATCCTGGCGATCATCTCTGCGGCCATCTCGATGCCGAGCTGCATGGGCAGGCCCTTGACGCCCTTTTCCTTGCCCTCGGCGGCGGCTGCGGCCAGACGGTCGATCATATCCTGCGGCACGGCGATGCCGGGGACGTTCTCGTTCATGTATCTGGCCATGCCGGCGGCCTTCAGCGGGATGATGCCGGCCATGATGTGGGTCTTGATGCCCGCCGCGTCGACCTTGTCGAGGAAGCGCTTGAAGGTCTCAAGATCAAAGATGCCTTGGGTCTGGATGTACTCCGCGCCGTTTTCGACCTTCTGGCGCAGCTTATTGATCTGCAGCTCGATGGGGTCGTAGACCGGGGTGACGGAAGCGCCCTTGTAGAACTTCGGCGCGCCGCCGGCGATCTCGTTGCCGCCGCAGTCGCAGTTGGTCTGCTCCATCTTCGTGAGCATCTTCAGAATGCCGACGGAATCGAGGTCGTAGACCGGCTTGGATTCTGGGCAGTCGCCGACGACGGGATGGTCGCCCGTGAGCGCGAGCATCGTGTCGATGCCGAAGGCGGCGGCGGAGAGGATATCGCCCATGATCGCCATACGGTTGCGGTCACGGCCGGTCATCTGCAAAATGGGCTCGACGCCCGCGTTCTTGAGCGCGATGCACAGGCCAAGGCTGGAGGCCTTGAGGCTGGCGGACTGCATATCGGTCACGTTGACGCCGTGGACCTTGCCGTTCAGGAGCT
>OLGB01004157.1_pt1 | contig 12676 bp, 10 predicted proteins | sample 1605691 | NCBI WGS metagenome assembly OLGB01 (sample SAMEA3888925, study PRJEB22519) | human gut metagenome | biome: human gut; feature: human-associated habitat; material: faeces | place: Denmark | collected 2010
TCGCGCGGAGGCGCGACTGTCGTCGGCGTTCTGTGCGGAAGACTCACGCTTTTTCACTTGCTTTGCCACAGTCATCACTCCTTCCAATACCCGTCCCGCGTCGGATAAAAACCACTCCGGCGGAACACACTACAACTATACAGACTGTATTATACCATAAGCGGCACGGAAAAGCAAGGGATTCCTGCAGGGAACCTCCGAAAAATCAGCCTGCGACGCTTGCCGGCAGCTGTATGCGTCATCCGTTACGGGCACCCCTTGCGCAAAACGTAGGAAAGAGGAGAGAACCGCCATGAAAAAAACAGGCAGAGAGCCGCAGGTACCGGGGCGCGCCGGCGGCGGGGGCAGAGCCGGGGCACTGCTGCTTTGGGCAGCCGTCGGATTGGGCGCAGGCTTTATCAACGGACTGCTGGGCGCGGCAGGTGGCATCCTGCTGGTGACGGCATTGCCGTACCTTCCCACCCCCTCACTGCTGTCGGTCGGCGCGAACCCCTACGGGCAGGCAGGTGCGGACAGGCGCGACCTGTTCGCGTCGGCACTGGCGGTCATGCTGCCTGTTTCGGCGGTGTCCGCCCTGCGCTATCGGCTGGCGGGCGTCGATCCGTTGCCACGATCCCTGCTCCCGCTGTTGCTGCCCGCCGCCGCAGGCGGACTGCTGGGCGCTTTCCTGCTGGAGCGGACATCGCCGCGCCGTCTGCGCCGCCTGTTCGCGGCGGTCATTCTGGTATCCGGCATCCGGATGCTGTTCTGAGGGGGATCGGCTCATGCTGTTTATCCATATGCTTGCGTCCTTCGGCATCGCCGTCCTGTCCGGCATGGGAGTCGGCAGTGCGGGGCTGTTTGTCCTGTACCTGACAGCGTTTGCCGGATTGTCCCAGCTGCAGGCGCAGGGACTGAATCTGGTCTTCTTTCTGCTTTCCGCCGGAGCCTCCTTTCTGTACCATGTCCGGCGGCGGCAGATCCCGTGGGGGCTGGTTGCCTTCCTGATCCTGTGTGCCGTGCCGGGTTCGTTGCTGGGCGCCGGGCTGATGCGCCGCCTGGACAGCGCGACCGTCCGCCGCCTGTTCGGGGGAATGCTGACGCTTGCCGGCGGCTCCTCTCTCATCCGCGAGTTGCGCGCTAGCACCGTCAAGCAGTGAGCAGGCGGGCTTTCCAGAGTCAAAGAGGGGGATAAAAACCAAAAATGAGTTTTTATCCCCCTCGGAATACCGATCGGAATACCGACGTCCGAATTGACAGCAGTGTGCTATTTCGCTCAATTCAGCATATATATGGTCAGAACCCCGCAAAGCAGTCAAACCCGCACAGGCGCAGGGCGTCTGCATACGGGCGGTACTCCAGGTGCTTCGGCTCGGCAATGTAGTGCGAGGTATGGGTGTTGCCGTCCGCATCGGTCCAGCGGATATGGAGCACATGATCCAGCCGCCCGGTCAGATCCAGCCGCGCCGCGACCGTGTTTCCGTCGGCGGGAACCGTCACGGTGCCGGACAGCAGCAGCGGTGCCGCATCCTGCGACGCCGCGCCCCAAAGGTCACGCACCTCGTAGGTCAGCGCGACGGCGGTCTGCGTGTCATTAACGGCGTGCAGGTCGTACCGCCCGTCCTGTTGCGGGTCGGAGAACGCCATCAGCACCGGCTCCTGCGCCCGCCGGATAAAGGAATACGCCAGCTTGGGACGGAAATTGTAGTTGACGACAGCATCCGAAACCTGCTGCCAGCCGTCCAGCACATTCCACCATATGATGCCGGTCTTGTTCCATTTGGCTGTTCTGAACCGCTCGATGAAGTATTTGAACGCCTCCGCCTGAGACATCTGACTCATGCGGGCGTAGGTGTCGATGCTGTCCGGCACATCCCGGAACATATGCCGCACCTGCGAGGTCATCAGCCCGATGCGGTAACCGAAGGTGTTGGTCTCGTTGAGCTCCATGGACGTCTGGTGTGCCAGCCATGCAGGGTTGGGCGTTCCGCGGAACGGATCCTCTGCCGTGCCTTCGTTATAGATCGGCCAGAGCTGATCCTCCGGGATGTACTCCCGCAGGGAGGCGGGGTCAGGACAGCCGTGATAGCCGGTCTCCGAAGCAAAGTGGCAGGGTGCGGTGCGGTAGAAATCGCCCTTGAAGTAGTCGCGCGGTCCCCAGAGGTGATCCTCCGAGGTTCCCTGCGCCCCGCGCGCAAACGCCACCTCATCCACATACGGCGAGGAGGGCAGGTAGGGACGGGTAAAGTCCTCCGCCCGCAGGACGTCACGCAGCAGCTCACGGGTCAGCGTGTTCTCTGCCGGATTGCGGCGGAAGGGGTAGCACATCATCCAGAACAGGTCGCACTCATTGTCGCCTGCCCACAGGCACAGGGAAGGATGGTGCCGCAGCTTACGCACAACCGAAAGCGCCTCGCGCCGGAGGTTTTCGCGCAGTCCCTCATCCCAGACGGGGTACAGCGCACAGCCCATGGCAAAGTCCTGCCAGACCAGAATGCCGTGCTCGTCGCAGAAATCAAAGAACGGCGTGTCCTCGTACACATTGCCGCCCCAGCACCGGACCGCGTTGCAGCCCGCCTCGTCCAGAAGGCGCAGTGCCTCGGGCAGGCGCTCCGCGTCGCGGCTGTGGAATGCATCCAGCGGCACCCAGTTGCTGCCCATGAGGAATACGGGCTTATGGTTGATGAGGAAGCGGAATTCCCCCTTGCCGTCCGCATCGATGCAGGAAGTGCGATCCAGCTCCGCCAGCCGGATGCCGATGCGGAACCCGCGCGTGTCCTCCACCACCCCGTTCCGGAGCAGTGTGACGCGCACGTCATACAGGTTCTGCTCGCCGGCGTTCTTGGGGTACCACAGGCGGGCATCCGGCACAGGGATGTGGTAGTTTCCGCAGGTGTGCCAGACTTCACGCCGCGCGGCAAAGTGCGACGTGCCGCACTGCCCTTCCACGGCGACCTCGTAACCGACCGTCAGCTCGTCCGCCGTCCGGAAGGCATAGTACAGATCCAGCATGGCGCCGCCCCGGTTGCGATCCTCCGCCGACGGATCGACCGCGAAGGTATAGAGGTACACCTGATCCAGTGCCGGCGCCGCCTTGACTGTTTCCAACCAGACGGGGCGCCAGATTCCGCCCGACACCGCCCGGCAGAGGATGTCCCAGCCAAAGGAGGCGGGCGACTTGCGCAGGGTCAGGGAGGCGTAACTGTGGTCGAAGGCGCCTGCCGCAGGGGGAACGGGACGCTCCTGCGCCACCATCATGGCAGGCAGTATGTGAACCATGATCTCATTGCCGGTAGGTCTGAGGTTGCGGAGCGGCACATCCCACGGGATGAACATATTGTCGCACGCGGCTGCCTGCTCGCCGTTGACATACACCTTTGCCACCGTGTCGATGCCCTCGAAGTGCAGCACCAGCCTGTCGGTGCCGTCCGGGGGCGCATCGAAGGTTGTCACATAGAACAGGTGCCTGTCCTCCAGCTTCCGCAGGTCAATGATATTGGTACCGAAAAACGGGTCGGGAATCAGTCCCGCGCGGAACAGGTCGAGTTCAAAGTTGCCGGGCACGGTCGCGGGCACCGTGACAGCCCCCTCTACGGTTGCGGGTGCTGCCGGAGCGGGCAGGTCGGCGGCACACGTCAGGTCACTGCAGCCGGCTGTCAGCGAACGCCAGAGCCGATGGGGCAGAACGGTCAGTGACCATGGGTTGGTGAGATTGATTTTCATACGGTATCATCCTTTCCGGCACCGTCGCGGGCGCCCTCTCGTCTTCTTTCATGGGCATTATAGCATATCGCCGCCGGAAAGGCAATAGCAAAAGCAAATATTCGCAGGACTGTTTCGGATTCTTCTCCGGCGGCGCCGGCTTGCCCCGCTTTCAGGGAAGCGCTTGTTGCAACTGCCTTCAAAGTAACGGGCACCCTTGACAAATGCGAAAATTTGTAGTACAATACAGCGCATAGAAATGAACAGAACGCAACACAGTGAAGTGAGCGCGCCGCCGGAGAGTTCCGCAACCGGGCAGCCGGCTCTGTCCCGGATCATACAGAAAGTCAGGTGATCTTTGCGATATGCATACATTCAGACAGTTGATTGAAGCCGCACAGCCCGCAGCCTCTGTCATTATATCCGTAGCGCTGATGCTGCTCTCCGGCTTCCTGATGACGCGGCTGACAAAGCTGTTGCGCCTTCCGAATGTGACGGCTTATATCATCGCAGGCATTCTCATCGGTCCGTACTGTCTCGACCTGGTGCCGCAGCGCATCATCGACGGTACGGATTTCCTGTCGGACATCGCGCTTGCCTTCATAGCCTTTTCGACCGGTGAATTTTTCAAGCTCTCCGTCCTGAAGAAAAGCGGCATGAAGGTTGTCTGGATCACCCTGCTCGAGGCGTTCGCCGCGTCTGCCTTTGTGTTTGTCCTGACCTTTTTTGTTTTCCGGCTGGAGCTTGCCTTCTCCGTCGTACTGGCGGCGCTGGCTTCCGCTACTGCGCCTGCCTCGACCATGATGACCATTCGCCAGACGAAAGCAAAGGGGGATTTTGTCGATACGCTCCTGCAGGTAGTCGCGCTGGACGACGTTGTGGGACTGGTTCTCTATTCCGTGGCAATCTCGATCGCGCTGGCAAGTCTCGGCGGCAACGGGGGCTTTTCCTACGGGACACTCGTCAAGCCGGTGCTTTTGAATCTGGCGGCTCTGGTGCTGGGCGGACTGGTCGGTCTTGTGATGAAGCTTCTGATGCCGGCAAAACGCTCGACGGACAACAAGCTCATCATCTCCGTGGCGCTTCTGTTCGCATTCTGCGGCGTATGCGCGATGATGGAGGTCTCGCCTCTGCTCGGTTGCATGGCAATGGGAACGGTTTATACGAATATTGCGGAAAACGACAAGCTCTTCAAGCAGCTCGGATATTTCAGCCCGCCGATCCTGCTCCTGTTTTTCGTCCGTTCAGGCATGAATTTCAAGCTCAACGCCCTGTTTTCCGCCTCCGGCAATCTGGGCGGAGTGCCGCTCATTGCCGTCGGTGTCGGATATTTTCTCGTCCGCATTCTGGGCAAGTACGTCGGCGCGTGGCTCGGCTGCGCGGCGGTCGGCAAGGAAAAGCGCACCCGCAAGTACCTCGGACTTGCACTGATCCCGCAGGCAGGGGTTGCTATCGGTCTTGCGGCGCTTGGCGCACGGACGCTGGGCGGCGTGATGGGGAACGATCTGGAGACGATCATCCTCGCTTCAAGCATCCTGTACGAACTGCTCGGTCCGGGATGCGCAAAGCTGGCGCTGTACCTGTCGGGATCGTACTCGACCAGGCTGGAGGATGTGGCGGTCGTTCCGGAGACCACCGAAACCGGCGAGAAAAAGACCGATGTCGAGTTGCTGATTGAGCGGATACAGAAGATCCGATCGGAGCTTCCCCCCGTGAAGCACGAGGAAATGAGCGAGGAAGAGGCAGCCTTCCTGGAGGCTGCGGAGGAACAGCGCCTTGCGCAGACACAGGCACAGCGGCGCAGCAGATTTTTGAGGAGGTAATCATTATGGGACAGGATTTGCTTGCAGGTTTTCTCGGCACGTGGAGCGCAGAACTGAATCTCGGTTCGGTTCTGCTGCGCGTGCTGTTGAGTATGTTGCTTTCGGCGATTGTCGGCTGTGAGCGTTCCAGCAAACGCCACTCGGCGGGGTTGAGAACCTTCATGCTGGTCAGCCTTGTCGGGACGGGAACAATGCTGGTGGATCAGTACATACTGCACAGGCTGGGCGGAAGCCTTCCCCTGCTCTCCGCCGCCGCCATTCTCGGCGCGGCGACAATCAGCGGGAACTCTATTCTGTTCAGCTCCAAGAACCAGATCAAGGGACTGACCACGTCGGTCGGTCTTTGGTGTTGCGGCGTAGTCGGCATGGCGTTGGGCGCCGGGCTGTATGTTCCCGCGCTCGTGCTGTTCCTGGCGCTCCTGGCGTGTATGTCCGCCTTCCCGGTTCTGGAAAAGCACCTCAAGAACCGCTCGAACCATTTTGAGGTGCATCTGGAGTTAAAAAGCAAGGGCGATCTTGCCGATTTTGTGGCAACGATCCGCGCACTCGGCATCCGTATTGATGACATCGAGTCCAACCCCGCCTACCTCGGCTCCGGTCTGAGTGTATTCTCCGTGTCCTTCACGGTGACCAGTCCGGAATTGAAAAAGTATAAAAAGCACGAGGAGATTATTGAAGCGCTCCGTTCGTTGGAGTATGTGTACTTTGTGGAGGAAATGAACTGACGCCTGCAACGGTGCTTCTTCACAAACCGGCGCTTCGACGTCGGTTGGCTGGGTTGAGCAGCACGACTTGGGGCAAATGGACTTGCCTGCAATGCTGAGTGAGCTACAAAGCAACGCCGCGCAACAATGGTGGCACAGACGCGCCGCCATCGTTGCGCGGTATTCTCTTAAACACAGTCATTTACAAGCAATTCGGGCAAAAGGGGCTCAGGCAGAGCACGGACATACGGATCCAAGGGCTTTCCCGTTTCGCTGACAGCCGACCTCGCCCTCTACCCGCTACCGCAGCACCAGCCTGATCAGTATATCGAAGCGGTACTCATCCAGCACGGCCGGCATCTCCTGACCGTCCGGTACGGCGGCAGGTTCGACGTACTGCATCACATCAACGCCAAGATACAGGATGACTACACCGTCCGGCTTGTCATTCATCAGCACGAATGTCCCATCGTCATCCAGGGAGAATACCCGCACTGTATCCCCGTTCTCATCCATCAGGTATGCCTTTGTTCCGCCCACGTATCCCTGTGGCTTGTGAAACTTCAGGGACAAAGAATGGGTATCTACGTGGAGAGTGGGCTGCTTTTCCGCCCCTTTGAATTGCTCTATCGGCGGATTCATGTCTCCGCACACCTGACCTTCGGGGGTTGTTATCATGCAGGATACAGGATGTTTTCCCGCCACGATGCCGCGCGCACCGTCACCGACGCCGATTATCTCCCACCAGAACTCGGTTCCGTCGGGAATCAGGCTTACCGGAACCGATGTGTCCGGCGGAATGACCGCCGGCTTGGCAGGTTCGGTTGTTGTCGTGCCGGACGGTTCGGTTCCGTCCTGCCCGGACGGATTTTCCGTCACCACCAACCGCACCGCCGCTTCGTAGTACCAGTGTTCGGTTTCCCCGTCCACCGTTCTGCCGTACTTATGCACCCCGAAGGTCAGATAGAATACGCCGGTATTCAGCGTCCGTTCCGCCCCGTCTTCTGTGCGCAGGCACCAGTCCGGTATACCGCTTCCAGTCCAGAAACGTGTGGCTTGGTTGTTTTCATCCGCTTGGTACAGTGCGAAAGTCTCGGCCTTGAACCCATCCGGCAAATGCAGCAGCAGGTTCCGGTCCGCTCCGATGCCGATGTACAGCGTCGGCTCGATGTCCAGAAAATACCACTGGTCTATATCCACTTTTACACCCGTCCAGAGCCCATCTTCCCCGATCCACGAACCGTTCAGGAGAGTCATGGTCGGCTGTACGCCCCACGCCCCGCTGCTCAGCCGGACCTTGTCATCGGGCAACTCGGACAGCAGGACAGCCGTGTTGGGGTATGCGTTCGGCGGCGTGTCGGGATATGTGTCCGGTTCGGTGTGCAGACCGTCGGCGTTGGTCTCATACCCTGCAATACTCCCGCCCGGAGTCGGGCTTGGGGACGTGGGCAGATGGGGCATGATGCGCATGATAAGGACAATCACGCCCAGCGCGACTGCAATCGAGACACCGGCGACAAACCAACCGCTCTGCGCAAAACCTGACCTGCGGTCGATCCGGCGCTGGGGCTCGGCAGTGTAACGCGCCTCGGCAGACAGCAGTATGTCGGCAGGAATATCGTTCAACGCTTCAAACAGATCGATGGATTTCATACTGTGTACCCTTCCTTTCTCAGGTAATCCTTGAGTTTGTTCCTTGTGCGCATCAGGCGCGTATTGACCGCTCCGCGGGACAGTCCCTGCTCCTGTGCCAACCGCTCCGGTGTGTATGCGTACCAGTACCGCCCCACGAACAGGTCGCGTTCCAATGGCTCCAGTCCCCGGAGAAACGCGGTCAGCGTCTCCTTCAGCCCGTCCGTGACCGGCTCGTTCGGGCAGATTCCGTCCAGCTCCGTCAGCACGCACTCCATGTCCCGGCTGCGCTTGCGGCGACGCAGGTGTCGATAGCGATCAATGGCAAAGCAACGGCACAGCCGCCCAAGGTACGCCTTGAGCGAGGTCGGATTCTGCGGCGGAATGGTCTGCCACGCACGCAGCCAGGTATCGCTGACGCATTCCTCGCTGTCCTCGCGGTTTTTCAGAATATTATGGGCAATGGAGCGGCAATAGCCGCCGTATTTCGCATCCGTCTCGCTGAGCGCACGCTCCTCGCGCGCCCAATACAGATCGATAATTGCGGAATCCTCCATCTGTGTGCTCCTTTCTCTGTCTGTAAAGACGCAAACGCGTCCCGTTGGTTTCAGGATACAGTATAGCATTGCCAAAAAATTTTTTAAATGGTATACTGAAAAAAATGATATGCAAAGGAGGCTTCTTATGGAACTTCGTGTTCTGGCCGTCGGCGACGTGGTCGGAGACGGCGGGCTGCAGTGTCTGGAACAGCATCTGCGAAGCCTGAAAAAGTTATACCGCATTGATTTCTGCGTTGTCAACGGTGAAAATGCCAGCGGAACCGGCCTGACGCCAAAGCAGGCGGACCGGATGCTGGACGCGGGCGCAGACATCCTTACACTCGGAAATCATTCGTTCGACCGGCGCGAGATCTGCGCGTATCTGGACGACTGCCCCTATATCCTGCGGCCCGCCAATCTGCATCCGAGCCTGCCGGGACGGGGCTTCGGCGTGTTTGAGACGAAGATCGGGCAGGTGGGCGTTGTGAACCTGCTGGGCCGCTGCAATCTCGACTTCCGGCCCGACAATCCCTTCCGCGTGATCGATAAGGTCCTGAAGGAGCTGGACGGGCTTCCCGTGCTTCTGGATTTCCACGCCGAGGCGACAAGTGAAAAGCTTGCCATGGCGTATTATCTCGACGGAAAAATTTCCGCCCAGTGGGGCACGCACACGCACGTGCAGACCGCCGACGAGCAGATCCTGCCGAAGGGCACCGGGTATCTCACTGACCTCGGCATGACCGGCCCCGTGCATTCCGTCATCGGCGTAAAGCCGGAGCAGTCCATCGCAAATTTCCGCGGCGAGCTTACCTCGCGGTATGAGACTGCGCCGGGGCCGTGTATGCTTGCAGGCGCGGTGTTTACCATCGACGCGAAGACAGGCCGCTGCACGGCGGCAGAAAGGGTGGCGCTCCGTGATTAAATTTCTGCATGCTGCCGATCTGCATCTGGACGCGCCGTTTGCCGCCCTCAGCCCCGAACAGGCTGCTGCGCGGCGGCAGGAGCAGCGCGAGCTTCTGACCGAGCTTGCCGAGGCGGCCAACACGCACGACTGCGATCTTGTCCTGCTGGCGGGCGATCTGTTTGACAGCGCGGGCGTGTCGGACGAGACGCTGCTGACGCTCCGGCGGGCGCTGGCCTCCATCCGTGTGCCGGTCTTCATCAGCCCCGGCAACCACGACTGTTTGCTGCCCGGCAGCGCGTATCTGACGGAGCGCTGGCCGGAAAACGTGCATATTTTCAAAACGGATGCAATCGAGGCGGTCGAGCTGCCGGAGAAACAGCTGCGCGTCTACGGCGCGGGCTTCACCGCGCGGCACGAAAGACCGCTGCTGGAGGGCTTCCGCGCGAAAGCCGACGGCTGGACGAACCTCATGGTCCTCCACGGGGACGCGACGCAGGCGGCCTCGCCCTATAATCCCATCACGCCCGAGCAGCTGGCGGCCTCCGGCCTCGCCTATCTCGCGCTCGGCCATATCCATCAGGCAAGCGGGCTGCTGCGGTGCGGGAGCACGTGCTACGCCTGGCCCGGCTGCGCGATGGGGCGCGGCTTTGACGAGCTTGGGCAGAAGGGCGCGTATCTCGGGGAAGTTTCCGATTCCGGCGTCCGGCTGGACTTTTTGCCGCTGCATGGCAGGAGCTATGAAATTCTCCGCGTCGAAGCAGGGGACGACGCGCTTGCCGCCGTCACGGCGGCGCTGCCGGAGGACACGCAGAACGATATTTACCGCGTGATCCTGACCGGCGAGGCAGAGCCGGTCGAAACGGCAGCGCTGCAAGCGGCGCTGGCTCCGCGCTTTTACGCGCTGACCATCCGCGACGAGACGCGGCCCCGCCGTGCGCTTTGGGAGGGCGCGGAGGAAGACACGCTGCGCGGCCTGTTTTTGCAGGCGCTCAAGGCGCAGTATGACGCGGCCCAGACGGAAGCGGACAGACGCAGAATCGCGCTGGCCGCGCGCTGCGGCTGCGCGGCGATGGACGGAAGGGAGGCGGCGGAATGAAGCTTCTGCGCATGACCGCAACATTCGGCAGGCTCGAGCAGGAGACGCTCTCGCTTACCGAGGGCCTGAACGTCCTGCAAATGCCGAACGAGGCCGGAAAGAGCACCTGGGCGGAATTTTTGCTGGCCATGCTCTATGGCGTCGATACCTCTGAACGCGAAAAAACGGGCGTGCTGCCCGTCAAGACAAAATACCAGCCGTGGAGCGGCAAGCCGATGGAGGGCGTGATCGAGCTTGAGCACGCCGGGCGGCGCATCACGCTCACGCGCACCTCGACGGCCCGTGCACCGCTCGGCGTATTTTCCGCCGTCTATACCGATTCCGGCCTGCCGGTCGAGGGCATGACGGGCGCGAACTGCGGCGAAACGCTTCTGGGCGTTCCGAAGCGTGTGTATCAGCGCAGCGCCTTTGTCCGGCAGGCCGGACTCGGCCTGACGCCGGACGACGAGCTGGAAGCGCGGCTGTCCGCCCTTGTCACGACCGGGGACGAGGCCGTCAGCTTTACCGCAGCCGACAAGCGGCTGCTTGCCTGGCAGAACCGCGTCCGGCACAACAAGACCGGCCTCATCCCTGACGCCGAGCGGGAGCTTGCCGCCGTAGACAGCGCGCTGGCCGCGCTGGCGGGGGAGCATGAAAAAAATCTGGCGCTGCGCGCGCAGCTGCAGTCGCTGCAAGCGCAGCAGACTGCCTGCGAAGAGGACCTGCGGGCGCTGCAGGCGGCGCAGGCCCAGCGAAAGAAGGCGCAGCTCTATGACGCGAAGCGCGCCGCGATGCAGGCGGCAAACCGGGAAAACGCCGCGTCCGCCGTATGCGCGCGGCTGCCGCGTGAGGACGCGCTGGCCGTGCTTTCGCAGGAGGCGGCCGCTCTGCTTGCCCTGCCGGAGCAGGAGCCGGCCGCATCCGCGCCCGCGCGCCCCGATTGCCCGCAGGCGTTTTCCGGGGTGGACGAGGAACGGCTTCTCGACAAGGCACAGCGCGATATGCGCGAATTTGACCGGCTGACGGCGAAAAAGCACCGGCCATCTGTGCCGTTCTGGGTGCTTGCGGCGCTTTTCGCCGGGCTTGGCGCGGCAGGCTGGTTCGTCCGGCACGAGCCGCTCATCCCCGCCGCGTTCGCGCTGGCGGCGCTGGCCTACGCTGTGATCGCGCTCGTAAACGCGGCGCATGACCGGCGGCGCGAGGCGGAGCTTTCCGAAGCGCAGGCGCTGCTGACGCTCTATGAAAACCACAGCCGCGACGAGTTTTACGCCTATGCCGTTCAGTACCGCGACGCGCTGCGCGCGTGGCAGGCAGCGTGCGAGGCTGCATCGGCGCAGAACGCGGCCCGCGACGCGGAAAGCCGTCTGCGCACCGAGCGCACGGCGGCGCTGCTCGGCAGCGTCCGGATGTTCGCGGAGGCCGGAACGGTCCGGGAGGCGCAAAATGCGATCGCCTCCGCGCTGGCCGCTTACCGCGCCTGGCACGAGGCGGAGCAGACCGCGCAGCAGGCGAAAACGCGCTATGACGCGCTTGCGCAGGCCCTCGGCGAGATCCCGGAGCTGCCCGCGCCCGCGCGCGACGTCTCCGGCCTGACGACCGAACAGGCGCAGGCCGCGCTTGCACGGACGCAGGCGCTTGCCGCAGCCGTGCAGTCGCAGCTCGACCAGAGCCGTGGCCGGTTGGAGCAGTTCGGCTCCGAGGCGGAGCTGTCGGCGAAAAAGCAGGCGCTGGCGCAGAGACTCGACACGCTGAACGAGCGCCGCGAGGCGCTCACGCTTGCCAGGCAGACGCTGGAACAGGCCAACGCAGCGCTGGCAGAGCGCTTCTCCCCGCGTCTGGTGCGCGAGGCGTCGGAAATTTTCTCCGAGCTGACCGGCGGACGCTATGCCCGCGTGCAGATCAGCCGGCAGATGGAGCTGGAGGCGGGACAGCCGGACGCGGCCATGCGCCGTTCGCTCTTCCTGAGCGGCGGCACGGCGGACGAGCTGTATCTGTCCGTCCGGCTGGCCGTCTGCCGCCTGCTGCTGCCGGAGGATGCCCCGCTCCTGCTGGATGACGCGCTCGTCATGTTCGACGATGACCGCCTGCGTCTGGCCCTGCGCCTTTTGCAGCGCGAGGCCGCAAACCGGCAGATCCTCCTGTTCACCTGCCAGCACCGGGAGCAGAAAGCGCTGACCACAGATCTTTAAACACGACGCAAAACGCCCGGAGCCTTGCGGCTCCGGGCGATTGTGTATCAGAACAGATTGTCCGCTGCTTACATCAGCGGCTCGAGGGACAGGACCGGGGGGGTCTTTTCCTGCAGGAACTCGAGCAGC
>OLGB01004158.1_pt1 | contig 12674 bp, 8 predicted proteins | sample 1605691 | NCBI WGS metagenome assembly OLGB01 (sample SAMEA3888925, study PRJEB22519) | human gut metagenome | biome: human gut; feature: human-associated habitat; material: faeces | place: Denmark | collected 2010
ATAATCTGACGTAATACTAATACTGATACATGAATAAGAAAGTTAAATGGGGCATTATTATTTTTATTGGTGCCGGACTGATTGGATGGGGCATTTATTCTCAGCTCCCTAAAGAGAACCAAGAACTGGCGGCTGCCGACAAAGTTATGAGTGGTAACCGCAATACAAAGAAAGCATTAAATGTTAACGCCAAAATCATAAAGCCGCAGCTGCTGAAAGACGAAATCAAAATCAGCGGTAGCTTGCTGCCTGATGAAGAAGTGGACCTTTCTTTCGAGACTTCGGGCAAAATTATAGAAATCAATTTTGAGGAAGGCAGCCTGGTAAAGAAAGGGCAATTACTGGCTAAAGTAAACGACCGTCCTTTGCAGGCACAGTTACAACGCCTTGTTGCCCAACTGAAACTGGCCGAAGATCGTGTGTTCCGCCAAAATGCACTGCTGGAAAGAGATGCGGTCAGTAAGGAAGCCTACGAACAGGTGAAAACCGAGTTGGCAACCCTTAACGCTGATATAGACCTGATAGAAGCTAACATCGCACAAACCGAACTGCGTGCTCCATTCGATGGAGTAATCGGTCTGCGCCAGGTCAGCGTCGGTACATACGCTTCTCCTTCTACCATTGTAGCCAAACTTACAAAAGTATCCCCGCTGAAAGTAGAGTTTTCTGTTCCCGAGCGTTACGCAAACGATGTAAAAATCGGCGCGGGAGTTGATTTCGGCCTTGAAGGCAAACTTGAAACATTCCATGCCAAAGTATATGCACGCGAATCGAGAATGGACCAGAATACCCATACATTGACTTTGCGCGCCCTCTATCCCAATGCCAACGGCAGCGTTATGCCGGGACGTTATGCGGACATCCGTTTAAGCAAAAACGAAATCCATGATGCCCTTGTCGTTCCTTCCGAAGCCATTGTGCCGGAAATGGGTAAAGACAAGATATTCCTTTATAAATCGGGAAAAGCCCAACCGGTAGAAATACAGGCTGGCATCCGTACAGAAGCCGAAACACAGGTATTGCAAGGTTTACAAGCCGGAGACACTATCATCATTTCGGGTACGTTGCAACTTCGCACAGGTTTGGCTGTAACTTTGGACAATATCTATTAAACCAGACGCCTTATGAATATATCCGAACTTAGCATACGGCGCCCGGTACTTTCCACGGTGCTTACCCTTATCATCCTGCTCTTTGGACTTATCGGGTACAGCTACCTCGGCGTGCGTGAATATCCATCCGTGGACAACCCCATTATTTCGGTTTCCTGTTCCTATCCGGGAGCAAACGCCGATGTTATCGAGAACCAGATTACCGAACCGTTGGAACAAAACATCAACGGTATTCCGGGTATCCGTTCCTTGTCCAGCGTCAGCCAACAAGGTTCAGCACGTATTACGGTAGAGTTTGAACTCTCCGTAGACCTGGAAACGGCGGCAAACGTCACGCGCCCAACGCTATCTGCCCCGCGACTGCGACCCTCCCACCGTATCAAAAGCGGATGCGGATGCCATGCCCATCCTCATGGTGGCATTACAAAGTGACAAGCGTTCCTTGCTGGAACTGAGTGAGATTGCAGACCTCACGGTGAAAGAACAATTACAAACCATTGCGGATGTCAGTGGGGTAAGCATCTGGGGCGAAAAGCGCTATTCTATGCGTCTGTGGCTTGATCCTGTCAAGATGTCCGGCTACGGCATTACTCCTATTGACGTTAAAAATGCTGTAGATAAAGAAAACGTGGAACTCCCGTCCGGAAGTATCGAAGGAAACACTGTGGAACTTACCATCCGTACCCTGGGATTGATGCATACGGCAGAAGAATTCAATAATCTGATTCTGCGGGAAGACAACAACCGTATTGTCCGGTTCAGTGATATCGGACGGGCGGAACTGGGCCCGGCAGACATCAAGAGTTATATGAAAATGAATGGTGTGCCTATGGTCGGTATCGTAGTAGTGCCACAGCCAGGTGCCAACCACATCAAGATTGCCGATGCCGTTTACGAACGTATGGAACTGATGAAGAAAGACCTCCCGGAAGACGTCAAATACTCCTACGGTTTCGACAACACCAAGTTTATCCGTGCTTCCATCAACGAGGTAAAGGAAACGGTGTATGTAGCTTTCATTCTCGTTATTATCATCATCTTCCTCTTCCTGCGCGACTGGCGCGTGACGCTGGTGCCTTGTATCGTAATCCCGGTTTCACTTATCGGAGCTTTCTTCGTTATGTATCTCGCCGGATTCTCCATCAACGTACTTTCCATGCTGGCGGTGGTGTTGGCGGTAGGTCTGGTAGTGGACGATGCCATCGTAATGACGGAAAACATCTATGTCCGCATAGAACGCGGGATGCCACCGAAAGAGGCGGGTATCGAGGGAGCCAAAGAAATTTTCTTTGCCGTTATCTCCACCACCATCACACTGGTGGCCGTATTCTTCCCCATCGTATTTATGGACGGTATGACGGGACGCCTGTTCCGTGAATTCAGTATCGTAGTATCCGGTTCGGTAATTATTTCCTCGTTTGCCGCACTGACTTTCACCCCGATGCTTGCCACGAAGCTACTGGTGAAACAGGACAAGAAGAATTGGTTCTATTTGAAGACCGAACCGTTCTTTGAAGGCATGAACCGCATTTACAGTCGTTCACTGGAAATATTCCTGCACAAACGCTGGCTGGCAATGCCGCTTGTGTTAGGAACATTAGTTATCATCGTGTTCCTGTGGAATGCCATCCCCGCCGAAATGGCACCATTGGAGGACCGTTCGCAAATCAGCATTAACACCCGCGGTGCGGAAGGCGTAACGTATGAATATATACGGGATTATACGGAAGACATTAACCACCTGGTAGATTCCTTGCTACCGGATGCAGAATCTGTAACGGCACGTGTATCAAGTGGTAGTGGAAATGTGCGCATCACGTTGAAAGATATGAAAGAACGCGACTACACACAGATGGAAGTTGCAGAACAGATTTCGAAAGCGGTGCAGAAGAGAACTAAGGCACGCTCATTCGTACAACAGTCATCTTCTTTCGGTGGACGCCGTGGTGGTATGCCGGTGCAATATGTATTACAGGCTACCAATATCGAAAAACTGCAAGAAGTGTTGCCGATATTCATGGCAAAGGTTTATGAAAATCCAGTCTTCCAGATGGCGGACGTGAACCTGAAATTCAGTAAACCGGAAGCCCGCATCAATATCAACCGTGACAAAGCGAGTATCATGGGAGTCAGCACACGCAACATCGCCCAAACCCTGCAATACGGATTGAGTGGTCAGCGTATGGGCTATTTCTATATGAACGGAAAACAATATGAGATATTGGGAGAAATCAACCGCCAGCAACGCAACAAACCTGCCGACCTGAAAGGTATCTATATCCGCAGCGATAAAGGTGAGATGGTTCAGCTGGACAACCTTATCGAACTGACCGGAGGTATCGCTCCCCCGCAGTTATATCGTTACAACCGTTTTGTTTCCGCCACCATTTCTGCCGGACTTGCCGACGGAAAGACTATCGGACAGGGACTTGACGAAATGGACAAGATAGCAAAAGAAACACTGGACGAGACTTTCCGTACCGCACTGACCGGAGATTCTAAAGAGTATCGGGAAAGTTCTTCCAGCCTTATGTTCGCCTTTATATTAGCTATCCTACTCATCTACCTGATTCTGGCAGCCCAATTCGAAAGTTTCAAGGATCCGCTGATTGTCATGCTTACCGTCCCCCTCGCCATTGCCGGAGCATTGGTATTCATGTACTTCAATAATATCACGATGAATATCTTCAGCCAGATTGGTATTATCATGCTGATTGGACTGGTGGCAAAGAACGGTATCCTTATTGTAGAGTTTGCCAACCAGAAACAGGAAGCCGGAGAAGACAAGATGGATGCCATCAAAGATGCTTCCCTGCAACGTCTACGCCCCATCCTGATGACCAGTGCCTCCACCATTTTGGGCTTGATACCGTTGGCATTCGCTACTGGCGAAGGTTGCAACCAGCGTATTGCCATGGGTACAGCGGTAGTGGGCGGTATGTTAGTATCCACATTCCTGACCATGTATATCGTACCTGCCATATACAGTTATGTATCTACTAACCGAAGTAAGTTAAAGAAATCATGAAACGTACTATCTTATCCCTCATAATGGCCGGTTGCGCTTCGCTTGCTTTGCAGGCGCAGGCCCCTCAAACCTATACGTTAAAATCCTGCCTGGAATACGGGCTTCAGAATAATTACTCACTGCGCATCACCCGCAATGAAGAACAGGTTTCCAAGAATAACGCCACGTTGGGCAATGCGGGTTACCTGCCTACTGTCGACCTCTCGGCAAGTTATAAAGGAACCGTAGACAACACCGACAGCAAAGTGCGCGCCACCGGAGAACATCTCAAAGAAAATGGCGTCTTCGACCAGACCATGAACGTCGGCTTAAACTTGAACTGGACTATCTTCGACGGCTTCAACATCACCGCCAATTACCAGAAGTTGAAAGAACTGGAACGACAGGGCGAAACCAACACCCGCATCGCCGTAGAAGACCTGATTGCCAACATCGCAGCGGAATATTATAACTACGTACAGCATAAAATCCGTCTGAACAACTTCCGTTATGCCGTATCTCTGTCCAAAGAACGCCTGCGCATCGTGGAAGAACGTTACCACATCGGTAACTTCTCCCGCCTGGATTATCAGCAGGCAAAAGTGGACTTCAACGCCGACAGTGCGCAATACATGAAGCAACAGGAACTTTTGCACACCTCCCGCATCCAGTTGAACGAACTGATGGCTAACGAGAATGTAGACCAGCCGATCATTATCCGGGACAGTCTGATCGATGCAGACAGCGGGCTGAACTTTGAAGAATTGTGGAATGCCACCCTGCAAACCAACGCCTCTTTGCTAAGAGCCCACCAGAATAACACCCTTGCCCAACTGGATTATAAAAAGGTTTGTTCACGCGACTACCCTTATCTGAAAATGAGCGGCGGCTACGGTTACACCTTTAATAAATACGACGTTGCAGCCAATATACAGCGTGGTAACCTCGGAGCGAACTTCGGCTTGACCATCGGCTTCAACCTGTTCGACGGCAATCGCCGCCGGGAACGCAATAACGCCCGGATTGCCATTCAGAATGCCCGTTTGGAACGTGAACAACTGGAACAAGCATTGCGTGCCGACTTGAGCAACTTATGGCAAGCATATCAAAACAACCTGCAAATGTTGCATCTGGAACGCCAAAATCTTGTAGCTGCCAAAGAGAACCACGAAATTGCCATGGAACGCTATATGTTGGGAAACCTCTCCGGTATTGAAATGCGCGAAGCGCAAAAGAGTCTCCTGGATGCGGAAGAGAGAATTCTTTCTGCAGAATATAACACAAAGTTATGCGAGATATCTTTGCTGCAAATCAGTGGAAAAGTGACAAAATACCTGGAATAAAACAATTATTCCCCATTAGGCGAGTTTTTTTCCTCTACTTTTGCCATCAGTAGAACTATAAAAAACAACGACCATGAAAAAGATTAGCCTGTATTGTCTGGCCTTACTATGCCTGACAAACCTATTTGCACAAGAGACCGTAAACTACAAAGAAAAACAGCCGTACAAAACTTGGGTAAAAATGGCACCCAAGTTGAACGACGAATTCTTTAAAACTTCTGAAGCTATCCGCATTGGCGATAACGTATTACTCTACCAACAAACCACCGGCGGGTGGCCCAAAAACATCTATATGCCCGCCGAACTGACAGAACAAGAGCTGGAAGATGTACTTGCCGCCAAGGATGATGTAAACCAAAGTACCATTGACAACGATGCAACCAGCACGGAAATCGAATACCTCTCCCGCCTGTATCTTGCCACTAATGCCGGAAAGTACAGAGATGCCGCCCTCGATGGCATTCGTTACATCCTCAAAGCTCAGTATCCCAATGGTGGTTGGCCACAGTTTTGGCCTCGTCCCAAAGGCTACTATACTCATATCACTTATAACGACAATGCAATGGTAAACATTATGGAGTTGCTGCGTCAGGTATACGAGAAGAAAGCTCCCTACACCTATGTTCCCGACAGCATCTGCGACCGTGCTCGCACCGCATTCAATAAAGGCGTGGAATGTATCCTTAAAACCCAGGTTGTCATAAACGGCAAGCCCACCGTGTGGTGTGCGCAGCATGACGAATACACTTTTGCTCCTGCCAAAGCACGCGCTTATGAACTTCCCTCACTGAGTGGCGCCGAATCGGACAACATCGTCATCCTGCTAATGTCCCTGCCTAATCCTTCAAAAGAGGTTATCGCATGTATAGAGAACGCAATAGAATGGTTCAAAGCATCAAAGATTGAAGGGATGAAAAAAGAGTTCTTCACAAATGATGAAGGAAAGAAAGACTACCGCATGATACCATGTACCGATTGTCCTCCCCTGTGGGCACGCTTCTATACACTGGAAGATAACCGTCCTTTCTTCAGTGACCGCGATGGAGTGAAGAAGTTCGATATCTCAGAGATAGGACACGAACGCCGCAATGGATACAGTTGGTATAATAGTGACGGGCTGAAAGTATTCAAGAAATACGAGCAGTGGAAAAAGAAACACAATAAATGATAGCTTCGGGGCAGCATACACTGCCCCTATTTTTTCATCCTATCCCAATACCCATTTCGTCTTCTTTCCGAAGCAACGGTACGCCATTGCCACCAGAAGCCATGAAACGCCAAATGCCAACACTGCGGCGGCAGGTATCTGCAAATACAACGGAACGCCTGCTGCCCGCATCAATACTACTGCCGGTCCTGTGAAGAAGTAGTGTATCATATAGATTCCAAAACCGCAAAGCGTCAGGTTGGACAATACTTTTATCACCCGCTCCGAACGGACGTTTACCCTCTTGGCCCACATAAACACCGGAATAGTCATCATCACCACATTCAACGAACAGTAGGTGAAGAACAGTTCCAACATCTCATCCGTCAAGTTCGGCAATGCCGTCATGTGGCGGAAACCAAAGAAAGTCACCGTATATCCCACCACAAACATAGGAATACCTATCAGTACAGACTGACGCCCGGTCCAGTCATGGTTTCTCAGGTAGTGTCCCAAAAGCAGATAGCCATTGAAACCTGCGAAATAGTAAAGCGTTCCAAACGAGTTCCATGAGCAAGTGCCCCATAAGTATTTTGACACGAACTCGCTATAATAAGGTATGAGCAACGTCACTCCCCATGCCACCAAGAACCAAAGTTTAGCACGTTCCGACGCCTTCTCCACCCAGGCAGAGAATATCGGCAAATAGAGATAAAGCCCTATCAGCAAATAGATGTACCACATGTGCACGTCGAGAAGGGAGAAATTGAAAGGCAACTCCGCTATATATCCCATACTGACAGCAAGAGACTGGCGCATCACCTCCTCACCTGAATACGGAAAGAAGTCGAGAATCACCTTCGGCTCCACTCCCAGCAATCCTGTAATCCATGGGAAAAGATTATAAATCACCGACCAGATGAGGAACGGGAAGAGCACCCGCAGGATGCGTTTCTTATAGAATACGGACACATCGCCACGCACCGGAAGCAACAACGCTCCTGTTATCATCACAAAAAGGGGCACACACGGACGCAACACCGCTCCATAGACGGCCCCCCAGAATTTTATATCTACAATGTCGGGAGCCGTTCCCGGATAGAAGTTGAAAGGGTCTGTGCAATGGCAACAAACAACGGTAAACATAGCTATCAGTCGCACGACGTCCAGCCAGACAACACGGGAATCCGCTTTCGGGGAGATGTGAGGAGTAGTCAGTTCCATAATATAAATAATATAAATAAGATTAATCAGATTTTTGAAGTCGTAAAGATAGGAATTAGTATCGGCATATAATGACATCTCATTGTTTTTCTACAGTCTTCCTACCTAAAATCAAAGGGAAGCCTGCACGATTAATCAAGGCAGTACACCTTGTCTATTCTCATAGGGGTGAGAATAAACAAAGAAAACTGTCCCGAAGAAGTAAATCAACCTCTTGGGACAGCTTTCAATTAATCTATAGAAAAACGTTTCTTACTTACTGCAATTCCACGGTTTCAGTTGCTTGAAGAAATCATTGCCCTTATCATCTACCAGGATGAATGCAGGGAAGTCTTCCACTTCAATCTTCCAGATAGCTTCCATACCGAGTTCGGGGTATTCTACACATTCGATGCTCTTGATGTTGTTCTGTGCCAGGATAGCGGCAGGACCACCGATAGAGCCAAGATAGAAACCACCGTATTTCTTGCAGGCATCCGTCACCTGTTGGCTACGGTTACCCTTGGCAAGCATAACCATGCTACCACCATGACTTTGGAACAGTTCCACATACGAGTCCATACGTCCCGCAGTAGTGGGTCCCATGGAGCCGCAAGCCATTCCGGTCGGAGTTTTAGCAGGACCGGCATAATAAATAGGATGATCCTTGATATATTGCGGCAAGTCTTCGCCACGATCCAGACGTTCTTTCAGTTTGGCATGTGCGATGTCGCGGCCTACAATGATTGTACCGTTCAGTGACAGGCGGGTAGCTACCGGATATTTAGTCAGCTCTTTCAGAATATCCGTCATCGGCTGGTTCAGGTTGATTTTTACCACAGTACCTTCGCCTGCATGACGCATTTCTTCCGGAATCAGTTCGCCCGGATTGCTATCCAGTTTCTCAATCCAGATACCTTCTTTGTTAATCTTGCACTTGATGTTACGGTCGGCAGAGCAGGAAACGCCCAAACCTACCGGACAGGAAGCACCGTGACGGGGCAGACGGATGATGCGTACATCGTGAGCGAGGTATTTACCACCGAACTGCGCACCAAGACCTATTTTATGAGCTTCTGCCAACACTTCTTTCTCCAGTTCTACATCGCGGAAAGCACGACCGTATTCATTACCCGTAGTGGGCAATTCATCGTAGTAATGGGTAGAAGCCAACTTCACGGTCAGCAGATTCTTCTCAGCAGAAGTACCGCCGATAACGAAAGCGATGTGATAAGGAGGACAAGCAGCCGTACCCAGCGTCTTCATCTTTTCTACAAGGAAAGGAACCAGCGTACCGGGGTTCAGGATAGCTTTGGTCTCCTGATACAGGTAAGTCTTGTTTGCCGAACCGCCACCTTTGGTCACGCAGAGGAATTTATATTCCATTCCCTCAGTAGCTTCGATATCAATCTGTGCGGGCAAGTTACACTTCGTGTTCACCTCATCGTACATGTTCAGTGGAGCATTCTGAGAATAACGCAGATTCTCCTCGGTATACGTTTTGTAGACACCCAGTGAGAGGGCTTCTTCATCGCAATAGCCCGTCCACACTTGCTGTCCCTTTTCACCGTGAACGATAGCCGTACCGGTGTCCTGACAGAAGGGAAGTATGCCTTTGGAGGCCACTTCCGCATTGCGCAGGAAGGTAATCGCTACATACTTATCGTTATCACTTGCTTCGGGGTCACTCAGAATCTTGGCGACTTGCTCATTGTGCGAACGGCGCAACATAAATGACACATCGCGGAAAGCCGTGTTAGCCATTGCCGTAAGACCTTCTTTTTCAATCTTCAGCATAGGTTTTCCTTCAAACTCGCTTACGGATACATAGTCTTTTGTAAGCAGATAATACTCAGTCTTATCTTCCCCATGCTCAAACATAGGTTGATAATGGAACGGAGGTGTTGTTGCCATAATTACTCGTAAATTAAATTAATGAATCGTAGCACAAAGGTAAGAACTATTATTGAAATATTTCTTTAATTAGAGTGAAAATGAAGCCACCCTCTGCATACGTTCTATCAATTCATCCCCCAGTGCCGTCTTATCCTCAATATGCTTCAGCACCGCTGTAACAAACGGATTGCTCTCAAAGTCTCCACGCACCTGCTCGAAGTCCATTTCCTTCTCCGCACGCGAACCGTCGGCACCGAACCCCGTCATGGAGGCCAGTGAGAATTCTTTCTTGGCATCGTCGTACACCATGCGGTCCAGTCCTACTACGGCTTCCTTCCACTTCTCAACAATGCGGATGATGTCTCCGGTTGTTATGTTCTCAGGCTTGATTCCATAGAATTCTTCCAGCTTCTCATAAGCCCACGTCCACTCGTAAGTGTAGTAGTTCTGATGCATCTTCTCAAATTCCGCATTGATATACTTCAAGCGGTCTACTTTGCCGCACTCTATATCATTAATCAGAGCATCGATCTCACTCTTCGGCGCAATCAGACCGGAAATGTCCACCCACTCACCACTGCCTATCGAAGTCTCGGGTTTCAGGCGGGCACGTATCTCTTCATTACTTTTAAAGTCTATGCCTTCCAGACGCTTGATAACGGAGTTTCCGAGGAATTTATGGATGGCAATCTCATAGAATTTAATGCCCTTCACCAAAGCTGAATTGCGGATTTTTGCACTGTGGAAAGAGTAAATATCCGAAAGTTCACCCGAAGCATGGCGCAGGTTCTGCAAAGTTTCCCGTCCCTTAAACATCTTCTGTACGGTGTAGGGACTGAGCAAGTTATAATTGATAAAATCCAGTTTATTAGAATCCGTACGCCCGTCACGCTTCGGCCATTTCTGTGCGTCACGGATGGTTCCCACACTGCGCAGGTTGACACCCGGCACGAGATAAGTGGTATTATTCTGCTCTATCAAATAAGAGAAAGGCAGGTTGGAAGTGTCGGAATGATTAACGTGACGCCCCATCACCAGTGAGAAAGCACCCACACGGGCAGGCCACAGGATATAAGAATCGGAGGTTGTTTTAGCGCCACGTTCCAGGGTTCCCTGATGGATAGGCCCTAACTTATACATATGGTTACTTTGGTTAGAACCCGAACCGGCGTTCATGAATGAGAACATACCGGCAATCAACAAGGTGGATTTATGATGCGTCACCGTGAATGGTCCCGCAAAAATGGCACAGGCTTCACCGTTCTCTCCCTGACAATTGCTGAAGAAAAGCGATTCGGATGCCGAATAATTGTGTCCCAAGCGGCAGGCCTGACCCACGAAGCAACGGCTCAGCATCGCCCCGTCATCTATGTGCGAACCGGAAGAGATGATAAAATCGTCACAGATAACCCCGTGTCCAATATGCACCGGAGCTTCCTCATTACTATTGATACTACCGTTATAGAGGCGGCAAGTTCCACAGATATGGCAATGGTCGCCAATACGCACATTCTTGATAGACCCGGTATTGAGTATCATCACATGATTGCCGATGCTGCCTACCGCAGAAGCATGCTTATTGGAATAAAAATCAGTGATAGCCTTCATCCGGCAAATCAACTCCGGACGGTGACGGTAGAGAGCCAGTATATAAGCCTGGTGTGCAGAGAGCTTATCGTTGATAAGCACTTCACGGCCACCGGTCTCATTCAGCACGGATACCTCTACCCCGTTGCCAAACTTACTCACTCCCTCCACCAGGACAATGTCCACATTCTCAATGAATGTATCATGCCCGATTTCATAATTAGCAATATAGTTCTGAATGTTTTCTATGCAACAGTTGTCCCCCACTGTGACATTGTGGAGCGTTACATGGCGTAAGCCGGAATGTTTCTTAATTCCTCCCGGTAATGTGAATTCTGATTGAAACACCCCCAAACGTACATCGCCCGAAAACCGGGTGTGGTGTACAAACTCGGTAACAAAATCTTCCGCTACCATTACTTTCCCCCAATCATCGGCCAGACACGACTGGCTTTTCAACCGGAGTACTTCGTCTTCGGTCAAATGTCTGTAATTCATATTCTTTATCGGTTTATATAGTTGGCAAGACATTCAAGTTACAGCCGACAAGGCATCCGTACACAACAATGCACGGCCTCCTTCCCAACCGGTATCTTGTCACCTCGTCAACTCAATTTATTCCTCTTCCGCTTCGTAGGTCTGATAAAGAAAATCGTTATAAGGGTACTTCTGTACGTGCAACTCTTTCACTCGCTGATAAACTACATTTTTCAGTTCGTCTATATTGATTCGTTCGCGGGCGGAAATAAAGAGGCAGTTATCCTCCATCTTTGCCATCCACGTCTTCATCAGTTCTTCGAGTGTCAAGTTTTCCTTTGTTTTGGGGGTAAGGTCGTCAGACGCTTTCTCAACGTATGTGTAAGCATCTATTTTATTGAATACCAATATCATTGGTTTACCGGCTGCACCGATATCCGCCAATGTTTTATTGACTACTTCTATCTGTTCTTCAAAATCCGGATGCGAGATGTCTACAATGTGCAACAACAAGTCTGCCTCGCGCACCTCGTCCAATGTCGACTTAAAGGAGTCGACCAGGTCCGTCGGCAACTTACGGATAAACCCAACCGTATCCGAAAGCAGGAACGGAAGGTTTTCGATAATCACCTTGCGCACAGTCGTATCCAACGTTGCAAACAACTTGTTTTCCGCAAACACTTCACTCTTGGCAAGCAGGTTCATCAAAGTAGATTTTCCTACGTTGGTATATCCCACCAACGCCGCACGAATCATACGGCCACGGTTCTTCCGTTGGGTTGACTTTTGTTTATCTATCTCTGCCAGACGTTCCTTCAGCAACGACATACGGTTCAAGATGATGCGGCGGTCCATTTCCAACTGCGTTTCACCCGGACCACGAAGTCCCACGGAACCTTTAC
>OLGB01004167.1_pt1 | contig 12659 bp, 9 predicted proteins | sample 1605691 | NCBI WGS metagenome assembly OLGB01 (sample SAMEA3888925, study PRJEB22519) | human gut metagenome | biome: human gut; feature: human-associated habitat; material: faeces | place: Denmark | collected 2010
GGAGAAGGTGGTCACCTTCTTGATGAACTCCTTGAGCATCCGCTCGGTCATGTCGTAGTCGGAGATGACGCCCTCCCGCAGGGGCCGGATGGCGACGATATTGCCGGGGGTACGCCCCAGCATCTGCTGGGCCTCGGCGCCCACCTTGAGCAGCTTGCCCGTATTTTTGTCGATGGCGACCACGGAGGGCTCCCGCAGGACCACGCCCCTGCCCTTCACATAGACCAGGATGGACGCCGTACCCAGGTCGATGCCAATATCCTTACTGAACATACCTGCACCTCGAAGTCTTGAAAGCTTTTGTTTTATTTTATCCCATAATCTCATAGCTAATCCCTTATATTATACAGTTGTACGCGGGGTTTTTCAACGCCATTTTACCGAAAATCCCGAAAAACCTTACCGGGCCCGCGCCAGCGCCGCGCAGAGCACCTCCTTCGCCCCCGCTGAGCACAGCACTCTGGCGCATTCGGAGAAGGTGGAACCGGTGGTGATGATGTCGTCCACGAGCAGCACCCGCTTGTCCCGCACCAGCTCCGGCTCCACCGCGGCATAGGCGCCCAGCACATTGGCCCGGCGCCGCGCCTCCCCCTCCAGCCGGGACTGCACGGCGGTATCCCGGCCCTTGCGCAGCGTCTCCACCGCCACATCCCCCAGCTCCAGCGCCGTCGCGGCGCAGAGCAGGAAGGCCTGGTCGTAGCCCCGCTCGCGCCGGCGCTCCCGGGACAACGGCACCCAGGAGATCAGGTCATACCGGTCCGCCAGATGGTCGCGGACACACTGGGCCAGCAGCCTGCCGTAAGCCCGGTGGTAAGCCTGCCGCCCCTTGAATTTGTACCGGTGCAGGGAATCCCGCACCGCCCCGTGATACCGCAGGGGCGAGACACACAGGGCGAACCATTCCCCGCCCTGCTCCGCATCCGCCCCCAACATCCAGGGCAGCGTCCGCCGGCATTGGGCGCACAGGTCCCGCTCACGCGCGGCCAGCACTCTGCCGCAGAACACGCAGCGGGGCGGGAAGAGGAGGTCCAGCAGCAGCCGCGCCGGGCCGTTCATTTCCCATCCTCCGGCGGGATGGACCCGTGTTCCTTTTCAAATTCCCGGATACAGCTCTGGATCAGGTAGAGGATCTGTCCGCTCATCGAACGGCCCTCGTAGGCCGCCACGTATTGGAGCTTGTCGTGAAGGGCCTTGTCCGTGCGGATACTCAGGTGATTGGTCTTTTCCATATGTTCTGCCTCCCCTCATCCTCAGGTAAGCAAAGCATATCGTTTGCATAAGCTTTTAGTTTATTCTTAGTGCATTTTTACGGCGCAAAATTTGTAGATTTCCCTCGTTTCCAGGACAGCGCCGTACCGGGCGGACGCTTCCTGTCCGCCATAGGCCGCGGCCTGTCCCGAACAGCGGCAAGGCCCTGGTTCCAGCCGCTCACGCCGTCCCCCCCGGCCAGACGCCAGCGCAGTCCGGAGTAGCGCCGCTGCTGGCGGTCGTTGGCGGTCATGCGCGCCACCACCTCCTCGTCGCCCACGATGATGAGCAGCTCCCGGGCCCGGGTGATGGCGGTGTAGAGCACCCCGCGGGTGAGCAGCATGGGCGCGCCGTCGCAGGCGGCCAGGATCACCGCCCGATACTCGCTGCCCTGGGCCTTGTGGACGGTGATGGCGTAAGCGCTCTCCAGCTCTCCCAGCATGTCGGGGGTATACTCCACCACCCGGCCCTCAAAGTCCACGGTGATGGTCTCGCTGCGGTTATCCACCGTCTCCACCCGTCCGATATCCCCATTGAACACGCCCATGCCCGAGCTCAGGCCGTTTTTCTCCCGCCACATCACGTCGTAATTGTTGCGCACCTGCATGACCCGGTCGCCCTCCCGGAAGATCGACTCCCCGAAACGGCGCTCCGGTTTTCCTTCGCCCGGCGGGTTGACCGCCGCCTGGATGGCACGGTTGAGAGCCGCGGTGCCCGCCTGGCGCCTGCGGGTAGGCGAGAGCACCTGGATCTGCTCCGGCGGGATGCCCATGTTCTTGGGCAGGCGGGTGCGCACCAGCTCCACGATGGTCTCGGCCGCCCGCTGAGGCTCTTTCCGGCGCAGGAAGAAAAAGTCCCCCTTATTGTCCCGCAGATCGGGCAGCTCGCCCCGGTTGACCCCGTGGGCGCTACGGATGATGGCGCTCTCGGCGGCCTGACGGAAGATCTCGGTCAGGCGCACCATGGGTACCGCCCGGCTGCGGATGAGGTCGGAAAACAGATTGCCCGGTCCCACGCTGGGCAGCTGGTCCGCGTCCCCCACCAGGATCAGCCGGCAGTCGTCCCGCAGGGCGCACAGCAGCGCCCGCATCAGGGTGATATCCACCATAGAGGTCTCGTCCACAATGACCGCGTCCGCCTTCAGGGGGTCCTGTTCGTCGTGGGCGAAGACCAGGCGGCCGGAATGGGGGTCGTACTGGGTCTCCAGCAGGCGGTGGATGGTGGCCGCCTCCATACCGCACAGCTCTCCCAGCCGCTTGGCCGCGCGGCCGGTGGGAGCGGCCAGTGCCGTTTCCAGGCCCAGCGCCTCAAAGAGCGCCAGCACGCCCCGCAGGGAGGTGGTCTTTCCGGTCCCGGGGCCGCCGGTGAGCAGCATTACCTGCCGCTGCGCCGCCAGCTCCACGGCCTGACGCTGCTGAGGGGCGTAAACAATGCCCTGCTCGCTCTGGATCTTCCCAATGAGCCGGTCCAGCCCGGGGGGAGGGACCAGCTCGCCCTCCGCCAGGCCGCGGATGCGCCAAGCGACGTACTGCTCGGCCTCGTACAGGTCGCGGAGGTAGACGGCCTGCTCTCCCGCCACCGGCTCCTGGATCGCCTCGCCCCGCTCCAGAAGGGCCTCCAGGCCGTCCTCCAGGGCCTCCTCCTCCACGCCGATGAGCTGCGCGGTGGCCCACAGAAGTTTGCGCCGGGGCAGAAAGGTGTGCCCGTTGTCCAGATTGTGGGTCAGCTCGAACAGGAGCCCCGCCTCAATGCGCTGGGGGTCGTCCCCCTCCATGCCAAGGTCCAGCGCCAGGCTGTCGGCCGTGGCGAACGCCACCCCCAACTCCCCGTCCACCAGCAAGTAGGGATTGGCCCGCACCGCCTCGAGCGCCTGATCGCCATAGCGGCGGTACAGGGGCATGGCCAGCTGGAGCGGCACGTCGTGCGCGCCCAGAAATTCCAGCAGGCGGCGCATGCCCATCTGAAGCCGGAAGTTCTCCCCCATCGCCAACGCCCGCTTGCGGGTGACGCCATGGATGGCGGTGAGCCGCTCCGGATGCTCCTCCAGAACGGTGAGGGCCTCGGCCCCAAATTCCTCCACCATCCGCCGGGCGGTGGCCGCGCCGATCCCCCGGACCGCGCCGGAGGCGAGATACTCAAAAATGGCCTTCTCTCCGGCGGGCATGCGCCGCTCCACCGTCTCCGCCTTGAACTGCTCTCCATAGGAGGCATGGCGCATCCAGGTCCCCCGGACCGTGATACGCTCGCCGGGGGCCACGCCGGGCAGACAGCCCACCACCGTCACGCCCCCGGACTCCCCCGCGTCCAGCCTGAGCACCGTGTAGCCGTTCTCCCGGTTCTGGTAGATCACGGCTTCCACGGTCCCCTCGATGAGATTCCATTCCGCCTCCTGCATGGGCCGCCCTCTCCTTTCCAGGGACTGTGCAAAACGAAGACAGCCCCCACTCAGAAGATTGTAACACCGGAAGGCCGATTTGTCGAACCCCGGAAAAGCGCCGTCCCCACCCGCCTGCGCGGGCCGGCGGGAGCGGCTGCAGCCGGCAGGGCAAAAAAACGCAGCAGGCCGGAGCGGCCGCAGATCGTTCCGCGCGCTCCGGACGGGAGCGCAGGCTCCGCGCCGTGCCGGACAGCGCGATTCACCGGTTCCCTATGTACTCGGACAAACGCTCCATGGGGCAGACCACCAGTCCCCGATCCCGGGCCAGCAGAGCGCTGGCCGCCGCCCGGCCCGCGGCGTTGAGCCCGCCGTCGGCGATCACAATGGTGAACCGCGCCAGCTCGCCGCCCCGCAGCCACAAAAGCCCCTTCACATCCTGCTCCAGGTTGGCCCCGTCGCCGCTGGCGGGGATCACGGCGTACACGCCGCCGCTCCCCACAGGGCACACCAGCCGGCCGAACAGGACCCAGCCCAGTCCCAGCAGCCCCGCCGCCGCCAGCAGGATCAGCACTACTTCCAAAATGGGATTCAACGCCCTCACCTCCAGGCCATTCTATGCCGGAGGGCGCGGCAATGACAGCCGCCGGGCGCTCAGTGGATGGTGGCCACCACCATCCCCGTGGCCAGCGTCATGATGAGCCCGGCGGTGACCACGCCCAAAAAGATGGAGGGCAGCGCACGGCGCAGGGGCATGTCCAGGAAGGCCGCCGCCAGCGCGCCCGTCCAGGCCCCGGTGCCCGGCAGGGGGATGGCCACGAAGACAAACAGCCCCAGATATTTGTATTTGCTCACCTTGCGGCCCTTCAAATGGGCTTTGCGCTCCAGTTGGTCCACCAGGCGGTTGAGCTTGGGGAAACGGCGGCGCAGCCACAGAAAGATCCGGCGGATATAGACGATGATGAACGGCACGGGGATCAGATTGCCCACCACCGCGGCGCACAGGGCCGCCCAGGGGGGCAGGCCCAGCGCCGTGCCGAAGGGGATGCCGCCCCGCAGCTCGACCACCGGGATCATGGAGACCAGCAGGGTAAAGACCATCTCCCCCAGCCGGCTGTCCGTCAGCCATTGCAGCAGATTCACGCAGAACACCTCTCAGACGTGCTGGCACCGGCTTGCGCACCATACCCGTAAGGCTATGGCGCGGCCGCCGCGCGGATAAGCCGCACCGCGGTTTGCTCAGCGGAGTTTATTGTATCATAAGTCCGGCCCGGATAACATTAAGTTTTTGTGAAAAACCCCGCTCAACCTTCCGCCTGCAGAAAAAGTCCTGCAGCGTCTCGCCGTTTCTGCGGCGCAAGAAAGTGGAGGCCGTTTCTGCGGCGGCGTATACGCTGCAGAAACGGCCTCCCGGCAGGACGGCAAAAGCCGCTTTGCCGAACGTCCAACTTCCTCTTGTCCCCGCCTGCGCCCAGTGATATAATATTTCGACTTCATTTGAGAAAAGGGGCTGGCCGCTATGACCTATCAAGAAGAATTCATTACCTTTATGGTGCGCTCCGGCGTGCTCACCTTTGGGGACTTCACCACCAAATCCGGGCGCAGTACCCCCTACTTTATCAACACCGGCAACTACAGGACCGGCGCCCAGGCCGCCAAGCTGGGGGACTACTACGCCGCCTGTATCCAGCAGAACCTGCCCGACGGGGCGGACTGCCTGTTCGGCCCCGCCTATAAGGGCATCCCCCTGGCGGTGTCCGCCGCCGCATCGCTGTACCGCAATTACGGCCGCGATCTGCCCTACTGCTTCAACCGCAAGGAGGCCAAGGACCACGGCGAGGGCGGCTGCATGGTGGGCTACAAGCCCCAGGACGGGGACAAGCTCGTCATCGTAGAGGACGTGGTCACCGCGGGTACCGCCGTGCGGGAGTCCATCGAGCTGTTCAAACATGTGGCCGACGTGAAGATGCGCGCCCTCATCGTCTCCGTGGACCGGATGGAGCGCGGCACCCGGGACTGCTCCACCCTGGACGAGCTGCGGGAGGACTACGGCATCGCCGTGTACCCCATCGTCACCGTCCGGGAGATCCTCTCCTTCCTCCACAACCGCCCCGTGGACGGCAAAATCGTTATTGACGACGCCGTGAAGGCCCGCATGGAAGCCTATCTGGAGCAGTACGGCGCCAGAGGCTGATTTTGGGTTATCCTATGGAGAGGAGGTCCGGTATGGGCGCTCACGACGGTCACCGCAGCCGGTTGAAAATGGAGTTTCTGGCCCGGCCGGACTCCTTTCCCGACCACAAGCTGCTGGAGCTGCTGCTGTTCTACGCCAACCCCCGAAGCGACACCAACCCGCTGGCCCATACCCTGTTGGAGCAATTCGGCTCCCTGGCGGGCGTACTGGACGCAACGCCGGAGCAGCTGCAAAAGGTCCCCGGCGTGGGGACGCACGCCGCCGTGCTCTTCAGGGCGGCAAAGGAGCTCTCCGGCCGCTATCTGACGGGGCGCACCCGTATGGATGTGATCGCCCAGGGCAGCCGGGACTATTATCCCATCCTGCGCCCCTATTTCTTCGGGGCGCGGAACGAGCAGGTCTATCTGCTGTGTATGGACGGCAAGCAGAAGGTGCTGGGGGTGCGCAAGATCGGCGAGGGCAACGTGAACGCCGTGGCGGTGACCACCCGCCTGATCGTGGAGGCGGCGCTCTCCCTGAACGCCGTTCGGGTGGTGCTCTCCCACAATCACGTCTCCGGGCTGGCGTTTCCCTCGGAGGACGACATCGCCACCACCTACAGCCTGCAGGGCATACTGGGACAGGTCGGGGTGACGCTGTGCGATCATCTGGTCTTTGTGGATGACGACATGGTCTCCCTCCGGGACAGCGGCTTCTACAAAACCGAGGAAGCCTGAAAATAAGGCTTGCAATAGAACATTTGTTTTGCTAGAATGGATGTACGAATACGGACGGGAGGAGGGGGCGGCATGCCGAAATTCGAAGTGGTCAGCGAATATACTCCGGCGGGCGACCAGCCGGAGGCCATCGAAGCGCTGGCCGCAGGACTGGAAAACGGGCTGAACGAGCAGACGCTTCTGGGCGTCACCGGCTCGGGCAAGACGTTTACCATGGCCAAGGTGATCGAGGCCGTCCAGCGTCCCACCCTGGTGCTGGCCCACAACAAGACCCTGGCCGCCCAGCTGTGCGCCGAATTCAAGGAATTCTTTCCCCACAACGCGGTGGAGTATTTTGTCTCCTACTACGATTACTACCAGCCCGAGGCCTATATTCCCCATACGGATACCTTTATCGAGAAGGACTCCGCCATCAACGAGGAGATCGACCGGCTGCGCCTGTCCGCCACCGCTTCTCTGATGGAGCGGCGGGACGTGATCGTGGTGTCCTCGGTCTCCTGTATCTATGGCCTGGGCGAGCCGGAGGACTTTGCTAAAATGATGGTCTCCCTCCGGGTGGGGGCCGCGATGGAGCGGGATGAGCTGCTGAAAAAGCTCATCGCCATCCGCTACGAACGCAACGACATCGCCTTTGAGCGCAACATGTTCCGGGTGCGGGGGGACACGGTGGAGATCTTTCCCGCCTACTGGCAGGACTCCGCCATCCGGGTGGAGTTTTTCGGGGACGAGATCGACCGCATCAGCGAGATCAACGTCGTCACCGGCGCGCCCATCCGCCGTCTGGAGAACATCCCCGTCTGGCCCGCCACGCACTACGTCACGCCCAAGGAAAAAATGGACACCGCCGTTCAGGAGATCTACCGGGAGCTGGAGGAGCGGGTGGCTTTTTTCGAGGCCAACAACCAGCTCATCGAGGCCCAGCGCATCAAGCAGCGCACCATGTACGACGTGGAGATGATGCAGGAGCTGGGCTACTGCTCCGGGATCGAGAATTACTCCCGGGTCATCGAGGGCCGCCCGGTGGGCTCTCCCCCCCACACTCTGCTGGATTATTTCCCCAGAGATTTTGTGCTTTTCATTGACGAGTCCCACGTGACCCTGCCTCAGGTGCGGGCCATGTACAACGGCGACCGCGCCCGCAAGACGACCCTGGTGGACTACGGCTTCCGCCTGCCCTGCGCCTTCGACAACCGGCCTCTGAAATTTGAGGAGTTTGAAAAGCGGCTCCATCAAGTGGTCTACGTCTCCGCCACGCCCGGCGAGTACGAACGCTCCCGCTCGGGGCAGATCGTGGAGCAGGTCATCCGGCCCACAGGCCTGCTGGACCCAAGGATCGAGGTGCGCCCGGTGGAGGGGCAGATCGACGACCTGATTGGGGAGATCAACGAGCGCACCCAGCGCGCCGAGCGGGTACTGGTCACCACCCTCACCAAAAAGATGGCGGAGGACCTGACCAATTACCTGAAAAACGCAGGCATCAAGGTCCGCTACATGCACCACGACATCGACACCATCGAGCGCATGGAGATCATCCGCGACCTGCGCCTGGGCACATTTGACGTGCTGGTGGGCATCAACCTGCTGCGGGAGGGACTGGACCTGCCGGAGGTGAGCCTGGTGGCCATTCTGGACGCAGACAAGGAGGGCTTTCTCCGCAGCGAGACCTCCCTCATCCAGACCATCGGCCGCGCGGCCCGAAACGCGGAGGGCATGGTGGTCATGTATGCCGACAAGATCACGCCCTCCATGCGCCGGGCCATCGATGAGACCGAGCGCCGGCGCGCCAAACAGGATGCATTCAACCAGGCCCACGGCATCGTCCCCAAAACCATCATCAAGAGCGTCCGGGACGTGATCGACCTGTCTCAGGGGGAGGATTCCTCCAGGGAGTACGACCCCGACGCGCTTTCGCTCACCAAACCGCAGCGCATGGAGGCCATCGCCAAATTGGAAAAAGAGATGCGGGAAGCCGCCAAGCTGTTGGAATTCGAATATGCCGCCATTCTCCGTGATAAGATCGTCAAGCTTCGGGGCGAGTGAGCTTCCATTCAGAAAGAAGAGGGTTCCGCCATGCAATCTGTTATTTTAGGTAAAACTGGACTGAACGTCTCCCGGCTCTCCTTTGGGGGCATCCCCATCCAGCGCGCCGACGCGGCCAACACCCGCGCGGTGGTGGATCAATTGGAACAACACGGCGTCAACTTTCTCGACACCGCACGGGGCTATACCGTCTCGGAGGACTACCTGGGCGCGGCGCTGGAGGGCCGCCGGGATCATTTCATCCTGGCCACCAAAAGCATGTCCCGGGACTACGCCGGCATGCAGAAGGACATCGACGCCAGCCTTGCAGACCTGCGTACCGGCCACATCGAGCTCTACCAGCTCCACAACCTGTCGGAGCGCGACTTTGACCGGGTATTCGGCCCCGAGGGGGCGTACCGCGCCCTGGCGGAAGCCAAGGCCGCCGGCAAGATCGGGCATATCGGCGTGACCTCCCACAGCGCAGACGCCCTGCGCCGCCTGGGGGAGGAATACGGCGACCGTCTTGAAACGGTCATGTTTCCCTATAATATCGTGGAGACCCAGGGGCACGACGTGCTCGCCCAGGCCCAAAAGCAGGGGATCGGCACCATCGCCATGAAGCCCTTGGCAGGGGGCAATCTGGAGGACGCCGCCCTAGCCCTTCGCTTCATCGCCGCCGCCGGGGTATGCGACGTGATCCTGGCGGGGATGGGCGCGCCGGAGGAAGTGGCCCGGAACGCCGCCGTAGAACTCTCCGCCCCCTTTACCGCGGCGGAGCAGGCGCAGGCCGAGGCCATCCGCAAGACCCTGGGCTCCACCTTCTGCCGCCGGTGCGGCTACTGCGCGCCCTGTCCCAACGGCATCGATATCCCCACCAATTTCCTGCTGGCCAACTACCTGCGCCGGTACGGACTGGCGGACTGGGCCCGGGAGCGCTATCAGGCCCTGCGCTACCACGCGGGCTCCTGCGTCCAGTGCGGCGCCTGCGAGCGCCGCTGCCCCTACGGTCTGCCCATCCGGGACATGCTGGGCGGGGTGGCCAAGGATTTTGGTTACTGAGCGGTTGGCCGGCCCTGCGCCCGTCCTGGAGCAGCTGGGCATATTGTTGGCGATCTGGGGCCCCTTCCTGACCGGCCTGCTGTCTTTTGCCCTGCTCTGCGTGGCCGCCCGGCCCCGGCCGCCCCGGCGGCTGCGGGTCCTTGCCGGCCTGCTTGGGGCCGGCATCCTGCTTTGGGCCCTGTGGTACTATCTGTTTTAATCCCGCTTCGAAACCCGGCCCGCCGGGGCCGACTGTCGTCACAAAGGAGAACCCAACGATTATGCTCGACCACATTTACGTCAAAGGCGCACGGGAAAACAATCTGAAAAACATCGACGTGGAGATTCCGCGGGACAAGCTGGTGGTACTCACCGGCGTATCCGGCAGCGGCAAGTCCTCCCTGGCCTTTGAGACCATTTATGCCGAGGGCCAGCGCCGGTACGTGGAGTCTCTCAGCTCCTACGCCCGCATGTTCCTGGGTCAGATGGAGAAGCCCGACGTGGACTATATCGACGGCCTTTCCCCCGCCATTTCCATCGACCAGAAGACCACCTCGCAGAATCCACGATCCACCGTCGGCACGGTGACGGAGGTGTACGACTATCTGCGCCTGCTCTGGGCGCGCGTCGGCACGCCGCACTGTCCGAACTGCGGCAAGGAGATCCGCCAGCAGTCCATCGACCAGATCATCGACCAGCTCATGGCGCTGGGCGAGGGGACGCGCGTGCAGATCATGGCGCCGGTCATCCGCGGCAAAAAAGGCGAGCATGTAAAAATTTTCGAGGACGCGCGCCGCTCGGGCTATGTCCGCGTCCGCGCCGACGGGAACATGTATGACCTCAGCGAGGAAATTTCCCTCGAAAAGAACAAAAAGCACAATATCGAGGTCGTCGTCGACCGCCTCATCCTCCGCCCCGACGTCGTCCACCGCCTGACGGACTCGTGCGAGACCGCGGCGGCGCTTTCGGGCGGCCTCATTCTCGCAAATATCCTGCCCGATGACCGCGACATCCTCTTCTCGCAGAACTACGCCTGCGAGGACTGCGGCATCTCCATCGAGGAGCTGACGCCGCGCATGTTCTCGTTCAACAACCCGTTCGGCGCATGCCCGACGTGCACAGGCCTCGGCACGCAGCTCAAGGTAGACCCCGAGCTCGTCATCCCGAATAAGAGCGTTTCCCTGCTCGACGGCGCGATCTGCGCCTCGGGCTGGAACAACGTGCGCGGCGACGGCATTTCGCGCATGTACTTTGAAGCGTTGTCGAAAAAGTACCATTTTTCCCTCCGCGACCCTGTGGAAAAGCTCTCCAAAGAGGTCATGGACGTCATTCTCTACGGCACAAAGGGCGAAAAGCTGGAGCTCCAGTATGACCAGCCGCGCGGCAAGGGAGTTTTGTATCAGGCGTTCGAGGGTATCATCCCCAACTTAGAGCGCCGCTATAAGGAGACGCAGAGCGACGGCGTGCGCGAGGAGTTAGAGTCCTGCATGAGCGAGTGTCCCTGCCCCGCCTGCGGTGGCAAGCGGCTCCGCCGCGAATCCCTCGCCGTCACGGTCGGCGGACTTAGCATCAGCGACTACTGCGAAAAATCCGTCGTCGACGCGCTCGACTTTGTGGATCAGCTGACGCTGACCGAGCAGCAAATGCGCATCGGCGAGCGCATTTTGAAGGAGATCAAAAATCGCCTCGGCTTCCTGCGCTCGGTAGGACTCGAATACCTGACGCTCTCGCGCGCGAGCGCGACGCTCTCCGGCGGCGAGGCGCAGCGCATCCGGCTGGCGACGCAGATCGGCTCGAGCCTGATGGGCGTCCTCTATATCCTCGACGAGCCGTCCATCGGCCTGCACCAGCGCGACAACGACAAGCTGCTCGCCACCTTGAAACGTTTGCGCGACCTCGGCAACACGCTCATCGTCGTCGAGCACGACGAGGACACGATGCGCGCGGCGGACTACCTCATCGACATCGGCCCCGGCGCGGGCGCGCACGGCGGTCAGGTCGTGGCCTGCGGCACGCCGCAGGAGGTCATGGCGAACCCGAATTCCCTGACCGGCCAGTATTTGAGCGGAAAGAAAAAGATCGAAGTGCCGAAAGAGCGCCGAAAAGGCAACGGCAATTTCCTCACCGTGCGCGGCGCGCAGGAAAATAACCTCAAAAACCTCGACGTCTCGATCCCGCTCGGCACGTTCACGTGCGTCACGGGCGTGTCCGGCAGCGGCAAATCGTCGCTCGTCAACGAGATCATCTATAAAAAGCTCGGCGCGGACTTAAACCGCATGAAGGTCCACCCCGGCCGCTGTAAGGCTATCGAGGGCGAGGAATTCCTCGACAAGGTCATCTGCATCGACCAGAGCCCCATCGGCCGCACGCCGCGCTCCAACCCCGCGACGTATACGAATTTATTTAACGACATCCGCGACCTCTTCGCCTCGACCCCGGACGCGAAGGCGCGCGGCTATGCCGCGGGCCGCTTCAGCTTCAATGTCCGCGGCGGCCGGTGCGAGGCCTGCTCGGGCGACGGTCAGCTCAAGATCGAGATGCACTTTCTGCCCGATATCTACGTGCCCTGCGAGGTCTGCAAGGGCAAGCGCTACAACCGCGAAACGCTCGAGGTCCACTACAAGGGCAAGAGCATCGCGGACGTGCTGGAAATGACCGTGGAGGAGGCGCTCGAATTCTTCCGCGACCTTCCAAAGCTCGAAGCGAAGCTCCGCACGCTCAGCGAGGTCGGCCTCGGCTATATCCGCCTCGGCCAGTCGTCTACGACGCTCTCCGGCGGCGAGGCCCAGCGCGTCAAGCTCGCGACCGAGCTTTCTAAGCGCTCCACGGGGCGCACCATCTATATCCTCGACGAGCCGACCACGGGTCTCCACACGGACGATGTGAAAAAGCTCCTTGAGGTTTTGCAGCGCCTTGTCGACGCGGGCAACACCGTGCTCGTCATCGAGCACAATCTGGACGTCATCAAGTGCGCGGATTATCTGCTCGACCTCGGCCCCGAGGGCGGCAGCGGCGGCGGTACGCTCGTCACCTGCGGCACGCCCGAGGAGGTTGCCGCGTGCGGGCA
>OLGB01004169.1_pt1 | contig 12658 bp, 4 predicted proteins | sample 1605691 | NCBI WGS metagenome assembly OLGB01 (sample SAMEA3888925, study PRJEB22519) | human gut metagenome | biome: human gut; feature: human-associated habitat; material: faeces | place: Denmark | collected 2010
ATGCTACGATCAATAATGCTTCAGGAACATCTGAGTATAAGAGTACGATTCCTTTTTCACAAGATAGAAGTGATCCCAAAGAAAAAATTGTATATACATCTGGTGATGGAACTTTCCAATTTGTTTATATGAGACCGGTAGAGTCAGACCCTAACAAGGTAGCAGTTCTTCTTGGTTATAATGCGGGGGTTTTGATGGAAAGTTCTTTGACCATTCCAGAGCGGCTTGAGGCGTACAAGAAGGATACAGACAATGTTACCAGTGAAGGATATTGTCTTGTAAGCAAAATGGACGAGTTCCTATATTATGAAACTAAAGTGCAGCAGAAAGATTCCAATGGCAATCTGTTATATTATGTTGTCAATTATATAAATCCGAGTACACAGCAACAGGAAGTAAAGCAGGTTAATCAGACGGAACTTTATGTAAATGAGGATGGAAGTTATTGTTATCGGGAAAAAACAGGTGAAGAGAAGAACGAAGAAACCGGGGATATGACACCCGTCTATACGAAATATGCGATTGAGCCGATTACAGGGCCACAGTATAATCCCTGTTATTATACACAGAGATCCCAATGGCAGGATATTGCGGAAACAGATTTATATTATAAAGATGCTGGAGGTAATTTCGTTCAGACCAAGGATAATGATGACCATTGGAAAATTATGGCTGATGTTGCCTACATAGGATCAGAGAAGATAGAAGATGATGGTAATGGTGGATGGAGACTGAATGGGTATGTAAAAAATCCGGAAGACGGTATTTTTGCAAGCCAGAACAATATTACGAATCTGACGATCGGAAGTAACATCATGGGTATTGGCGATTTCGCATTTTATGGTTGCAGTACCTTAAAGAGTGTATCATTAGCCAATGGTCTGCAGACGATTGGTAATGGTGCATTTGCGGAATGCATCAATCTGGAAAACTGCAATATTGAAACAAATGCAAATATTAAGGCTATTGGAAAAGATGCATTTTATGATTGCCGTTCACTTAAAACATTTACGACACCTACCGGTCTGCAGGCAATTGGAGATAGTTGTTTTGAGAAGTGTACCGGGCTGCAGACAGTAGATATTGGTGGTGCAGGGGATAGACAGGTTGCCTTAAAAGAGATTGGAAATCATGCGTTTCGTGGCTGCTCCAGTCTGACTAAAATGGAATTTCCTTCCAATTATGGAGAAAATAAATTGGACATTGATATGTTTGAGGGGTGCAGTTCTCTACAATATCTAAGGATTCCTAATGAGTTAATCAATTTTGGTGTATATCATGCAAAAGATAGTACCAATTATCCCAATTGCAGCCTTACTTGGGATAAATTCAAAGATTCGGTTCCTACATCATTTTATGTAGAAGGACCGGATATTTCAAAGATCCACGATACAGCTAAGGATGAGTCACTTGCGTTTAAATATTTGGATCAGGATTTATATGAAAAAATTGTTCCTGAACATGACAAAGCGGATATTGATCCTTCAGTTAAGAATGCAAAAGTACTTTATCAAGTAAACAGCAATAATGAACTGGTGAAATTCTGGATTAGAGAAGGAAAGCCGGATAATGTAACGATTCCGGAAACGATTGGACCATATGGCATTTCGTCAATTGGACAGGGAAGCTTTAATAATAATTGTGATCTTGAGAGACTTACCATTCCGGCGTCTGTTAAGTCCATTGGCGATAATGCGTTTAAGGGATGTCATAATCTGGAAGTGGTTATTTTTACCGATGCATCATCCGTTCAGAGCATTGGCAATAATGCTTTTAAAACACAGGAAGTATCGTGTGGAGATACGTTAAGCAGTGATCCGAGTCTGACTTTTGTTGGAGCCATGATGAATGATGGAGGAGGGGATACAGTTCCCTTTATCTATGCAATGAATGGTGTCAGCAATATCAATAATGCCAATCAGGAGAAGATATGGATTACCTGTCATAGTGGCTGGCCAACCAATCTTGAGGTACAGTATCATTATGATCCAATCAGTAATACCGGTGAGGCACAGCTTGTAGGCTATCCCCGATATGATATGATTATGGACGGAACAGCCAGAACTGCGTGGGTAAAGAATCTGCCTTATGTTACTTCAAATAATGAAAAAGAGTATAAAGACATGGTAGATAATGCAACTAAATATTATCAGGCTTCGGACGAGGAAAAGAAGAACCTGACTCAGCCAACAGAAAATGAAATGGCAATTGTTAATTCAACATTGAATGTTGTTGTGCCAAGCAGTGTGGATAGTATTAAACCGGGTCTTTTCTCCGGATATGTGGCAGATGAAAATTCTGTTACGGGATGGACAAAAGAGAACAATATTACAATGGTGGCTGGTAAACCAACTGAGTCTAAGCCGGATATTTATATTCAAAGAGTTACATTAAATGGAGTAAATGAAGTAGAACCGTATACATTTAAAAACTGTGTGTCTTTGATTGAGGCCGGAATTATTGGTCCTGATTACATTGGGGACTATGCATTTGACAGTACTGATGATGACACTGGATTCACAGGTCTGCTGAATGGAACATCTGCAATTAAGGATATGCAATTGCAGATGGTAACACTTGGAACCAGCCTGACGGATACCGGGAAGAGACCTTTTAAGGGATGCCAGAATCTTACGAATATTACTTGTCTGGATTCAGACTTTGTTTATAACAATGGAGTCTTATATAGAAATACAGGAAGTGGGTATGAGGTGGTTCAGTGCCTTCCCGGAAGAGGGAAGAATGTGGGTTCATATTCAGTTGGACCGGATGAACTTAGTGGAGTAGTAGGGTTAAAGAATGAATCATTTGCAGGTTGTGGTGATATTGGTAAAGTGGATTTATCTTCGAGTACAGTTGATATTGTTCCAGAGGGCTGCTTTAAGAATACAGATGATTTAAATTCCGTAGTGTTGCCAGATACAGTAAGGAATATTGAAGCAGAATCATTCAGAGATAGTGCGATTCGGTTGTTGACGATCCCTGGAATGCAGGCATATATTGCTAAAGATGCTTTTGCAACCAGTAAGTATTTGCAAAGCAAAGATCATGGTGATCAGCAAACAATTATTTTTGAGTGTGTAGAAGGAACAACAGCAGACCGCTATGCTAAAGAAACAGAGAACTGGTATATTAATCCTGAATACGGGAAGGTATATTTGGAACATACAGTATCTTTTTGGGATTATCCGAACTATCCGGACACATCAAATAAGGCACTTTTCCACAAGGTAAAGGTTCGTGACGGGGAAGATGCAGTTCCTCCAACTGACACACCGAAACATGAAGGTTATATGTTCAGTGGATGGACCGATTATACCAAAATTACGAAGGATACGGATGTGTGGCCGAGTTTTGGAGGCAGCATCTATAAGGTGGAATTCTTAGACTGGGATGGAACGGTAATTTCACAGACCGGATTTACCAATCCGCAGTATATTGAAGATGGAAAGAGCGCAACGCCTCCCACGACAGATCCTGTAAGGGAAGGATTTACCTTTGCTGGATGGACACCGGATTATCATAATGTTTCCAAGGATCTGACGGTTATTGCAAAATATACGGATAATTCGGGAGATCAGAGCAGACATACGGTTACGTTCTATGCTTATGAAAAAAATAAGATGACTGCTATCAGTGTCCAAAAGGTCAATGATGGAGAAGCTGCGGTAGAGCCGGCAGTTCCGACGAGAGATGGATATACTTTTACAGGATGGTATCCGGATAAAACAGTGTTCTCTAAAGTAACTACAGACCTGACCATTGTTGCAGCATATGAGAAAGGTTCAACGAATCCGGGTGCGTCACCAAGCGGAGGTTCTTCATCAGGTGCATCGGCTTCACCGTCCTCAACGGCTGGAAACAATAACAATGGTAACAATGGTGATAACACGAAGAAGTATACCGTAAGTGTATCCGGTGGAAGCGGAAGCGGAAGCTATCCGGCAGGAGCAATTGTAGCCCTGAATGCTTATGATATGGGTGTTGGAAAACAGTTTGACAAGTGGACAACATCAACAGCAGGAGTGGGATTTGCAAATGCAGAAGCTACTTCAACAACCTTTACTATGCCGGCAGCCAATGTTGCCATTACGGCAACGTATAAGACCGGAAGTGGCTCATCTGCAAGCTCGGGCAGCAACAGTGGCTCGGGAAACTCCTCAAATGGAGGCTCCTCATCGAACGGAAGCTCTGGAAGCAATTCGAACCGCAACAGCGGAACGACCGTAGAAGTAACGAAGCCGGGGATTTCCAACACGAATCTTGCGGGTGCGACTGTAGCAGGATCTACCGATAACTTTGTGGTTAAGGTAACCGAAGACCAGACTGCAAATGATCTGGCTGTACAGGCATTACAGGCAAAATTCGGAGATATCAGCAGGGTGAAGTATTTACCGATGGACATCAGTCTGTATGATTCCACAGGCAGAACCAAGATTGCGGATACTTCGGGAATTTCTGTGAATATTACGTTACCGCTGCCGGATGATCTGGCACAGTATGCAGGAAATAATAAAGTAGCATCCACGTTGGGAGGAACCATTGAAGATCTGAATACCAGATTTACAACTGTGGATGGTGTTCCCTGTGTGAACTTTACTGCAACACATTTTTCACCCTATGTGATTTATGTGAATACAGCAAATCTGACTGAAGGAACAATTGATGCAACTCCGAAGACCGGAGATCCGATTCATCCTAAGTGGTTCCTTGCATTAGGCCTTGCGAGTCTCTCGCTGATCCTGTTCTTCAAGAGAGACCGGAAGCTGCCTAAGACCAGAACAGCATAAGGTGGATGGTATGAATAAAAAGATATCAAAAACAATCGGGGTGCTGCTATTGCTGACTGCAGTAGCAGTTACCCAGGTACCGGTATCAGATGCGGAGGCGGCAGGCACTGCATCTGATTTTCAAATGGAAGGAAATAAGCTGCTCCGGTATTCAGGCACGGCGGAAGTCGTGTCTATTCCGGATGATGTACAGATCATCGGAGAAGAGGCCTTTGCCAACAATGACAATATTGTGAAAGTCAATATTGACGGTAAAGTAAAGCAGATCGGGAATGGTGCATTTGCAAACTGTGATTATCTGCGGACGGTGAATATCGGGGATGGCGTGGAGCAGATTGATGCAGGCGCCTTCAGTAATGATACATCTCTGACCCATGTGTCGATCGGCTCCGGTGTAAAGAAGCTTGGAAGTGGTGTTTTCGCAGGGAATAAGGCACTGACGGATTTTAAGGTATCCGATGCCAATCCCTATTTATTTATGGAAGATGGTATTTTATATGGCAAAGAGCATGAAACGTTGTACTTCCTGTTACCGTCTTCGCAGAAGGAAGCCTTAAATCTGACCAATGATGTAAAGACAATCATGGCGTATGCCTTCTGGGGCAATGATTCTCTTAAGAAGGTACAGTTAGGGAGCGGTCTCTATGAGGTTCCGTCCTATGCATTCTCGAATTGCAGTAATCTGACGGATGTTTCGATTCATCTGCCAACGCAGAGTATCGGAGCCAAGGCATTTGAAGACTGTGTGAGCTTACAGCATGTGGAGGTTCCGGAATCCGTAACCAATATCCAGGATACGGCATTTGACGGTTGTCCCAATGTGAAGCTCAGTGCGAAAGAGGGTTCCTATGCCTGGAATTATGCACAGAACATGCAGAAAACACCGGTAGAACAGGTGGAATATGCAGATGTGCAGCAGGCACAGACCGTACAGCCGCAGAACCTTACCGGTACGAATGAGTCACAGAACGGTTCTGCAGCCACGACAGTTCCGGCAGCCGGCGGAACGCCTACAACAGCAGGAGATACAGCATCCAAAACAAATACAGTAAGTCCGGAGCAGACAGCAGTTACAGCAAACCAACCAGAAGATGCTGGTTTGGAGAACAATACGGATGCAATAAGTAATACAGATCCCACACTAGCCCCATCCATGACGACTACCTCTGAAGCGGTAGAGAATCAGGTATTGCTTGGACAGTCCAGTATTGTGACAGGCAGAGCGCTTGTTTTTATTGATAACGGCAAGGCGAAGGTACAGCAGGGCATGCCGGTACAGAATGCAACACTTGACTTATCACAGCTTGGAGGAGAGGTTCAGTCACAGGGCGATGCTTCTTCGCAGAGCACCTCCGATGAAACAATCGGAAATCTGCTTGCAGACAATGCAGAGAAGGGAAAAGGATTCCCGAAATATACGGTAGTTCAGGACAAGATTGCCTCTCAGGCTTATTACCAGAATGCAGATCTTACTTCCTATGAATTTCCGGAAGGAATTACGGAAATCGGTGACTTTGCTTTTGCAAGAAGCGGACTTGAAGCGATTGTAATTCCGGAGGGAGTGACGAAGATCGGTTATGGTGCGTTTTATCATTGTGATAGCCTGCATTCCGTACAGATTCCGTCCACTGTAACGGAGATTGATGACTATGCGTTTGCCAAAACACCGTTCTTAGAGAACAATCATTCTGCAACCTATCCGTTTGTGGTAGCGGGAGATGGCATCCTGATCGGATATCTGGGAGCGGACAGTATTGTTAATATTCCAGGTGGCGTAAAGCAGATCAGTGATGGTGTATTACGGGATCATTTGGGAATTACAGCCGTGAATCTGCCGGATACCGTAGAAACGATTGGCGAGGATGCATTTAAAGGCTGTCACAATCTGACCACGGTAAATGGTGGAAAGAATGTGAAAACAATTGGAGCAGGAGCGTTTCAGGGATGTGCTTTATCCAATGTGACCATACCTTCCTCTGTAGAAGAAATTGGAATTGCTGCGTACGATCTGAGTGGTGGAACCGATACGGTTACCATGGAAGGAACGGCACTCCCGAAGCTGACCTATGGAACCGATTCTTCCCGTGCATTAAATAAAGAAGACCGGACTTATGCTTTCTCCGGAAACTTAAATAAAGTGATTGTACCCACAGGTGTTTCTGATTTTGAAAACACAATTCTGCAGGATGGTATTTATGGATATCAGGGAACTATTTATGACGAGCAGGGAACCCTGCTTGCACAGAATCAGGGAGTAAGCAAAGCATCGGATATGATGCACGACATTACAATCCCGGGAAGTGAGGAAGGCTTTATTCTTCATATCCGGGAATCTGAGGATGCCGCAGCAAGAATCGGTGACGCCTACGGTGAATTATATGGAGGACGTACTCCTTCCAAACTGCAGGCGTATGAAATTTCTCTGATGGATGAGACGGATACGGTTCCGATTCATAAGCTGGGCAAGCAGACTGCAACGGTGGAACTGCCTGTTCCGGATGGTATTTCAACAGATCAGATGCATGTGGTTACACTGGATGACGATGGACAGTTAGAAGCAGTCAATTATGAGGTAACTGAAAGCAACGGAGAGAATAAGATCCGTTTTACCACCAGTCACTTTTCTCCCTATGGCATTTATGAATATGACAGCTTCGGTGGAACCGGGGTGGTCAGTAACGGTAAAGCTATCATCCGTGGTGGAAGCAGGGATAATACCCCGGATACCGGGGATCTGATTCATCCAAAGTGGTTTCTGGCTCTTGGACTTGCAGCGCTTGCCTGTGTCTTTCTTTTTTACAAGGGACAGGGCAAAAAGCCAGTGCGTGAGTAAAACTAAAGCTACGTTAGCAGCGGCTTTACGAATGGGGTTCTGAATAGTTACAGGATATGGTATATAAATAAACCGAACAAGACTTCCGGCATATGATAAAGAAAAAGCCGGAAGTTTTTATTATGTATCGGGTAAAGCGTCAGATCGGATTAACGAAAGAGCTGCAGACGGCTGTGCTGCATGTGGGAAGACGGAATCCGGCGGTCGGAGTGGCAGTACTGGATACCGGAGTCAGTTCTCATCCGGATTTAAGGGAGCAGATTCTGGTGTTCCGGGATTTTGTAAATGAGCAGACAGGTGCTTATGATGATAGTGGACATGGGACACATGTGGCAGGCTGTGTTGCCGGAAATGGCAGGCTGTCACGCGGGATTTACAGCGGAATGCATCCGGGATGCCGCCTGGTGATTGGAAAGGTATTGAACAACCGCGGTGAGGGACGGATTGATCATATGATAAAGGCAATGGAATGGATTCTGCAAAACAGCAGGGAATGGAACATCCGGATTGTGAATATTTCAGTTGGAATTGCAGAGTGCAGGAACGAGGAGAAGATGAAGGAGCTTCTGCGATGCATGGAGGAGCTTTGGAAGAGTGGGATCGTGATTGTGTGCGCTGCCGGAAATTCCGGACCGGAGCCTATGACAATTTCACTTCTCGGAGCTTTAAAGGATGTCATTACGGTGGGCTGCAATGAAGGCGGTTATTTTGGCAAGGCAAAAAATCTGTGTGAGGATCATTCCGGAAGAGGACCCAGCATCTATGCCATGAAAAAGCCGGATGTAGTTGCGCCGGGGACGAAAATTATTTCGTGCAATTCCAATTATAAGAAAAATCCCTATATTGCACGGAGCGGTACTTCGATGGCAACACCGGTGGTCTCCGGAGGTCTTGCCCTGCTTTTACAGAAAAATCCGGAGATCTCAAATGAAGAAGCGAAAACAAAATTACTGCATACCGCAAGAGATCTGGGAGAACCATGGAACAAGCAGGGATGGGGCATGATTCAGATACAAAAACTATTAAAATAGGTTGTATTTTATCAGGGATTTGGATATAATAAAAACAACCCGAAATGTGTTTTTGTTTCTTGTTATTTTTGAACCTACAGATACTTTAAACGGGATTCCTATATTACCTTATGGCTGTCAAGCCCTCACTTAGCAATAAGGATTGGAAGGGAAGGCAAAAGTAAGGCTGCGGTCACCCACCTAGCCTTGCTAGGAGTCAAAAGGCAGGAAACAGCATTTTGGGGGTTATTCCAAAGAAAAAGCAGCGCGGATGCGCTGCTTTTTCTTGCTATAAAGTCAAAAGCTCCGCCCGCATGCAAAGAAGTCTCAGGCGGACTCTTTATTGTATTTTAAGGAGAGAGAAGAATGAATCGTCATATGCAGATCCGCTGGAAGCTGATTGCCATCTTAGTACTGGCGGCGTTGCTTACCTTTTTACTGTTTTTTTATAAGGACCGGTCGGAACCGGAATATGTCGGAGAAATGGTTTTTACAGGAGAGATGCAGATCTTAACAGACAAGAGTGCAGAGCTTTTGAAAACCGATCCGGAGGAGGTATGTCAGGAAATAGGGCAGTATATGAAAGAAGAAGACTGGTATGAGGCATTCGACCAGTTCCTTACATATCATGAGCTGGACCGGCAGATCTGTAAAGAAACCATCGGGATCATTGGAGGAAAGGATTTTGTACATAAACCGGAGCTTGCAGAAGGACAGCTTCTTGCTGTGGATGGTACGGTATATTCCTACATTTCCGATGAGTTTGCCCGGTTAAAATACATAAATGTCGATGCCTACCGTATGGAAAACACATTGCTGGCCATCCGGGAAAAGCTGACCGATCCGGTCATGTTTTCCGAAGCTTATCTGGAAGAAGCCGATGAGAGCGGCATTCGCTTTTTTTACCGGGGCTGTGAGCTGTACCACCCCTGTACGCAGAAGCAGGGATCCGAGCAGATCGTGACACTTGGTCTTAGGGGAGGGGAGCTTATTTCTTATGAAGAGGATGGAGAAATCATCAGCGGAAAGACACTACAGGTGACGGAACATGCAGTTACTTTGGAGGAGCAGGGAGAAATTCCCTTTGGAGAAGTATGCGAAGGGTATTATCAGAAGGAAGAGGTGCATAGCAGCAATACCAATGACATTCCCATCGGTTATGCTTTTACGGATTATCTTATAAAGGATGGAAAGATCTGTGCCTTCTTAATTCTTCCGAAGGAACGAATGGAGTATATCCGTGTGGCTATTCAGCAGAGTGATTACCGGGGATTGTATCATAAGGAGGTTGTTTTGCAGGCTTCGGAGGAGCTCATGCTGTCTTATCTTGAAAACGGTGAAAGAAAGGAAGAACCGCTTCCGGCAGGAAAAAAGCTTGTCCTGACACAGGATACAGATTATCTGAAAGAAGGAATGCTAAAGGTTGTGAATCCGACCAACTCCGGAAGGACGGATCTTCTGTCGGTGCATCGGAATCAGGGAGTGCCGTCTTACCGTGGAGATTTTGAGATTCATAAGACGGAGGAGGGGCTTTTACTGATTAATGAGCTGCTGCTGGAGGAATATCTGTATGCCGTTGTGCCAAGTGAGATGCCATCCACTTATCCGTCAGAAGGCCTGAAAGCCCAGGCCGTGTGTGCGAGAACCTACTCCTATGGCTATCTGGAGCATGCCGGACTGCCGGCACTGGGCGCGCATGTGGACGACAGTGTGAATTATCAGGTTTATAACAATATTATGGAAAAGAAGAGCTCAACCGATGCGGTACGGCAGACTGAAGGGGAGCTGCTGCTGCAGGATGGAAAGCCGATCACTGCGTATTATTATTCCACGTCCTGCGGTTATGGGACAGATGACCGCATCTGGAAAGAAGAAGGAGAGGATGCAGCTCCTTATTTAAGGAGTGTACATATTGCGCAGGATGAAAACAATGAATCACAGGAGATCAATGAGCAGACAGATACGACACAGACAGATGAATTGCTGAAGAAGAGTGAACAGGAAGAAGCGCTTCGTGAATATCTCACTACCATTCATGAAGAGGATTACGAGAAAGAGGAACCCTGGTATCGCTGGAGCTATACCGTGAATGACTTAGACATTAATCTTTTAAAAAAGAAACTGCAGGAACGGGGGATTTCTTTTACCGATTTTAAGAAAATAAAGGACATGGAAATTATAAGGCGTGCAGCAGGAGGAAGTGCACGGACACTGGTGATCAGCACCGATCAGGGAGAACTTCAGGTTGAGGGAGAATATGAGATCCGTTATGTTTTGAATCAGGAAGGAGAGGTAATCCGGCAGGATGACTCGGCATATACACTTTCTACTATTTTACCAAGCGCTTATTTTGTGATGGATCTGCAAAAGGGGAAAAAGGGTATCACAGGATTTACACTTTATGGTGGTGGATTCGGTCATGGTGTCGGCATGTCGCAGAATGCAGCAAAGGCCATGGCGCAGTCCGGTAAGACGTATGAGGAGATTCTTGCTATGTTCTACTGGAATTGTCAGCTTGCGAAAAAATACTGATTATGGTAAAATTGCGGACATATGGAAAAAGCAGATGGATATGAAGCTTTATTTGGAAATCAGGAGAACAGGACTGCTTATGCTGAAGAAAAGGATCATTCGAATCATATCGTTGTGTATGGAGCTGTCAAGGAAGAACGTGACAGCTTATGCGGCAAGCTCTGCCTTTTTCCTGTTTATTTCTCTGATTCCGTCTTTGATGCTGCTGTGTGCGATCATTCCGTTTGTACCTCTTACAAGGGCGGACTTCATGAGGGTAGTGATTGAAATCGTACCGTCTTCGGTGGAACCGCTGGCTATTTCTATTATTAATGATGTGTATCGGCAGTCGGTGGGGCTCATTTCCTTATCTATTGTAGCAATCCTGTGGTCGGCAGGCAAGGGACTCCTCGCACTGCTGCGTGGGCTGAATGTTATCAATGGAGTGGAAGAAAAGCGGAATTATTTCATTCTCCGAATTGTGACCAGCTTTTATATGGTACTGATTCTGTTAGTAATTATTCTGACACTGCTTATTATGGTGTTCGGAGAGGCTATTGTAAATCTGTTAGACCGCAGAATTCATGGTATCGCAAGCTTTATGACAGCGTTTAACAGTGGAAGACATCTCTTTTTCTTCCTGATTATCACGCTGGTTCTTGCCTGTCTCTATGCATATCTGCCAAGACCGCGTGGCAGGCTGCGCCAGCAGTTTCCGGGGGCAGTACTGGCATCTCTTGGTTGGACGGTGGTAACCTTTGGATTTTCAATTTACGTGACATACTTTAATGGCTTTAGTATGTATGGAAGTCTTACCACGATCGTGATTTTACTGATCTGGCTGTATGTGTGCATGAATCTGGTTCTTGTCGGGGCTTATATCAACAAAATACTTGTTGACAAGGAATTGGAGATTGACTAGAATAAAGATTATGTAGAGTGTTTGTTATTAATAAATATCGAAATGCTGTGAAGGTGTATAGTAATGACATGTTTACCTGCAGAGAGAGGTTGCCATCGGCTGCGAGCATCCTCAGGTTCTGACATGAAGTGAAATTCCCACCGGAGCTTTCTGATTGAATCAGTCTTGTAGTAGATCAGAACGTTGCACGCGTTAAGTGTTCAGAGGTGTCTGTTCATACAATATGGGCAGGAACATGGGTGGTACCGCGGATCATTTCGTCCCTTGTATTCTTAGGAATACAAGGGACTTTTCATGTAGAGCACTTAATGAGAACGAGCCGAAGGCGAAGTTCGAATTTAGTGCGAACGGTACCTGTGCACTTAGTGAGGTCGAGTCGAAGACGAAGAGCGAGGTTAGTGCAGCAGGTACATGTAGAATACTTAATGAGAACGAGCCGAAGGCGAAGTTCGAATTTAGTGCGAACGGTACCTGTGCACTTAGTGAGGTCGAGTCGAAGACGAAGAGCGAGGTTAGTGCAGCAGGTACATGTAGAATACTTAATGAGAACGAGCCGAAGGCGAAGTTCGAATTTAGTGCGAACGGTACCTGT
>OLGB01004177.1_pt1 | contig 12630 bp, 10 predicted proteins | sample 1605691 | NCBI WGS metagenome assembly OLGB01 (sample SAMEA3888925, study PRJEB22519) | human gut metagenome | biome: human gut; feature: human-associated habitat; material: faeces | place: Denmark | collected 2010
CAATGAAATTGAAATACGGTTAATTGGTGGCTACGAAAAGGCGATGTTGTTACTGTAAAAGAATATTTATAGAAAAAGAGATTTTCTTATGTTGACGATTGCGATTCTTCGACATAAGGGAATCTCTATTTATATTAAAAGTGTGGAGCGTTGAATTTCAAAACAAGGAGTAGCTGCTCATATAAAAAGCATCTCGACATGAGTAAAAAAGGATGCTATACTGAATAAAAATGATAATTTAACTGCGAGGAAACAGGAATGGATAAGTTGGTTGTTCGGGGGACAGAAATCAATGTGCAGTGGGATCTCAAAAGAGATGATTTCCTTAGCTTAACGGATATTGCCAAAATCAAGGATAGCGATAATCCGCGTTACATTATCCAGAACTGGCTCCGCAATAGAAACACCATTGAGTTCCTTGGTGTGTGGGAGACACTTTATAACCCGGATTTTAACCGTGTCGAATTCGATGCGTTTAGAAGTCAGGCTGGATTAAACAGCTTCGTGATGACACCGCAAAAATGGGTAGAGGCAACGGGTGCTGTTGGCATTGTATCTAAGGCTGGGCGCTATGGCGGCACTTATGCGCATAAGGAAATTGCATTCGAGTTTGCATCATGGATATCGGTAGAATTTAAACTCTATCTGGTCAAGGAGTTTGAACGGCTTAAGACCGAGGAAATGAAACAACTCGGTTGGGATATCAAACGAAACCTTGCAAAAATCAACTATCGCATCCATACCGATGCGATTAAGGAAAATCTGATACCGCCGGAACTGTCTGCCAGACAGATTTCTTTGGTTTACGCCAATGAAGCAGATGTTTTGAACATGGCGCTGTTCGGGATGACAGCTAAAGAGTGGCGTGATGCTAATCCCGATTTAAGGGGAAATATCCGCGATTATGCGAATGTTTCGCAGCTTGTTTGCTTGTCTAATTTGGAAAACCTAAATGCAGTATTCATCAATGAGGGAATGCCGCAAGCAGAAAGACTGGCAAAGCTCAATGCTATTGCAATTAGCCAGATGAAGGTGCTGACAGAGGATCACCGACTGTTACAGATAGAGGCGGCGGAAGAATAAGTGCATGAGTTAAAGCCGTAGGCAGAATTAAGAAATTTTCTGATCAGAAAAGGAGAATGGCTGTGCCAATTGACGAACGGGAACAAGATAATCGTGTCTTACGGACTCTAATTATCACTGCGTTGACAGAAACAGGGCGGTCCCGTGATGCGGTATACGAAAAAATTGGAGAATTTTATTATTTCAATGCGCCGAAATATCTGTACAAATATTATTCAGAAAACCCGTTGAATCTTGACACAATCAAAAAGCATGAAATGTGGTATTCAGCACCATGCAACTTTAATGATGCTTTTGATTGTGACATTTCAATTAATGAGAAGGCACTATTTGAATGCTTTTTGAAGGAGGCATCTCAGGAACGGAGAATCCGCCAAGGAAGTTCGGGGTGGATGAACCTGAAAGGTGTTGTACATAAGCAGATTCATAATTTACAGGAAGAATTTGAAGAAACCAAACGGACAACGGGAATTTCCTGCTTAAGCGAATCGGATTCATCATTACTGATGTGGGCGCATTATGCGAATAACCATAAGGGAATGTGCGTTGAATATGAATTATTAAAGATATCGAACCAATTGAAGTTTACGCCAGTTCCTGTTATATATACAAATGATAGAGTAACTCTAAGCTCATTGGAATCTGAAAATTTAGATCACGATACCATGAAAATTTTTGTAGAAAGCATCACTACGAAATCTTCAGAGTGGAACTATGAGAAAGAATGGCGTATAATTCGGGATGAAGCAGCCTGCGGAACGCGATGGAACAAAGCCGATAAGGGCGCTTTGTTGGAAATGATACGGCCGACATCTATTACTTTGGGGTGTAGGTCAGAGGGGGACTTTGAAAAGAGTGTAAGGGAATATTGTGAGAAAGAAAAAGTGACTCTTTATAAAATGGAAAAGAATAAGGATAAGTACCAATTGGACAAGAAAGTGCTTATGAAATTTTCGGAATAAAGGGAACAATAAGACCAAAACAGAAAAATAGTAAAAGATTTTTGAAATTTTGATTTTTTATTTCCGCAATTACAGGGTATCTTTTTTATCACACTCAGACAAAAGCCTGTGACATAAATGCTGTCACGGGCTTTTTTGTTTGTTGCAACGCAGAAAACGCGTATATCCAACAGGATTCTTTGATACTATAATTTTCAATGTTGTCCAAGTGCTCAGAATTTTTACTATTATTTTAAGCATTAAAAGGGTATCATTTTTATCACATTTAGATTCAAAAAATGCCGTAGGTTCGTAGAAATCTACGGCATTTTTCTTTTTCAAGCACACATTTTAGTACACATTTTTTCAGGAGAGCATGGGAAGATCCTATCTTCCCAGTCAGCGGGAATATCCGATCTCTTGGATTTTGACAGCGCCCCTTGGCAGTATGCACCAAAAAAGTACCTTTTTCTTTGTTAAAATTGAGAATAGACATTTCCCTTTAAATCTGCTATTCTGTTTGCAGACAATAAAACTGGTCGTTACTCCTCGGGAGGCGCTACCAGCCGGACTTTGCGCCAGCAGTGTATACTGTGCGGTTTTGTTTGGTGTGGTGGTTTGCATCCGGGGTTTTTTTGTTGCCATTATCTAGAAAGGCGGGCATCTATTTTGAAAATCATCCGCAGGATCAACAACAATGCAGCAGTGGCACAGGATAAGCGAGGCCGTGAAATGGTCGTTCTGGGGCGTGGGGTCGGCTTTGGCCAGCTTCCCTATGAGCTTACCGATATGTCTGTTGTCTATCGTACATTTTATGATGTTGACCCGAAATATTTTGATGTTGTTGGCAGCCTTCCGCAGGATGTGGTCCTTGCTTCGGCCGATATCATAGAACAGGCGGAAATCAGCCTGGGATGCGATCTGAATCCGAATCTTCCTTTTACCTTGGCAGACCATATTGCCTTTGCCATCAAGCGAGAGCAACAGGGAATTCGCCTGGCCATGCCGCTGGCATTCGATGTAAAGCACCTGTACCCGCAGGAATATGAGCTGGGGCTGCGGGCGCTGGAAATTGTTCGCCAGCATACCAAAGAATCTCTGCCGAAAGCCGAGGGCAGCAGCATCGCTCTGCATATTGTCAGCGCGGAGCTGGAAAGCGGCGACCTGCACACAATGCTTACCGCGTTGGATGTGTTGGAAGAAATCACTGCCATTGTAGAGCAAAAGCTCCACATCAGCCTTGACCGCGAAAGCTACAGCTATGCCCGTTTTGCCATGCACCTGCAATTTCTGGTGCAGCGCTTGCAGGCAGGTAATCCGGCACATGACGGAAGTGGGGAACTGCTGGAAGATTTGGCCCGGCAATACCCGGATATATACGCATGTGCCACCGAAGTGGCGCAGCGTTTACAAGCAGAACACAGCTGGCAGTGCAGCAAAGAGGAAATTCTCTACTTAATGCTGCATATCCACCGTGTACAAATCCATGAGGAAGCCTGAAAGAGCTTTCCATTATAATATAGAATGTTTCCGCGTGGGTATGCGCGCACCTACACGGTTGCAGATAGATAATTTTAAACAGGAGACCGTGAAGTTATGGACCGTGAACAGTTCTTACAACAGCTTTTTCCGCTGATTGGCGGCAAAGATAATACCAGTCTGTGTGAATTTCAGAGAGATTCCTTGTACGTCACCCTAAAGGATGCCGGTCTGGCAGAGGAAGATGCTGTACAGAACTTGCCAGGTGTTGTTTCGGCACAACTGCGCCGAAGTCGTCTGACGATCCGCTTCAAGGCCCCCACAAAATGTGAGGAGGCAGCCGTTATGGCTAAAACAAATGCAAATGCCGACTATCGCGCGCTGGCAAAAGCCATCATTGAAAATATAGGCGGTAAAAGCAATATCACCTTTGCAGCACACTGCATGACCCGTCTGCGCCTGAATCTGCAAGACGAAAGCAAGTTTGATACCGACAAGGTGAAAGCAATCCCCGGCGTTATCAATGTGAACAAGGTCGGGCAGCAGTTCCAGATCATCATCGGACCCGGCGTTGAAAAGGTTTATGACGCATTCTGTGCAGAAACCGGTCTTACCCCGGAAGCTGCCATTGATGAAAACCTGGACACCAAGCCGCAAAAGGAGCCGATCACCGTCAAAAAGGTGTTTAGCGCTATCCTTGATTATCTGTCGGTCTCGATGTTCTCCGTTGCACCTGTCCTGATGGCTGGCGGTCTGTTCCGCTGCATCACCGTCATTTTCGGACCCAATATGCTGAACCTTATGGCTGCGGACAGCAACCTTTATGTTGCCCTCACTGCCGTATACAACGCATCGTTCTATTTCCTGCCGCTTTTTGTTGGCTATACCGCTGCCAAAAAGCTTGGTATGACACCGATCCTGGGCATGCTGGTCGGTGCCATCCTTATCGAGCCTTCGCTGCTGGCCCTTGCAGGGGGCGAGAATCCTGCATTCAGCGTTTACGGCGTTCCCTGCACACTGTTCGACTACAGCTCTACCATCATGCCGGCACTGCTCAGCGTATGGTTTGTCAGCCTAATTGAAAAATTCTTCAAAAAAGCGCTGCCGCAGGTCCTGCAAACCAGCTTTACGCCGTTTTTGACCTTCGTTGTTTCTCTGCCGTTTGTTCTGTGCTTCTTTGCCCCAATCGGCAACTACCTTGGCAACCTGATCTGCGATGCTATCATGGCCTTCTATAACACTTTCGGTCTTGTTGCTCTGGTTCTGATGTGCACTTTTTCGCTGGTGCTGACGATTTCCGGTATGCACGTTGCCCTGGGCACACTTTCCGCTGTGCAGCTGCTGACAACAGCCTACGACCCGTTCTTCTTTGTGGCCGGTATCACCTCCAACTTTACGATTATGGGTATGTGCCTTGCCTCTGCCTTGAAGCTGAAAAACAAAAGCGCCCGTGCAGAAGCCGCCGGTTACTTTGTGGCATCCAGTCTGGGCGGTGTTACCGAGCCTGGTCTGTACGGCCTGGCTATGAAATACAAAACTCCTTTTGTCGGCCTGTTTGCTGGAGGTGCCGCTGCCGGTCTGTACGCAGGTCTCACCAGCACAGCCTGCCATATGCTGCCGCCTGCCTCCAACTTTCTTTCCTGCCTGGCCATGTTTGGCGATACAACCGCTTCTGTCATCAATGCAGTTATTACCTGTGCAATCGCTTTTGTTATATCCTGCGTTGTGACCTACTTCTTCGGCTACCCGAAGAAGACGCTTGATCAAATCGAAAAGTAAGGAGTGTGGCACGATGGAAACCACTTTCCCGCAAGGTTTTTTCTGGGGCGGCGCGACAAGCGCCAACCAGTGCGAGGGTGCCTGGGACAAGGATGGCAAAGGAGCCTGTTTTGTTGACCACCTGACTGCCGGTTCTCGCCAGAACCCGCGCATTTTCCACAAGGAACTGCGGCCCGATGTATTTTACCCCTGCCATAAGGGAGTAGATTTCTACCATCGGTACAAAGAGGATATTGCCCTCTTTGCCGAGATGGGCTTTACGATGTTCCGCCTGTCCATCAACTGGCCGCGGCTGTTCCCCCATGGCGATGAAACTACGCCGAACCCCAAGGGTATTGCGTTCTACCATAGCGTATTTGATGAATGTAAAAAATACGGTATCGAACCATTGGTCACAATTTCCCATCTGGAAATGCCATATTACCTGTGTGAACACTACGGCGGCTGGCGTGACAGACGTCTGGTTGACTTCTACCTGAATCTTTGCCGTACTCTGTTTACGGAGTACAAGGGCAAAGTCCATTGGTGGCTGACCTTTAACGAAATCAATGGTCTGGCAAGCGGGTTGGGTTTTCCCGGTGGTATCCTGCCCGAGGATGGTCAGCCGCTGATGGATTTCGGCCCGCGCACACCTGCACAAATCAATGACTGCTTCAACGCACTGCACCACCAGTTGGTGGCATCCGCAAAGGCGGTCCAGCTGGCGCACCAGATCGACCCGGAAAACAAAGTTGGCTGCATGATCCTGGGCCAGGCCAACTATCCACTGACATGTAAGCCAGAGGATGCCTTTGCCTGTCAGCAAAACATGATGATGAACACTTTCCTGTGCAGTGATGTGCAGGTGCGCGGCGCTTACCCTGGCTACGCACTGCGCCATTTTGAAAATGAGGGCATCACGCTGGACTGGCAACCCGGCGATGCCGAAGAACTCAAAAACGGCACGGTGGATTTCTATTCATTCTCTTATTATTCCTCCGGCTGCATTTCTGCTGATGGCGGCGGCGATCGGACGCTCGGAAATCTGACTGTCACGGAAAAGAATCCCTATCTGCGGGCCTCTGAATGGGGCTGGACAATCGATCCCCTGGGGCTGCGCCATTATCTGAATGAGGTCTATGGGCGTTACCAGATCCCAATTATAGTTGTGGAAAATGGTCTTGGCGCAAAGGATGTTCTTGAGGACGGCAAAGTACACGACCCCTACCGCATCGACTATTTGCGGCAGCATATTCAGGCAATGCACGATGCCATCGCGTTGGATGGCGTTGACCTGATTGGCTATACGATGTGGGGCTGCATAGACCTTGTCTCTGGTGGAACAGGGGAGATGTCCAAGCGCTACGGCTTCATTTATGTGGATGCTGACGATGCAGGCCACGGCAGCTATGACCGCACCCGCAAGGACAGCTTCTATTGGTATCAAAAGGTGCTCCGCTCCAACGGCGCTGATTTAGAGTAAGTAAGTTCTATAAGCAAGGTATCCTTTTTATCACATTCACAACAAAGCCTGTGACATAGATGTTGTCACAGACTTTTTTGTTTGTTGCAACGGCAAAAATTCGCATATCCAACAGGATTTTTTGATGCTATACTTTTCAATGTTGTCAAACATTTAAAGGATTTTCCCCAACTTCAAGAATAAAAAAGGGTATCTCTTTTATCACATCCAGACAAGCGTAAAAGTCTGCGACAGGTTTCCTGTCGCAGGCTTTTTGTGTATGAGGGAGAGACACTACAAAAATTAAACAAAAACAGCAAAAATGTCGCTTGAACTTAAACCTCGGTTCCATGTTATAGTTTTATGGCAGGTTGAAGATCTGCGGCCTTGACAAACCCGACGGCTGCATGTATGATAGAGCAGTTGATTTTGCAAGCATACTAAAAAAGTAGGAAATAAAACCCCAAGGAGGGAACATCCCCATCATGACAGAACGCCTTGCCCAGATATTGGCGGATTCCTTTTTTAAGATCCTGATCCCTGGCATTACCGTCACCATCCCGTTGACGGCGCTGTCCTTTTCTATTTCTCTTGTCATCTCCGTGGCGGTGGCGCTGGTGCAGTTTGCCCAGGTGCCGGTACTTACCAAGCTGGCCCGCCTGTACATCTGGATCATCCGCGGTACGCCCATTCTGGTGCAGCTGTTTGTAGTGTTCTACGGCCTGCCGGGTGTCGGCATCCTCATCGAGCCGTTCCCTGCGGCGGTGCTGGTGTTTTCCATCAACGAGGGTGCTTACGGTGCCGAGACTATCCGCGCGGCGCTGGAATCGGTGCCCAAGGGCCAGCTGGAAGCAGGGCAGTGCGTGGGCATGAGCTACATGCAGATCATGTGGCGCATCATCCTGCCGCAAGCCCTGCGCACGGCGTTCCCCACGCTGGCCAACTCCCTGATCGCTATGGTCAAGGATACCTCTCTGGCGGCCAATATCACCGTGACCGAAATGTTCATGACCACCCAGCGCATCGTCGCCCGCACCTACGAGCCGCTGGCCCTCTATCTGGAGGTCGGCCTTGTCTACCTGCTGTTCTGCACGGTGCTGACCCGCGTGCAGGCCTGGGGCGAGAAGCTGCTGAACCGCCGCGGCGCACAAAGGAGTTGATACGATGCTGGAAATCCATGATCTGCAAAAATCCTTCGGTGACCTGCATGTCTTAAGGGGCATCGATCTCAATATCCAGAAGGGCGATGTCGTGGCTGTCCTCGGCTCCAGCGGCAGCGGCAAAACAACGCTTCTGCGCTGCATGAACTTTTTGGAACATGCCGATGCGGGCACCATGGTCTTTGACGGCCAGCAGGTGGAGCTGAGCCGCATCACCCACGCCCAGATTCACGCCCTGCGCCGCCGCACCGGTTTTGTGTTCCAAAACTACAACCTGTTCGCCAACAAGACCGCGCTGCAAAACGTGACCGAGGGCCTTGTCATTGCCCGCAAGATGGACAAGCACCAGGCCGACGAGATCGCCCGTGCCGCGCTGGATAAAGTCGGCATGGGGGACCGCTGCGACCACTATCCCAGCCAGCTTTCCGGCGGCCAGCAGCAGCGCGTGGCCATTGCCCGCGCCATTGCTTACGACCCGGAGATCCTCTATTTCGACGAGCCGACCTCGGCCCTCGACCCCGAGCTGACCGGCGAGGTGCTGACCGTCATGCGCCGTTTAGCCGATGAGGGCCGCACGATGCTGGTCGTCACCCACGAGATGGACTTTGCCCGCCATGTGGCCAACCGCGTTGTCTTTATGGACGCCGGCGTCATTGTGGAGCAGGCCGACGCCGAAACTTTCTTCACCAACCCGCAGCAGCCCCGCACCCGGGAGTTCCTGCAGAACTACAAACAAAGGAGTTTTACCTGATGAACCGTAAAAAGATCACCGCCCTGGCCCTGACCGCCGCTATTTCCGCCGCCGTGCTGGCTGGCTGCGGCAGCTCTGCCGCTTCTTCCGCTGCTCCGGCTGCTGCTTCCGCCGCCGACAGCGCCACCACCGATACCGCCGCTTCTGCCGACCTGCTGAGCCAGATCCGGGAGCGCGGCACCATCACCGTCGCCATGGAGGGCACCTGGGCCCCCTGGACCTACCACGATGAAAACGACAACCTCGTCGGCTATGACGTGGAAGTTGCTACCCTGATCGCCGAGAAGCTGGGCGTTGAGCCGGAGTTCATCGAGGGCGAGTGGGACGGCCTGCTGGCTGGTCTGGACGCTGGCCGTTACGACATCATGGTCAACGGCGTGGACATCACCGAGGAGCGCGCCGAGAAATACGACTTCTCCGAGCCGTACGCCTACAACCGCACCGCCGTCATCACCAAGGGTGATAACGACACCATCAACAGCCTGGAAGATCTGAAGGACAAAAAGACCGCCAACACCATCTCCAGCACCTACGCCCAGTTGGCTGAGCAGTACGGCGCCGACGTTACCGGCGTGGACGACCTGAACCAGACCTTCGAACTGCTGAACAGCGGCCGCATCGATGCTACCCTGAACGCTGAGGTTACCTTTTACGACTACACCAAAGAGCATCCCGACGCCAACGTCAAGATCGCAGTCCTGACCCAGGACGCCAACGAGGTTGCTATCCCGCTGCGCAAGGGCGACGAGACCGCCACCCTGCGTGAGGCTATTAACACCGCCATTGACGAGCTGCGTGCCTCCGGCCAGCTGAAAGATCTGAGCGAGAAGTACTTCGGCACCGACATTTCCTCCAACGACTAACAGGGAACCGGCCGCCTGACAGCCTACAGCAACCCCACCGCTCTGCAGTGTTCTCTGCAGGGCGGTTTTCTTGCGAAAAAACGCAAGATTTGCATGGTTTCACCCCTTGATTTTGCCGCCGCGCGTGCTATAATAACAGCCGCGGTATTTATAAGGGCCGCCGTGATAGAGAACGCATTTTGGAAAGTAGAGAGTATAGAGGGAATAAACGCACTATGACAAAAGACCTTACCGGCGGCAGCCCGCTGAAAGTGATCCTGTTCTTCACCCTGCCGCTTGTGCTGGGCAATCTGTTCCAGCAGTTTTACGCGCTGGCAGATACCATCATCGTAGGCCGTTTCTGCGGCGTCAGTGCGCTGGCGTCGGTCGGCTCCACCGGCTCCATCAACTACCTGATCCTGGGCTTCGTCATTGGCATCTGCAATGGTTTTGCCATCCCCATCGCTCAGCTGTTCGGCGCACGGGATTACAGCGACCTGCGCCGCCATGTGGCTAATGCCGCCTGGCTGTGCATCGCATTCAGCGTAGTGCTTACCATCACCACGGTGACCCTGACCCGCCCGCTGCTGGTGCTGATGCAGACGCCTGAGGACATCCTGGACGGCGCGGTCATCTATATTGGCTGGATCTTCGCCAGCATCCCGTTCATCTTTTTGTACAACATGGTCGCCAGCATCATGCGCGCCCTGGGCGACAGCAAAACGCCGCTGTACTTCCTGATCCTGACCAGCGCCCTGAACATCGGCCTGGATCTTTTGTTCATTGTGCCGTTCAAAATGGGAATCCTCGGCGCAGCGCTGGCCACCGATATTTCCCAGGCCATCTCCGGCGTGGTCAGCTTCGGCTTCCTGTGCCGCAAGTTTGAGGTGCTGCATATGCAGAAAGGCGAGCTCGCCTTCAGCAAGCGCGCCTGCATCCGCCTGATGGGCATCGGCGTGCCGATGGGCCTGCAGTGCAGCATCACGGCCATCGGCAGCGTTATCATGCAGTGGGCTGTCAATATGCTGGGCAGTACCGCCGTGGCCGCCGTCACCGCTGCCGGCAAAACGCAGAACCTGCTGACCGTCCCGCTGGAGAGCGTCGGCACGGCCATGGCCACCTACTCGGGCCAGAACCTGGGTGCCGCCCGGATGGACCGCGTGCGCAAAGGCGTTACCAGCGCACTGCTGATCGCCACCGTCTACAGCATTGCTTCGGCTCTTATCCTGCATTTTGCCGATGTAGCTGTCATGTCCCTCTTCCTCGACACGACCACCGAGGTGGAGATCGTCGCCATGGGGCGCGAGTACCTCTTCTGGAACAGCGTGTTTTTCGTGCCGCTGGGTGCGCTGATCGTCTGGCGTTACAGCATCCAGGGCCTGGGCTTCTCCACGCTGGCCATGATGGCCGGCGTGGCCGAGATGATCGCCCGTACCGCCGTGGCCATCGTGCTGGTGCCGATGCTGGGCTACTTTGGCGCCGAGCTGGCGAACCCCGCCGCTTGGATCGCGGCCTGCATCTTCCTGTACCCGGCCTACCGCTGGACCTGCCACCAGTTGGACAACCGCCTGCTGGCCGCCCGCCTGCATATTCAGAGCGAAAGCCCGGAACACGAAGCTGCCCTGTAAAGCAAACGCGGATTGAATTCTACGCAAAACAGCCGCCCCTTGGGGCGGCCTTTTTGCATATTCCTGCATATTTTCCCGCACCGCTCTTGCCGAAAGCCGGTAAACAGCGTATAATAACAACTATCTTAGTTGGGAAAGGAAAGAGTAGATATGCCGCAGAAAAAGCCGTTTGTTACGCTGGCCCAGGCCCGGGCCATTGCCGCCGAGATCCCCACGCCCTTCCACCTGTACGATGAGGCCGGTATCCGCGAGAACGCCCGCAAGGTCAACGCCGCATTCAGCTGGAATAAAGGCTTCAAGGAGTACTTTGCCGTCAAGGCCACCCCGAACCCTTACATCCTGAAAATTCTGCAGGAGGAGGGCTGCGGCGTCGACTGCTCCAGCTACACCGAGCTGCTGATGGGCGAGGCCTGCGGCTTTACCGGCAGCGACATCATGTTTTCCTCCAACGAGACGCCGGCGCAGGACATGCAGAAAGCCTACGAGCTGGGCGCTTATATCAACCTGGACGATTTGACCCATGTGGACTTCCTCAAAGAAACGGCCGGTATCCCCAAGACCGTTTGCTGCCGCTACAATCCGGGCGGTGTGTTTGAGCTGGGCAACGGCATCATGGATAACCCCGGCGACGCCAAGTACGGCATGAGCGAGGACCAGATGGCCGAAGCCTACACCCGTCTGATGGCATTGGGCGCAGAGGAGTTCGGCATCCATTCCTTCCTCGCCAGCAACACCGTCACCGATGACTATTATCCCAAACTGGCCGGTATTCTGTTTGAACTGGCCGTCCGTCTGCACAAGCGCACCGGCGCAAAAATCAAGTTTATCAACCTGTCCGGCGGCGTTGGCATTGCCTATCGCCCCGACCAGCGCAGCAACGACATCGCCGCCATCGGCGAAGGCGTGCGCAAAAAGTTTGAGGAGATCCTCGTGCCCGCTGGGATGGGCGATGTAGCCATCTTTACCGAGATGGGCCGCTTCATGCTGGCGCCCTACGGTGCCCTCATTACCACCGCCATCCACGAAAAGCACATTTATAAAGAGTATATTGGTGTCGACGCCTGTGCCGCCAACCTGATGCGTCCGGCCATGTACGGCTCTTACCACCACATCACGGTGCTGGGCAAGGAAGAAGCTCCCTGCGACCACAAGTACGATGTGGTCGGCGGCCTGTGCGAGAATAACGATAAGTTTGCCATCGACCGCATGTTGCCTGAAATCGACAAGGGCGACATCCTCTTTATCCACGATGCCGGTGCCCACGGCTTCTCGATGGGCTACAACTACAACGGCAAGCTGCGCAGCGCCGAGGTGCTGCTGAAACCGGACGGCTCCTTCCAGAAGATTCGCCGTGCCGAGACCCCGGCCGACTACTTTGCCACCTTCGACTTTACGCCGTTCTTCAAAAAATAATCGCAAAACAAAAGCAGATGCACCCGTTGCGGTACATCTGCTTTTTGCATATTTTGTTTTAGGCAATACCGCATAATTCTAAGTGCCGATACGGCGAGCGAGGTGCGGCAGCT
>OLGB01004180.1_pt1 | contig 12620 bp, 10 predicted proteins | sample 1605691 | NCBI WGS metagenome assembly OLGB01 (sample SAMEA3888925, study PRJEB22519) | human gut metagenome | biome: human gut; feature: human-associated habitat; material: faeces | place: Denmark | collected 2010
TAGGAGTTAGGAGTTAGGAGTTAGGAGTTAGGAGTTAGGAGTTAGGAGTTAGGAGCTTTTAACTTTGAACGCTGTTCTTTGCTCACGAACCGAAAATCCTGATTGGTGAAGCTAAACGCAAATCATTCATTTAATTTTGAGGAGGAATAATTATGAAAAAGCGTTATCTGTTTCCCTGTATCATGCTTGTTGTTTGCATGATTTTCACAGCATGTGCAACACCGAGCCAAAATATCGACAACAGCACGCCCCCGGCGACTGAGCAGCCTACGACAGCGCCGGATACAGAGGCTCCCGAGAGTTCTACACCGGAGCCGAATGCAATGCTTGACGAAATCGACTGCGAACGCGTTCTCAATTTCCTCGAAATCGAGGATGAAAACGGCGTAAAGAACGGCGAGAAGATTAACTCTGAGTATTCTCCGCTCGATCACAGTACATGGAATAACGGTTCAATTGAAATGACTGATTTCCTTGGATTCCTCTTCAACAGCGAGGGAAAGCTTGCCACCGTCAATTTGAATGAGAAAACCCAAAGCAGGCTTGTCGGAACGCTTGATCTCGATGGGTGCAGCAGGGTTGATACCATTATTGTTAATGAACAGGATATCGACAGCCTTATCTATTCCTCTGACCTATCCAAATTAATGGTCAGCAATTGCCCGGAGCTGAATTCGATCGATTTTGAGGAGCGGTATACGGTAAAGTTCTGCTCGATAGAGAATTGTCCAAAGCTGAAATGGCTCACATGGTATGTGAATGGCATTCTGAGGGATGAACCGGACAGAGATGGAAGTGATTATTACACAATCGATGCGGAAGCAGTAATCATTAGCGAGGACGGCGGCAGATTTGATTTGCTCATAGACTATGGGACGGATGAGCAGCCCGATATTGTTCCCTTCCTTCGTGCGGTGCCAGATGAGGGTCATGAATTCCTCGGCTGGTATAACAATAACGGCGATTTGATCTCCACCGATTTGGAGGTAAGGTTTTTCGATGACAGCGATAATCCGTTGCCCAATTTTTACGACTTAACCGGCACATTATTCATGTTCATCACCGCAAGGTTCAGCGAATAAATCCATGCTCACCGTTGTGGCTTAAGAATAAATAACAACCGACAACAAAAGGCTGCCGCCAAAGCATTATTCGCTTTTGCGGCAGCCGGTTTTTTTCAAAAGATGAATCGCAAACTTGCAATTTGCAAATAAAAATGCTATACTGCTAATATGGAAAAATATGTTCACGAAAGGACATTCGAATGGGCAAAAAGGGAAAGAAAACGCTTATATACACCCGGCAGCAGGAGCAGAAAGCGGATAAGCTTGCCCGCACAAGGCGCTCCGTATGGTATGTGCTCCGTGTAGTGCTTATAATTGCAGCCGTCGTGCTGCTCTGCTACGCTGCATTCGTGGAGGCTTTGTACATCAGCAACAACTATATCATCGTCACCGAGGGCATGGCGCTGAGGGCGGACTGCATTTTGAACGACAACAGCGTCTCCACACTCTACGACCATTTTTCGGACGGCGAGCGCATAATGGATACCGCCCTGTTTTCGGGGAAATATGATGCCTACCATGTGGAAAGCTACAACTATGATCTGAAGATAGAGAGCTTCTCGGTCTATCCCTGGTCAAAGGAAGCGAAGTTCATCGTGCGCGAAACGGTCACGCAGATAATCGCATCCCCATATGACGACAACATTACCGAGCCCGCGCCGGAATGGACGAACGCAAGATACGAAGTAATTTTGGAAAAATTCAGCGGAAAGTGGATAATTACCAAGCTCACAGTTCTGGAGACCAATCCGGAGGTGGAGCCCAAGAACACTCCTGATTATTCCAAGCTGGATCAGGTTCAATAATGATATGCTTTTGGGTCGCAGCGGCGCTGCGATCCTATTAAATTAAAATATATTGTTGAAATGCGCAATAAAATGGCATTTCCAACGATTACCTGATTGAAAGGAGAGAAAGATGCTGTTACTGTTTACCACCGTGAGCGAGGAGGCAAAGGACTCCGAACTGCTCGACAAACTCATTTTCCAAACCGCTGCCGGCGACGGCGATGCGTTTGAAAAGCTATACAGGCTGACCAAAGCTTCTGTCTATGGCTATGCGATGAGCATATTGAAGCACCCCCAGGACGCTGAGGATGTGCTGCACGATTGCTTTGTCAGGCTATACCATGCCGCCGGCGGCTATGCTTCCCGGGGAAAGCCGATGGCGTGGATACTGACGATAGCCAAGAACCTTTGCTACAAGCGGCTGAACGACAGAAGCCGCAGCGTACAGCTCGATGATGACGAGTGGGAAACGGCTTTCGAATCCAACGAGCTTATGGGGCGTGAGGAGATCATGACCATTCGCAGGCTTACAGAGCTATTGTCCGAGGATGAACGCAGCATCGTAATTCTCCATGCGGTATCGCTTTTTAAGTACAGAGAGATCGGCGAGTTCATGGATCTTCCGACTTCGACGGTCATCTCAAAATACCACAGAGCGATAAATAAATTGAGAAGAGCCTATTTTGAGGACGAAAACATCAAGGAAAGGATGGAAATATGAAAAAGGAAAACATGACCACAACCGAAATGACCGAGCGCAGAATATCACACGCTATTGACGTGGCGGCGCCCGAGGCATTTGACAGGATAAACAGCGAATGCAGCAGCGGAAGCGGTTCCGCCGATGCGGATGTTTATACCATTCCCAAGAAAAGGAGGATAAGCCGCAGAATTCTGAGCCAGGTCGTGGCTGCCGCAGCGGCGTTCCTTCTGATAGCAGTATGCATCTACGGAATAATGCCGAAGAATAAGACCAACACCGCTTATGCGACCGTGCTTCTCGACGTAAACCCGAGCATCGAGCTCAAGGTCGATAAGGACAACAGGGTCATAAGCGTAACCCCCCTCAACGATGATGCAAAGCTCATTGTCGAAGGCCTGGACTTTTCGGGCAGCACGGTGGAAGTCGCTGTAAATGCGATAGTAGGCTCCATGCTCAAGCACGGCTACCTCACCGAGATCGCAAACTCGATACTCATCAGCGTTGAAAGCGACGATGCCGAGGCAGGCGAGAAGCTGAAGAACCGCCTTACCGAAGAGGTCAATGCGCTGCTCACGGAGATGTCCGTAAACGGACAGGTGCTCAGCCAGTTCGTGGACGTTGCCAACAAATCGCTTGCGCAGCTTGCGAGCGAATACGGCATAACCGATGGCAAGGCGCAGTTCATTCAGTCCATAATCGACGCCGGCATGCCTTACAGCTTCTCCGACCTTGCAGGGCTCAGCATCAGCGACCTTAACTCCATTTTCAGGGGCGAGACCGTTGTTGTTCCCTCCGGCGCACCCCAGACCCTTATCAGCGAGGATGAGGCAAAGGCCATTGCGCTCAGCCATGCGCTCGTCGATGAAGGCGATATCACCAACTACCGTATAAAGCTTGAGAACGAACACGATGTTTGGGAATATGAGATCGAGTTCGATACTGCGGAATATGAGTATGATTACGAGATAAATGCAGTTACCGGCGAGATAATCAAGTCCGAGCGTGAGCCCATCGGAAGCGGCCACCATTCCACCCCGAGGCCCACCGCTGCGCCCCAGACCCTTATCAGCGAGGCGGAAGCAAAGCGCATTGCCCTTGCCGATGCCGGAGTGACCGAGAGCGAGATCGTGAACTACGAGAGCAAGCTCGACTATGACGACGGCATCTATGTCTATGAGATAGAGTTCGACGCCGCAGGCTATGAGTACGAGTACGATATCAATGCGGTTACCGGCGAGATAGTCAAGTCGGAGCGTGAACCCATCGGAAGCGGCGGCTATTCCACCCCGAGGCCCACCGATGCGCCCCAGACCCTTATCAGCGAGGCCGAGGCAAAGAGCATTGCGCTCAGCCATGCCGGAGTATCCGCAGGCGATATTAGCAACTACGAGATAAAGCTTGACCGTGACGACGGAGTTTATGTCTACGAGATTGAGTTCGACACTGCGAGCTATGAGTACGAGTATGAGATAAACGCTGTGACCGGCGAGATAATCAAGTCGGAGCGCGAGCCCATCGGAAGCGGTCACCATTCCACTCCGAAGCCCACCAATCCTCCCCAGACCCTTATCAGCGAGGCCGAGGTAAAGAGCATTGCGCTCAACCATGCAGGGGTATCCGCAAGCGAGATTAGGCACTATGAGATAGAGCTTGACCGTGACGACGGCGTCTATGTCTACGAGATAGATTTCGAAACATCGAGCTATGAGTACGATTACGAGATCAATGCCGCTACCGGAGCAATAATCAAGGCAGAGCGCGAACCCCGGGAAAACAGCAATCCGACCACGCCCAAACCCTCCGCAGCTCCCCAGACCCTTATCGGTGAGGACGAAGCAAAGAGCATTGCGCTTGCCCATGCCGGAGTGACCGAAGGCGAGATAAGGCACTATGAGATAAAGCTTGACCGTGACGACGGCGTCTATGTCTACAAGATAGAGTTCGAGACATCGAGCTATGAGTACGATTACGAGATCAATGCCGCTACCGGAGCAATAATCGAGTCCGACCGTGAGGGCATTGAGTCCGCTCCCCAGAACGGAAACTATATTACGGAGGACGAAGCGCTGGCAATAGCCCTTGCAAGGGTGAACCTTAATGCCGACCAGATAAGCGGCCTTGAAATCGAGCTTACCGAGGACGACGGCAGAATGGTCTATGAGATAGAGTTCAGATCGGGCGGAGCGGAATATGAGTTCACCGTCAACGCCGTGACCGGAGCCGTCATCGATATGGAGATCGACGACTGATAAACACAATTCAATGCACGAAGCCTCCCCCTTGCGTACAAGGGGGAGGTATTGCTGTGCGGAGAAACGGCAGAATAACGGCAGCCGGTTCAAACAGACAGAAAAATGGCGTAATGATGGCGCCGATGCGGCGGATAAGTGCTTTGCCCGATTTGAAAGGCCGGAGTGCGGATTATGTGAAAATATATTCACTTTTCGTGCATAAAAGCATACTGTCCAAAACAACAATACTACAGGAAGGCAAAAACAAATGAAAAAACTCCTCTTTTTTCTGATGGCTGCACTGCTCCTCGTCGGAGTATGCACCGCTGCAGTTGCAGAGAATGAGGGTTCCATCACCATTCAGAACGCAACCGCAGGACAAACCTACGCAATCTATAAGGTATTCGACGCTACATACAGCGGAACTAACATTTCCTATACCTATACAAAAAACGGTGAATCCGATGCATTATTTGCCGCTCTTACCGACACCGAGGATGCGCTTAATCCTTTTGTTCTTACCGCGACCGTTGTTGAAAATGTTTACAATGTCACCATCAATGCAGATGCAACGGCTGAGGCTATCAGTGAATGGCTGACAGCTCATAAGGATCTGCTCACCCAGACGGCTTCTCAAGTTGCTGCATCGTCCACCGTTGTGTTCGAGAATCTGCCCTATGGTTACTATTATGTTACCAGCACGCTCGGTGCGGCAGTTTCCATCGACACCGTAACTCCCAATGTAACCATCATTGATAAGAACCAGGAGCCGGATTGGGATAATGGGGGTAAGTACATCAATGTTGCTGGCGGTCGTGTTTACATCAACTCCGCCAATATCGGAGAGACTCTGAACTTTGTTGTTCCTGTCGTTGCAACCAACGGCGTTGGCGATAAGCTTGCTACCTCTTATATCATCGACGATACTCTGCCCACCGGTATCACCTTCAACGACGATCTTAAAGTATGGATAGATGATAAAAAGCTGGTTATCGATGAAGACCCCGAATGCAGGCGTGTATGTCAGGTTCGGCTCAAGCGGCTGGGGCGGCGGCTCAAGCATAAGCTTCTCCTCCGGCGATCCGATCGCTATATATAACTCTTCCAACACTGCGGTTTTCGAGAGCACTGTCGTTTTCTACGGCAATGCACGCGCGGCAACAAGCGTTGTTTTCGCAAGCGATGCTCTCGTTGCCGGTCAGACCTATTACCTTTATAAGAACGGTTCGCAGGTTGCAAGCGCAAGTGCGGTAAATGCAGGCAGTGCATCCGTGCCGGAAATTCCCGAGATAGGCGAGGGAGGCTCTGCATGGAAGCCCGTTGGAGAAACCGGCACGCTCTATGCAAGGACAACCTCCATGACCGCAGGCATTCCTGCCATCATTACGAATACCTCCTCCACCTATGCGCTCACAGGCGGCTCTTCCGTTTCCGGCAGTGCGGTCACCGTATCCGCAAGCGGCAGCCAGTACTCGATAACAGGCGTCACCGCAGCTAACACATGGTACCGCGATGCGGCAGGGCATATTTACTGCACCATTGACGGAACGAACTGTTATCTTGCTTATACGACCTCCGGAGGCAGCTGGAATCCCAGCTATACCATTGGGATCACCACCGATTCTTCGACCGCACCTATCTGGACGGTAGCGGCAAGCGGAACGTATGCAAGGATCTCCACCACTGCGGCAGGACTGGGCGGCCCGGGCGGACAGGGCAGAACGCTGTATCTCTATTCCAACGGCTCAGGCTTCAGCCTTTCCACCGGCACTTCCAATGTGTACATCTATTCTCCCGATACCGCAATGGCAGCCCTTTCCGGAAAGACTACGCATATAGTCAATATCGATAACGGAGAGAGCATCACCGAAGCGGAGGTGCTTGCGCAGGCCGAGGTGCGCTATAAGAGCGGCATCAATGCGGAAGAGCAGACCCTTGCATGGACGGATTCGCATATCAGCCTTGAATGGAACATGCCCCTTGCCATGGAACAGGGCAACTATGTACTCACCATTTCGGTCGATGGCACAGTCATCGGAACGATAAGCGTAATGGTGCTGTCGCCTTTCTCCGGCGGCACGGCGCCCATACCTGCCCAGCCCGAGGAACCCGACCCGACTCCCGATCCGACTCCCGACCCGACTCCCGATCCGACTCCCGACCCGACTCCCGACCCGACTCCTACCCCGGAGATCCTCATTGGCGATGTTAACGGCGATGGAATGGTCAACGCGGCGGATGCTGTGCTGATAATGAGACATGCGCTCAGCCTTGAGCTTCTCGAGGGTGACGCTCTCATTGCGGCGGACTATAACGGCGACGGCAGCATCACGACCGTGGATGCGCTTACCGTTTTAAGGGCAAGCTTAGGCCTCAACTGATAAGCAGTAATGAATAATTGATCATATGGATATGGTACGGACTGGCGCTTTGCGGCAGTCCGTTACTATAAATCAGCCTATGCAGCCTGATTTATTGTTCGGCCCTGCGGCTTAATGCAGATGAAAAGCCGGGGCGAGACAAGGGAAACGCAAAAAGAGTAAAAAAAATACCCCCCTAGGGGGGCCTCAGTGGGGCACGACTCCCACTGAGACACACACAAAAAGAAGGAAAGAAAGGAGAGTTGCTATCTTTAACATTCCAAGTGCACGATATGCATTCAACAGCATATCCTTCCTTAGAACTGCCATAATTTTAACACTAAATTTGGGTATTGTCAACACTTTTTTTTAGGAATAAAGAAAAAAGTTTAGGCGATAAACTTTTGGCAGAATTCTGCACAATCCTGTCCAAATGTAGGGTGCAAAAATTGGCGAAATATTGTATGCTATATGGACCGAAAGGGATTCATATTGCTGCGTTTTATTCCGGGATACGCAGATCCGGAGTCCCGTTTCGGTAAAGGCATCTGCTACGGCTTCTGCTTGGAAGCCGCAGAAAAAATTATTGGAGGTTTTTTTGATGAAAGGACAGTAATTTCTTAAGATCACCGGTATTTTGATGATAATCGGCGGCGCTGTTTCATTTGTATTGGCGATTATCGCACTCGTTGGTGTTGCTGCGCTTGCTGCGCTTCTCGAAGGAGAAGGCATCGGCGGTCTGCTCTATCTCTCTGCCGGTCTGCTCCTTGCCGGCGCGGTTGCTGAGTTTATCGCAGGCATCATTGGCGTGAAGAACTGCGCAAAGCCCGAAAAAGCAAATACCTGCATCACCTGGGGCATTATCGTTGCGGCTTTCTGCCTTGTCGGTAACATTCTCAGCGTCGTAGGCGGCGACAAGATCGATGTATTCTCGATGCTTCTTGGCATTGCTCTTCCGGTTCTGTACATCGTCGGTGCGGTGCTGAACAAGAAGTCCGTCTGATTGGGTGCGAAGCGGCAAATAGATTTTTATTACCATTCATTAGCAATTATTTAGGTAATGTTTTTGCCGCACGCAGGACAGGAAGGACTGTAACCACATAAATCCCGGATACGAATAGGAACGACCGAAAGACTATTCTTTCGGTCGTTCCTCGTTTATTTACTTATTCACTTGCCAACTCATTCACCTGAAATCAAATTGGGGCGAGTGGCTGTTATTCCGCTTCGATAAGGCCGTAGTTTCCGTCCTTGCGCTTATAGATAACGTTCATCTCTTCGGTTTCATCATTGGTGAATACGAAGAAGCTGTGGCCAAGCAGCTCCATCTGCAGCGCAGCCTCCTCCACGCTCATGGGTTTCATGCTGAAGCGTTTTACACGAACTATCCTTGGGGAATCGTCCTCGTCCTCATCATAATCATAATCGGAGGGCTCACCCTCGTAGCGTAGGGTCTTTTCAAGCTTCGATTTGTGACGAATGATCTGCTTTTCAAGCTTTGCAATAACGTTGTCAATGCTTGCGTACATATCGCTGGTCACTTCTTCACCACGGATAATGCCGCCTGCGTAAGGAATGGTGACTTCAATGATGTGACGGTTCTTTTCCACGGCCATGGTCACCTGAACCACGGTATCCTCGGGGAAATAGCGTTCGAGCTTTGCAAGCTTCTTGTCGGCAAGCTCGCGCAGATACTCCGAAACCTCCATGTTTTTGCCGCTGTAAGTTATCTTCATACATAAGTCTCCTTTCAGTTCAGGGGACAGCTCCGGGGAAGAAGTCCCCCTTGGTTGTTTATATTATATCATGATTCGGGTATAATTGCAATACCTCAAAAGCATCTATCTGCCAAAGACTGCAAAATAGCCAAAATTCGTAAATCTGCTCATTTGTGTAAATCAAAATACGCTGTATCGGAGCATGTAGCAGCACATATATGCGCAGTACATCACGGCGCAAAGTCCGATAGTGACGCATTCGCCTGCCTTTTTCTTGGGGAGCAGCGCAATGGCGGCTATAAACGGCACGAGAACGCAGATGTACCGCACGGCGGAAAGCAGCCATGTGCAGCCGATTGCGATGACGAAGTATGCGAGGAAATATGCGTTAAAGCTTGCAGGCAGCAGCTTTGCCCTGATGAGATAGATGATGAGCGAAGTAAATATCACTGCCAGGGTCGGCAAAGCAAACACCAGCAGGTGTGCGTAATCGCCGGATGTAGCATAGTGCGCCGCATGAGCGTACATGTAGCGCGGCGTGTCGAAGAAATAGCCGATGCTCTGCGACCAGTTGCTCTTTTGATACACGCTGAACATGAAGGCGTTTCCGGTAACAAACTTGTTGATGAGAAGGTACGCTCCGGTTCCGGTGCAGGAGATGCCAAGCCCTCCGACAAGGCGGAGTATGGTTCCGCCAGCCTTCTGCTTATTCCTTAACAGATAAACCGCCTCACCTATGCCCTCAATGGCGATGGGCACGATGAGCAGTATGCCGACAGAACGGGTGAACCCGGACAGTGCGGCAAAGAGCCCTGAGAGCAGATAGCTCTTTTTCCGCATAAAGTATAGGCTTGTACAGGTCAGCAGCACGAATAGCGGCTCGGTCATCGTCGAGTTCATGAACACTGCGCCGGGAAGCAGCAGGAATATTATGGAGGAAAGTAAGGCTTTGGATTCGCTGAGCACTTCGCATATCAGCGTATAGAGCATTCCTGCGGCAAAGCAGGTAAATATGGTGTTCAGTATCTGTGCGGAGATAAAGCTGTTGGGAATAATGAGGTTCAATGCCCTTATCAGCAGGGGGAACAGTGGAAAGAAGACTATCAGCAGCTTATCGTTTCCTTCGGCGACATACCAGTTCTCCGCAATATTGAGATAGTGGTTGGCGTCCGTGTTGCCCTTTGACCATGCTTCCTGCCAAAGTCGGAACAGTCCGCCGCCGAATCCCTCGTGCGTGAGTCGGTAGATAAGCATTCCGGCGAATGTAGTCACGATGCGTATTCCGAGGGCTATGAGCACGACCGTCCAAAACCTGCTGCTCCTGTCTGCGACGCGCTTGCCGCAAAGCCTTTGGTTTCTTCCGCAGAGCGTGCGGACGATCCCCGGTATGACGACCAAGCCCAGCACCGTGAACAGTATAAGACACAGCGAGGAGCAAAGCTCCTGAATTATATCCTGCTCTTTGCCGTAGGTCAATACATACGCTGCATAGCCGCCAAGCAGGACAGCGATGCTGACGAAATCAAATATTCTCAGCGTTTTCCCGGCTCTGTGCGTATCGTTATCACACGGACGCCTATAGAGTACCCCTTCAATAATAAAGCGGCCGGCAAACAGCAGCGCCGAAGCAGCGCCGAGCAGCAGTGCTCCAATGCCGGAATTTTGGAATTTCGCATGCTCATATATGGCGTACACGGCTGCGGCAAGCAGGATAAAAACGGTGCGTACCGTGAAGATGGCGGTATCCATTGCGCCGTGGCGGCGTTCCGAATGCGTGCAGTCCGCTTCGGGCTGAATAATAGGTTGCTTGATTCTGGGCATTGTCGAGACTATTCCTTCCTATTTAATATGTGTGTCTTATGATAGATTATCAGGCCCTAATCTCTTCTCTTTCCGACGAGCATGATGAATCTGAGAAGCTGTGCTATGGACACCGCAAGTGCGGCAACGTAAGTCATTGCAGCGGCGCGAAGCACCTTCCGTGCGCCGTCAAGCTCTTCGCCTCGGGTGAGTATTCCGCCGCTTTCTATCGTTGCCAATGCACGCTTGCTGGCGTTGAATTCGACGGGCAGGGTGACGAGCTGGAATAATACGACGAGTGCGAAGAAGAATATGCCGGCATAAGCAACATAATAGAAGAGATCCGAAACTCCGCCGAGGATGATTCCTATTATGATGAGCGGCACGGAAAGCCTGGAACCTATATTGGTGAGGGGGATTATTGCCATGCGAAGCTTGATGGGGCCGTAGCCTGTTGCGTATTGGATGGCATGGCCGACCTCGTGACATGCAACGCCGACTGCGGCGGTGGATGGGCTGGAGTAGACGCTGTCGGAAAGCCTGATGACGTTGCTCTTGGGATCATAGTGATCGGTAAGCTCTCCGCTCACACGCTCGATGGGTATGCCTCTGAGCCCGTTGGCGTCAAGCACCATGCGCGCTGCCTGCGCTCCGGTCAGGCCCCTGCCGGCTATCTGCCGGGAGTACTTATTATAGGTAGAATTAACCCTCGCGCTTGCAATGAGTGAAAATATCATCGCAGGCACGACAAGTATGAGATAATACCAGTCAAAATACATTTTTTGTCATGTCCTTATCAGTTTTATAATATGCTGCTATTTTTGCCCATTGGCTGAGTCCATTATACTTTTTGTGCGTCCGCCTGTCAATCCTGCGCGCATCGGGACAGCAATTTTGGAAGAAAATGATTGAATAATCCTATTTGGAGCATTCGCACATGCGTATATGCAGATTTTTTCGCCCCAGGGGTCAAAAAAACGGGGATTGACTCCGGATTGTGAATTTGAAATATATTTATAAACACGCACATAGAGATAATATAAAGCTGAAATTAGGGATTGCAACTTTATATTCTTTATGCTATAATGTGCTCAGCACGCTAAATGGTGGAGTAGATTGAACTCTATTTCGGCAATTATCGTGTAAAACCTACAGCTATTGCCTTTCGACAAGAGGGGGCAGTAGACTAAAACTTTGGAAGGAGATTCAAAGCATGAAGAAAATTCTTGCAACGCTGATGGCGATCGCAATGGTGCTCTCACTTGTCACCATTCCCGTCATGGCAGAGTCAGCAGATACCGCAACTTCGGTTGCCAAGCCCGGTTCTGCTAACAATGTACAGCCTGCGGACGCAGCGACTCTTGACGAGGCGCTGAATGTACCCGGCGGTACTATCACCTTCGTGACCGAGGGAGATTATCCTTGGGTCATAAGCGGTGACGCAGCGGTAAGCACCAATGTAAATGTTGCTTCCTCTACCTCCACCGTTTCCGCTACCGTAACCGCGGCAGCAGGTGACATCGTCCAGTTCGATTATATGAGCTTTGGCGAAGGCACCGGCACTACCGTTTGGGATGGTCTTGGATTCTATGTAGACGGAACCTTGGTCATGTCTTGGAACCGCGTTGAGGAAATTGCTACCTACGCATACGAACTTACCGAAGGCGAGCACACCCTCTCTTGGACCTACAAGAAGGACAGCAGCGTTGATAAGCCCGGCGACTATGCATGGCTCGACAACGTATATGTTGGCGAACCCGTACAGCCCTCCGCTGTTGTAGTTGAGGACGTTACCGTTCCCGCAGGACGCCGTGCGCCCGTGCAGTACACCGTTCTCCCCGCAGAGGCATTCGACAAGAGCGTTACCTTTACAATCGCTGAAGAATCCATCGCGACCGTTGATGCAAACGGCGTTGTAACCGGCGTTGCGGAAGGCACCACCACCATCACCGTAAC
>OLGB01004183.1_pt1 | contig 12606 bp, 17 predicted proteins | sample 1605691 | NCBI WGS metagenome assembly OLGB01 (sample SAMEA3888925, study PRJEB22519) | human gut metagenome | biome: human gut; feature: human-associated habitat; material: faeces | place: Denmark | collected 2010
CGCGCACACCCTTCCTTTCCGTTGCGGAGAATCTACCTCTTTATCGACAGCCTCATTCTCAAAGAAGGGCTCAGGAAACGGACACTCGCTGCCTGATACAGCTCTCTCGTACACACGGTAGGGCGGGACACGCCCGAACTTATCCGCTTGGGGAGACCATGTAAGACCCCGCTAGTGCGGGCTGCGGCCGCTGAACCAAGAATCCCCCTGACTTCAGTCATGGGGAGTGTCAAGGGGTAACTTCTCCCAACAGAATGCGGATATAGTCCTGCCGGGCGTTGATGATACGGCCAACAGAAACATTTTCCGTTTCAATGCGGTAGAGGGCAATATAGCTTTCCACCACCAGCATACGCAGGTCGGTTTCATAGCCGGTCTTTGCCCCAATGGAAACACCCATTTCAGGAAACTGCTTGAGCTGGGCGCAGCCATCGAGGATGGCTTTTGTGATCCGACTGGCAGCGGTGGGGTTGTGAAGCTCACTTTTGATATACCGTTTGATCTCCTGGAGGTCGCATAGCGCCTCCGGCGTATATCTTAGCTTCATTCCGTTACCCCAAGGGTGCGGTAAGCATCTTCCTCAGAAACCCAGCCATCCTTTTCAGCGGATTTCCAGCCTTTTTCCGCTTCATCCAACAGGCGGCGCATGGCTTTCGCCTTCATATATTCCGCATTTTCAGGCGAAGCAAGAAATGGCAGGCCCTCCATGTTTAGGGATTGCTGAATGAAGATATTAACGGCATCGGTAAAGGAAAGGCCCTGGCGGGCGTAAATCTCCTCCACACGCTGTTTGACTTCTGGATTGATCCGCATTTGAAAGGTTGCGGTTTTAGGTGCAGATGTGACATTGATCGTGCTCATAGCATTCACCTCTATATCAGTATATACCAAAAATCAGAAATGTCAATACAACGTCATTACAATTTGGGGCGAGGGGGACTTGGACAACAACTGGATCGTAGAAAATCTGACCAACGCCTTTGGCGTCTGGACCAATAAAATGACGGAAATGTGGTCGCTGCTGACGGAATCGCCCCAGACCTTCAAGGGCGGCACCATCTGGCAGACCAGCCACATTTTTTCATCCATTAAAAAATTGCGTTGTTGAAGTTTTTACTTCCGCATACTAAAATGATGGTAAGTCCCTGCTCTTTTTTGAGAGCAAACAAACCTATAAAGACGCATCAGCAACGTTTGCTCTTTTTATTAGCCCAGTTCTGTGCTATGGTAGATATACCACAAGAAATGCTTCGACCGGGATGAACACTGAACATAGAAAGCAGAGGTGCTGTATATGTCATACCCGAAGCCATTATCCGAGAAATCACTGAAACGACTGTACACGCAGGCGGGGTTATCGACGGAAGCATATGATTTTCTGCATTCCCTGTTTGCCGCCTGCGCAAATCTGTATGGAGCCATCGCCCTGCGCGATGTGTGGTCGGTTTATCAGGAGTTAAAAAGCGAAGCGCCCCGTATTCGCCGACAGGATCTCGTTGCTTTTTCCGCCATCGTCCGCCGGGAGGTGCAGCCCTATCGGGTATATGAGATCGAGGAATTGTACACAGAAGAGCCTCACAACGATCTGGATCGGCACATCGTATCGAAGGAACTGATTGGCACCGGTTATGGCAAGATGTTTTCCTTCTATGCGTTGATGGAAGGACTCGGCAATCATCCGTACTGTGTTCCTGACAATTTTCTCTCTTATGCGGCACTGTCCGCATCGGCAGAGGAAAAATCACTGGCGGATTTCATCGGAAATCTGGAATCTACTGCGGCGGAATGTGCGCCAAGACAGCACAAAACGTATCCCAACGAAAATCGCGGGAAGAAACTGAGGGCGTTTTCGTTCCTCAATTTGAGCGAGCGGTTTGATCTGGAGTATTATAAAAAAGTCCCTGCCACATATTCCGCTCTGCTGGAAGAATACAGCGGTACAGAAGCGGAAAAGATCGTGCGTCAGCATAGATGGGATGAAAATATTGGCCGTCTGCACACAACGGAAATCATTCAAAACCTGGAAAATGAACTGCATGAGGTCGGCGTCCGCCTGACGGAAAAGCAGCAAGATACGCTTATGCGGCTCATCGTGCAGTATCACAATGGAAGCCGCTTGTGGTGTCTGCGCGGTTGGAAGCCAAATGAACTGGCAGATATGCACGGCAATTCCGACGTTCCAAGCATCTCGTTTGGTCCGGGCCTTCAGCAGGCCTTTGCTGACGGAATAATGGACAAGGGTGATCTCGTTCGCAAAATACAGGAGCTGGGATGGAAGGTGATGGAATGAGTGCCACGGATAAAGTCAAGGAAGCGGACTGGAGACTTTTCAGATCCCGTCTCCCCATTTGGCAGGAAGCCTATATGGAGCGGCTGAACCGCGAATATATCGCTCTGCTCTCAGGGACCGGCTCCGCATCCGAGAAATTCTGGGAGCTGGAAAGACGCATGCGCGAGGACAAAAGGCGGGGCGGCGTGGTGATGCGCATGAGCCGCAACGATATGGAGCTGAACCTATTGAGCCTGCTGTCTGACGGCGTAATTTCCATCGCGGAGCTCGATGGGTTCAGCGAGGAACTGCGGGAAAAGCTGGCCTTTGTGCTGCGGGATCATAGGGACTGGGATCATGGCGACAGTTGAGCAAGCGCTTGCCCGTCTGCAAAGATCCGCCTTCCGCGCAAAGTTCCATTTGAGTGAGCAGGACAGGCAGTACATAGCGGACAAGGGTATGGAGACCATTCAGCGCCACGCTGCCGACTTCGTCAGAACGCGGCTTGCACCGGCAAGCATCCCCAATGACGGCAAGCAGACGCCGATGCGCGGGCATCCGGTGTTTATCGCCCAGCACGCCTGCGCCTGCTGCTGCCGTGGATGCCTGCATAAGTGGTATCACGTCCCGATGGGACGGGAGCTGACGGAGAATGAACAGGAGCGCATCGTGAAACTGCTGATGGCATGGATCGCGCGGCAGCTTGACTGCGATATGAAGTGAGAAGGGGAGGCCGCGGGAATGTGTCCGTGCCGGTTGGAGCGGGTTTCCTGGCCTTTTGACGCTTCCGTTTCTGCTATGATCGCATACGATCTGATTTTCGGCGCTGCCGCGTTCGCCGGTCTGGGCGCTGGGGTTTCCGACCTTTTTTCCCACATTGAGCAGATCGATTCCGGCCTTCCCGCAGACAGGGGCCGTATTCTGAAGAATCTTGTCATGATCCTCGTTCCGGCGTTTTTCATGGCTTTGCCGCTCATGCTTTTGTGATCTTCGCATATCATATATCCCAATTCGATCTTTCGGCCCCGGCTGTCCAACCCCCGCGTTTTCAAAGGAGGGAGGATGCGGAAACGCGAAATGGAATTGGGAGTATCATATGGACAATACAATAAGGGGGGATGGCTGCTCTCAATGGATAGGGGCAGCCGAAATTTATGACGCGATGTAAAAAACTGTATGCGCACGCTTGCGCTGGCTTTGACACTGGTCCTGTCTCTGAGCGTAAGCGTCCCCGCGCGGGCCGCCGTGGACGAGACCAACGCCAACCGGCTTAACGCGCTGGGGCTGTTCCTCGGCACCGGCAGCGGCTACGATCTGGGAGGCACCGCCACCCGTTTGCATGGCATCATTATGCTGACCCGTATGCTTGGCGAGGAGGACGCCGCGCTGTCCTTTGACGGCCCCTGCCCCTTCTCCGATGTGGCGGCCGGAAAGCCCAGCGCCTATACGGGCTACGCGTTCGCGCAGGGCTATACCACCGGCGTGAGCGCCACGACCTTTAACCCCGGCGGCGCTCTGAGCTTCAAGCACTAAGTCACGTTTTTACTGCGGGCATTGGGTTACGATGACGGCGCGGGAGATTTCACCTTTGCCGCGTCGCTGGATAAAGCCGTGGAAATCGGCATGATGACCCGCGCCAGCGCTGACTGCATCCTCCAGAAGCAGTATGCGCTCTATCGCAGGGATCTGGTGGATCTGTCCGTCAGTGCCCTGACGACGCCTTTGGCGGACGGAAGCGCCACCCTCGCGGAAAGCCTTGCGAAAAAAGGCGTATTTACATGGGAGGAAGGCCGGGCACAGGGCCTGATCGGCGGCGGGCAGGAGTCCTATGTCCATTCCTCTCTGCGGAATACCGGCGCGCCAAAACCTGAGCAGAGTGCCAGTTCCGGCGCTGTGTCCCGTGTGACAAAGACCTACGCGCTGCCCTCCGGCTCCGTCAGCGCCGATGTGATCACGGTGGACACCTCCGCCCCCGGCGTCAGCGTCCGGGCCGCCATGGTGAACCAGAAGCTGGGCGCTTCCGCGCCTTTCAGCAGCATCGTGTCCGCTTCCGGCGCGGATGTGATCGTCAACGCGAATTTCTTTGCCGCCTATTCCGGGCAGGATAAATTCCCCGTGGGCCACGTTATGGCAGACGGAACGTTCCTGTATGGCGTTTCCGGACTGACCTCCTTCGGCTTTACCGGCTCCGGAGCAGTCTATGTGGGACGGCCCGCCGTATTTTTCTATGTCAGGGGCGGCAGAGACTCCTGGGCCTGCTATGAGATGAACAGCAAGACGTAGGGAAGCGATCTGTCTGTGGTTTACACCCCGGCGTTTGGAGGAAGCGTACCCATTAAAATCGACGGCACGGCGGCCACCGTGGCGGGCGGCGTTATCACCGATGTCAGAGCTGTCGCGGCGGGAGAGACCGTGGCGATCCCCGCCAACGGCTACGTCATGGTATTTGGAAATGACTTTACCTCTACCTCTTGGTATCGTGAGCCAGCCGTGGGAACGTCTGTGACCCTGACTCCCGGACTGACCGATTCCGATACCAGCGGCTTCCCCATGGAGGAGATTACCGCCATGGTCAGCGGCGGCCCCCGTCTGGTTGAAAACGGCGCGATCTGCACCACGCTGGAGCCGGGCTTCCAGGAGGCACGCTTTACCTCCGCGGTAACGTCCCGCACCGCCCTTGGCAAGCTGGCGGACGGCAAGCTGGTCATCGTCTCCACCGGCTCCGCTTCCATTCAGCAGCTTCGGGAGCTGATGCTCCAGCTGGGCTGCGTGGAGGCGGTCAATCTGGATGGCGGCGGCTCCACCGCGCTGGCTTATCAGGGGAAGCTGATCCGCTCCCCGGGACGGGAACTGACGACGACCCTGCAAATTTTTACCCATTGATCCGTTATTTTCAAAGCCTCGACGCCAAGCGTCGGGGCTTTGTTATCGCCGCGGCCCGGCGGCGCGGTTCGGCTTTGCTTTTGCCGGACCTCTCCGAAGAATCACGGCTTCGAACTGGGTCGGATTGCAATATCCCTTTGCGGCCAGTTCTTCTACAAACGAACCGGCGTTGACTTTCACGACCTTGGAGACAGTACCACAAAAATAAACCTTTTCGCTCACTTGCGGTAGCTGTCTTGTTTTTCGGCGCGCAGGCCCCGGCGGCTCAGCCCAGAAAGGACATGGCAGCCAGAAGAACTGCCAGAAAAGCGAAGCTGATGGCGGAAAAGAGGATGAGAAAGTGCTTGGCGCCGCCGGGAACGCGGCGGGTGTATTCCCGGAAGGTGATGAGGCTGGCCAGAGAGGCCACCAACGTTCCGGCGCCGCCAACGTTGACGCCTACCAGAAGGCCGTGGGCATCCTGCGTGAAACGGCTGAGGAGGATCGCGGCGGGGACGTTGCTGATGATCTGGCAGGTGAGGGCGGAGATCAGCATGGTCCCGTGGGATAAGAGCCGGACAAACAGCATCCGGACAGGCTCCATCCGGGCAAGGTTGCCCGAAAAGGTGAAGAAAGCGGCAAAGGTGGCCAGAAGCCCCCAGTCCACGGACTTCAGTGCATGCCGGTCCAGAAACCAGAGCGCCAGAACGATGATGGCCAGACCGGGACCGTAGGGGATCAGCCGCAGCACCATGGCGACGGCCAGACAGAAGAGCCCGCCGTAGACCGCGGCCCGACGGCGGTCTACAACGACCTGCGCCTCCGGCACCGTAAGCCGGTCCTTGGGGAACAGCAGGCAGCAAAGGAGAATGAGCACGGTGGACAGGATGAAGGGCGGCAGCATCACGGAAAAGAACGTCCCGGCAGGGATGCCGTAATAGCTGAAGAGGTAGAGATTCTGCGGATTGCCGAAGGGGGTGATCATTCCGCAGAGGTTTGCGGCGCAGTTCTGGAGAATGAACAGCAGCGCGGCGTGCTGCTCCTGCCCGGTGACGGAGAGGACGAACCAGCCCAACGGGAGAAAGGTCAGCAGGGCGGTATCGTTGGTCAGGAGCATGGAGCCGAACATGGTGATGATCACCAGCGCCGTGCATACGCCCCGGACGGTGGAAAAGGTGTGCACCATCCGCTGGGAAAGGGCGGAAAAGATATCCAGATCCCGCAGCGCGCCCACCACCGCCAGAACGCTGAACAGACAGGAGAGGGTCTTGAGGTCATAATACCCCAGATATGCGCTGTCGGGAGGAACGAAGAAAGCGGTCGCCGCTGCGGCCAGCAGTGAGATGACCAGCATGGCGTTGGCGCGGCACCAGGAACGGATCGTGTGCATAAAAAGCTCCTTTATTTGGGATCGTCAGGAATCCTGCGCGGATACTTGCCTAAAGAAGATAGCACATTTCTTCCTGATTTACAACGGATTCCTTATGAGCGGAAGGTGTTTTCCGCCAAAAAGCGCTCGAAGGGGAGCCCTTCGAGCGCTTGCTATGATCTGCTTTGGCTTATTCGCCGCAGCCGGGGCAGCCCTCGCAATCCGTGCAGGCCGCTTGCTTTTTCTCATATTCGTACAGCGTTCCCTCGGTCATATGTGACAGCGCCGCAATGCGCTCATTCAGCATATCCCACATGCACATGGGCAGATGGTCACGATGCCCGCGATGGAGCGTCACGCATTCAAAGCAGTTGCCATGGTGCGGGCACTTCTCCTGACAGGGACAGTGATCCCCGCTCTCCCGGACCTGCTTCAGAAACTCCTGCTTGACCTTCCATGCCTCCTGCTTTTGTCCGCGGCGATCAAGATCGTTTTGCAGAATGGCCAGCTCATTTCCGTCGATTTTCATAATCGTTTCCCTCTTTTACTCATTTACTCTTTTGCTCGGGTGAAATGATTGTAGCAGAGATTTACAGGATCCGCAAGCTATTCCTGCATGACGGACTTCCCTGCACTTGGAGTGGGGATGCGATTGAGAATATGTCCGCCGCAAGCCCATTCCGTAAGGGGTGGGTAAGGCGGACTTTAGGATACTGCTTGATTTTGTTTCAGATACGATATAATTGAAACGTCAACGAATCAGTATAGCGTAAATGAGAGAAACGGTCAACTGGTCTTTGCATTGAACAACGAACAACGAAATTTTGTTGCCAGAGAACGCACCCGTCCGACTGACAAGCGTCCAGCTTGAGGAACTGGACTACCTTCATACTGGCCGCTCTGCGGAACCGCTGCTCAATTTCGCCGGTCGAGGTAATTTTGCAGAGCGGTGTACGCACACTTAGAATGCCCAAACTGAAAAGTTTTTTGTTTTAGACCTTAAAAAGTTATTGAATATACAAACTATTTTGGGTATACTATTAGCTGTAGGGAGGCGATACGATGATCAACAGACCGGACTATATCGCGGCAATCGAGCCGTTTATCGACAAGCCGCTCGTCAAGATACTTGCCGGTATCCGTCGCTGCGGCAAGTCTACGATCTTTGAGATGCTGAGAGAGGAACTGCTGCGGCGCGGTATTGGGGAGGACCAGATCGTCTGCAAGCGGTACACGGAGATGGATATTCCCGAGAACATCACCGCCAAGCAGATGTATGACGAGCTGACCGCTGCCATGGCGGGCAAGGGACATTGTTACCTCTTGCTGGACGAGATTCAGGAAATCACCGGCTGGGAGAAGGCGGTCAACAGCCTGTTGGAAAGTGCGGATGCCGACATCTATGTGACCGGCTCCAACTCCAAGCTCATGTCCAGCGAGATCTCCACCTATCTGGCGGGCCGTTATGTGTCTATCCCCGTCTACACCCTGTCTTTCCGCGAGTACCTGTTTTTCTTTCGCACCAATTTTGGTTTCCCGACTAAAATTGCAAAACAAACAGCGGCAATCGCTTGTCCTACAACGCTTTTGGCCATAATTACCTATCAAAAGAGCTTTCACTTTTTTAAACCAGTCTTGTTGCAGATAGGACGCATTTATGCTATCATAAAAGCACAACAAAAGAGTGCGACAGTTCTCCGTGAACTGCCGCACTTTTGCATCACCGTGGGGCAACGAGGATACCCAGACGCTCATCGACATTCTGGAGAAATTCCACGTCAAGACCACGTTCTTCGTAGTGGGCGACTGGGTGGAAAAATACCCGGAGTCGGTGAAGGCTCTCCACAACGCGGGGCACGAGGTCATGAGCCACTCCAACCACCACGACCACTATAACAGCCTGTCCGCCGACCAGATCGTGGCGGACGTCACCGCCAGCAACGAGCGAATCAGTGCCGTCACCGGCGTGACGCCCACGCTGATCCGCTGTCCCTACGGCGAGTACGACGACCACGTCATCGCCGCCATCCGCTCCATAGGCATGGAGCCCATCCAGTGGGATGTGGATTCCCTGGACTGGAAGGACTACGACGCGGATACCATCTGCCAGCGGGTGACCAGCCGGGTGCGGCAGGGCAGCATCGTGCTGTTCCACAACGCCGCGCTGCACACGCCGGAGGCCCTGCCCGCCATCCTCACCTGTCTCATCAACGACGGCTACACCGTGGTGCCCATCAGCCAACTCATCCTCCCCCAGCCCTACACCATCGACCACACCGGCCGCCAGTTCCCGGCGGAGACGGGGGCATGACCCGTATCCCGGTGCATCTTACACCGGGAGGCGCTCCATTTGCCCGCAGATTTGTCTGTTGCGCACCTTGACAATTCCCGCGCTCCCGCCTATACTGTCGGTCGGATTTACGAGACTGTGAACCGACATACACAGGAGATGTATCTATGGACTATTACCTTTTGACCGATCTGGCCGCCACCATGGGCTATCATCTGGCTATGTCCGGCGCGGAAACGTTCCGCGTGGAGGACACCATCCACCGCATCCTCCGCGCCTACGGCGTGGAGTGCGAGGTGTTTGCCATCCCCAACTGCGTATCCGTCAGTCTGGAGGCCGCCAACGGCAAGCCGCTGATGATCATGCGGCGCATCGGCTTCCACGGGAACGATCTGGAAAAGCTGGAGAAGCTGAACGAGCTGAGCCGCCATATCTGCGAGGAGCAGCCGGAGGTGGATGAGGCCATGGCATGGCTGCACCAGACGCTGGCGGCCTGCCGGACATACCGCACAGGCGTGTTTTATCTGGGGAATGTGCTGGTGGGGCTGGGCTTCAGCCTTGTGTTCGGCGGCACGCTGCGGGACTGCCTGTGGGCGGGCGTGATGGGCCTCATCATCGGTCTGGTAACACGCTTCATGGACAGGCAGGAGGCCAACCCGTTTTTCAGCACCATACTGGCCTCGTGCCTGATGGCGCTGCCGGCCTACGCCGCGGCGGGACTGGGGTGGCTGAACAACCCTGACGCGGCCATCATCGGCGCCCTGATGATCCTGGTGCCGGGGCTGCTCATCACCAACTCCATGCGGGATATCATCTACGGCGACACCAACTCCGGCATTTTCCGCATCGTGCAGGTGGTGCTGAGCGCGCTGGCCATCGCGCTGGGCACGGCGGCGGCGTGGCACCTGACCGCCGGACTGTACGGCCAGACCGGCTCCGCCGCTCTGAGCTGGCCGGCGTGGGCGCAGGCCATCGCGGTATTTGTGGGCTGCTGCGGCTTCTGCATCCTGTTCAACGTCCACGGACAGGGCATGGTGCTGTGCATCGCCGGCGGCGTGGCCGCGTGGATGCTCTATCTTCTGTGCGGCTGGCTGGGCTGCGACGTGTACGCGGCCAACCTGTTCGCCGCCGTGTTCGCGGCGCTGTACGCCGAGGTGATGGCGCGGGTGCGTAAGTGCCCGGCCATGCCCTACCTGGTCATCGCCACGCTGCCCATGCTGCCCGGCGCAGGGGTGTACTACACCATGAGCATGGGGCTGGAGGGCAACATGATGGACGCCGTGGGAAAGGGTCTGGAGACGGTAGGCGTTGCCGGCTCGCTGGCGGTAGGCATCCTGCTGGTGTCCACGCTGTTCCGTCTCGTCAACCGCCGGCGGATGTGACCGTACCGGAAGCATACAAAGGGAGAGCCGCCGCTTTCGCAGCACGTCTGCCGCCGCGTTGACGACGGACTCCTCCGATACTTTTTTCATGGCAGGTATCGTTTCACCCCCCCCTCTAATAACACACGTTACGAATAACGCATGTTATCATAGTCCGGGATCTCTTCCTGTCAAGACGCAGCAGACCCTCCGGCACAGCCGGAGGGTCTGCTGCTGTTATTGTGAGGAGAGGAAAACGACATGGATGGGGGTGGGGAGGGCCATAAGGGGCGGCCTGCTCCACCAGCGTCTCCGTGTCGCCCAGCGACACCGCCAGCGTACACGGCTTCAGGCTGTTGATGAACCGCTTGCCGGCCTCCAGACCGCCCTTTACGTCGAGGGACAGCATGCCGCTGCCGCCCTTCATCTGGCGGCGGGCGATGTCGTACTGGGGGTTACTCTCCAGCATGGGATAAATGCATGGGACCGGGAACGCAGCAGCTTGTTCCCCAGCTTCAGCAGCTCCCGGCCCTCGTTGGTGATGACCACGCCGGAGGGCGTCCGCTGAAAGATGGTGATATGCAGCTCCTCCTCCAGTCCGTGTACCAGATTGCTGACGCTGGGCTGGGAGACGTACAGCTTCTGGGCCGCCTTGCTGAACGACCCGCACCGCTCTACCATGGATACATATATCAGCTGCTGCAATGTCATACGCACACCCTCTCTTTCCCGCGGCTCTGCTCCTACTGTACAGGCTCGCCGCCTTTGCCGCAAGCCCCTTTACTTTTCGCCGTTTTCGGCCACCCAGCCCCGGACGTACTCCACGAACCGCCGGGTGGAGGCGGACAGCGCCCGCTCGTCCTTCACGGCGATGCCGATGTTGCGGTAAAATGTCATGGGCGGACGGCAGGCCGCCACCGGGTAGGGGCTGTGCCGCGCCATCAGCTCCGGCAGCAGGCTGATACCCAATCCCTTGGACACCATGGCCAGGATCGTCCGATCCTCCCGTGCGGTGTACTTGACGCTGGGCCGGATGTCCATCTCGTCGAAGGCGGCGCGTATCTCATAGTCCTCGCCCTCCTCCAGCTGGATGAACGGCTCCTGTGCCAGCGCCTCCAGCGGGAACGGATCGCTGCCGGCCAGTGGATGGTCGCAGGGCACGATGACCTGCAGCTCATCCCGGTGCAGCGCGTAGGCCTGCAGCCGCTTTACCGATGGCAATCGCAGAAAGCCGCAGTCCACCGTGCCCTTCAGGATCCACTCCTCCACCTGCTCATAGAAGTCGCTGGTGACTACCTCGAACTCGATATTGGGGTACTGCCCGCCAAAGCTCTTGAGGATGGAGGGCAGCCACTGGGCCGACACGCTGGAGAACGTGGCCACCTTCACAAGACCGGCATCCATACCCTTCAGGCTGGCGGCGGACTGCATCAGCGCGTGGTGGGCGGCGCACAGCTTTTCGATCTGGGGCAGCAGCGCCCGGCCGTCCGCCGTCAGCACCACGCCGCCCCGGTTGCGGCTGAGCAACGTGATGCCCAGCTCGCTCTCCAACGACGTGATGGCATGGCTGATGCCGGACTGGGTGAAGTTCAGCGCCTCTGCCGCCTTGGTAAAGGAACCGCAGGACACCACCTTCAAAAACACCTGATACTTGGAAATGCTCATGGGAACCACCTCGCTGTTGTCGATGCGTCTATTATACATGACGGTCGCTCATGAAATCAATAGCAAAGATGCGTTTTACAAATGCAGATTTCCGTGCTATCCTATGTACAGCTTACGAAACGGAGGACAGGAAGCATGGACACGCCCGCGAAAACCACCCGCTGCGCCCTGTGCGGCAGCAGCAGCGTGGTATACCGGAACGGACGCTATTACTGCGTTTCCTGCGGCGCCAAGGGCGACCATCCCATGTCCGACGCGGAGTTGGCCTACATCGACCAGGCCCTTTCACTGGGCGATGACAGTACGGAGCTGGCAGCGCTGCGGCGTCGCTATCCCCGACTGCGTGTCAGATAATCCCCCTATCTGTACCCAATCTTTTCCATAATGAGGGTTATCCTCCCCTCGAATCACACCCGGTCACGCCGCCCTGTGGCCGGGTGTGATTTTGTCCCCTGTCCAGATCACACAGAGAAGCGGGAGGCACCACGAAACCCGCGATTCACGCCCTCCCCTTTTCACGCAAAAAAACTCCGGTTTTGCAACCGGAGTTTTTTGCTTTGCGCGAAAGTGTGATTACTTCATGAAGGTGCCGTCCATCATCTGCTGCAGATAGGCGTTGTACTTCTCAACGATCTCAGCGGGAACCAGATCGGTGTTGATGGCACCGGCGGACAGGGTCTTGTTCTCCAGCGTACCATAGACGGTGTTGCCGCCGAAGGTACCGGCCTCGACAGCCTCCATGGAGGCAACGATCATGGCGGAGTTATCGGTGACCTGAGAGCAGATGATG
>OLGB01004184.1_pt1 | contig 12599 bp, 9 predicted proteins | sample 1605691 | NCBI WGS metagenome assembly OLGB01 (sample SAMEA3888925, study PRJEB22519) | human gut metagenome | biome: human gut; feature: human-associated habitat; material: faeces | place: Denmark | collected 2010
GTCATATCGAACTGAAAGATACGGCGTTTTATTATTTCCTGAATGTGAGTGAATATCGCTCGGTGGGTGAACAGGAACCGTATGAGTTCGCCCGTCCTAAAGTGAAAGATATGGTACTGAACCTGAAACAAGTAGAATTTATGAAAGCTGTGAAAGACGACTTGTATCAGCAGGCAGTGAAAAGAGATAAGATTAAATATAATTAGTTTAGATACACAGAATGAGAAATTTTATGAACTTTAAGTTTGTAGTTTTATGTACCTTGGCGCTGTTGACCGGTTCTGCCGTTTACGGACAAGACAATGTGATTGACGAGGTTGTTTGGGTAGTGGGCGATGAGGCTATATTGAAGTCTGAAGTAGAAGAAGCACGAATGAGTGCCCAGTACGAAGGACGTAAATTCGACGGCGATCCTTACTGCGTGATTCCGGAAGAAATAGCCGTGCAGAAACTGTATCTGCATCAGGCTGCCCTCGATAGTATTGAGGTTGCTGAAAGCGAAGTGATTCAGCGTGTGGACTATATGACGAATATGTATATCGCCAATATCGGTTCGCGCGAGAAGATGGAGGAATACTTCAATAAGACATCCAGCCAGATACGTGAGACGCTGCGTGACAATGCTCGTGAGGGCTTGAAAGTGCAGAAGATGCAGCAGAAGCTGGTAGGGGAGATTAAGATTACCCCGGCAGAAGTGCGCCGTTACTTTAAAGACCTGCCGCAGGATAGCATCCCTTACATCCCTACCCAGGTAGAGGTGCAGATTATCACGCAGCAGCCGAAGATTCCTTTGGATGAAATCGAAGACGTAAAAAGACGTTTGCGCGAATATACGGACCGTGTTAACAATGGAGAGAGTTTCTCTATGTTGGCGCGCCTGTACTCTGACGACCGTGGTACGGCTATCAACGGTGGTGAAATGCCATTTACCGGACGTGGTTATCTGGACCCCGCATTTGCTAACGTAGCTTTCAACTTACAGGATCCGAATAAGGTTTCCAAGATTGTGGAGTCTGAGTATGGTTTTCACATTATCCAGTTGATGGAGAAACGCGGCGACCGTATCAAAGTACGCCATATCTTACTGAAGCCGCACGTGCCGGAAGAAGCATTGATGGCAGGTACCGCCCGTCTGGACTCTATCGCTGACGATATCCGTAACGGCAAGTTTACTTTTGAAGAAGCTGCTTCCGTGCTCTCACAAGATAAGGATACACGTAACAATCACGGTTTGCTGCCTAACCCTCAAACCAACACTTCCAAGTTTGAGATGCAGGAACTTCCGCCTGAGATTGCCAAGGTGGTGGATAAGATGAAAGTGGGAGAAATCTCCGAGGCGTTCACCATGATACCACAGAAGACCGGTAAAGAGGAATGCGTGATTGTGAAGTTGAAAAGCCGTATCAACGGACATAAGGCGACGATTTCCGAAGACTATCAGAACCTGAAGGAAATTGTCTTGGAGAAACGCCGCGATGAAGTGCTGGACAAGTGGATTCGTGAGAAACAGAAACATACGTACGTGCGTATCAACGATAACTGGAAAAACTGTGCATTTAAGTATCCGGGTTGGATTAAAAAAGACTGATTCCGGCTGATATACTGATTTTTGTATGCAGAAAAAAAATACAAGGACTAATTTTCTGAACAGGCATAGATTCCTACTAACAGGTGTTCTATGCCTGTTTGGCATCTGTTTGCTGAGCGCTCAGGACAAGAAGAAAGAGCCGGAAAAGAAGAAGACCCGGGTCGATTTGCTTTACGCTGACGAGGCACAGGCGGACAAAATCCTGATGCCGGATGTTCAGATACTTATCGGGTCGGTGAAGCTGCGCCACGACAGTATGTATATGTACTGTGACAGCGCGTTGATTTTTGAGAAGACGAACTCGGTGGAAGCGTTTGACAACGTCCGTATGGAACAGGGAGATACGCTGTTTATCTATGGCGATTACCTCTATTATGACGGTATGTCGCAATTGGCGATGTTACGTGGCAACGTCCGCATGATTAACCGGAATACAACGCTGACAACCGATAGCTTGAACTACGACCGTCTGTATAATCTGGGTTATTACTTTGAGGGCGGAACGTTGACCGATGAAGAGAATGTGTTGACTTCCGAGTGGGGAGAATACAGTCCGGCTACCAAGTTATCCGTATTCAATCATGATGTGAAGCTGGTGAATCCGCAGTTTGTCTTGACTTCGGACACTTTGAAGTATAGTACCGAAAGCAAGATAGCCACCATCTTAGGTCCTTCGGATATTGTGAGCGATAAGAACCACATCTATTCCGAACGGGGCATCTACAACACCACCACCGAACAGGCTGAACTTCTGGACCGTTCCGTATTGACCAACGAAGGCAAGAAACTGACGGGCGACAGCCTTTTCTATGACCGCGTTCTGGGATATGGCGAAGCATTTGACAATGTCCAGATGAACGATACCGTGAACAGGAATATGCTTACCGGCAATTATTGTTTCTACAATGAATTGACGGGAAGCGCCCTTGCCACCCAGCGTGCTGTAGCCATCGATTATTCGCAGGGCGACAGCTTGTTCATGCATGGCGATACATTGCGGTTGCTTACCTATCATATAAATACAGACTCCATGTATCGCGAGATGCGCGCTTATCATAAAGTCCGCGCTTACCGTACGGATGTACAGGCCGTTTGCGACTCTTTGGTCTATAATTCAAAGGATTCCTGCATGACCATGTACACCGACCCCATTTTGTGGCACGGCGAACAACAGGTAGTGGGCGAAGAAATCAAGGCTTACATGAATGACAGTACCATAGACTGGATACATATCATCAATCAGGCTTTGGTTGTGGAGAAGAAAGACTCCGTCCATTATAATCAGGTGACGGGCAAGGAGATGAAAGGTTTCTTTGTCGAAGGAGATATGCGGCAGATAGATGTGAATGGCAATGTACTCGTTGTCTTTTATCCGATAGACGATAAAGACAGCACTATGATAGGGTTGAACTATGCCGAGGGCAGTTTTTTGCGTATGTTGCTGAAAGAGCGCCGTATGGAAAAAGGAGCGTTCATTGGTAAAGCCAATGGTACGCTGTTTCCGATGGACCAGATTCCGGCGGATAAATACAAGTTGCCCCCTTTTGTCTGGTTCGACTATATCCGTCCGCGGAATAAGGAAGATATTTTTGAATGGCGAGGCAAGAAAGCCGGTGAACAATTGCAGAAATCAGACCGGAAACCTATAACTTCGCCAAGGAATTTGAACATCAAAAGAAATAAATAAACGCTATGGGAATGTTCACTATGAGAAAGCCACGCGGCTTTAACCATCAATACATTTATGTAGATGAGCGAAAAGAGAAGTTGGCGAAAATGGAAGAAAGCGCCAAGCGTGAATTGGGAATGTTGCCTGAAAAAGAGTTTTCGCCGGAAGATATCCGCGGAAAGTTCGTTGAGGGGACTACCCATCTGAAACGGCGTAAGGAAAGCGGGCGTAAACCGATACACCTGGGAGTGATACTGGTGATTATCGCCTTGCTGATATACTTGTGGTATGCAATAAGCACCGGAATTATCTGATTCCTCATCAACGACTTCTGTCGTCAGTGCCATCATACCTACTACTAACTACTAACTACTTTACTCATTATGAGCGACATAATTCATTTGCTGCCCGATTCGGTTGCCAATCAGATTGCTGCCGGAGAGGTGATACAGCGTCCGGCATCCGTAATTAAGGAATTGGTAGAAAATGCGATTGATGCCGAGGCGCAAGAGATACATGTATTGGTGACGGATGCAGGGAAAACCTGCATACAGGTGATTGACGATGGAAAGGGTATGTCCGAAACGGATGCACGCCTTGCTTTCGAGCGTCACGCTACTTCTAAGATTAAGGAAGCTGCTGATTTGTTTGCTTTGCGCACAATGGGATTTCGCGGTGAGGCGCTGGCTTCTATCGCCGCGGTGGCGGAAGTGGAACTGAAAACCCGCAAGGCCGATGAAGAGTTGGGAACACGGATCATGATAGCCGGCTCAAAAGTAGAAACTCAGGAGGCTGTTTCCTGTCCGAAAGGGAGTAACTTCTCCATTAAGAACTTATTCTTTAATATACCCGCCCGCCGTAAGTTCCTGAAAGCGAACTCAACGGAACTCAGCAATATTCTCACAGAGTTTGAACGCATCGCTTTGGTACATCCCGAGGTGGCTTTCTATTTATATAGCAATGACAGTGAGTTGTTCAATCTGCCGGTAATGCCGCTTCGCCAGCGCATTCTGGCGGTGTTCGGCAAGAAGCTGAACCAGCATTTGCTGTCGGTGGATGTGAACACCACTATGGTGAAGGTGTCGGGCTTTGTAGCCAAACCGGAGACTGCACGTAAAAAAGGCGCCCACCAGTATTTCTTTGTGAACGGCCGCTATATGCGCCATCCTTACTTCCATAAAGCGGTGATGGATGCTTATGAACAGCTGATTCCGGCCGGCGAACAGATTTCCTATTTCATCTATTTTGATGTTGATCCGGCTAACATTGATGTGAATATACATCCTACAAAGACGGAAATCAAATTTGAAAACGAACAAGCCATCTGGCAGATACTCTCTGCAGCGGTAAAGGAATCATTGGGCAAGTTCAATGCGGTACCGTCTATTGATTTCGACATGGAGGGCATGCCTGATATTCCGGCATTCGACCAGACCCGCCCGATAGAGCCCCCCAAAGTGCATTATAATTCGGATTTCAATCCGTTCAAAACGTCTCCCGCTTCCTCTTCTTCTTATAGCGGCGGCAGCTATTCCCGTCCGAAAGTGGATTGGGAAGGATTGTATGACGGACTGGAAAAAGCCAGCAAGATGAACGCTCCGATGGAGGAAGAACCGTTTGTGGACGAAACAAACTGGGCTTCCGCACCGGTATCGACGGATATGCCCGAAGAACGTATGCCGTATGTTTCGGAAACGGAAATGGCACCATCGTCACCCGCACCGTTGTATGCCAATGAATCGGCAGTGGAGAAAGGGGCACAACACTTCCAGTTTAAGGGACGGTTTATTCTTACTTCGGTGAAGTCCGGTCTGATGCTGATAGACCAGCACAGGGCGCATATCCGGGTCTTGTTCGAACGCTATATGAGTCAGATCCGCCAGAAACAAGGGGTATCGCAAGGGGTGCTGTTTCCTGAGATTGTGCAGTTGCCGGCTTCGGAAGCTGCGGTGCTTGAAAGTATTCTGGAAGATTTCTCGGCAGTTGGGTTTGAACTGACACCGTTGGGTGGCGGCAGTTATGCCATAAACGGTATTCCGTCCGGTATAGAGGGGCTGAATCCCGTGGAGTTAGTGCGCAATATGGTGCATACGGCTATGGAAAAAGGGAATGATGTAAAAGAAGAAGTGCAGACCATGTTGGCTTTGACGCTGGCCAAAGCTGCTGCTATCGTTTACGGGCAGGTATTGAGTAACGAGGAGATGGTGAACCTGGTGGATAGCCTTTTCGCCTGTCCTACTCCGAATTATACACCGGACGGCCGTACGGTACTGTCTACTATTAAAGAAGAAGATATCGAGAAGTTATTTTCACGCTAAGCTATTTTCCTGTTGGCGGAATTAGTCCATTTCTGTAGGGTTATGAATGAAATGGGTACGCGGACGTCGCGGATAAGGCGGATGAACGCGGACTTTAATTTCTTAATAGTATAGCGCAGCTTAAGCCTGAAAGGCTTTCATCTTATAGCCCAGGGCAACGCCCTGGGAATGAACCGTACCCCACAATCTTACGCCCTGTAAGGGCATAACACCACATACGGGCTTTTGCCCTTACAGGGCGCAAAGATACATACATACCAATCCCCAGGGCGTTGCCCTGGGCTATAAGATGAAAGGCTTTCAGCCTTAGGCTGCGCAAAATTATCGTCTATCTCATCCCTTATTTGCTTCATGTCTGCACCAGTTATGAATATATTTAGACACGGAATTACACGGATTACACTGTTGTTTTATATACTGCAACAGTGTAACCCGTGTAATCCGTGTCTAAAATATCAATTAGCATTTGATTCCTTTCTTATCAGATTTGAATCAGTTGACAAAAAAAGGGAACAAAGTACAGCGCAGCCCCTTGTTCCCTCGTCAACTCCTTATCCCTTATAATCCTTTCACCGTTTTCATCAACTGCTCGCCCAGCCCGATGGTATATCCTTGCGAAACAAACACCACGCGGTTGAAGGTATCAGCGATAATAAAGATAGGCAAACTATTCTTATTCTTTAATTTCATGACTTCGGCTATCTGTTTGGCGACGCCGTCCGTATCTATACCATATATAATAGTAGAAGGCATACCGGGGAATGATTCTTTAGCAAATCTTCCGGCCTGAGCCTTATCCGGGAAAAGCAACACCATCTTTCGTCCCCATTTCTCCAAATCCGCTTTATACACGGCTATGTCACGTAATGCATGGTTGGTAGGTTCCTGATTGACGCCTAATATGCCGACCACAAAATAGCCACGTCCGCAAGCTTGTAAGAGACTTTGCTTGGAAGAGGATGTTCCCTTATCCGCCATCGGGGTGAAAAGAGACTCGGAATTGAAGTTTCCGATGACTTGCACTTCATCTTTGCTCTCACGCATCACCAGGTCTATTTTCGTTGTCTTTTGCGGCTCGACACTAAAGAAAGTGATATTGGACAGCACTGCACCGCTAGCCAGACGCGTACCGGTGACCAATACATAGTTTCCGGCATCCAGCGCTGCCCCTTCCTTCAACAGACTGCTCCATGTGGTACCGCTGCCCATATCCGCATCGCCTTCTTCATAAGCGAGCAATTGCAAACGTCCCTGCGGAGTGACTTTGGATATAGTGAAATGAGAATAATATTTCGGATTGTCCAATGACTTGGCGGGTTTGTATCCGGCAATGAGTTTACCTCTCTGCGACCGTGTTCCTTCGGACAGCGCTTTTTCAAAGTTCACATCAATAAGACCTGTATCTTCTATCAATTGCACTTTACCAGTCACTTCGTCAATACGTGCAGGCATCCCCATGCTGCGAGCCATAGCTACAAAGAAAATATCACGGCTATGAGCGTCTGCCACGCGTGCTTTCCACACTCCCGCAGGAGAAATGGCCGGGCCACCCAAATTGCAATCTTTCTCCACACGGATATTCTCAGCTACCCACGCTATCAGTTTGGCAGGTTCTTCCAGATAAATCTGCTCTGTTTCCTGAGAAATCACCTTGTCAAAGAAAGTTTTGTATGGAGTCAGCATCTCGTTACTTATGCGCGGATTGCGTACATATTTGCGGAAGTTCACAGCACTTGTGCGCACATGAGACAGCATATTTTCTATCAACACCTCCAAACTAACGTCACGAAGATCTTTTGCCGAAATCTGTTGCAACAGGTCGATGCCGCCTTTTCTGGAATCCTCAGAACGCAGACGGGTAATGAAGTCTGCAATCACTTTATGATTGCCACGGGAAGCAGCCAGAATCTTCGCCACTACATCTGCATCCAGCTTATACTGCTTTGCCAAACGACGGGCAGAATCTTCTGACATGAATGTAGCAACGTAGGCATTGCGAATGGAGTCTTCATGTGCCAGACGGCGATTGTTTTCGGCACGCTGTTCTGCAGTAACGGCAGGCAGGTCGGCACTTTCTGTGGGCGGAACAACATCAAAGTCGATAATACAGTTATCACCGGGAGTTTTATCCAACGCCACGGTCAACTCATTGTCCTTACCAAAAGAGAGTTTGGCGAAACCGAACTTTCCGTCTTTGGATGCCCACACCAGCATGTCTCCTTTTCCGGCTGTCAGGGCACAGGTACCATCAGCATCGGTCTGCTTGGTTGCTACCGTGTAAAATACCGCATAGTTGTAGAGTTTAAATTCTACCTGTGCACCGGAAACGGGATTTCCTTGTCCATCCGTCACTTTTACTTTGGCTTGTGCCGTAGGTGCATAATTATCAATCACATTGATTTCCGTATAGTTGGGGGTGACAGACATCACTTCTTCTTTTCCTTCATAACGTCCGAAAACCTTTGTGTGCATCAACATGCCGCGACTGGCAGGGGCATTGAACCAGCCAAGGTTCAAAACCGGTTCCGGCTCACAGGCACCCAGGAAATACCATTTGCCATCCGCCCAAGCTTCCACCCAGGCATGGTTATCATCGGTATGCGCCCAACGCGGCGTATAAACCTGCCGTGCCGGAATACCTACCGAACGGAGGGCGGCTACCAGAAGCGTGGATTCTTCTCCACAACGACCGTAAGCAGTACGCACAGTTGCCAACGGCGAACTGGTACGGGCGTCGGAGGGCATATAGACTGCTTTTTCATGACACCAATGATTTACTTCCAGTATGGCATCATATAGGGAAAGAGACTTCACACGGTCTTTCAGCTCATCGTAGAACACAACCCGGGCACTGTCCAGATGCTCGTTGTTCACCCGTGCCGGAAGCACGAAGTGACGGAACAAATCTTCGGGAATAGTCTTTCCCCAAGGCATTTCCTCCGCCGTGCGCCGGGAAGCGCGGATATTCATCAGATGAAACTGTCCGGGATAGTCCGTAATATCCGCCAACGGCATATAGGCATAGAGAAACTCCAGAGCTTCCCGCTCATAGGTGGTCAGCGACTCATCGTCCAATATGGTAAACAGTTCTCCTTGCGATAGCATCGTCTGCTTTTGCTGCAAGTCCTGTTCCACACGGGAACGGTAGGATTCATCAGTTATGAAATGGGATTTTCCACAGGAAGCAAGCAGGCAAAGCAGCCAGCATATTCCGAAAAGTTGTGTAGCTCGTCTCATAATACTTATATATTAAGGTGTGAGCTACAAAGTTAAAGAATTATCCGGAAACTCACTTTAAATTTACCACTAAAGTAGTGTCTGCGGAAAACGTGAAACTACATTTCTCGAAAGACGGCGGGCCCATGACACCTTCGGCATCATTACTGAAACCAAATTTTTCGGTAGGTATGCCGAAAGCGACAGTATCCAGTTTACCGTTCCCGTTCTCATCCTGATACATGGAGAAAGCGTAGGTGCCTGTGGGGAGGCCCTTGCAAGGAACGGACATCACTTTATCTTTTACCTCGACCACAAACCCGGCAAGCGGTTTCTTCATGAATGTTTCCGGGGAATTGTAAATGGCAACGTAGAGTTTCCCGGTTACTTTCTCAATACCACGTACTTCCAGAGTAAGATTCTGTGCAGACAGACTTTGAGCAACAAATGCCAAAACGCAAACAAAACTAATAATAAATGCTTTCATGTTCATTGTTTTTTAAAGAGTTAATTTATTGAATTTAGAAATTAGATACATCATAAGCCGCTTTCTTGCCTATCGTGATAAATACACCGATGTAGAAGAAATGGTCACTCGAAGCCAATATCGCCTTATTATCCACCTTACCGAATTCATTTTTCCGGCAAAGGATATTCGTGGCAGAGGCGTGGATGATAACTTTTTTGCTCGGTAAGAAAGTCAGTCCCAGATCAAGGCTGTTATAAGGCTTCACTTCATCGTTCATTAGCCCCGGCAAACCGGGATTATGGTAAGGACGGCCGCTACTGAAACGGTTTGTCAGTCCGACAATCGTCCCTATGCGGGGAATGGAGTATTTCAGAACTACAGATGCGTTATGACGGGTGGCATATTGGGGAGTAGTCAGTTCCGTGTACTCCTGAAACTTTCTTTTGGAGATATTATAGGTATAAGAAAGCTGGTATTCCAGATTCTTCACCAGCACACGGTCATTGAAAAACAAATCGAACCCCTTGCTATGACCGTATCCATTGGAAGTTACCATCTCTGCCATATTCATGTTTCCCTTCTCTATCAATGCCAGGTGGTCGTATTTCTTATAATAAACTTCCGCTTTATAAAAACCCCCTTCACTCCCGAATTGGGCACCTAAGTTATACTGGATGCACGCCTCCGATTTCAGATTCTTACTTTGAGCCAATAATCTATTTATCGGCAATTGCGTATACCTCCCTGCCGTAGCAGAAAACACCACATCACCCAAATAGTAATTGACGGACAAGCGGGGTGAGAAATTCATCCGCCGGTTCAATGAAGTATATTCCGTCCGGAAAGAAAGTTCCGCTTTCAGTTGCTCTATGGGATAGTAGGTGACAGAAAGGAAAGCTGCGCTGACGGTAGGACTCATCTCATTGCGGCTATCCATTGTACTTGCTTCTTGTATCTGATATTGATAATGGTTTTCGTATCGGCGAATAAAACTCTCCAAGCCCATATCCAGACGGAAAGCCGGAGTAAGGCGCTTGAAAACTTTCGTCTTTATGTGAAGCTCTTGCTGGCGTTCCATCCAGTCGTCACCGGAAAGCGATACATTCCCTATTTTCTGTTCAAAGAAACCGTATGCCGCTCCGGCAAACCAATTCCAGCCTTTAGGAGTTCTTTTGCGAAAAGTAGCATTGACATAGAAATTATTCTCCCCCAAATCAAACAGTCTCCGTTCCTGCCCTTCATAATTGGAAAAGTCCGTCCGGTCATAACCGAAGTAGATTTTAAAAAGTGTCGTATCGTCCGGATGATAACGGAATTGCGCCGAACCTGTCATCAGGCGGTAAGGATCTTCAAAGTCCATTCGCCCCGAATAAATGTGGTCATATACACACAAATCCTGATAATCCAGATTCACGGAAAGGGAACCTTTATCGAAAGCCCGTGTGCCTCCGCCGCCGAAACCTACCGTAGAAGCGTTGATGCCCAACTTATTCACCGGACTTTTATCCTTCGTCTCCAAAGGTAACACAGCCGAAAGCGCTTCTCCATATTCCAAAGGAGCACCGCCCGATTCCAGATTGACCCCACTGAACATAAAAGTGGAATAACGGCCGCGCGCAGGTGAATTTATTCCCGTAGCAGTATAAGGATTCAGGACATGCATGCCGTCAATGTAAGTTTGCGCTTCGTCACTACTTCCGCCACGCACCAGCAATCTGCCGCTTTCACCTTGTATTTGTGTACCGGGTAACGTCTGCAATGCATGATACAAATCTCCGTTCGCACCTCCCACCGTCACCAGTTCCACAGGATGCATGTCACTCCAACGGCTGTTAGCCACCGGTGTTCTTTTCCCTTTGACCACCACTTCTTTCAAATCTACACTATCATTGTATATTTGCAGAAAGACAGTATCCGTCACCACCGTTTGTGCTTCCAAATGCTGTGTCATCAGCAATGCACCCATACCTAAAAGTAAAATCAATCTTTTCATTTATCTATGTTCTTTACGATTTCCGTCAGCAAACATAGACCAAGATTCCGGGGCAAAAAAATATCCGGGACAGACAGCCCGGATATGTGACAAACAGCGCTCCATCTGAGACGAACGGCTGTTTCTATCCCTTTTCTGTGACGAATGACTACCCTTCCGAAGTGCCTTCTATCAACGTTTTTACTTCTTTTGAGTAAGCTCTGGAAACAGGAACTTCATCCTTACACCTATCCAAACGTAAGCGGTACCCCTGTGAATTTCCATCCACTTTCACCACTGTACTTACATTCACCAGAAACGCCCGGTGGCAACGGACGATGAACGGACAAGCCGCCACTGCTTCTTCCGCCTGTTTCATCGTAGCGCGCAGCAACCTCTGCTGTATTTTGTTCTCAACACGATAGATAATGCGCACATAGTTCCCCTCCGCTTCCACATACAACAGTGCATCGGCGGGTATCTCCAACGTCTCTTTCGTTCCACCGGAAAAGACCAGATGCGCAGGTTTCTCCGTCACCGGACAGCAAACATCATCTTCCTCCTCAGCTTCCGCTTCTCTCTTTTCTTTCCGAAGACTTATCTTTTTAGAAAGGGCGAAGTTTATCTCCGTAGCTTCTTTCAGGTTGCGAGCCAGTTGCAGATTACGGTTCCACATCAAGAAAAACGCAATAGGGAAAGGAGCAAGAATTCCTACCCAGATTACGCTGATCAGGAAGCCTCTCCAACTCAAAAGATTCCCTCCGAACCACCAGGCCGTATAAAACCAGTTACCTATCGCAATCAGTAGACAGGCCCCCAACGTTCCCAGCAGTTCTTTCCCTAATGTCCAGTGCTGCTCATCATAGTATCGGGGAAGTGCAGCCGGAAGCATATACACAAATACGCTCAACGCCATTGAGGAAACGATGCCATATCCCAATACTACGCAAAACTTATAACTCTCCATCATGGAGATTCCAAAAGGTTGCAATAGAAAAAGAATAATGAATACGATAAAAGAGGGAATTACCACCGCTTTCCATCGCTTCACCAATACCGGATAAGGGCTATGTAAAAGTGTCAACAACTTATTTATCATCGTAGATTCCTGTTTATAACTTCCATTTCATATAAGATATTACAAAGGTATGCAATATATTTGTAATATACAGATGGCAAAACCATGCTTTTTAAGAGATAACTGAAGAAAAAGTGCACATTTTTATGTTATAGAACATATTTCTCGTGAACATTTCGTATCTTTGCAGCGTTAATAAGATAAAGAAAAAGATGTAAAACCCGCTTTCCGAAATGCGGAAGGCACAAAACAAGACGATTATGAAAAAGAATGCAAATGAAATCTTTAT
>OLGB01004185.1_pt1 | contig 12598 bp, 8 predicted proteins | sample 1605691 | NCBI WGS metagenome assembly OLGB01 (sample SAMEA3888925, study PRJEB22519) | human gut metagenome | biome: human gut; feature: human-associated habitat; material: faeces | place: Denmark | collected 2010
TTACGCGAAACCTTTCCACGACGCTCGGTTCGATTATCACGATTTTCCTATCCCTGCTTATCATCGGCATTTTCCTTGTTGGCGGCCTTATTGTCGACAACACGGTGAAGTCGGTGGAAGACAAGGTTTCCATCACGGCGTATGTGTCTGACGATGCCGAACAATCCGACATCGATACGGTCATGAAGGCCATCGAGAAGATGGACGGCGTGCAAAGCGTCGGCTTCACCACGAAAGACGAAGCCCTGCAGAACTTCAGCAATTCCATGAGCTCCAGCGAAATCGTTGACCAGCTCGATGGCATGAATCCTCTGCCGGCTTCCATCGACGTTGAGCTCGCCGACCCGCAGATGGTTGTGGACGATGGCGAACAACGACGCGAAGTTGGGGATCGGCTCGTTTTCGGGCATGTCGTAGTTGATGCCCAGACCGCCGCCCACGTCGACGAAACGGAACGAAAAGCCCAGCCGTTCGAGGTTCTCGACGATGACGTTGACCTTCTGGCACATGTTCTCGAAGACGTGCAGTTCGCGGATCTGCGAACCGATGTGCAGGTGAACGCCCACGATGCGCAGGTGTTTCAGCGAGCGGATCCGCTCGGCGTTGTCCAGAATCTCTTCGTAGGAGATGCCGAACTTGCTGTCGGCCTGACCCGTATCGATGCAGTGGTTGGTCTTGGGATCGATGTCGGGATTGACGCGCAGGGCGACCTCCACCGTACGTCCCGCCTCGGCGGCCATCGCGTCGAGCACGAGCAGCTCCTCGATCGACTCGCAGTTGATCGCCATGATCTCCTGCTCGATGGCGTAGCGCAGCTCCTTGTCGCGCTTGCCCACGCCGGCATAGACGATGCTCTTCGGGTCGAAACCCGCCTCGATCGCCTTCTGCACCTCGTTGCCCGACGCGCAGTCGACGCCCAGCCCGTATTCGCGGATGATCGCAAGCAGACGGTCGTCGTAATTGGCCTTGATCGCGTAATGCACCTTATAGTTGTACCGTTTCGACTCGTTGACCACGCTTTCGAGCGTCTGGCGCAACAACTCCGTGTCGTAAAGGTAGAAGGGGGTCTCCATGTCCCGCAAGCGGGAAGCGATACGTCTGCTTAACATAATCCGAATCTATTTAAATTAACTAACCTGCAATCAATTGGGCGATCACGAAGAGCGCCAGCGTAAGACTCGCCAACCCGTTGAGCGTGCCGAAGGCGATGCCGATGTTGCGCTGGCGCGAGGGGGTCACCAGCAGATGTTCCGCCGCGAGAATGGCCACGAACAACGCCTCGCCCGTCCACAGCAGCGCCCCCTGCGGACAATAGCTGCCGAACCACAGAAGCGCGCCCACGCTGACCGCATGGAGCGCCACGCTGATCGCGAGCGCCGTGCGCAGCGAAAACCGCTGAGGAATGGAGTGCAGGCCGTGCGCGCGGTCGTAGTCGGCGTCCTGCAAGGCATAGATGATGTCGAATCCCCCGCACCACGTCAGCACGAGCAGCGCCAGCACGCACGGCTCCCAGTCGAAACGCCCCGTCAGGGCGATGTAGGCACCGACGGGCGCGATCGAGAGCGACAGCCCCAGCACCAGATGCGCCGCCCAGGTGAAGCGTTTGCAATAGCTGTAACCCATGATGACGGCCAGCGCCACGGGCGACAGCAGCGCCGTCAGGCGGTTGATCGTCGCAGCGCACGCCACGAAGAGCAGAGCGTTGACCGCGACGAACGTCAGCGCCCGGCGGGGCGAGATCACGCCGGCGGGAATCTCCCGACCGGCCGTGCGGGGATTCGCGGCATCGATGCGCCGGTCGGCCCAGCGGTTGAATCCCATGGCCGTATTGCGTGCGAAGACCATGCACAGCACCACCTGCACCAGCGGCACGCACCACCACAGCGGTACCGGACAGACCTCCGCCAGCGCATATTTCCACATGGCATAGGCAAAGGCCATGAGTGCGAAGGGCATGGCGAAAATCGTGTGCTGGAACTTCACCAGACGCATATAGTCGGCAAATCGGGGCATTTCCGTAAGGGTTAACTCCGGCAAAGGTATGCAAAATAGCGATTCGGACGACCGTTCGACGGAAGAAAATCGCGCGGAAGGCCGGAAAAGACCGCCGGCATTTGGCGATTTTAAATCCGTATCGTATCTTTGTCGTGGATAAACCGCCCGCAGCGACGGCCCCGACCGAACCGATATATGCGGTTCCGCGATCCGGCCCGCACGCCCCGAAGCGGGAGAGACAAAACAAGCGGATTTACATGAAGAACATACGCAATTTTTGCATCATCGCCCACATCGACCACGGCAAAAGCACGCTGGCCGACCGGCTGTTGGAAAAAACCAACACCCTGAACCAGCGCGAGATGCAATCGCAGGTACTCGACGACATGGACCTCGAACGCGAGAAGGGCATCACCATCAAGAGCCACGCCATCCAGATGGAATACGCCGCGCGCGACGGCGAGCGGTACGTGCTCAACCTGATCGACACGCCGGGACACGTCGACTTCTCCTACGAGGTGTCGCGCGCGATCGCCTCGTGCGAAGGGGCGCTGCTGGTGGTCGACGCCACGCAGGGCATCCAGGCACAGACGATTTCGAACCTCTATCTGGCCGTCGGGCACGATCTGGAAATCATCCCCGTGCTCAACAAGATCGACGTCGACTCGGCGATGATCGACGAGGTGATCGACCAGGTGATCGACCTGATCGGCTGCAAGCGCGAAGACATTCTGCTCGCTTCGGGCAAAACGGGGCAGGGCGTCGAGGAGATACTCGAAGCCATCATCGCCCGCATCCCCGCACCGAAGGGCGACGACAACGCCCCGTTGCAGGCGCTCATTTTCGACTCGGTATTCAACCCCTTCCGGGGTATCATCGCCTATTTCCGTGTCTTCAACGGCTCGATCCGCAAGGGCGAGCACGTCAAATTCATCAACACCGGCGCCGAATACGACGCCGACGAGGTGGGGGTGCTCAAACTCAAAATGTCGCCGCGCGACGAGATCCGCTCGGGCGACGTGGGCTACATCTGTTCGGGCATCAAGAACTCGGCCGAGGTGAAGGTCGGCGATACCATCACGTCGGTGGCGCGCCCCAGCCGCGAGGCGATCGCCGGCTTCGAGGACGTCAAGCCCATGGTCTTCGCAGGCGTCTATCCCGTCGTGGCCGACCAGTACGAGGATTTGCGCGCTTCGCTCGAAAAGCTGCAACTCAACGACGCCTCACTGACCTTCGAACCGGAGAGCTCGCTGGCGCTCGGCTTCGGGTTCCGCTGCGGGTTCCTCGGACTGCTGCACATGGAGATCATCCAGGAGCGGCTCTACCGCGAGTTCGACATGGACGTAATCACCACCGTGCCCAACGTCTCGTACCGCATCACCACCACCTCGGGCGAGGAGTTGGAGGTACACAACCCCTCGGGACTGCCCGAAATCACGAAAGTGGCCAAGATCGAGGAACCCTATATCTTGGCGCAGATCATCACCAAAGCCGACTTTCTGGGCAATGTCATCAAGCTCTGCATCGACAAGCGCGGCGTACTGAAAAACCAGACCTTCATCACCACCGACCGCGTGGAGATCAATTTCGACATGCCGCTGTCGGAGATCGTCTTCGACTTCTACGACAAGCTCAAATCGATTTCGAAGGGCTACGCCTCGTTCGACTACCACCGCACGGGCTATCAACTCTCGAAGCTGGCCAAGCTGGACATCCTGCTCAACGGCGAGCCGGTCGACGCGCTCTCGTCGCTCATCTACGCCGACCACGCCTACGACTTCGGCCGCAAGATGTGCGAAAAGCTCAAGGAGCTGATCCCGCGCCAGCAGTTCGACATCGCCATTCAGGCGGCTATCGGCGCCAAGATCATCGCCCGCGAAACGGTGAAGGCCGTGCGCAAGGACGTGACGGCCAAGTGCTACGGCGGCGACATCTCGCGCAAACGCAAGCTGCTCGAAAAACAGAAGGCGGGCAAGAAGCGGATGCGGCAGATCGGACAGGTGCAGGTGCCGCAGTCGGCCTTCCTCGCCGTGCTGAAAATGGACTAACCGGCGTCTCCGGCCGCCGCGGCCGGCGCGATACCATAACACGCCTTCGCTATGAAAAAGACCATCATCGATCTCTTCGAGGATTCCGTCGGGAAATACGGCGGGAAAACATTTCTGCTCGAAAAACGCCACCACAGGTTCGAGCCGACGACCTATGCCGAAACCCGCGAACTGGCACTCGAAGTGGGTGCGGGACTGGCCGCCTCGGGCATCCGCCCGGGCGACAAGGTAGCCATCCTGGCCGAGGGCAGCAACGCATGGATCATCTCCGAACTGGGCCTTTTCTACGCCGGAGCCGTCAGCGTCCCCCTCTCGGTCAAGCTCGAAGAGTCGAACGACCTGCTCTTCCGGCTGCGGCACGCCGAAGTCAAAGCGCTCTTCGTCTCCAAACACCAGCTGCCCAAGATCCGCCGCATCCGCGCCGAACTGCCGCAGATCGAGCTCGTCGTCGTATTCGGCCACATTGCGCTGGAAGCGGGGGAGACGGCCTACGGAACGCTCCGAAAACTCGGCCGCGACTACCTCGCAAAACACCGCGAGGAGTTCCTGAAAATCGGGCAGGCGATCCGCAACGACGATTACGCCACGATCACCTACACCTCCGGCACGACGGCCGATCCCAAAGGCGTGATCCTCACGCACCGCAACTATACGGCCAACGTCGAGCAGTCGCTCACGCGCATCGACATCCCGCCGTACTACCGCACGCTCATCATTCTGCCGCTCGACCATTGTTTCGCCCATGTCGTGGGATTCTACATCATGATCGCCTGCGGCGCCACGGTGGCCACCGTGCAGATCGGCCGCACGCCGATGGAGACGCTCAAAAACATACCGGTCAACATCCGCGAAGTCCGGCCGCACTTCCTGCTGTCGGTTCCGGCGCTGGCCAAGAATTTCCGCAAAAGCATCGAATCGTCGATCCGCGCCAAAGGCCGCATGACCGAAGGGCTGTTCCGGCTGGCGTTGAAGACGGCATACGCCTACAACGGCGACGGTTACCGCCGCGGACGCGGCTGGCGATGCGTCCTGCGACCTGTCGTAGCACTGTTCGACGTCACGCTCTTCCGCAAGGTGCGCAAAGCCTTCGGCGGAGAACTGCGTTTCTTCGTCGGCGGGGGAGCGCTGCTCGATGCGGAACTGCAACGTTTCTTCTACGCCGTCGGGATGCCGATGTTCCAGGGCTACGGTCTCTCGGAAGCGACACCCGTCATCTCGACCAACTCGCCCCGGCCCCGCAAATGCCGCTTCGGCTCGTCGGGCACGCTGGTACAGCCGCTCGACTGCCGCATCCTCGACGAAGAGGGTCGCGAAGTTCCTCTCGGTCAGAGAGGCCAAATCGTCGTCCGCGGCGAGAATGTCATGGCCGGTTACTGGAAAAACCCCGAAGCGACGGCCGACACCGTGCGCGACGGCTGGCTCCATACGGGCGACATGGGCTACCTGACCGACGACGGATTCCTCTATGTGCTGGGACGTTTCAAAAGCCTGCTGATCGCCTCCGACGGCGAAAAATACAGCCCCGAAGGCATGGAGGAGGCGATCGCCGACGCATCGCAGCTGATCGACCAGATCATCGTCCACAACAACCAGAATCCCTACACGGTCGCCATCGTCGTTCCCAACCGCGACGAACTGCGGCGGCGTTATCAAACCTGCGGGAACGATCTCGCCGCATTGGCGCGGGAGGTCGCAGGCGAGATCGACGCTTTCCGTGCGGGCGGAGTCCATGCCGGCGAATTCCCCGACCGCTGGCTGCCGTCGGCCGTCGCCATCGTCGACGAAGCGTTTACCGAGCAGAACGGACTGGTCAACAGCACGATGAAGGTCGTTCGCAGCAGGGTAGAGGAGCACTTCCGCGACCGGCTGGATGCGCTTTACACTCCCGAAGGAAAACGCCCCGACAGCGCACAGAACCTCGCTTCGCTGAAAAAACTGGTGGAATAAAGCCTCCCTTACCGAAATACGGGGACGGATCGTTGCGGTTCGTCCCCGTTTGGTTTACCGGCGAAGCCTGCCACACACGATCCGGCGGCGCGACCGCTCCCCGAACGGGAACAGCCGTCTTCTCACGCCCCGTCTCGACAGACCGCGACATCGTACAAAAATTATGTGTCGAGAGACGGATTCTACCCGCAGGAACGGTACAACAAGATAACACCATACGATCGATTCCGATTTTTTTTCGGGCGACGCCCCATAAAAATGCGAAACCAGTTGGAGATTCACCGTTTTTTTATTACTTTTGTCCTGCTTTCGGAGTTTTTCCATCGAAAAGCGACATGCAATGCGGGAGTAGCTCAGGGGTAGAGCATCAGCTTCCCAAGCTGAGGGTCGCGGGTTCGAATCCCGTTTCCCGCTCCGGGCTTCTTTGAAGGAAGAAGTAAATCGAGTAAAAAACCTTATGTATCAGCGATATGTAAGGTTTTTTCGTTTTTTAGGCGATGTATTCGAGCGTATAAAAAAGCAGGTTGCCCGGACCGAAATCGTGACCTGTTTCGCTCGAACCGAAAATAGGTCACGATTTACGATCAATGCGTTGAATTACATTGTTTTGCGTCCAATAATCTCTATGCTGCATACGTTTAACCGATCCAACCCAAGCAGCATTATGAAACGCACGACATTCAGCGTGGTCTTCTTCTGCAAGAAGACGAAACTCACGAAGAAAGGCACAGCCCCGATCTATGCCCGTATCACGACCTCCGGCCAAATTTCCGAAATCCACACGCAGTGTCAGGCCGTACCGGAACATCGGAACCAGCGTTTGGAACGCGGTCTCCACGCAGTTACCGCAAGGTATTCGCCCGAAAAACACGATCACCAAGCAGATCGAGAACCTGAAAGGGTAGCAAGAAACGCTGCCGGTAGATGTTAGATATTACAGCTTTGCAGACGCAGTGGAAGGCCGTGCGGACGGACTATGACGCCATCGACGAACAATGACGAAAGAAGAAAGAGGAGCCGGCGAAAGCCGAGGAACCTGCGCAGCCCCGCCGCGGGATCGAAGCCGGCAAACTCAAAGGTATGGACGTAGATGCCACGGCCGAAGCCGTCGAGCGAATCGGAACGTTGTTCCACGATACGAACCCTCGCAATACGAAAAGCAGATCACAGACTCGCAGGGGATAATTGCCGACAAGTACCAGCGAATCGGAAAACTGCAACAAGAGATTAAACGATGCACACCGGATATGAGAAAGAGGTCGTCAACCTTAAACAGGAAGCACAACAGCTATTGAAAACATCCGTCCGCATCGATAACCTGTTCCCGCACGAAAGGGACTGTCGAAATGGGAAAACTATTGCAAGACCATCGGGCCGAGCGGGGTCAAGTTCACAGCAAACGCAACAGACGCCCCGTGGTTCAAACAGCAACGAAAGGAATTTGACCAGAAAATCGGAACCGACATCGAACGAGCGGAGGAAAGGCCGTAAATGGAGCTTTCACCCCAAAGCGGGTCGGAACGAAAAGGCTGTCCTGCTTTCATTTTTCACTCAAACAAATGGCCCCAAATTGAAATAACATTGTTCAGAGTCAATATTGATTTTCAGAATTTTTTTACCGAAATTTGCTTTCGCAACAGCTCGAAAAAAGAAGACGGCAATTGCATTTTCCGGATATGTTTTCTACATTTGCATTGACATATTGGAACCACGGAAAGTGTAAGTTTATTCTTGACTGGACGAACGTAGGAAATTCATCAGTGAAAAGAATAGGCGAATATCTTCTTACGTCGTATCCTTCGGGGTATAGGCGTGGGGCTGTTGCTTATTTTTTCACGAAGGTAATCCTACGACCTGTCCAGTTGAAATAAGTTTTCGGCACCACGCTTTTCTTTTTGTTAAAGCCGCCGAGGTGCGGACGGCATTTTTCGAAACTTATGAAAAAATTGATTTTGTTGGCGTGCATCATATTGTGCGCCGGGAGTGCGTCGGCACGGCGAGTGGGCGTCTACTGCTTCTTTGCCGACGGAGCGAATGCCGTCTATGAAGACGAGAATCTCAAAGTCATGATCGGAATCGACGGCGGACACCCCTGTTGGATAGTGGCAAACAAATCGGACCGAACGCTCTACATCGACAAAGGAAATTCATTTTCTTACAAAAACAATACGCCGACTTGCCTTTTCACCAATGCATCCTACACGAGCGGTAAGGAGAAAAACTCGGGCGTCGGAATCAATCTGGGAAGTGTCGCCAATGCTGTCGGAATCGGAGGGATTGCCGGAACACTCATGAACGGCATGAACGTCGGCGGAGGACGTACTACACAAAATTCGACGACGATTCAAGAACAGCGTGTGTTAGCACTCGCCCCTAAGGCGGTCTACAAACTTTGCGATTGGACAATCGATGCTTCCGACTTCGCCCAGATAGGCTTCCGCCCCCGTAAAATCGGCCGGACATGGCATTTCGAGAATACGAACACGCCCTATTCGGTACGAGGCGTATTGCGTTATTCTCAAACGGAAGATTTCGCGGAAACACAGGATATAACAGTGTCGAACTATGTTAACGACATTGTGCTGGACAAACGCCAAAGCCTCCGTAAATTCAAAAAGGCCCGAGTCGTCAATAATCCTATTTATGCAAATCGTAGTTTTTGCGTTTTCCTTGAAGGGCAAAATTACGCTGCAACCGCATACCTCGTCGGAGGCTGCCTCGCTGTTGGAGTCATTGCAGGAGCAGTAGCAGCATCCGCCTAATTCGAAGGTAGAGAGAGAGGTAGTTTAAGTCAACATATAAAACCATTTTCTCTTTCCATCTTCCCGATTACCTCCTGTGACAAAAATATAATACGGAAACCTCCAAAAACAGATCGGTTCAAAACAGATTAAAATTATTTCCATTCATAAAAACAAATTCTTATTCTTATAACCCGTCGACGGAATCGAATCAGCGTATTTAGTTCCGTCGGCGGGTTATGGAATAATATCCGGCGAACGAATATTCCTGTTATCGTGATTAGTTATCCAGAGCGGTAAAGCACGGCGCGAATAACGGAAAGATGAACCGTCGCCAAATCATATAATCAGCAAGTAATATCCGTCAAACGGCTGTTTCTTTGAAACAGCCGTCGACTGAGCAAGAGGAGGGGGGGGGCTGATAATTCTTCGAAAATCAAGATTCGGGAAACAGCCGGACAAGAAAACGCAAAAAAGCAGAGTTTACGACTGCGTTTCCATATCGTCACCTGTCCGATTTTACGAACGTATTCATACTATACGGACATTTATTTGCGCCCTATTCCACCGCGATAGGTTAAGATATTTACAGACCGCCACCCTGAATTTCAGGGTCGTCGGACGCACCGTACCTTCCAAATCCGAAAAACACCGAGACCAGCTTCCGTCGCCAACCGCTATCGCGTATCAGCTACGATGCCCAGTCCCTGCGCCTCGCACCATAGCCACGCCTTCGTGTCGGCCGTCTTCACCACCTCGAATTCGGCACTGCCGGCTTTCAGAGCGAACCCCGTACCCTCGTAGCGTGCGACTATCGTCACGCCGCTCTGTGGACGGGAAGAGAAGGTGCACGCCAGCACGCTGCTCTGCTCCGTATTCTGGATGCGGAGCGTCGTTCCCTCGCTGTCACGCACCAGCTGATCCTCTGTGCGGCAGAATACCCGCACGGGCACACCGTCGCTGTAAAGTCCGTATTCGGTCGCCGCAGCGAGAAATGCCTCGCACTCGGGTGAACCGTTTTCCACGGTCTCACCGCCCTTCTCGCAGGCGGTCATCACTGCGGCGACCGCTAAAACAGCCGCAATTTCCATGCGGAACGCTATATTTCCCATCACTTATTCTACTTTGATATACTTCGTTATAATCTCCGTGCGACCGCCGTCGGTCACGCGTAACTCGACTTCATGTTCGCCGGCCGCAAGCCGCACGACGCTCTCGGTAGTCGCCTCGCCGTCGACCGCCCAGCTCAACTGCGCCTCGTCGGAGACGTTGATCGCTTTCAGCAATACAGGCGCTCCGACGGCATACTCCGACTGCAAAGCCATGCCTGCATAACGGCCGCTCTGTGCCGCCGTCGTGAAATAGGCGATCCGATAGCTCCGCTCCGCCTGGCCGGAAAGCTCGGCGATCCGTACGACATAGTCCTTTTGCCGTTCCAAATCATCGATATCGAACTGCGACTCGGCGACCGTCTCCGTACCGATATAGAAAGCCGAATCCATCGGCCGCCACTGCACGCACCACGCTTCGGCTTCCGAAGCACTCCACGTCACGAAGGCCGAACGCTCGAATGGCTGCACGGCAACCTCGAACGTCCCGTCGCCCCGATCGAACTCGTCGGATCGGAGCAGCGGTACTTCGAGCAGCGTCATGCCCTCCGTTACCGTCGCCGGCACGGCCTGCACCGGATACCCCTCGCATGTGAGCAGCAGCGAATAGTCGCCTGCCGTCACTTCGTCCACCTCACTGGTGAAGCAGCCGTCGTCGCCGCTGACGAAAGCCGCGACTCGCTCGCCGTCGGCGTCGGACATCTCGATCGTCGCACCGGCCACTGCCTCGCCTTTCCCGTTACATACACGACCGCGCAGCATCCGTCCGTCGACCACCTCTATATCGAACGCCGCAGCCGCACCAGTCGACCCAGCAACGGCACGTACGGTTGTCATACCCGCCCGCAGGCAATGCACGACACCCTCGCCGTCGACCGAAGCGACCGTTTCGTCGGAACTGCTCCACGCCAGCTCCCCGACGGCACCGGAGGGCATCACGATAGCGCGCAGGAGAATCGTGTCGCCCGCAACTGCCCGCTCGCGCCCCTCGATACGAACGTCCTCGATACTTCCTTCGGCCATACGCACCGAGAAACGGATGACGCCCTCCGGGGATTCCGAGATGTCGTACAGTTCGGCCGCCGGCGAGGCACCCGACCAGCTCTGCGCTGCCGGCCGGCTGGCGGCCGAGAACTCCGTGTTTCCGGTCTCGCCGGGATAGGGCATGAACGCCTCATAGCCGTCACCCGAATCGGGACGCGCCGTCACGAGGCGGAAACAGGGATGGCCGGCCACGTCATTAGGCATATTGTAAGTCCAACGGTCGCGGGCCGAGTATCCTTCGACGATCCGCTGCGAACGGTCGACGTGGTAAATCAACATGCCGTGTCCTTTGAGCGCTCTGTCCCATCCCGTCTGCTGACGGTTTTCGAGCAGGAAAAATTCACCTTCGGTATCGGTCGCAATCAGGTAGGCCTCGTTTTGCTGAATGGGATTGAGTTCGTAGTCGCCCGAACGGGTGAGCGTCGTCGGGGTCAGCCATCCCGCCATCATGCGCTCCATCGCCGTGAGCGACGGCGGCGTGCGGCCTCCGTCGTTCCGACTGCCCTGACACATGAGCGACCAGTTGAAGACGCCGACTCCCGTACCGAAATCGCTACCGTTCGTATCGTAGAAATCGGGCCAGCCGAGCACATGACCGAACTCGTGGCAGAAGGTTCCGATGCCGGCCATGCGGCTGTCGAAATCGGGCGAGCCGCTCAGCTCCGACGTACAGGCGTAGACGCACAGCTCCTTGCCGCCGAGCATCTCGCCCGGATAGGATATTTCACCCCGGTGCGGCCATACGGTATTCATACCGCCGCCGTCGGATTCGTTGTGACCGGCATAGTAGACGAAGACGTTGTCGATTTTACCGTCATTGTCGAAATCGTACTGAGAGAAGTCGACGCCGGCACGCTCCGCCTTGTGGCAGGCCTCGATAATCATTCGTTCGGCATTCTCGTCGCGATAATCAGTATTGGCGCCGTAATAAGCGACGGGATGGTCGAGCGTCACAGGACCCACCACGTCGAAGGTCGGGCGGAACCGTCCTCCCGAGTTATCGAGGTAGTAGTCACGCGCACTGCCGAGCGCTCCGTTGTCAGAATACCCCTCCTCATTGAGCATCCGTTCGAAAGCTCGCTGCGGATCGGGCACCGTGAAACCGACGTCACTGAACGCTGCCAGAATCACCACCGAACGGATTTCGCCCGTCGTAGGGAATCCCGTTTCCAGTCCGGCGCGCGTCTCGCTGCGCAGCATACGCGCGCGAGCGCGCAACGCCGTCGCCACCACGCCCGGGCGCAACGTCTCCAACAGCAGGCGTTCGTCGGCTGTGCGGCGGCCGCGCTCAGACACGCGGACATTGCTGCGCACGGGACGGCCGTCACGCTCGACCAGATAATAGTAGAAACCATCGGGACCTTGATCGACGGAATAACCATCGGAGGTGACAGCATAGTGGAAAAACTCGTCGCCGCAAATTCGCAGCGACAGCGTCGTGCCGTCCGCCTGCCGCACACGGGCAAGCCTGCCGGTATCCGCCGCCCATAGCGATGTCGGCACGCATATCATCGCGACGGCCAGCACGCATGTCGCAAACCGTACAATCGTTTCGTTCGCTCGATTCATAAATGACAATACATAATAGCAGCACGAGGAGTGCCGCATCGGTTCGAGTAGCTAATGTACGAAAAAAATTTGAAACGAACGTTTTTTATGATTTTTCACTATCTTTGATGAAGTTTGATATAGAATTTATGATTATCAAACCTTT
>OLGB01004186.1_pt1 | contig 12594 bp, 10 predicted proteins | sample 1605691 | NCBI WGS metagenome assembly OLGB01 (sample SAMEA3888925, study PRJEB22519) | human gut metagenome | biome: human gut; feature: human-associated habitat; material: faeces | place: Denmark | collected 2010
AAATTGCAATAAAAAGTGTGCAACTTCTTATTGCAATTTACGAAATTAAAAAAACTGAAAATTAAAATTTGACAGACAGAATCATACTGATTATAATTTCATTAAGAAAAGTTATTCCCACTATTCTACCACGATTACGTCGAGCATAAGAGGAAGGGGTTGTACACAATGAATAAAATTTACAAGGTGATCTGGAGCAAAGTAAAAGCCTGTTATGTGGTGGTTTCAGAGCTGGCAAAGAGACATTCTAAGGGTAAGTCCTTGAAATCAGCGGCTTCATTAGTGGCACTGACGGCAATTCTGGCATTTCTGCCGGTACAGGTCAACGCCACCGACGTCGCCCCCGGCGACAACATTGCGCAGCTGAAGGCCTTGAATACCAAAGTAGACAACTTGCCTTCCATTCACTATTTCTCCGTGAAATCGGACGATAGCGCAAATCCTGACGGAACGAACTGGAAGAACGACGGCGCGAGCGGCGAAAACGCAATCGCGATTGGCAAAGATGCCAAAGCCAAAACGAAAGCGTCAGTAGTGGTTGGTTTGAATGCGTCATCCGGAGATGCGGCCACTGACGGAGTCGCTGTCGGTAATACTGCTTCTGTCACAGGCTTCGGCGGTGTAGCGATCGGGCGCAAAAGCAGCGCACAAGGCCAGGAAACCGTAGCGATCGGCACCGGTGCTAAGGGCGTGCTTAATGGAACCATAGCGATCGGCGGCTACGCCAATGCGGACGGAGTCGGAGCCGTGTCCATCGGGCGAGGCAGCTCCAGTAAAAGGCTCGGCGTATCTGTCGGTGTCAAAAGCTTCAGTGAAGAGCTCGGCGTATCTGTCGGTACCCAAAGCTTCAGTAACCTCCGCAGCGTTGCGGTTGGTGAAGAGGCCAAGGCGGAATCGAAGTACTCTGTAGCGGTTGGTGACCAAACGGCATCGTACGCAGAGGCGGGAGTCACCTTGGGTAATAAAACCCGGGTGTATGGCGACAGCTCCGTGGCGATCGGCAATGAAGCAAGAGTATCAGGAAAACCGTTAACTGAGGCAGAATACAACGCATTGCCGGATGCGGAAAAATCATCGTATAAGGTTCAGGTAGCTCGTTATCCCAACCCTGCTGATCCGATGAATCCGACCATTGAGAAAACATATTTCAAAGTTTTCAACGCCGCAGACTGGAACGCTGAAACGCATTATAATTCTATAGCAATCGGTACGACTTCTTTCGTGGAAGCAAAAGAAGCGATTGGTATCGGTGCGGCTACATGGATTCATGGCGACCGCGGCGTAGCGTTAGGATATACGGCTGTGTCGGGAGAAAAAGGAACGGCGCTTGGCGCAGGAGCGCAAGCCAAGGCTAACGCAGGTGTTGCCTTAGGTGAAGGCGCGGTGGCGGATACCGCTGCGAAAGTGGCCGGTTATGATCCCCAGACAGGAAAAGCATCCACAGAAACTACGCCGACATGGAAATCCATGAAAGGCGCTGTATCTGTCGGTAACGCTGACGCGACACGACAGATTACCAATCTTGCCGCAGGCTCAGCTGACACTGACGCTGTCAACGTGGCCCAGCTCAAAGCGCTGAACCAAAAAGTTGACGACGGTGCCGTACACTATTATTCCGTCAAGAGCGATCAACAGGGCGCAGGGACCAACTACGCCAACGATGGCGCCAAGGCTGCGGACAGTATGGTTATCGGCATTTCTTCTTCCATTTCTGAGAAAGCCAAAAACAGCACTGTCCTCGGAAATAACAATACACTTTCTAATCAACCTAATGCCCGCGGTGTTGAGAGGGACAGCGAAAACAACAGCATTGTGGTCGGACAAAATTTGACGGTGGAAGGCGCGCGGAATGCGGTTTTCGGCACAGACTATCAGAATGGTACCGACAAACTATTGACTCACGTAGCTGGTGAACGCAACACCGTTATCGGGGTAGGAAATCTTGTCGGCTATACGGCAGAGCGGGTCGGCACTGAGTGGAAGTATACGAAATTCAAAGGGCACGGCGATGACGAGAACGTGGTTGTGGGCCTCACAAACACGGTAAACGGCGGCGGTGTGGTTGTGGGCACGAATACAACGGTATCAGCTTACGGCGGTGTCGCTTTCGGACATCACAATACAGTGAGCGGCGATGAAGACAAGGGCGTGGCTTTAGGCAACGATCTGAACGTTTCGGGCTACGGTGCGTTGGCTGTGGGGACCGAATCCGCAGCCACCGGAGACTACACGATAGCTTTGGGCGTGGAAAGCAAAGCACAGGCTCTAATGGCTGCGTCAATGGGATATGACTCTCAGGCAAAGGCGTCAGGCAGTGTGGCGCTGGGCGCCTGGAGCAGTGCTGAAGCTAAACAGGCTCTGGCGCTGGGATATGATTCTCAGGCAATGGTAGCCGGCGGTGTGGCGCTGGGCGCCAAGTCTGTAGCGAATACCGAAGCGGGCAAGATTGGTTACGTGGCCGGCGGTTCCAACGCCACCTTTGATGATCTGCTGACCGCATTAGGCAAAAAAGAAGCTTATGACGGCTGGACAGCCAAAGTCAATGCCTCAAAGACGGAATTTGACCAATTAACGGCAGCTTACGATAACGCAGCTAACGATTCGGACAAAGCGACAGCTAAAGCGGCACTTGACGCTTGGAAAAATATGCATGGAGATTTTGTTGAAGCTCTTTCCGCCAAGACCTCTCTGGAAACTGCGTGGAAATCCAATATGGCGGCTGTCAGTGTTGGCAGGAATGAGGTAAATAAAGCGGGCAATACAGTTGTAGAAACCCGCCAGATCACCAACCTTGCCGCCGGTACCGAAGACACCGATGCGGTGAACGTGGCGCAGCTGAAAGCGCTGAACCGAAAAGTTGACGAAGGCGCCGTACATTACTTCTCCGTCAACGCCGATGACAGCGCCGCTCCTGCGGACACTAACTGGAATAACGACGGAGCAAAAAGCACAGGCTCCATCGCCGTAGGACAGAAAGCCCGGACATTGGAGCTTCCAAGTGATGCATTGCAAACGCCAGAGAAGATCAGTAGCGACAACGCCGTGGCGCTGGGCAGCGAGGCTTCGGCGGCGGGCAAGGGCAGTGTGGCCATCGGCAAGAACGCCGTGACAGGCACTCGTTATGCTACGAATCCTTTTGGTCTGGTTTTGACAAAGAACATCGCAGGCGATGGGGCGGTGGCTGTAGGCGACAGTTCGCAGGCCGCCACTGAAGGCAGCGTTGCCGTCGGACGCAATGCCATAGCGGGGCGCTACGAGGAGCGACTGCCTGGGAAGAAGGTCTACGGAATTGCCATCGGCGACGGCGCGAAAGCCATCGGACCTGCCCGGCAAAACACCGGCGGAGCTGATCAAGAGGATGCCGGCCTTGCCGTGGGATATCAGGCCTATGCCGCCGGCAACGGCACCATCACCATGGGCTATAAGGCCCACGCCGAAAACACCCAAAACATCATCATCGGTTCCAACGCCACAACCGAAGCGCTGCTTCTGCCAAGCGGAAGCGAAACAGTTCATCCCATTTGCTCCATCGGCATCGGCGCCGATGCCGTTGTGAAAGGCCGTTTTTCCGTCGCCGTCGGCACCGGGGCATCGGTCGGCAATGGACAGATGCACCTTTCGACAGGTTCCGGTTTTCTGGACTTCGGTGGCGTAGCGCTGGGCTATAAGTCCCAGGTGGATCGCCCCGGCAGCGTCGGTCTCGGCTCGTGGACACGGCCATGGCGCCAAGGTGACCAAGCAGCTGAACAGACGAAATATGCCCATGGCACGAAAGTTATCGCTCCTTTCAGCGGTCAAAAGCTCTACTTCAAAGATGATATTGGGGGCGCACAAGTATACAATACTATGGGAGATAACAGTGTCGTCAACGGAGTTGTTTCCGTGGGCGGCGTCTATGAGGAAAGGAACAGAAAAATCCCCTTCCTGCGCCAGATCATTAATGTGGGCGACGGTACCGAAGACACCGATGCTGTGAACCTGAGACAGTTGAAAGCTGTCAATGACAAGCTTGATACGACTTCAACAACTGCCGGCACGGCTCTGCAGAGCTGGGACGCACAAATCGGCGGAAAGAAAGTGAAAACCGTCAACAAAGACAATAACACTCTCAACTTCATCGCCGGGAATAACATCTCCCTTACCAACGATTCGGGAAACATAAAAATCGCGACTTCAGATAACGTGAAATTCAACAACGTCACTGTGGGCGACGTTGTCATCAACAAAGACGACGGCATCAATGCCGGCGGTAAGAAAATCACCAACGTAGCCGTAGGCGAAAATAACACCGACGCCGTGAACATGTCCCAGCTGAACGGTGTCAATACGTCCGTCACCAACAACACCAAAAACATCACGGCGCTGCAAAGCGGCTTCACCGTCAGCAACGCTGCGGGCACAAAACAGGACATCACGTTGGGCGGCGCGACCAAACAGAACATCAAGTTCCAAGGCGAAGAAAACAAGATCGACGTAGCTGTAGAAGCCGACGGAACCGCTGGAGCGAAGGTGACTGTGAAGGCCAATCCTAATCTGGGTAAGAACATCGACCTGAGCAACAACAGCACGATCACTGCCATCAACAACAGCATTACGACCCTTCAGGGCGGCTTCAATGTGAAATCCGGCACGAACGAAGGGGCAATCAAGCCAGGCGAGACGCTGGAATTCGCAGGCGAAAATGGCGTTGAGACGAAGTACGGCGCCACGGATAGGAAACTGACGATTGGGCTGGACAAAGCGACGAAGGACAAGATCGACAACATCGGCACCACGATTAACGAAACAGCGCAGTGGACGATTAAGGACGGGACGGCGGCGGACGCCGGCAAGGGCCTGTGGACGCCCCGGGACTACGACAGCGCCGACGCCCTTATTACCGACGTGCCCGGCCTGCCGCTGGTGGTGTTCTCCGCCGACTGCAATGTGATCCTGCTCTATGACCCGGTGCGCCGCGCCGTGGGCGCGGCCCACGCCGGCTGGCGGGGCACCGCCGCCGGTATCGCCGGCAAGACCGTCCGGGCCATGCGGGACGCCTACGGCTGCGACCCGGCGGACATCCGGGCCGCCATCGGCCCCGCCATCGGGCCCTGTTGCTTTGAAACGGACAACGATGTGCCCGATGCCCTTCGTGAGGTGCTGGGCGATGAAGCCGCCCCCTTCATGACGTGGAACGGCCGCAAGTGGCACATCGACCTGAAGGCTGTCAACGCCCTGTGGCTGCGGAAGGCCGGCGTCACGCGCATCGACACCTGCGCCGACTGCACCTTCTGCCGCACAGGCCTGTACTGGAGCCACCGTAAAACCGGCCTGCGGCGGGGCGAGCAGGCGGCGCTCATCGCTCTGCGGGAGGTGACGCCATGACCCGCGCCAAGGGCGCCCCGGCGAAGCGGCTGCTGGCCTGCCTGCTGCTGGCGGCGCTGGTGCTGTCCGTCACCGGCTGCGGCAACTGGGACGAGACGGGCGACCCGCTGGGGGAGCTGTCCCAGTTTTACAGCAAGGAAAACGAGACGCCGGAGCCGGAGCCGCTGACCACCTTCACCCTGCCCTATTTCGCCGGCGAGAGCCTTGACCCCATCACCGCCGCGGAGACGGTGCAGGCAGCGGTGGGCGCGCTGCTGTACGAAAAGCTGTTTGAGCTGGACGAGCACTTCGCCCTCCGGCCGGTATTGGCCCAGAGCTGCACCTACGACCCGGCGGAACGCACCTACACCCTGACGCTGCAAACCGGCGTCACGTTCTCCGACGGCTCGCCCCTCACCGCCCGGGATGTGGTGTCCTCGCTGGAGCGGGCGCGGCAGTCCCAGCGCTACGCCGCCCGTCTGGCGGAGGTGTCCTCCGTCCGGGCGCAGGGCGACACCGTGGTCATCGCCATGAACGCCGACCTCGCCACGCTGGCGTGGCGGCTGGACATTCCCATCGTCAAGTCCGGCACGGAGGAGCGCACCGCGCCGGTAGGCACCGGGCCCTACGTTTTCACCAAGTCAGACGGCGGCGCGTATCTGGCGCTGAACGCCGACTGGTGGCAGGGCGTCTCCCTGCCTCTGCAGCGCATCGAGCTGCAGCACTGCAAGGATCGGGACACCATGCTCTACGCCTTCTCCTCACGGGAGCTGCAGTTGCTGCCGCTGGATCTCACCGCCACCGGCGCCTCCGGCGTGTCCGGCAGCGGCGACTATACCGATGCCCCCACCGCGGTCATGCAGTTTCTGGGCTTCAACACCCGCCGCGCCCCCTTTGACGACGCGGCGCTGCGGCAGGCCGTCAGTGCCGCCGTCGACCGGCAGGCGCTGGTGGACTCCTGCCTGCTGGGCCACGGCAGCGCCGCCCAGCTGCCCGTCTCCCCCGCCAGCGACTGGTACCCCACGGCGCTGGAGACGGCCTACACCACCGCCCCCCTCCACGGCCTGACCCGACCCGGCTCCGATGACGCCGGTGCAGATACCGCGGCGGACGCCGCAGGACGCTATGCCGGCACGGAGGTGACGCTGCTGGTCAACGAGGAGAACTCCTTCAAGGCCGCCGCCGCCCAGGAGATCGCCGTCTCCCTCACCCGTGCGGGCCTCTCCGTCACGGTGGAGGCTGTGCCGTGGGAGACATATCTCCAGCGCCTGCAGGACGGCAGCTTCGACCTGTACTACGGCGAGTGCCGCCTGACGGCGGACTGGGACGTGCTGTCCCTCGTCGGCACGGAGGGCAGCCTGAACTACGGCGGCTTCTCCGACGAAAAGACCGACGCCCTGCTGGCCGCCTGCCGCACGGCGGACGAGTCCCGGCGCAGCGCCGCGCTGACCTCCCTGTGGGAGGAGCTGCTGGCCAAGGCCCCCATCACCCCCCTGTGCTTCAAGTCCGACTCCGTGGTGACCACCACCGGTCTGGTGGAGGGTCTGACAGCCACGGAGACAGACCCCTTCTTCTCGCTGGAGCAGTGGGTCGTTCATCTGAACAGCCCTGCCAAACCCAAGTGACGGGCCAATTTCGCATATTTCCGGATATTTCCGTTCATTTCAGGTATATTTCCTGTTTTTTCATGTTTTTTATTTCACGTTTGAAAAGGGCTAAACGCGCATGGCTCTGAATTGTCTGTTTGCGGCGCTGTATGCGGCGCTGAGTATTCTGCTGGGCTGTGCGGCGGTCTTTGCCGGACAGGTGCTGGTCAAGCAGCCTTCCGTCTCTTTCTGCAAGTTCCCCGCCCGCGCCGGTCAGCCCCCCGCCGGCGGCGGGACGTTTGCCTCCTGCTATCGCCGGAAGCCCTTTGCTGTCAACAAAAGCAGCCCCTGCCGGATATCCCCGGCAGGGGCTGTTTTATGTGTCTTACGCGGTGGAAAACCCGCCTGTATCCGTCCGTCGGGCACACCGGCGGAACGGCACGGGCCGTCTCTCAATACTGGCGGACGACGGCTGTGACCTTGCCCAGAATAGAGGCCTCCCGCCCGTCGATGGGGCTGTACGCCTCGTTCTCCGGCAGAAGCCACACCTCGCCGTTGCGGCGGCTGAGCCGCTTCACCGTGGCCTCGTCCCCCAGCAGCGCCACCACGATCTCGCCGTTGTGGGCCACGGGCTGCTGGTGTACCACCACCAGATCGCCCGGCAGGATACCGGCGTTCAGCATGGACTCGCCCCGGACGCGCAGGGCAAAATACTCCCCCTCCCGCCCGTTGGTGTCAAAGGTCAGATAGTCCTCGATGCACTCCTGCGCCAGAATGGGCGACCCGGCGGCCACCGTGCCCACGATGGGAACGCGGCCCGCGGGCGTCTCCGGCTCCGGTGCGGGTTCCGCAGCGGCAGGCGCGGCAGAGGATGCGCCGTCCAGCGGTGCCAGCGTCAGGGCGCGGCCCTTCCCGGCGCCCTTGGTCAGCACGCCCAGCTCCTCCATATGCTTCAAATGAAAGTGAACGGTGGACGGGGAGCGCAGGCCCACGGCCTCGCCGATCTCCCGCACGGAGGGGGGATACCCCTGCTGCCGCGTGGTCTCCGCGATGTAATCGTAGATCTTCTGCTGCATCTTTGTCAGCTTTGCCATGTGTTTGCCCCTTTCTTCCGCCGCAAATCCGGTAGGTTCAGCCCTATTGTACCACACCGTTTTCTGAATTGCAACATATGTTCTATCATTTTTGCCGGAAAAAGCGCAAAAAATCCCCGAACACCTCTTGCATTGCCGGTTGCGTTGTGGTAATATTGTTTGTACTGTGAATTGTGTGCCCTGCGGCACGGAATAGATGTGGAGGTTCCCGTTATGATAATTTTTGTTACCATTCTGCAGCTGCTGGCTGCTTTGATCCTGATTGCCATCGTGCTGTTCCAGTCCGGCAAGAGCCAGGGCCTCTCCGGCAGCATCGGCGGCATCGCCGACAGCTACATGGCCAAGTCCAAGGCCAAGAGCATCGACGCCAAGCTGGCCAAGGCCACCAAGTGGGTGGGCGTCATCTTTGTGGTGCTGACGCTGGTTATCAACTGCATGCTGGCCGCCGGTGTGTAAGTAAAACAAAACAAAAAAAGGAGTCCCGAAGCGCGGCTTCGGGACTCCTTTTTTGTTTTAGCCGCCCTCTGCTTCCTGCGGCGGGGCGCGGCGGTAGGTGACGCCCGGCTCCGGCGTGACGCCCCTGAGCGCCAGCAGCTCCGCCACCGTGACGAACACATAGCCCTGCTCCTGCAGGTGGGGCACGGCGCGCAGCACCGCATCCACCGTGTTCTGGTAGCGGTCATGGAGCAGGATGATGTCGCCGTCGGACACCTGTCGGTAGATCATGTCCACGATCTTGTCGGCGTCCTTGCTTTTCCAGTCCTCCGTGTCCACCGACCAGTTCACCAGCGGCACCGTCAGGTGCGCCGCTTCGCTGTCGGAGCACAGGCCGTAGGGCGGGCGCACCCAATAATCCCCCTCCCCCAACAGCTCCCGCAGCAGATCGTCATTCTTCCGCAGGTCGGCCAGCGCCTGCTCGCAGGTCAGGCTGTCCAGCTGGGCGTGGTCGTAGGAGTGGTTGCCCACCTGATGGCCCTCGGCGGCGATGCGCCGGACGATGTCCGGGTCTTTCACGGTCTGGCAGCCCACCACGAAGAAGGTGGCCCGTGCGCCGCAGGCCGCCAGACCGTCCAGCAGGCGGGGCGTGCAGCGGGGCGAGGGGCCGTCGTCGAAGGTGAGGGCCACATATTGGGGGGCGGCGGGGTCGCCCGCCGGGACAACGGTGGGGGCGGCGGGGGCGTGGGGCTTGGCAGGGTCGTAGGCCGGGGCGCCGCAGCCGGGCAGCAGGAGCAGTGCCGCCAGCACGGCGCAGAGCAGTCGTTTCACATATCATCACCGCTGGGAGCATATGCACCGGACCCGGTCTATATGACAGCGCATACGCAGCCGCCCCGTCTGGTACGGGGCGGCTGCGCAGATATTCAGTATAAAGGCAGATTGCGGCGGCTGCGGTCAAGCACCAGCTTCTTGCAGGCGGGGCAGTCCCATGCCTCCGCCTCCGCGCCGGTAAAACCGCTGGCTGCGGCGATACAGCGCATCCCCTTCTCCGCGTCGGGCGCGGACATCGCGGGATCAGGCTCCCACCAGATGTCGCTGCGGCGGCTGCGGAGCCAGCCCTTGCGCATCTCGCCGCCGCAATAGGGGCAAAGCTGCTTCTCCATGGTGCGCTCCTTTCTCAGTACAGCACGTCGGTGAGATCCACGGCCACAACTACGCCGGTATACACCATCGTGCCGTTCTGCTCCTCCTGCAGGTCGAACTCCAGAAGCCACTGCACCGCGTACTCTGAGTTGTCCATGGTACTGCGGTCGTAGATAAACTCCGTCCCGTAGTCCAGATAGGTGATCGTGTCGGGCATGACGATATCCAGAATGAAGTCCTCACCGTCGTAGGAGGTGAGGAAGGCCGGCGGGGTGGTATCGGACTGCAGCCCCTCCACGGTGACGATGACGCGCTGGCCGTCCGTCTGCACCTCCGTGACCTGCACGGTCTTGCCCATCAGGTCGAAGGGGCTGTTCATCTGGTAGATGGTAGTGCCGCCCACCGGCGCCGCCGCCTCCTCCACGGGGTAGACCGGTTCCCGCTCGGGAGAATCGATGCGGACGGCGCGGAAGGAGAGGCAGGAGTTGAGGAACGGGACGATGAGAACCAGCAGCGCAATGGCAAGTCCGATCAGTGTGTCGCGGTGCTTCTTTTCCATATTTTGGAATTTGTCTTTCAGGTTACGGGCGCTGCCCTTCAGGTTTTCCCATTCCCCGGCGCGAAGGCTGTCCGGCTCCCCGGCGGCCCTGCGGGCGCTGCGGCGGGTCTGGCCCTCGTAGCAGGTCTTTTTCTCGTAGCAGACCTTCTTGCCGCGATGGGGCGGCACGGCGGCATCGTGGGGCTCCAGATAGTGGACGCTGCCGTCCGGGTCCACCCGTTCCCGATGGGGCGGGCGGTTATAGGCGCCGCATTTGGGGCACATGCCCTCCTTATTGTAATCGTATGTACAGCCGCAGGCCTTGCAGCGGATCGAAGCCATGGCAGTTCCTCCCTTTCGTGGTTCTTCGCAGCTATTATACTGTATGCGGGATGCGTTTGTCTATCAACTTCAGGTTGCGGCGGGAAATTTTTGGAGATCCCTCGCAACCTGAGGTTTGCAGGGCGGGAAAAACGCCCTTTCCCATAGCCGTATGCCATGGGAAAGGGCGTTTTTATGCAGTTGAGACTTCGCTTATTTCACCAGTTCGATGACGGCAGTCTCCGCAGCGTCGCCGCGGCGAACACCGGTGCGGATGATGCGGGTGTAGCCGCCGTTGCGCTCAGCGTAGCTGGGAGCCAGCTCCTTGAACAGCTTGTTGGCCACGTCTTCGCGGGTGATGAAGCTCAGCGCCTGACGGTAGGCAGCCAGATCGCCCTTCTTGCCGAGGGTGATCATCTTCTCGGCCATGGGCTTGATCTCCTTGGCGCGGGTGATGGTAGTCTCCATGCGGCCCTTGTCCAGGAAATCGGTGACCTGCTGACGGAGCATCGCCATACGCTGATCGGTAGTCTTACCGAGCTTACGAGTTCCGGGCATTTCTGTTTCCTCCTTGTAGGATATGCGCGGGAAGCGCAGATCAATTAGTTGTTGTCCTCGCTGGCCAGGGACAGCCCCATCATGGCCAGCTTGTTGATAACTTCCTCCAGGGACTTGCGTCCCAGATTGCGAACCTTCATCATCTCGTCCTCGGTCTTGGAGATCAAGTCCTCAACGGTGTTGATGTTGGCGCGCTTGAGGCAGTTGAAGCTGCGGACGGACAGATCCAGCTCCTCGATGGTCAGCTCCAGCATCTTGTCCTTGGAATCGGTGGCCTTCTCCACCACGGTGGACTTGTCGCCCAGCGTGTCGGACAGGTCGGTGAACAGGGCAAAATGGTCGCACAGGATCTTGGCTGCCAAGGACACCGCATCACGGGCCGTGATGGTGGTGTCCGTCCAGACCTCCAGCGTCAGCTTGTCGTAGTCGCTGGAAGCGCCGACACGGGTGTTCTCCACGCTGTAGTTGACCTTGTAGACGGGGGAATAGATGCTGTCGATGGGGATGACGCCGATCACATTGGGGCGCATAGCCTTGTTCTGCTTGGCAGACACATAGCCGCGGCCGTGGCTCAGCGTGATCTCCATGCTCAGCGTGGCGCCCACGTCCAGAGTCGCCAGATGAAGCTCGGGGTTCAGCACCTCCACCTCACCGTCGCTCTTGATGTCGCCGGCTGTCACCTCGCAGGGGCCGGCGGCCTCGATAAAGACCGTCTTGGCTCCCTCGCAGTGCAGCTTGACCAGCAGATTCTTCACATTCAGAACGATCTCCGTCACATCTTCCTTCACACCGGGGATGGTGGAAAACTCGTGCTGCACACCGGCGATCTTGATGCTGGTGGCTGCCGTGCCGGGCAGAGAGGAGAGCATGATGCGCCGCAGCGCATTGCCCAGGGTCGTTCCGTATCCGCGCTCCAGGGGTTCGATCACATATTTTCCATAGGAAGCGTCGCCGGGTGTTTCGATACACTCGATCTGGGGCTTCTCAATTTCGATCATGCAGTACCCTCCTTCATTCTTTTGGCGGAGCGGCCAAAAAGGCCGCGTCCAATTTGGTTCCAGTGCTTCGTGAGGGTTTGAACCCTATTACTTGGAGTACAACTCGACGATCAGATGCTCCTCGATGGGCATGTCGATGTCCTCGCGGGCGGGCATGGTGACGACAGTGCCCTTCAGGGCGGTCTTGTCACGCTCCAGCCACTTGGGGACGGTGACCATGGGGGCATCCTCGGCGGTCAGGCGCTTGAAGGTCACGGAGGAACGGCTGCTCTCCTTGACCTCGATCACATCGCCCACGCGAACCAGATAGGAGGGGATGTTGACCTTATGGCCATTGACGGTGAAATGGGCGTGGTTCACCAGCTGACGGGCCTCGCGGCGGGTCATGGCGAAGCCCAGACGATACACCACATTGTCCAGACGACGCTCTACCAGGCTCAGCAGGTTCTCGCCGGTCTTGCCGGGCATGGCGGAAGCCTTCTCATAGTAAGCATGGAACTGCTTCTCCAGAATGCCATAGACGAACTTGACCTTCTGCTTCTCGTTGAGCTGGATGGCGTACTCGCTCTTCTTCT
>OLGB01004197.1_pt1 | contig 12575 bp, 12 predicted proteins | sample 1605691 | NCBI WGS metagenome assembly OLGB01 (sample SAMEA3888925, study PRJEB22519) | human gut metagenome | biome: human gut; feature: human-associated habitat; material: faeces | place: Denmark | collected 2010
AGTATACCTATCGTGACCAAGCCGGGAATGCTCATAATAAGGCCGAGCAACAACAACGGCATCGACAGCATGGAACCGAAATTTGTTATCGGAATTATCGCCCTGCGCACGGTCAGCGGAAAATATCCCTCGGCGTGCTGTACTGCGTGTCCGGTCTCGTGGGCGGCAACACCGACAGCCGCAGCAGTGCTGCGGTCGTATACCCCTTCGGAAAGGCGCACAACGCGTTGCGTGGGATCATAATGATCGGTCAGATTTCCCGGCTGCCTTTCTACACGGACGTCGGAAAGCCCGTTGGCGTCGAGGATGCGCCGTGCAGCCTGAGCACCCGTAAGTCCGTTTGAAAGCGGCTGAGCGCTGTATTTTGCAAATGTGCTCTTCACCCTTACCTGAGCCCACAACGCTATCAGGATCGCCGGGACGACCAGTATGATATAATATGTGTCAAAATAAAAGAACGGCATATTTATTCTCCTTCCGCATACACACGCATGGCTGTGTATACTATATATTTTTCATTATACCTTTACAATATAAAAATGATGTGACAAAAGCACAAAAAATCCGCACACATACACTATGTTATCAAAAATACCGGGTGTATACGCACGTTTGACGGAGAAAAATGCTTGTTTTTCATAAGGTCGTCTGTTATAATTTAAAGTGATCAGAGACGATAGGGTGAAATATGGAAAAATTCCTGCATATGCAAAAGCTGCTCGGGTTTGCCCGGCGCGCTATCGACGACTACGGTATGATATCGTCCGGCGACCGTATAGCGGTCGGTGTCTCGGGCGGAAAAGACAGTCTGACGCTGCTTGCCGCGCTGAGGGGACTTCAGAAGTTTTATCCCGCCGAATTTGAAATAGTCCCCATAACACTTGACATGGGGTTTGACGGCGGAGACACTTGCGCACCCGCTGAACTTTGCCGGCGGCTTGAGCTTGAACATACAGTTGTCAAAACGGACATTTACCGCATAGTATTTGAGATACGGAAGTGCGATTCTCCGTGCTCGCTGTGCGCAAAACTGCGGCGCGGAGCACTGCACGATGCCGCACTTGCCAATGGTTGTTCAAAAGTAGCGCTTGGGCACCACTTTGACGACGCAGTCGAAACCTTCATGCTCAACCTGTTCAATGAAGGCCGGATCGGCTGTTTTGCCCCCGTCACATACCTTGACCGCAAAAAAGTCACGGTGATACGTCCGCTGCTGTATATGCCCGAACATTTTGCTCGTCGTTTCGTCGAAGACAACAACATAGCCGTAGCGCCGAAAATTTGCCCTGCGGACGGATACACGGACCGCGAACGGATAAAGCAAATGCTTGCAAAACTCGAAGCGGAAGACCACGGGCTGAAATCGCGTTTGTTCGGAGCTATGGAGCGCGCGGAGGTCAACGGATTCGCAACGCATATGCGAAGCGTCAGACGTTCCGGCTCTGATGTCAAAGATACCGGAAAATATCGGGAGGCTGATGATACGAATGAAAGCTGATTATCATGTGCACTATTATATCGACGCTTGTGCAAATGAGTCGATGACTTTTGAAAACATCGAAAATGAGGCGTACAAGCTCGGACTCGAAGAAATAGCCGTCCTGAAGCATTACTCCGCGACGTTGCCTAACGGCAAGCAGGACTGGGTGTGCTGGCACCGCATCATCCCCGCTGAATTCGAAAAATATCTGAAGGAAAAAAATGAATACAAACCGAAACATCCGATAAAGATATACAGCGGCGTCGAAACGGAGCTTGTAAACGAACGCGGTGACATCAACATCCCGCAGGAAGCGATAGACAGGATAGACCGTGTCGCGCTTTCGGTACACTATATGATCGACCTGGAATGTCTTGATATGGATCTGATGCTGTATCCCGACCTTTCCTTTTGTCCCGCCGACAACAACGAACACGGACGTGCGCTTGTGGAACGGTGGAGACGCAAGATACTCGGTGCAGGTGCCGAAAATGTGGTAAAAGGGCTTGTCAACGGCTACTGCAACGCCATCAAAAATCACCCCGAGATACGCACTTTAGCGCACATAAACGACGGCGTGCAGCCACTGCGCGTCTATCTTGCCGATGTCGACTCGTTAGAACCCGACTCGCTGGCGAGAATGTTCGACCCGCTGTTTGAAACCATGAAACAAAAAGACGTTCTGTGGGAAATAAGCGGAAAATGCCGTTCCGAGTCGGTAGTGAAACGCGCCCGTGACGCAGGTGTCCGGTTCGCAGTCACTTCGGACAGTCATTTCATAAGCGGCGGCTGGGCAAATCTTTGCGACCATGACAAGGTGGAGGAATACGTTGAACGGCTCATTGCCGAATGAACACAACTTTTAAAAAGCCACCGCTCTCTGCAGCACGATGTATCACGAATACCGTATAAGTTATCGGAGGTGCTTACATGAAAAAAAGTACGTTAAGGTTTTTTGCTCTTGTTCTGTCACTTACGCTGCTGACCGCGGTGCTTTCCGGATGCTCACTCCTGCGGGCAATAGGAAACGCGGTGTGGAACACGGGAATATCGTTCGAAGACCTAAAATATGAAGACTATGATATGACCGCCTTCAACGAACTGTGTGACGAAATATCAAAATTGCTGGACGATAATGCCGACAGCGACGTGATACTGTCAAAAATGGACGATCTGAGCATCAAAAGAGCTGAGATATATTCCATGTATTCACTCGCGACCATATACAACGCTATAGACGTGACAGACGAAAAATACGCCGACGCAGTTGTCAGCTCATATGAAAAATCGCTCAAAGCAGACGACGACTTTTCTGTTCTCGCCCGGCGTGTCACGGAATCATACTGTGCTGACGCGGCACGTGAATACTGGGGTGACGAGGCTTTTGAATATTACAGCACCTACGAGCCCATGACTCAGGAGGATAATGAGTTTCACACGAGAGAGCAAGAGCTGATAAACGAATACAACAACGTGCTCGCAAGCGACATATCCGTGACGTATAACGGCGTCACCGTATCCTACTCGAACATCAGTTCACTCGGCCTTAACGAAGAGGAGTATTACGAGGCTCTTGCACTGGTACAGGATGCATATAAAAAAGAGTGCGGTGAGATATTCGCCCGGCTCGTCAGTCTGAGATGCGACTACTTCGGCAGGGATAACTATGCGCCCGCCATGTACCAAGGATATATGCGAGACTACACCACAAACGATGCAAACCGTCTGTATGATGATGTCAAAAAGTATGCGGTCCCGCTGTACGCATCGCTCAGCACCGAGCAGAACAACAACGACATATATGAATTCCTTACGAGTTCGAACGGGCTCGCCGATGCATCTCTCTTATCAAAACTCGGAGGGAAGCTTGGCGCAATGTCAGATGATTTCAGTGAAGCCTTCAATTTTATGAAACGCAGGGGCTACTACAACGTCGGGTACAGCGAAAAGAAGATGCAGGCGAGCTTCACGTCGCTCATTTACGGTTACAATGTACCGTTCCTGTTTATTCAGCCTGCTCTCACTTCTGCAGACATCTTTACGTTTGTTCATGAGTTCGGTCACTATAATGCCATGTTTCATTCGCCGCTTGCGGAATGTGACCTTGATCTGACAGAAATCCCCTCTTCGGCTCTTGAACTGCTGTTTTGTGAAAGAAACCCGGACGTGTTCGGAGAACACTTCGAATCCGCAAGACTTTTTTCCGCTTCACAAATGCTAAGCAGTCTTATAGTCGGCTGTATGATAAACGAATTTGAAACGGAAATATACTCAGAACGCATGACCGATATAGACGATATCGATGAGCTCTTTATCAGGCTCTGTGCAGAGTATGGCGTGGCTGAATTTTCGTGGGCAGAAGTTCCTCACCTGTTCATGTATCCCTTCTACTACATTTCATACTCGGTTTCTGCGCTCAGCGCTATGGATATATGGCTCAGTTCATGCGAAGATTTTGACAGTGCATTTAAAAAATATATGCTTATCGCCGCAGAAGACGGATCACGTTCATGCCGTGAGGCGGTAAAAGCAGCAGGTGTAATGTCCATATTCGACGACAATGCAATCAGACTTACCGTCGAAAGACTGGAGAATATTTTGGAAGTTACGGAGGAAGCTAAAGCGGCAGCCTGACGGATAAGGAGCGGAATATGAGATTTTTTGAGCCCGACGATGGGGACCTTGAGCTGATATCAGCAGCACGCGCGGCGCTGAGCCGCGCTCAGTCACGAGCTGTCGGCGAAGACGCGCAGGACGGCGCCTACCGCGGAGGATATCACACGGTCGGAGGTGCCGTAAGAGGTGCGAGCGGCAGGATATATACGGGTGTAAACTGCGACGGGATACACGGTGCTTGTGCCGAATATGTGGCGGTAGGCGCCGCTATCTCGGAAGGAGAAGGCGAACTGCTGACGATCGTGGCCGTAAATGACCATGCGCCTAACGGGATCTGCGCGCCTTGCGGTAATTGCCGGCAAATGCTCATAGAATATTGTCCGAACATACTTGTCATACTCAACGATGAAAACGGACGCATGGTAAAAACCTCCGCGCGCGACCTGCTTCCGCTGGCATGGATGCCTTCGGACGCCTGAGCGGCACGAGGGAAGAAAACAGCCGGGCGGCAACCTGATGTGTTGCCGCCCGGTATTTGTTTTTACTGTAATGCGGTTAAAAGCGCAGCAAAAACACTATATGAACAAACATCTTTTACTGATTAAACAGTGCTATGGTATCGTTCATCGCGCTCTCCATGCTGCTGTATATGGAGTCTACTCTTGCGGTATAAGTATTAGTGCCTGCCACAAGATTATATGTGTTTTCAACATAAAACTCTCCCCATGTATAGATGATGGAAAGGTCATAAGTACGACTCGCAGATATCAGATCGAGCATTTCAGGCGAATCATCGTCCTGAAGACGCTTGTTTTTAAGCGTGCGCTCATAGAACTCCGGCGTTACCGTCTTTTCACTCAGATACGACATAGCCTCGAGGATAAAAGTCGTTTCGTATATATCATTGTTGTAATACGGTATCGATATATATCCGCTGGCATAAACAGACGTCGGTGAATAATACTGATCCTGATTCTCATCATACTTGGGGAAGGGCACTATGCCGTACGATATCTCGGCGTCACGCAAATCCTCTGTATATCCGAGCGTAGCCGCCTGGAAAAGCGCCTTGCCCTGATCAAACTGCTCGTATACCTTCTTGATATCCGGATCATTCCACTCGAAAAACAGCACGTCTATGCAGCACGAGTCACGATCGCTGAGAAGCTCAAACGCTTCTGCATATCGGGTGGTAAACGTCTCATCCCGGAGGTTTATGTGCGGTATGTCGTCATTGTCTTTGACCGTAGTCTTGAGGCCGTATCCCCACATAATATCTATAAGGGTCTGGGGTATGCCTATGAGCCCCCATATATCGTTCCCGTCCACGCCCATTACGCCGTCACCGTCATCGTGAGCGTTATTGCGCACATACTCGGAAAACACATCAAATGTCCATGTATCCGCACGCACATGGTCAAACGGGCTCTGGAGCCCGTATTCACTTATGAGCGACTTGTTGAAATATATACAGCTCAGCGCCAGGTTATCTCCCACAAGCAGGTCACCGGTAAGAAAATGAAGAGTACCCGCCACAGACGCATCACGGATGAGACCCTGATCCCAATAATCGGCATCAAGCCTCAACTGAGAGTTTTCCAGCTCAAGAAAGTTCTGATAGTAGCCTTTCTTTGAAAAATCAGCGCTGTAAAGTATGGGAGAACCGATGACATTGAAATCCTCCGTGGAAGCGAGCACCATCGGTTCGATCTTTGCCATCATCTCATAGCCCACTACGGTCGGCAGAACATCTATCTTGCAGTTATAGGTGTTCTGTATGATCTGATTACGCTCATAAAGCGCGTCATTCACCGGCTCATTCAGCAGCTCACCGGCACTGTACTGAGAGAGATGAAATTGCGATTCGCCTGAATCGATCACAAACGTCAACTGGAATCCGTCCAGATCCGCTTCTCCGAGATGTGGGACCGGAAGTCCACTGCCGCTTTCCGCCTGTGACGCCGCTTGAGACACCTCATCACCCGTACATGACACAAGTGAAAGTGTCAGCAACAAGACCGTCGCAAGCAACGCAGCCAAACGCTTTTTTGTTCTGTGCATTTTTCTTTCCCTTTCGTTCTTTTTTCCTTTACTCTTGACGGCACAACCCGACAGAGACGTCTGTTGTATTGTATAGAATATTGCTGAGAAAGTCAACTGTTTTTGAACATTATTTTCAATCGCCCAAAACATTTGAGGAATAAAATCACAAAAAGCGAAGATACTACAAAACCGATATCAAATCAAAAAAAAGCACGAATAAAAACGCAGTGCCCGACCAATGATATCAGCGGAGGTGTACTTGCTTGAAGACTGAGGACTTGCTTGGACATGAGTATGGGCGAGAGGATGAGGAACGCGCAGATACACAGCAGACGGAACGGCCGTCACAAAAGACAGACGGCGGTGTGACAACAGATAACTCGATCTATGCGCTGGTGATATCAGGACAGGTCGAGGGGCATTACGCCGCTTCACCGAATACTAAATCGACAAAGTATGAACAGATAATACCCACGCTCGTGGCGGCGGAAGAAAGCAGAGACATCAGGGGTCTCCTGGTCCTGCTCAATACCATAGGCGGTGATGTGGAGGCAGGACTTGCAATCGCGGAGCTGATCTCCACCATGACCAAGCCGTCGGTCTCGTTGGTGCTTGGCGGCGGTCATTCCATAGGCATACCGCTTGCAGTATCGACAAGACGTTCCTTCATCGTGCCCACAGCCACAATGACGCTGCATCCCGTTCGGATAAACGGGTTGGTCATAGGCGTTCCGCAGACCTATGATTATTTTGACAAAATGCAGGAACGCGTGATAAGCTTCATTATACGGAATTCAAATGCAAAGGAAGACGAAATCCGTAAAATGATGCTCAAAACAGACGAACTCACAACAGATATCGGAACAATGCTTGCCGGCAAAGAGGCAGTGGACTGCGGACTCATAGATGAAGTCGGCGGACTCGGTAATGCGCTGTCCGCTTTGAGATCCATGATGGAAAACTCAGATGACAAGCAGTAAAAATCCTTGCCACCGTAATGTTTCATAAAAGTGTCCGAATTGTGAAAAAACGTGAGTACCTCGCAGCAAACTTGACAAATGACGAGTACGGCTGTATACTCTCAGGTGAATGGAGTTGAGGCGATTGGCACGTTTAAAGATCCGTATATCGGTTGCGGCCGTGATGATGACGACGCTTTTTTTGTGCGGCTGCGAACGTGAGTATGTGAGCCCGCAGGTCAGCATGGACTCGGTCTCATTTGACAATGTCGTTTCAGCGGCTGATGGTGCGCTCGAGAAAAATATACAGAGCTATTCGGAAGCTGAGCCCTATGTGGAAGCATGTCTGGGGGTCCTTTGCTCTCTCGATTCCACTACGTCAATGAGAGAAAACGCCGAGGCGCTTCTTTCGGAACTTACGGCTGCGCTGCCGGAAGGCGAACAGCGTAACATGCTCTTTCGCCGCATCACTCTCGGCTACCTGGGTGAGTCAAACTACTATACCAGCTACGAACGGATGCTGACGACGATTCTCGGCGGCACGCTCTCACAGCAGGAACGAGACAGGCTTTACAAGGACGTGATGCGTCAGGCATATCGCATCTATATGCCCCTTTTTGAAGAAGCATTCGCACTCCTCGAAGACGGCGACGCTGCGCTGCGAGATATGAGACGGGAAATACTTCTCGAAGCGGACGGAAGCGACGTGTATTTCGTCGAGGTATACCAAACCGTATGCAGCGAAACGGAAAAAACGCTGAACGAGTCTTTTAACGTAAATCAGGATGATGTTCTCGCAGCTTTCGAGCGTGCGCTTCTCAACACCGACGATCCGGCACGGGCTGTCTCTCTGATGAAAAAAGCGCCGGCCGTGAACCTCGCAAAGGAACGCGCAGCGCTTTTTACGGATATTTTCCTGAGCAACGGGATAGATTGCCAGGGCATGGACAAAGCGGGTGCTTTTACGGTCCCCGATAGACCAACAGACGACACCGCCCCGGTATGTGACCTCATGGCGCGAATATACACTGTCGAATACTCAGACGGAAGCTTTCACGACAGCGTGTTTATCATCCCTAAAATAAACTCCGACGCCCCCGGCGCACGGTCACTCAACTACGACATGGAGGACGAGCTGACCGGATACGACGAATTTCTCGAAAGCATCAACCGCTCACTCGGGAACTATGATTGGGACGGCTGGAACCAATATGTGTCATACACCTACTCATATGAGACCGACGGCTCCGTGATAACGATAGAAGCCGTCAAAACCGTCACAAAGCTGGGAGGATCCCCGGAAACCACGACATATGTATACAGCTACGATTCCGAAAACGATGAACGCGTAGACTGAAGCAAGCCGCCGAAACAACGGCGGCTTTTTTTGTTTTTTTCTTGCAATTGTGAAATCACTGTGGTATAATGTACGCTGTATATATAAGATAGGATCCGTGTGCTCGGGTCGCAATTGCAAATATACAGGAGTGGAGCGATGTTTGGATACATCAGACCGAACACACCCGAGCTGCGCGTAAAGGAGCATGAGCTCTACAAAACCGTGTACTGCGGTCTGTGTTCGGCAGGAGGAAGAAAAGTATCGCGGCTAACAAGGCTCGGACTCAGTTACGACTTCGTATTTCTCGCCATGCTCAGGATGTGCTTTACGGATGAAACTCCCGTCGTAAAACGCATATCATGTCCCTGCTTTCCGATGCGCCGCAGAAACGCATTGAGCGAATGCCCGACGCTGAGATACTGTGCCGCCGCACATGCGGTACTGAGCTACTACAAGCTGTGCGACGACGTTTCCGATTCCACGGGCTTTGCACGCGTCAAGGCTGCCGTTTTAAGAGCCGGAGCCGCAAGAGCCAAGGCTCGCGCGATAAAAATGGAACCCGGGCTGGAGAAAGCGGTGAAGCCGCCGCTTGATGAACTTTCTGAGCTTGAAAGATCCGGTGAAGGGTGCATAGACCGGGTGGCAGACAAGTTTGCGACGGTAGTGGCAAATGTGGCGTCGCTCGGATTCGACGGAGCCGCTGCACGGATACTGGCTCAGTGCGGGTATCACGCCGGACGATTCATATACCTTGCGGACGCCTGTGACGATCTTGAAGAGGACGCGCAACACGGCAGATATAACCCGTTGATCGCTTCCGCCGGTTCGGCAGAGGCAGCGCGCTCGCTCGTCCCCGTTTGTGTCACCAGCATGAACGACAGCATGAACGCACTTCTCGCATCGTTCGGGCTTTGCGTCGTGCCGTACGATGACGAAATCAGGTGCGCAATGAAGAACATAATTGAAAACATAGCCGTTTTTTCTTCCATGACAGCGGAAAAACGGCGAACAGAAGGCCGTCGCAACAAAAAAACGGCACGGCAATAAAACGAATGGGAACAATCACATGACCGATCCTTACAAGGTGCTTGGTGTCAGTCCACAGGCCTCAGACGAAGAAATAAAAAAAGTATATCGGGAGCTTGCCAAGAAATATCACCCTGACGCATACGTCAACAACCCGCTTGCCGATCTCGCACAGGAAAAAATGAAAGAGATCAACGAAGCATATGCCCAGATACAGAAGGAACGCTCCGCCGGTCATTCGCAGTCCGGGCAGCGGTCAGGCGCTACGGGAAGTTATAACAGCGGAGGCTACACCGGCAGTTCTGAGTTCCTTCGCGTCAGAGAGCTCATAAACTCGGGGCGACGCACCGAAGCCGAAATGCTGCTTGATTCCATGAGCAGCGAAAAAAGAGGTGCCGAATGGTGCTTTCTCAAGGGCTGTGTGCGTTATCAGGGCGGATGGCTGCTGGAGGCTCGCAAGTATTTTGAACAGGCGTGCGCACTCGAACCTTCTAACCGTGAATATGCAGAAGCTCTCGCCAGAATGAACGCCGGTGCCGCAAACCGCACCGCCAGGGCAGGCTCTCTGGGACTCTGTGACGTGTGCTACGGGCTGATGTGTCTTGACTGTATGTGTGACTGCTGCAACGGCTGCTGACGTTGATGAAATCTGATATAAACGGTGAATACTCAAATGAACCAAAGGTATAATTTTAACAACAGATCAAATTATTCACGCAAAATAAAGCTGAACTCCGCGGGCAAAGCGCTCGGTGCGACCGTATTTGCCGCCGCGGTCATGCTCGTTGTCATTCTGATACAGTTTTCCGGCTGCGGTGATATCGGGGATGTCTCTGACATCTCCTCATATGTCAGCCCGGATACTTCTTCGGTAACATCCCCTGTCGAGGAAAGCACCGAAAATTCCGTACCTGAAGAATCCGAGCCTGACGCGGTGGAGTTGCCGTCGCTCGACGATATCGTAGTGACGGCGTGGAACTGCTATGTTGTCAACACGACGACGGGTGAGGTCCTTTATTCCAAAAACGCCGAGGAACGTGCCTACCCCGCAAGCATAACAAAGCTGATGACCGCGAGCGTAGCCCTGAAATACTGCGATCCGTCTTCCGTTTTCACTGCCGGCGACGAATTGGAGCTTGTGGGTGAAGGCTCGAGTCTCGCGTGGATAAAAAGCGGAATGAAGCTCAAGCTCTCTATGCTGATAGATGCGATGCTGCTGCCGTCCGGCAATGACGCGGCTTACATAGTGGCCGTCAACGTAGCAAGGCAGGTCAAAAACGACGAAACGCTCTCTGCCCAGGACGCCGTCAAAGAATTTGCCGAGCTCATGAACAAAGAAGCTGCGGCTATCGGATGTACAGGCACCAATTTCGTAAATCCTGACGGCTATCACGACGACAACCATTATTCGACCGCCGAAGATCTCGCAAAGATATGCCAATATGCCCGGACTTTTGATGTCATCTGCCGCTCGGTCGCGAAGGAAGAGGTGAAAGTGACCTATGAAACCCTTGAAACGAACAAATGGCGCAACTCAAATTACCTTGTGTGCGAAAAGCTGAGCAACGGCGAGCCGAGCCCGTGGTACCTTCCGTATGTCACCGGCATGAAGACGGGATCGACCGACGAGGCGGGCAAGTGCCTTGCAGTGAGCGCGGAAAAGGACGGAGTGGAGGTCATTGCGATCATACTGAGGTGCAACTCAAGCGACAAACGGTTTGACGAAGCGTACAAGATAATGACCACGCTGTTCGGCACCGGCGCGGAGTAATGACGCTATGATAAAAAGCATGACGGGCTACGGACGCGAAAAACGTCTTGTCGGCACGAGAGACATACTCGCCGAGGTAAAATCGGTGAACAGCAGGTTTCTTGACGTAACGGTAAAGTTACCGCGTGTGTATTCTGTACTTGAGGAACGGGCAAGAATGCTGGTGTCATCATTTGTTACGCGCGCTAAAGTGGAGCTGTATATTTCCGTGGACAATATTGCCGGCGACAAGATCGAGCTCACGCTGAACCGTGAGTATCTGGATTCATTTCTCGCCGCACTCGAAACGATCGCAAGAGAATACGGCATTTGTCAGGCACCGAGCATGGAAATGATACTCGGACGCCCGGAGGTATTTTCCTCAAAACGAGCTGACGAGGACTTCGACGCACTGTGGGAGGATATCGCCCCGGTGGTGACGCAGGCGTTCTGCCGCTACAACGAGATGCGTGAACGGGAAGGTTCCAATCTGCGCAAGGATCTGCTGAGCCGCATAGATACGATAGAAGCTATAGCAAGGAAACTCGCAGAAAAGGCTCCGGAAGCCGTCGCCGCAAACAACGAACGGCTGAAAGCAAGAGTGACCGAGCTTCTGGGCGACACCAAGGTCGATGAGCAGCGTCTGCTCACCGAATGTGCCGCTTTGGCGGACAGGCAGGATATAACCGAAGAGCTGACCCGGCTTTTCAGCCATATAATGCAGTTCAGGACGATACTCGACGAAGACGCACCGGTCGGACGTAAGCTCGATTTTCTCGTTCAGGAGCTGAACCGCGAGGTCAACACCTGCGGCAGCAAAGCGAACAGCATCGATCTCTCATCGCTGGTGATAGACGCCAAGTGCGAGCTCGAAAAAATACGCGAACAGATACAGAATCTTGAATGACGGAGGGATCGATATGGCTATGACGGATATCGGCAACGGAAGCTTTGTCAATGCCGATCGTATAGTCGCACTGGCAGGTCCCGATTCCATGCCTGTACGCAGGCTGATACAGGACGCCAAGGAAAACGGGCGCCTGATCGACGTGTCGTGCGGCAAAAAAACCGCCTGCGTCATCGTGACGGATAACGGATATGTGATCCTTTCTGCCGAGGCCACCAAAACGATACGGGAAAGGATCATGAAAGATGAATGACAGAAAAGGCACGCTGGTGGTATTGTCCGGACCTGCCGGCTCCGGAAAAAGCACCGTGCTGCGAAGGCTGCTGGAATCGAGGGATGATTTTTGCTTTTCGGTATCGCTGACCACGCGCAGTCCGCGTCCGAACGAGGTCGACGGAGTTGATTATTTCTTTACCGACCGCAGCAGCTTTGAAGAGCGCATACGAAGAGGGGAA
>OLGB01004203.1_pt1 | contig 12556 bp, 14 predicted proteins | sample 1605691 | NCBI WGS metagenome assembly OLGB01 (sample SAMEA3888925, study PRJEB22519) | human gut metagenome | biome: human gut; feature: human-associated habitat; material: faeces | place: Denmark | collected 2010
GCATATGGAGTAAAGGCTGTTCCCTGCTTTCCGGCAGGGATCAGAAGCAGTTGTGACGGTGCAAACTGTGTCACAGAGAAAAGGAGAGTGACAGATGTACCGTTTTATTCTCAAACGGCTGATCATGCTGATCCCTGTGCTGCTGGGCGTCAGTTTCATCGTCTATACGATCATGAGTTTTACGCCCGGCGACCCGGTACAGATGATGCTGGGTGATAACTATTCCGAGGAGGCTTACGCCGCTCTGGAAGAGGAGCTGGGCCTGGATGATCCGTTTTTGGTCCAGTACGGCCGCTATGTGATCAACGCGGTCCAGCTGGATTTTGGAACCTCCTATGATACGGGCAACCCCGTGGCGGCAGAGATCGCCGCCCGGCTGCCGAACACCATTCTGCTCTCTGCCTGCGCCATGCTGTTCGCCATCCTGATCGGCATTCCGCTGGGCGTCATATCTGCCACCCATCAGTATTCGGCAGTGGACAACATCTCCATGGTGGGCGCCTTGTTCGGCGTGTCCATGCCCAACTTCTGGCTGGGATTGATGCTGATCGTGATCTTCGCGGCGGGACTGGGGTGGTTCCCGTCCTCGAACTTTGAGACCTGGGGCGCCCTGGTGCTGCCGGCCATCACCCTCAGTGCGAACTCTCTGGCCATGATCACCCGTATGACGCGCTCGTCCATGCTGGAGACCATCCGGCAGGACTACATCCGTACCGCCCGGGCAAAGGGCCTGAAGGAGAGCGTCATCACCATCCGCCACGCCCTGCGCAACGCCATGATCCCCATTGTTACCACTGTGGGTCTGCAATTCGGCTTTTCTCTGGGCGGTGCTGTGCTGGTGGAGACGGTGTTCTCCTGGCCCGGCATCGGCCGGCTGCTGGTGGATTGTATCAAGCTGAAGGACACCCCTGTGGTGGTGGCCTGTGTGCTGGTGCTGGCCACCATGTTCACCATCATCAACCTGTGCATCGATATTCTGTACGCATTCCTGGATCCCCGTATTCGGGCCCAGTACAAAACGGTAAAGGGGTGAGCGGATGGCTGCGGAAATCAAGAAAAACAAGAAGAAATCCCAGGCGGCCGCGATCTGGCGCCGCTTGAAAAAGAACAAAATGGCCGTGGTGGGACTGGTTATTCTGGCTGTCATTATCCTCCTGGCTATTTTTGCCGACCTGCTGTTTGACTATGAGACCCTGGTGGTCAAGCAGAGCGCGGCGCTGAAGCACAAGCCCCCCTCTGCCGAGCACTGGCTGGGCACTGACGAGGTGGGCCGGGACATTCTGGCCCGCATCGTCCACGGTGCCCGGATCTCCCTGCCGGTGGCCTTTGTCACCATCGCCATCGCCACCGTGGTGGGCGGCCTGCTGGGCGCTATCGCCGGCTATGGCAGCCGTCGGGTAGATAACGTCATCATGCGCATCATGGACGTCTTTCTGGCGATCCCCAGCATTCTGCTGTCCATCGCCCTGGTGGCGGCCATGGGCACCAGTGTCACCAACATGATGCTGGCCATCAGTATTTCCAATATTCCGCCCTTCGCGCGGATCGTGCGCTCCGCGGTGCTGACCATCAAGAACGAGGAGTACATCGAGGCCGCCCGTGCCATCGGCGCCAGCGACAAGCGCATCATCCTCAAGCACATCCTGCCCAACTGCATGGCCCCCATCATCGTTCAGGCCACGCTGTCCATTGCCGGCTCCATCCTGGCCATTGCCAGCTTGAGCTTCATCGGTTTGGGCATCAGCCCGCCCACGCCGGAGTGGGGCTCCATGCTCAGCACCGGACGGCAGTATTTCCGGGCCGCCTGGTGGGTGTGCGCATTCCCCGGCATCGCCATTATGCTGACCATCCTCTCCTTGAACCTGCTGGGAGACGGTCTGCGGGATGCGCTGGACCCCAAGCTGAAGAACTGAGAAGGGAGGACGCCTTATGGAAGAGAAAACTCGTATGGAAACCCCTCTGCCGGAGAAGGAGCCCGCCCCTCAGACCCAGGAGACGGATGCGCTGCTGGACATCCGCGGTCTGCGGGTGGAATATCACACGGATGAAGATGTGGTCTACGCGGTCAACGGCCTGGATCTGACCATCGCCAAGGGCGAGAGCCTGGGCCTGGTGGGAGAGACCGGCGCCGGCAAGACCACCACGGCCCTTTCGGTCCTGCGTCTGATCGCAGATCCCCCCGGGAAGATCGTGGACGGCGAGATCTGGTTTGAGGGCGAGGATATGCTCCAGGCAAAGCCCGCCCGCCTGCGGGAGATCCGCGGCAGCAAGATCTCCGTGATCTTCCAGGACCCCATGACCAGCCTGAACCCGGTCTACTCCGTGGGCGACCAGATCGCGGAGGTCATCCACCAGCACGAAAAGTGCAGCAAGGAGGAAGGGCGCAGAAAGGCCGGCGATATGCTGGAGATGGTGGGTATTCCCCGCGCCCGCTATGACGAATACCCGCACCAGTTCTCCGGCGGCATGAAGCAGCGGGTGGTTATTGCCATGAGCATCGCCTGTACGCCGGAGCTGATCCTGGCAGATGAGCCCACCACCGCTCTGGACGTGACCATCCAGGCCCAGGTGCTGGAGCTGATGAGCGATCTGAAGGAAAAACTCCGGACCTCGCTGCTGCTGATTACCCACGACCTGGGCGTTGTGGCCCAGGTGTGCGACCGGGTAGCCATCATGTACGCCGGCGAGATCGTGGAGAGCGGCACCATTGCGGAGGTATTTGACTATCCGTATCATCCCTACACCATCGGCCTGTTCGGATCGATTCCGTCTCTGGACAGCACCGCGGAGAAGCTCAAGCCCATTCAGGGCCAGATGCCCGATCCCACGGAGCTGCCGGAGGGCTGTGCCTTCGCCCCCCGGTGTCCCTATGCAACGGACGCCTGCCGTGCCCAAAAGCCGGAAATGACCTCGGTTGGCGGGACCCATCTGGTCCGCTGCCTGGCCCATCAGGGTGTTTTCCAGTCTCCGGAATTGATGGAGGAGGTGCGACATGGAAGATAAGAGCGTGATCCTGGAAGTCCGGGATTTGAAGAAGTACTTCAAGAGTCCTACCGGCACCCTCCATGCGGTGGACGGCGTGAATTTTTCCATCCGAAGGGGAGAGACTCTGGGTCTTGTGGGCGAGTCCGGCTGCGGAAAGTCCACCATCGGCCGACTGATCCTGGGACTGCATCAGGCCACCAGCGGAGAGATCCTCTTCAACGGCCAGGATATCTGCAAGATGAACAAGCAGAAGCTGCATGACCTGCGGCGGGATCTTCAGATCATTTTCCAGGATCCCTTTTCCTCGCTGAACCCGCGGATGTCCATTGGCGAGATCATCGGGGAGCCCCTGCGGATCCACGGAAAGGTCCGCAGCCGCACGGAGCTGGACGCCGAGGTGGCGCGGCTGATGGACGTGGTGGGCCTGTCGGCGCGCCTGTTCAACGCCTATCCCCATGAGCTGGACGGCGGCCGCCGCCAGCGGGTGGGCATCGCCCGGGCCCTGTCCCTCAAACCCCAGTTCATCGTCTGCGACGAGCCGGTTTCTTCTCTGGACGTGTCCATCCAGGCGCAGGTGCTGAACCTGCTGAAGGACCTGCAGGCGGAATTTGATCTGACGTATCTCTTCATCACCCATGACCTCTCCGTGGTCAAGTTCTTTTCTGACAAGATCGCGGTGATGTATCTGGGCCAGCTGGTGGAGACGGCGGAGTCTGCGGAGCTGTTCCGCAATCCGCTCCATCCCTATTCCCAGGCGCTGCTGTCGGCCATTCCTGTGCCCAGCAGCCGTCAGAAGATGCAGCGGGTAAAGCTCATCGGCGAGCTGCAAAGCCCCATCAACCCGGAGCCCGGCTGCCGCTTTGCCAAGCGGTGCCTGTACGCTCAGGAGGGATGTACCGGCCGGGATCTGGCTCTGAGAGATTTCGGCAGCGGACATTTCTGCGCCTGCTGCCGGGCGGGGGCGCTTCCGGCTGCTGAAAGTGAGTCTGCGCAATGATCCTGCCGAGGAAGGCAGAAAATAAATCTTATAAGGAGGACGATTCAAATGATCGACAAGACGAGATGGCTGGGCCTGGGCCCCTGGCATGAGGATAATGAGAGCGAGCTGATCGACTGGACCGTGCAGCCCCAGTACAAGGGCATGGTCAAGGGCGATTATTACCACGCCGAGCTGTATTACAGCGGCCGCTGGGGCGCCAAGGGCCATAAGGGCGAGCTGGAGGTGGTCAAGGACGATGCCGGCAAGATCGCCTATGTGGAGTTCAACGAGACGACTATGGACAACTACTATGTCCGTCACTTCCAGGGACTGAACAAGCGCTATACCGAGTTCCAGTTCTTCCAGGATTTCCATGACAAGCGCCGCAGCGTGAACTATGGCCGTGTCTTGGCCAACGGCTTCAAGTATGTGGAGGATCAGATCCTGGAAAAGCAGGACCTGGACGCCGACTATGATCTGCTGACCGGTGCCTCCTTCTCTATGAAGAACATGATCGGTTTGAAGGATGTCATCTCTGCGCAGATGAAGGATCCCAATCACAAAAAGCAGCGCTACTACGGCTACAATGAGAACTTTGGCTATGGCCTGACAGGCTGGCTGGAAGTTGTTGTGGAGGACGGCAAGATCGTCAAGTGCTTCTACGATGAGATTTTTGCTGACCACACTTCCGAGATCGTTTATGACGATCTGAAGCAGTTCTACCGCCAGTCCAAATATTACTCCTCCACCTATGAGGATCCGTTCCCCTCCGGCTGGGACCGGCACGCATGGCTGGTCTGCTTCAAGGATCTGTCTGACCAGCTGAACGCGAAGGTCTGCCAGACCCAGGATATGTTCGACATCTCCGGCCTGCCCTGCGTGGAGGGCCCGGACATGGGCGTCGTCTGGGACAAGCCCCACAAGGATGACGTGGCGCTGATCTCCAACAGCGACGCGACCGCCCGCTCCGTCACCCGGCCCCGCTCTCCCGTTTGGAACAACTATCTGCGTCTGGCCAAAGTCGTCCATGACGAAATGGTCAAGGACGGCATCCTGAAGTAAGGAGGAACGAACAATGGATAACGCAGGAAAGAAGCCTGTCTGGTCTGTACAGCCCCCCAAGGGGATGCTGAAGGGCGACTACTATCGCATCGAGGAGAGATTCCCGCCCTATTATCCCGGCGTAGAGGGAGAATTCCCCGCCGATCCGGGCCATCTGGGTATCGTGGAAGCGGTGAAGGCCGACGGCAAGCTGATCTTCGTGGAACTCAACGAGATCACGGCGCCCTCCTATTACAATCACCTCTACCGGGATATCTCCAAGCGCCGTTCCAGCTACAGCTTCTGGCAGTACACCAAGCCCCGCATGCAGAAGGCCGGCTCCGTGCTGACCATGGGCATGCAGTACGTAGAGCAGCAGATGATGGAAAAGCAGAGCCTCAGCGGCGACTTTGACCTGGTGGCCAGCGCCTCCGGCAGTGTGAAGAAGCTGCTGACCTTTGCGGCGAAGCTGGACGCCCAGCTGGACAAGCCCTCCGGCAAGAAGCTGTACAGCTACTCCGAGGACTACGGCTACGGCCTCACCGGCTGGCTGAAGGTAGTGGTAGAGGATGGAAAGATCATCTCCTGCCGCTTTGACGAGATCTTTGCTGACAATGAGGAGGACATCGTTCATCCGGAGCTGAAGAAGTATTACCGCCAGTCCAAATACGACTGCCCCACCTATGAGGATCCGTTCCCCTCCGGCTGGGACCGTCATGCCTTCCTGGTGGGCTTCCGCACGCAGATGGATAACCTGAACCAGAAGGTCTGCGCCACGCAGAATATGCTGGATCTGACCGGCCTGCCCCATGCGGCCGGCAAGGACATGGGCATGATCTGGGACGATCCCAACCCGGATCGGGAGCATCTGGACATGGATCCCAAGAACCGTCCCATGTATCCTGCCTTCATGAATTACCTGCGCATGGCCAAGGTGGTGCTGGAGGAAATGCGCAAGGACGGCGTTGTGAAGTAAACCGAAGCGGAAAGGGAACACGCTATGGAACATATGCGGGCATTCTTGGCGTATGATACGCTCTGCCGGATCACGGCTGAACTCCCCGATGGAAGCGAGGGCCTGTTGGATCAGTGCGAGGAAGAAGCACACCAGCTGGAACGCACACTCAGTATGTTCGATCCGGAGTCTGAACTGTCCCGCCTGTGCCGTGATATCCGCCCGGGAGAGGAGACGCCGGTTTCCGAGACGCTGCTGCGCTTTCTGGAGCAGAATCTGGAGATCTGCCGTTTGACAGACGGCGCCTTTGATCTGACGGTGGGACCGCTGATCAAGCTGTGGGATTTTCTGGCGGAGCCGCCGCAGGTGCCTACCCCGGAGCAGATCCGGGAGACGCTGGCCCGGGTGTGCTATCAGCACATCCATCTGCACCCCGGGAGCAGCACGGTGTCGTTTGACATCCCGGATGTAGGACTGGATCCCGGTGCTGCGGGCAAGGGATTTGCTCTGGGGCTGACTGTGGACCGTCTCCGCAGGGGCGGCGTACGCCAGGCGGTGCTGGACTATGGTGGGAACCTGTTTGTGATGGGGGCGCGCAGAGGAGAAAACGGAGCGCTCCGGCCATGGAAAGTGGCGATCCGGGACCCGGATGATCCGGGCACGGTGTTTGGATCCGTGGAGCTGATGGATACGGGAATCGCCACATCCTCCTGGTATGAGCACAGCTTTCAAAAGGATGGGGTCATATATCACCATCTTCTGAACCCAAAGACGGGGTATCCCATTCCTCTGACCTTGAAGAGCGTTTCCATCGTGTCCTCCAGACCGGTGTATACGGATCTGCTCTCCACTGCATTTTTTGCCCTTGGCGAGGACCGGGGAAGAGAGCTGGTGGAACAGCTCCGGCGCGATAGCGGGGAAGTCATCGAATATGTTGCCGTGCGGAAAGACGGAAGTGTCGGTGCTTCTGCCGGGGCTTCGTTTGTTTCAATGAAATGAGTTTGGATCGCCCATATTCTGCTGAAAAGCGGAATATGGGCGATCCTTCTGTCGGCGCCGGTGTATGGTGCGGATGATGATTGAAGGGAGGCAGCGTGTGGGTGCCAAAGCTCCCGACTCCTGGTGGAGAGGGGAATGGCTGCGAAGGAATGGGGACGCGGAGCCATTCAAAGGGACGCCCTGGCTGTGGGTCTGCTGCGGCGGCGCCGGTTCCGCCTGCCGCGCACGCCGTGTACCGCTCCGGGCAGCAATTCTTCTCTTGACGGGGCTGGGCGCTCCATGACAGGGGAGCGGTTTGCCGCAGTGGGAGAAGCCTTTCAGACAAACGGAGGCCTCCGGCTTTATGCCGGAGGCCTCCGTGTACATTCTTATTGGTACAGCTTGGGAACGCGGAAACTCTGCACGCCGTTGGCCTCGTCCGTGACCGTCCCTGCCGGGAAGATGATCACCGGGTTGCCCTCGTCATCCACCTCAAATTCGGTGTTCTCGTCGATGGTAACATAGTCGCTGAGCGGTGCGTTGTCCTCAATGGGGAAGTACCGGACCTCAGGGTCCTTGTCCATGCGGTTGCCCATCTGCATGGTGATGGTCTCTGTCAGATAATCGACATAGTCCTCGCCCAGGAGCGATTCCAGGGTTGGCTCTGTCTGCTCCTCCGCCGCGGGTGCGGCAGTATCCTCTCCGGCTGCCGCCTCTGCGGTGCAGGCGGAAAGAAGCAGCATGGAACATAAAAGCGTCAGCAGCACAAGCATCTGATAGCCGTTTTTCTTCATGGTCGATTCCTCCATTTCTGTTTGTGGGGATCTCCATTCCGGAGACGCTTCCTTCTTGGTATCTTTACTTTATCAGACCCGGGCCGCAAAGTGACCGTGTTTTTGCATCATTTCGCCGTCACCAGCTCTCCGCCAGCGGGGCACCAGAGCTGGAAATGCCATCTTCACCGAAAAGCTCCCCGGAAAAACCCAGCGGTTCTACGCAGATGCGTCCATGCAGGCTTTCTGTGTGGGCGGCGTATATCAGCCCTCCGGTGCCGTCAATCTCCCATAGCGCAGGGCCGCGCTGCTGCGCCTCGAGCTCCAGACCCTTCAAAAAGCGAAGCCCCAGCTCCTCGGATGAGGGGAGTGCTTTCTTTGCTGAGCGCAGACTGCAGTCGAACCACACCGGAAGACCGGTCTCTTCATCCACCACGATCCAGAAGCTGTCCTGATGGGCAGAGGAGCCCTGCAAATACAGCATACTGACAGATTGATATTCGTCGGAGCGCACATAGACTGCCCGGCTTCCGCCCTGGAAGGTCAGTGCCTCCAGGTCGTAGCCTGCCGGTAAAACACCCCAGTCCGCAAGTGTCTCCACGCTTTGAAAAAATATCTCTTCTGCCTGCTCCGCCGCCTGTGCTCCTGGTGACGGAAGGGGTTGGGAGGTGGAAAACACCTCCAGGTCCGGGTATTGAACGGCCCGCCACAGCAGTTTCAGCTTTTCCGGCAGGGGGATCTCCCGGACAGTCAGATCCTCCTCCGACAGGGATTCTATGTGGACAGCCGCCAGTTCTCCCCGGTCCCGCAGAATGGAGAGCTGCCGCGGCAGCAGCACCGCTGCCAGCACGACCAGACCGGTCAGGACCGGCAGACCCCATGTTTTGAACGATCTCAACCGCCGTCCCCTCCCTTCAGATCAACGCTGACCCGGGTACCTTTACCCGGAGTGCTCTCGAAGGTCAGCGTGCCGCCGTGGAGCGCCACGATCCGCTGGCATACGGTCAGCCCCAGCCCGGCGCCGCCCTGGGCGCGGGATCTGGATTTGTCCACCATGTAAAAGGGCTCGGTGATCCGGCCCAGGTCCTCCGGGGAGATCCCTCTGCCGTTGTCTGACACTTGAATACGGTAGCCGCCGGCTGTGGGAGCGCCCTCCAGAAGGATGCGGCCCTCTGCGTCCACAGCCTTGCGGGCGTTGTCCAGCAGGTTCAGGCACACGGACTCCATCAGATCCGGCTCCAGCTCCGCTGTGCCGGGGGCAGCCCGGACCTCCAGGCGGATGCCCGCCTGCTCCAGCGTCGGCCGCAGGACTGCGCCCACCCGCTCCAAAAAGGGCGCCATCTCAGTGGGGCGGGGAGAGAAGCTGCCCTTTTCCAGAACGAACAGGTCCAGCAGCCTGCGGGACAGGCTCTCCAGCCGCCGCCCCTCCCGGAAGATATGACCGGCGCTCTCCCGTACCAGCTGAGGCTGGGCGGGACGGGAGAGCAGGAGCTCTGCATAGCCGATGATGGACGTCAGGGGCGTCTTGGTCTCGTGGGCGAAGGCGTGGAGGAAGTCCTCCTGCCGACGGGCAGTGTCTGTCAGCTCGCCCACGTGCCGCTCCAGCTGCTCCGCCATAAGGTTGAAATCCCGGGAGAGCTGGCCCAGCTCGTCGTCGCTGCTGACAGCTACCCGCCGGGACAGCTCCCCGGCGGCCATTTGCCGCGCGGCCTCGGACAGCCGCCCCAAGGGGCGGGTGATCCAGGCGCTGACAGCCAGAGCGGCCAGCGCCGAGGCCAGGATCAGCCCCAGCAGCAGGTAGGAAAATGCGTTGTACTGGGCCTGCCTGGCGGAGAAGAGATCGCCCGCGTCCCGCCAGGTCTCCAGAAAGAGCGTTCCGTCCTCCGCCTCCAAGGGACTTGCTGCGTGCAGGTAAAACCGGCTCCCGGCCCGCAGAACCTCCCATCCCAGCTGCGTCTGCGACAGGGAGGAGGTCAGTGCCGATGCGGCGGGCGGGGCGATGCCGGAGAGCGTCTGTCCATCTTCTCTGCTGAGGCGGAAGGAGATGCCGCCGCGGCTGAGGTAGGCGGCGGAGTCCTCGGCCAGCCGGGCAACGTCCGCGTGACTGAAGCTGCGGGAGAACTGCATCTCCCGCAGCAGCATACGCCGGAGGATGGTGTGCTCCGTCACTGCTATTTCGGCCTGAGCGTCCAGCCCGGAGCGGAACTGGCCGTCGATCAGCAAAAAGCCGCTGATGGAGCAGGCCAGGGCCGTCATGGCCACCATGCTGCAAAACAGCTTCCAGAAAAGCCGCAAGACTTCACCCCTCCAATCGGTAGCCCACCTTGTACACCGCCGTCAGCCGCTCTTCCAGGCCCAGCTTCTTCCGCATCCGCTGGACGTGGAGGTCCACGGTGCGGCTGTCCCCCAGATATTCCTCGTTCCACACCCGCTCAAAGATCCGGTCCCGGCACAGGGCGACATTCCTGTTCTGAACGAACAACACCAAAAGGTCGAATTCCTTGGCTGTCAGGGCCACAGGCTGACCGGCCCTGCGGACGATCCGGGCGGCGGGGTCGATCTCGATATCCGGCTCCAGATGCAGGAGCTGCGAGGCCTTGCCGCAGCGGCGCAGCACCGTCTCTACCCGGGCCAGCAGCTCCGGCAGGGCGAAGGGCTTGGGCAGGTAGTCCTCGGCGCCGCGGCGCAGTCCCCGGACCCGGTCCTCCACCTCACCCCGGGCAGTGAGAAAGATCACGGGCACCTCCAGCGTCTTGCAGTAGTCCAGCAGCTCGTATCCGTCCGCTCCGGGCAGCATGATGTCCAGCAGCGCCAGATCAAAGGGCTCCTGCTCCAGAAGGTCCGCCGCCCGGATCCCGTCCGGCGCCCAGACGCAGCGGTAGCCCGCGTCGGTGAGCACGGTTCGGACCAGATCGGCAATGGGCGCCTCATCCTCGGCGATCAGGATCTTGTTCATGGGCGCACCTCCTTTTTTGATAAGATAACTTCCTCCTCCATCATTTTTGCATCATGCCCGACGGAGGGCGGCGGACACGCACAGGAAAAAAGGCACCCGCCAGAGGCGGGCGCCTTTCCCGCCCTTACGGGGAATGCGTCAGTAGTTGATGCCTACGATGGCGAGGCTGCCCTCGGCCACGCCGAAGACGATGTTGGGGCAGCCGCTGGCGGAGAGAACGAAGCCAGCCTGGCTGGGCTCCAGGGAGGAAATATCCGCTGTGCTGACCTCGGTGAGCAGGTCCTCTGCAAAGACCTGGCCAGGGTCAAGAGCGAGGAAATCCTCGCGGGTATCCACAAACTGCGCATCCTCCGGGAAGCCCACGTAGTTGGGGAACATCATGAGATCCGCCAGCCCCTCCATATCCTTGTCCGCAACGACTGCCTGGATCTTCTGGGCAAAGGCCTCTGCGGCGGCCTGGTCCACGGAGAAATTGTCGGTGTATGTCTGCTCATCGGTTTCCGGCGTCTCTTCAGGCGCAGCCGGTTCGTCGCCCTCCGCCTCTCCGGTTGGAGCCTGGGCGGGCTGCTCGGCCTGTTCGCTCTGCTCGGTGGAGTTCTCCGGAAGCGTTTCGGCGTTCTGGCCGCTTTGGCCGCAGCCGGCCAGCAGCAGGCACAATGCCGCCGTCAGCAGAAATATTTTGCTCAGATGTTTACGCATGGTATATGGTCCTTTCCTTGTTTGGATAGCCGGATTTCCGGCCTTTGTCTTATAGACGAACGGGCGGACAAAAAAGTTTTTCTCCGAAAAGGAAGGCTGCTCACCATGTTCGTGGGAACTTGGGAAGATGATGGGAGTTTGATGCAAAAGAGCGGGGATTTTGCGGGAAAGGGCCGGTAGAGTGAAAGACGAAATTTCATGCTGAAAGGTGTGTCCGCCATGTCCCGGCCCCCAAAAAACGTCCCGTTATCCCGTCCCGCCCCTATCCCGAAGCGGGAATACCATGTGGCCCGACGGACTGGCTCCTCCTGCCGCCGGCGCTGGTACAGAAAATTCCTGCTGCTCCTGCTGGGGCTGGCGCTGTTTTGCGCGGGGTTCGTACTGGGCTCTGCCCGGGCTGCGGAGGAGGAGAACGCAGCCCGGAATATACATATGGAGGAGCCGGCCATCGGGACCACAGACGATCTGCTGCAGCCCAGTTCCGAGGAACAGCAGCCCTCAGGCGGCTGCCTGCCGGAAGGGGAGACGTGGGAGCTGCGGTTGGTGAATGCCGCCCATGTGCTGCCGGAGGATTTTCAGGTGCCGGAGCTGACAGAGCTGTATGGCGGTCACGCCGTGGACAGCCGGGTGTACCCTGCCTTGCAGCGGATGATGGACGACTGCCGGGCGGAGGGGCTGGAGCCGATGATCTGCTCGTCCTACCGCACTCGGGACAAACAGGAGGAGCTGTTCCAAAACAAGATGGACAGTCTTTTGACGCAGGGGTATTCCCGGGAGGATGCCGGGGACGAGGCGGCCCGCTGGGTGGCCCGGCCTGGTACCAGCGAGCATGAGACCGGCCTGGCAGTGGACATTGTGGATACGGGGTATCAGCTGCTGGGCCAACGGCAGGAGACCACGCCCGTCCAGCAGTGGCTGATGGACAACTGCGCCGCCTATGGGTTCATCCTCCGGTATCCCACGGATAAAAGCGATCTCACCGGCATCGGCTATGAGCCCTGGCATTACCGCTATGTGGGAGAGGAGGCCGCCCGGACGATCATGGAACAGGGCCTCTGTCTGGAGGAATACCTGGATCGCTGGGCGGGGGAGATGCGCTGATGCCTTTTAGATGGTGCCGGCTGCTTGGGACGGCATGAGATCGGACTGACGCAGGAAACCGCGCCGCAAAACAGCTGTTTTGCGGCGCG
>OLGB01004204.1_pt1 | contig 12556 bp, 8 predicted proteins | sample 1605691 | NCBI WGS metagenome assembly OLGB01 (sample SAMEA3888925, study PRJEB22519) | human gut metagenome | biome: human gut; feature: human-associated habitat; material: faeces | place: Denmark | collected 2010
GGCGGAGGGCGCGGCAAATACGCCGGGGCTTACGGATCCGGGCGGAACGGCGGGAACGGCCGGCGCGGAGGGGACGAAAGACGGCGGCGCGGGGCCGGGAATCCCGGGGCTTACGAACCCGGAGGGCGGCACGGACGATAAGGGCGGCGAGGGAAAGGAGGGCGATAAGGAGGGCCCGAAGGAGGGCGAAGCTCAGGGGTATAAGCTTTCCGTGCCGGAGGGCTTTGTGCTGGATGAAAAGATGGTGGCCGACGCTTCCCCGCTGCTTCAGAAGTATAAGGTGAGCAACGAGGACGCGCAGGCGCTTTCCGATCTGGTCTGTCAGAAGGTGCGGGCGGAGCAGGACGCGAGGAGCGAGGCTTATGCCGAGGTGGTGAAGGGCTGGCAGAAGGGCCTGATGGAGGATAAGGCGATCGGAGGAGAGAAACTGACTCCGGCTTTGAAGACCGGCCTCAAGGCGCTGAACCGCTTCGGTGATTCTGAGCTGACGGAGATCCTGCACGACACGGGGCTTGAGTATCATCCGGCCGTCGTGCGCTTTTTCCATAAGATCGGCCTTGCGATTTCGGAGGACGGCGGCAGCGGTGCGCAGCACCAGGCGGCGAAAAAAGAGGTTCCAACGGCTTCGATGTTTTACGGAAAATAAGGAAGGAGATAAAGGATGGCAACGATCAGCAGCAACGACCTTACGCTCATTGACTGGGCGCGCAGGAAGGATCCCGACGGTAAGATTCCCAAGATCGTCGAGATGATGAACAAGACGAACGAGGTCCTGGACGATATGGTCTATATGGAGGGCAATCTTCCGACGGGACACGAGACGACGATGCGCACGGGGCTCCCGAATGTGGCGTGGCGCCAGATAAATAAGGGCGTGCAGCCGTCGAAGTCTCGCACGATCAAGCATACGGATGTCTGCGGACGGCTGGAAGCCTTTTCCGAGATTGACGAGGCTCTTCTGGAGCTCGCGTCGGACGCGCAGGCTTTCAGGCTTTCGGAGGATCAGCCGTTTATCGAGTCGATGAACCAGGAGATGGCGGCGACGATGTTTTACGGGGATTTGCGCAAGACGCCGGATAAGTTCCTCGGGATCGCGCCGCGTTATTCGCTCGTCAGCGCGGATTCGGGAAAGAATATCATAGACGGCGGAATGACTGGCGACAGCGGCACTGACCTTACGAGCATCTATCTTGTGGGCTGGGGCGAGCAGACGGTGCACGGCATTTTCCCGAAGGGCACGTCGGCCGGCCTGCAGCATGAGGATCTCGGCAGGGTAGAGATAAAGGACGGCGATAACGGCAGTTATATGGGCTACAAGGGGCATTATACCTGGCGTCTTGGGCTCTGCGTGCGCGACTGGCGCTATGTGGTGCGTATCGCGAACGTCGACCTGTCGTCTCTTAAGGGGTCGTCTCCGGCAAATCTGATGAAGCTGATGATCGAGGCGTCGGAGACGATCCCGAATATCGGGCTGTGCAGGCCGGTGTTTTACTGCTGCCGCGAGATCCGCACGGCGCTGCGCAATCAGATTCTTGACAAGAGCAATGTCAATCTGACGTGGGATTCTGTCGCCGGCAAGCGCGTGCTTGCGTTTGATGAGATTCCGGTGCGCCGCTGCGACGCGATCAGCAAGACCGAGTCGAAAGTAACTTTCGCGTAAGGAGGGCATGAGATGAGCATAAGGGACAAGAAATGTATTTTTCCCGAGTACGCGCTTTCGGGCGGTACGGGGTACAGCGACGTCGTCGACGCCGGAGACGCCGGCGACGCCTATGAGGCGCTGTGGCTGGTGGTGCGCGGTACTGATGCCGGAGCCGGCGGGACGAAGGTCGTTGTTTCGCTTGAGACTTCGGATACGGAGGCCTTTACCTCCGCGAAGACGCTTTATCAGTCCGCCGAGATAGCGCTTGCGGCGCTTACGGCGGACACGGAACAGGCGAGGCTGCGCCTGCCGCTTGGCTGTAAGCGCTATCTGCGCATGAAGTATACGGCGACGGGCACGTTCACGGCCGGCAAGGTAGAGGCGTATCTGACGCCCGATATCGACATGTAAGGCGGATGGAACTGAATAGATAGGCATAGGGGGCGGATTAATTTCCGTCCCTTGTCGTAATTAATTGTTCGCGGGCGCGGACGGCGCCCTGCGTCGGAGGGGACGGAAATGCAGGACAGCAGCATTATTTTGATATGCAACAGGGCTTTGAATCTTATGGGGTGCGGGCGGGCTGTCAGCTCGCTCGACGAGTCGAGCGACGAGGCGCAGGCTTTAAAGCGTTTTTATGACGCGGCGCTGGTCACTCTTTTGCAGCGCGCGGACTGGAATTTCGCCCGCGGCGTCGAGGTGCTTGCCCAGTGCGTCGACAATGCCGTTCCGGGCTTTTTGTATACGTATAAGTACCCAAACGGATGTGTCAAGGTGCGCCGAATCCTGAGCGCCGATCCGCTGTCGCACGGCTGGACGAAGGATTTTCAGACGGCCCTGGACAGGGACGGAAGCAGGGTCGTCTGTTCGGGCGTTTACGCCGCTTCGTGCGAGTATACGGCGCTTATGAAGGATCCGGCGATATATCCGGCGTTGTTTGAGGAGGCGCTTTGCTGGAATTTAGCGCGCATGGCGTGCTGGGTTCTGGCGGATGTTTCCGCCGGGATGAGGAAGGAGATATCGCAGCAGTTTCTTGCCGCTTTCGCGGATGCTTCGCAGGCCGACGCAAATGAAGGACACCTGACGGTGAGGCGTTCCTGCGATTATATAGATAAGAGGTAGGCGTGGGGTTATGGCTATTTATCCTGCGCAGGTGAGTTTTGCCGCCGGAGAGCTGGCTCCCTCTCTGTGGGGGCGCGAGGATCTGGCAAAGTACGCGGTGGGGCTTCGCGAGCTGACGAATTTTACGGTGCATCCGCACGGAGGCGTGAGCAATCGGGCGGGGATGCGTTTTGTGTCGGAGGTGAAGGATTCGTCGCGGAGGGTGCGGCTGGTCTCTTTTGAGTCTTCGGAGAACGGCTGTTATATCCTTGAGTTCGGGAATTTTTATATACGGTTTTATAAGGACGGCGCGCGGATAATGAGCGGCGGCGCGCCGTATGAGATCGCTTCGCCTTACGCGGCGTCGGAGCTTACGCTGCTGAATTTCGCACAGTCGGCGGATGTGCTTTTTATCGCGCATCCGAATCACGCGCCTTACGAGCTTTCACGTTATTTGGACGCGTCCTGGGTATTGGAAAGGTTCGCTTTTAAGAACGGGCCGTTCAGGAATATTAATAACACTGAATATACGATAGCGCTTTCGGGGACGAACGGCAGCGTCAGTCTCACGGCTTCGGGCGGCGTGTTTAAGCCGGGGCATGTCGGAGGGCTGTTTTCGATTTACAACCATATAGATTCGGTGCCGCAGAGGACTTCAGGGAATGCTTCCAGCGTTTCCGCGGCGGTCGTCATCGTCGGTTCTTCTTATGAGACTGAGAGCGGCGATCGTACGGTAACGCATAGGATTTTTACTGTGGCGGCGGGGTCGCGGCAGTATTTCAGCGCAGGCTGCCAGGTCAATATCGGCGGTAAGGTCTATTCAGTCGCCGCCTATAATGCGGATTCGGGCGTCGTCTCGTTTTCACCGGCGCTCGCGTGGCAGTCGGGCAGCATAAGCGGTTCTGTGCTTGTGGAGAACGCCGCGTCTGACTGGAACAGGAGCGTTATGGTCTATAAGGGATGGAGCTGCCGCTCGATGGGTTTCTGGTCGGGCACGGTGAAGCTCTGGAAGTATAACAGGGACGAGGGGCGTTATACGCTTTCCATGACGTTCACGTCGCAGGCTACGGCCGCCAGCGCGAAGAATTATGAGGAGTCCGGGACTGTGGACGAGCCCTGTATGATGAAGCTGACGAGCGAGGATTTTACGCAGTTTCTGCCGGAGGGCAATACGGAGGCGGATAAGGGCTTTTTCGTCCTGACGGCGGACGAGGCGGATTATGAGTGTTATGTGCGGATCACGTCCGTCGCTTCCGGTACGTCGGCTGCGGGGACGCTTGAGAAGGACGCGGCGCAGACGGCGGCGACGAGGAATTGGGCGGAGGGCTCGTGGAACGATTACCGGGGTTTTCCTTACGCGGTGGGGTTCTACCAGGACAGGCTGTGTTTCGGAGGCAACGCAAGCGAACCGCAGAGCTGCTGGATGAGCGTTACGGGCGATTATAACAATTTCGAGCGGCATCTTGTGTCGCAGGACGACGATTCGGTCACGGCGGCGCTGATCTCGCGGCGTGTCTCTCCGGTGCGGGATATGGTGACGCTGTCTAATCTCATCGTGCTTACGGAGAGCACGGAGTGGACGATCGGCGCGGGGAGCGCGAAGAGCGCGATAACGCCTTCGGCTCTTGAGGCGCAGGTGCAGGGGTATCGCGGGTGCGCGGCGGTGCCGCCGGTCGTTATCGGCGATATGGTGCTTTTTGCGCAGAAGCAGGGCAAGATCATCCGCGATCTCGGATATGTTTTTGAGTCGGACAGTTACAGCGGAAATGACCTGACGGTGCTGGCCTCTCACTTTTTCCGGGATTCCAGGATCGTGTCGATGGATTACCAGCAGGATCCCGACAGTATCGTGTGGGTCGTGCTGGAGGACGGCACGCTGCTTGCGCTGACGTATTTGCGCGAGCATGACGTGATTGCCTGGAGCCGTATGGAGACGGACGGTTTGGTGGAGTCTGTCGCCTGTGTCTCTACGGCGGAGCGCGACGAGACGTGGCTGTGTGTGCGCAGGGTTGTTGACGGCGTGAGCAGGCGGTTTGTCGAGATGATCGCCGAACGTCACGTCACGTCTCCCGAGGATGGTTTTTTTGTCGACTGCGGCGTTACGTTTGGTTTTGAGACGGCGTCGGCGGTGTTGACGGGGCTCTCTCATCTTGAGGGGCGTCCCGTGGCCTGTCTTGCCGACGGCAATGTCGTCGCGGGGCTGACGGTGCGGGGCGGCGGCGTAACGCTTCCCCATCCGGCGAGGAAGGTCCATGTGGGGCTGCCGTATACGGCGGCGCTTGAGACGCTGGATCTTTCGATTTCCCGCCGCGACGGGTCGCAGCAGGGACGGAAGGCGAGGCTGGTCGCCGTTACGGTGCGCGTGGAGAATACCCGCGGGCTGAGTGTATCCGCGCCTCAGAAGGATGGAGTTTATTCGGAGGTGTTTGAGTTCAAGGAGCGCAGCGACGAGCCTTACGGCGCGCCGGTGCGGCTTCAGACGGGGCTTTTTGGTATAGGGCTTGCGAGCGGATATACGAGCGGCAGGGTGCGTATAGAGGCGAGGCATCCGCTGCCGTGCACGCTGCTCTCGCTGATCCCGAAGGTGGCCGCCGGTGAATAGCGTGTTTGAGGTGCGGACGGCCTGCATGAGGGACTGCCGTTATGTGGCGGATCATCTTTCGGAGGCGGACCGTCTGGAGGTATCTGCGGCGCGCGGAGGCGATATGCGCGCCGCGCTGCATGAGTGTTTTTTGAAGAGTCAGAACGCCTGGGCTGTCTTCCCGCGCGGAGGCGATGCGGCTGTTTTTGTTTTCGGCGTCGCGCGCGGGGACTGGCGCTGGATGAATATGTGGGCCCTTTCGACGCCGGCGGTAAACGAGTACCCGCTGGCTTTTGCCAAGGGTTCGCGCGGCGTGGCGGATATGCTTTTCGCAATGTATCCGCATGTTCGCGGTTATGTGGACGCAAGGCATGTGAAGAGTATACGGTGGCTTGAGTTCTTGGGTTTTAAGCTGGGTGCGCCTGTTGAATACGGTCTGCGCGGCGAAGTTTTTTATCTTTTTTATCATTCCGGGAGGTGATTTTATGGGCGTGGTGGCATCAACGGTTTTAAGCGTGGTCGGGACTGTGGCGAGCGGTATCGCGCAGAGCGGCGCGGCGAGGCAGCAGGCGGAGGTCCAGCGGCAGGAGGCTGAGCACGCGGCGAAGCAGCAGGAGTTCAACGCGCAGCGCGCTCGCACGGAGGCGGAGGATATCGCGCGGCGCGCCTCCGACGAGGAGCGGGCTATGCGTGAGAAGGCGGCGCAGGTGAAGGGGGCGCAGCGCGCGGCGGCCGGCGCGTCGGGCGTCGATGTGGGAGCGGGGTCGTCTTTGGATCTGCTCCGCGAGACGGCATATATTGAGGATGAGGACGCGGCGGCGATCCGCTTTAACGCGATGCGCGCGCGAGGCGGACGTTTCGCCGAGGCGCAGCAGTCGGCATGGAATGCCAAGGCGACGCGGATAGGAGGAGCAAATGCGGCGCGGGCGACGACGAACGCCGGTAAGGCCGCTTTGTGGGGGTCGCTGCTTAAGGGCGGCTCTATTGTCGCCGATAAGTGGGATTATCTTGTTAAGAAGTAGGTGAGTTCATGCAGGTGGAACGTTTGCGCCGGGTGGCGGCGCGGGAGCCGTTGGAGCGGATACGCCGCAGTACGGATGCGCCTCAGGGCGCTTTTGGCGTCGTTGATAAATCGGGATTGATTCTGGCCGACGCCGCCGGTGACGCGGCGGCCCGTTTTGAACTGGTGGCGAAGCGGCGGCAGGATGATTGGGACAAGGCGAAGGTAAATGAGGCTCTTAATTCTCTTTATTCAGAGGATCAGAAGCTTCGTTTCGACCCTGAGAAGGGGCTGCTTGTCTCTGTCAACGGAGCCGGTGCGAAGGGGCTTTATGAGAAGTCCGACGAGGTTTACGGAAAGATGACGCAAGGTATTTCCGGAAAGCTGGAGAATGAACGCCAGCGACGAATGTTTGATGAGGCGTCTTCCGCCTTTGTTCGTTCCGCAAGAACGTCAATTTCACGACATGAGGCAACAGAGGTCCGCAAGTATACGCTTGAGCAAAACGAGATCGCCGAACGGAACGCAGGGGCAGCCTACGCCCACGGTTTTAAGACTCCGGATGGAGCGGCGGCGGCTTTAGCGGCGGCGCAGCAGTCGGCTGTTACTGAGTATGGAGAGGCCGCCGTGGGGTTTCGTGTCTCCGACTACAGCGGCAAATATAATACGAATCTTTCCGAAGGTGAAGAGAAAGCCTTTCAGGAGTGGTTGAGTGCGGAGTCAAAAAAGCAGGGGCGCGACGTATCCAAGGATCTTTTTGATTATGATTTAAGAGGTCTTTTTAAGGAGGACGGCGGCTTCGGCGATAACGGACATGCTCCGGATAAGTTTAAGAAGCCTAATCACCCCACTTTTTCCACCGGCTCCGTCTACAGCGGAGAGGATCACCAAGGTGGCGAATGGCTGGAGACTGACGGAAAGTGGAAGTTCAAGCCATCTGATACGAACATCGAAATGCAGTCGTCGCGAGGGCTTAAGGATTATTTTTCGAGAGCCGAGCCCGATGCGGAATTGGAGATGACAGAGGCTCAGGCAGGTGCGCGTGAACCGCTTAACGGATATATAAAGGAAAAGCTGGCAAAGATTACCACGCTTGCTCTCGACGTGCTCGTTAGGGAAAATCCTTTAGAGGCGGAAGCGCTGCTAAAAAACAGCAAGGATAAGGGTATTTTTGACGGCGTGACTTATGAGAGGATAAAAGCTGAGGTCGACAAGGCTGCTCTGGAGGTCCATTTGCAGGAGGATACGCCGAAGCTTTTTACCGAGTACGGTTTTGACGGGTTGGAGGAGGCTCGTAAGTATATCCGAGAGCATTACGAAGGTGCTGAGGAGAGCAAGCGCTTGACAGCTGCCGAATCTCTCTGGCGCGAGAAATGGAATGACAGAAAGTTCAAAGAGGAGCAGGCGTCAGATCAGATTTTCGGAATGATGGACGGCGGAGCCTCTTTGAAACAAGTCAATGACGCAATATCAGCTATTAATTGGAGTTCAAATGGTGCGCGCATCCAGATGATGAGAGCACGAGACGCCCATTTCAAGATAGGCGAGTACGCACCAAAAGCGACAGCCGTAAAAACGTCGAGAGAGACTCTCCTTGCACTCGATGAGCTGCGTAACAGCGGTAAGTTGTTTGAAATTGCCCCCACCAAGACAGATTTTACGAACATGTTTGGCGGCAGTTTAAGTGATAGGGACTGGCGAGCGTATTTGAAATATTACGATGATGCGAATAAGCCAGGAGGCAGACAAAAGGCAGCTATAAAGATGAATTGCGATTCTACCTTTAGTAAAAAACTTAAAGAGGCAGGAGTCGAAGACGTTCAGCAGCAGGCCTTTTATCAGGATAGATTTAACTATGAATATGAAGTGGCTATAAAAAAGAAAAATGGAGTTATACCGACAAACGAAGAGGCTGTGGCAATGATGGATGTGATTCTTGCTCCCGAAGTTGTCGGAAAAACAAAATCATTCTGGGGGCGTACCGTTGACAAGGTCGTAAGACGTGGCGATATTCCACCGAAAGAAATGATAAATCCTGATACGCGGCTACCTTACGGTACAGAAAAAGATAAGGATGGACGTTACTTTATTTTTGATAAAGACGGAAAGAAGAGGCCTCTCATTTTTCCGGATGGCGGAGGTAAGCCTGTTCCGGCTCCTTATACTTTAGATTGACTTGTCGAAGCATCAAGTGCTGAATGCCGCGCTAGAGGTCTGTCGTGTTTTTCGCGCCGCATGTTGCTATAATATGGAGGACGGACTTTTCGAGGTGAACGGGGACTCGACAGGTAAAGGTCTTTCCCTTTAGGGGAGGTGATTCTGATGCCTAACGGCAAAGGTGAATCCTCTCAAGGCAAAAAGGAGGGGCGAGACCTTGTGAGTTTGCTGCTCCGTCTCGTCCCTCTGGTGAAACTCATCCTCGAAATATTTGAGCTGACCCTCAAGTATTTCTGGAAGAATCGCTAATCCTTGATTAGGATTGTACCACATGACGCCTTACCGTCAAGGGCGTCATCTTTTGTATCTTTGATGATTATATCATGCCGCTTCCGAGAATTGGGGCGGCTTTTTTCGTGCCTTGGAGGTGGCGGTTTGAGTATTTATGACGAAATAAAAGATAAGGTAGGCTACGCGAATCTTTCTGTTGGGCCACCGGTTTCTGCTGATGAGGCGCGGGCGCTTGGGCTGTCAATCACTGACCCTCTTGGAGATAAGCTGGAGCGGACGTATAAGAAGTATGTGACGGAGGATCCCCAGGCCGCCGCCGCGCGCCTTTGGAACGCGCAGACTGTGGGGGTGCCTCTGTGGGTGCAGGAGCGCGACGAGATGTACGCGAAGGAGGCCCAAGCGCGTCTGGCTGTTTTGAATAAGGGGATGCCGGATTGGCGGTGGCTGACGGAGACTGCTCCCGTTACGGCGCGGTTTTTCGACGACGAGAATGTGATGGCTTCCGCGAACGACGATGTTTTCGCGCTGGCCGGCAAGGAGGGGGCCGCCCGCAACGCTGCCGCAGCAGCCAGGGGCGCGCGCTCTCTTTCGCGCGGCGGCGTATGGGAGAAGGAGGGCGAGGCGAGGCGCGTCGCCGCTTTGGAGCGGTTTTTTTCGGCTGACGAGCTGGCAAGGCTGCGGGATACGCCCGTTTCGCAGATGGTTTCCCGCCTGTATAGGTCCGCCGACAGGCTGCTTGGCGGTTTGTCGGCCGGCAGGGGCGCTTTTGCCGGGTATGAGATGACTTCGGTCGCCGCTAAGAATGTGGAGCTTTTTGCCCGGTCCGCTTTGGGCAGCGGGAATGACGAGGCGTCCTGGGTGGCGTCCGAGAAGCGGATGCTGGCGCTGGACCGCGAGAAGCCGGAGGGCTGGCTTTCGGGGATGCTTTATGAGACGGGGAAGTTTTTCGGGCAGCAGGCGGGCGGCGCGTGGACGACGGGGCTGATGTCGACCGCGGGCGCGGCGCTTGGCGCATATGGGGCGACGCTGGGCACTGGGCTGCTTGCCGCCGGCGGCACAGCGGCGGCTCCTGTGGTGCTGGGCGGCGCTTTGACGGCCGCTTTCGGCTGGTGGCTGGGGGCGCAGGCCGGTGTTTTTGTGCAGGCGGCTAAGACGGAGGGCGGGCTTGATCTGATGGAGCGCCGGATGTTGACGGACGAGGAGGGCAATCATCTGTCGGATTTCCAGGTCGGGCTGGGCAGCATGACGGTGGGGCTCGTGAATGGCGCTTTGGAGCTGCTGGAGTGGCAGGCGGCGGGGCGGCCTTTTATGGGGCTGGCGAAGCGCGCGGTGCCGGAGGCGGCGCTTAGGTCGGTCTCGGCCGGCGTCGCGGGGCGGCTGGCGAAGCTGCCGGCGGCGGTAAAGATCGCCGGCATGGGCGTAAAGGATTGGGGTTCGAACGTCGTTTTTGAGAGTATGACGGAGGTGATGCAGGATCTGGTGCCGATCACGATAGACGAGATGCAGAAGCATGCCCTGCTCGGTGGTTACGATGCGCGCTCTTTGGGCGACGTGTCGGCGCAGCTGACGGATACTTTTACCTCTTCGCTTTATTCTTTCGCGCTGATTTCCGCCTTCGGCCCGGTGAGCGGCGTTTATCGCGGGCAGTATAAGCTGGAGTTGGCGCGGCGCGAGCTGGAGGCTTTGGAGACGCGGCGCTTGAACCGCACGCTGGATTCTTTTAAGGACCGGATGTTGGCGACGAAGCTTTTTAAGCGGTTCCCGGGGATGAGCGGTGAACATACGCAGAGTATTCTTGAGGGCGCGGATCTGTCGCGCGGCTATATCGGCGCGCAGAGGGTGGAGACGCTTTTTCAGGAGGGGCTGCTGGCGAGCTCGGAGGAATATGAGAGCGCGCGCGATTGGGCGGCCGGCGAGCTCGGCATTTCGGAAGAGGATTACGACGAGTCGATGCGGACTGGGTATGAGATGGAGGTGGCGGCGGCTAAGGTCTTCGACGCCGTCGGCGATGACGAGAAGGCTCTGGATGCGTTTAAGAATGACATGCGCTGGAGCCGCGACGGGATGACGCTTTCGGAGGCGGAGGCGGCGCAGAAGAGGATCGAACAGCTTAAGCGCGAGGATTTTTTCCGCCTGAACGACGGCCTGAAGATGGAGGAAGGGGAAGAAAAATCAGCCCGCAAGCTGTATGAGGCGGGGCGGATCCAGTTCGAGGAGGCCGGCTTTGACGCTGAGACGGCCTCTGCGTGGGCCTGGACGAAGAGCCGGGTCTATATTCCGCTGGCGCGTATGTATAACGAGGCGATGCCGGCGGCGGCGCGCAAGGGCAGGCGTTTTTTGCCGGAGGATGTCGAGAAGATGTTCCCGATGGTGGTCGAACGCGGCGAGGACGGGAAGGTCAAGGGGCTGGTGTTTGATCAGTCGGCCTGGCACGGAAGCCCGCACAGGTTTGAGAAGTTCAGCCTTGACCATATCAGCTCTGGCGAGGGGGCGCAGGCTTACGGTTGGGGACTTTATTTCGCCGGCAATAAAGAGGTCAGTGAGTGGTATAGGAAAAGGCTGGCCCCCGGCGGAGACGATCCTGCGAAAACGGGGCAGCTTTTCAAGGTCGACCTTCCCAATGAAGACGGCGGCAATTATCTGTTGTGGGATAGGCCTGTTTCGGCTGAACAGATGAAAAAGGTTCTGAAGACACTCGAAGAACGGAACGTTGCTATCCCCGACGACGTCACCCTTAACGGCAGGAGCTTCGCAGGGAGGGACTACGGCGAAATGATCGACGAGCTCGGAGAAGCGGGGAGCGCTGTTTTTGTGAGGGTTAACGCATCCGTTTATTACGGTGAAACTTTGGAGAGAGCTATCTATCTGGCGCGTTCCACATATGAAAGGGATATGGCTCTCGCCGGCGACCTAGACGGGCGTTCCGAATATGACGCGGAAATGCTTTCTGAGCAGGCGACGGCAGCACGCGAGAAGCTCGCCTGGCTTGAGGAGAACAAAGATAAGTTCTCAACGGGCGCCTATCCGCTGGACGGGCTTGTCAAGCTGTGGGGCCGAAGGGGCCAGACTCTTTATGAACACTTAAGCGATGAGTTTGATTCGGATAAAGAGGCCAGTCTATTGCTCCGCGACGCCGGCATAGTCGGAATTAAGTACCTCGACGGCAGCAGCAGGAGCGCGGGCGAGGGCAGCTATAATTATGTGATTTTTGACGATCGGGATGTTGAGATTGAGGAGACGTTTTATCAGCCGATGAACCCGGACGTCGATCCGGATTCTTTCGTGCATGTGGTCGATCTGTCGGGATCGTATGATGGAACGAGTTATTCAAAGGTTCAGGATTTAAAGAATAAGATAAGAGGTATGGTTCCTTTGGAGTTATCGACTGCGGATCACAAGGCTCTTGTTAAGGTGCTTAACAGAAATACAGAGCATTTGGCGCATTCCAGCGCGCCGGCCGATGTCACTCTGAATGTCCCGGCAATACGCAAGGCTGCGTTTGATAATCTTTCTGATGTTGTTTCTTCCGCTGTGCTTGTGGAAAGTATAAAAAATGAAAAGGTTATAGAGGTAGACCCATCATGGCCAAGAAGCAGACGGCAAAGCTCAAATAGAAAGAATAAGGTCGCCTTTTACCATCGGCTGTATGTGCCTGTCACGCTTGACGGCGAGGGATATAAAGTGATCCGGCTCGTTGCGGAGGAATATAAGGACGGCAATGCGATAGACGTGGATCCAAAGTCTGTTGAGTTGTACGACGTGATACCGGGAGATAAAATTTCCC
>OLGB01004208.1_pt1 | contig 12543 bp, 15 predicted proteins | sample 1605691 | NCBI WGS metagenome assembly OLGB01 (sample SAMEA3888925, study PRJEB22519) | human gut metagenome | biome: human gut; feature: human-associated habitat; material: faeces | place: Denmark | collected 2010
CGAAAAGCTCGGATTCAAAACGCACAGCGCCGTTCATAAGCGCATCCGAAAAATCGGGCTGGCTTACGAGAAGTTCAGCGGTGAAGATTTCGGATTCAGCCAAAAGAAAATCATCTGATAACGCCTATTGATGTAAAAATCGATAGGTGTTATTTTTTTCGCTCAAAAACAGACTGGAGGAATTTAATTATGCGAGCATATTCATCGTTAAGACAAATGCAGGACTCAGGTATCTGCGTTGACGACTATAAAACAAACGAGAGTGACGGTGTTTTTACTGCAAGACTTGATTATAAGCGTTGGGGCAAGAAAAGGAATGTCATTGCGTACTTCACTTTTGAGGACGGCAGTAAAGTCATGGCTTCCGCTTGGCAGAACACCGGTTATCTCGGTATCCCTGAAATATGGCATCACTTTTGATGTCAGTAATATTTGCAGATTTTGCAAAGAAATCACGCTGTTTTGTGAGATAAAAGCACGCAGTACAAAGCGTACCGGGAACAACTGATATTGCTGAGACTGGTATGTCTCATACTGTAACAAGCAGGGAACTTGTACGGCAAGTTCCAACTCAAAATCGGCTGTTTAGCCGATTTACTCTTTAGGGACTGCCGCCCCTAATACCCCGATAACAGAAAGGACTGATTTAATGAACAGAAATCCAAAAGAAAAACTTGCCCGCATAGAGATACGGGTAAAACCTAAAGAAAAAGACAAAATCAAACGGCTTGCCGAAAAATGCAATTTATCTGTTAGTGAATATCTGGTGCAAAGGGCGTTGGGATATGAACCGATAACGGTTCTTCCTGATGTCTTTTTTGATTTCTACAACAAATTGTGCGAGCTATGCAACACAGCAGGATTTACGCCCGAAACAGAAAACAAACTGCTTGCACTTATTGATGAAATTCATTCGGAGCTTTTATTGCCACGAAAGGAGGATATGCGCAAATGGCAACAACAGGATTCTGGCCAGTCAAAAACAGGCTGAAAGAAGTCATTGACTATGCCCGTAATCCTGACAAGACCACCAACAAGAAATATCTCGATAAGGATTTGTATAATGCTCTCCGCTATGTTGAGAACGATGATAAAACAGATAAGCAGATGTATGTCAGCGGCATCAACTGTCCTACCAAAAGAGCTTACGAATATATGATGGCTACTAAGCGTCGTTACGGCAAGCTTGGCGGGAATGTTGCCTATCACGGTTATCAGAGTTTTATAAGCGGCGAGGTTACTCCCGAAGAAGCGCACAAAATCGGTTTGGAAACCGCACGGCGTATGTGGGGCAAGGATTATGAGATAGTCGTGACCACCCATCTGAACACAGATAATCTTCACAATCATATTGTGGTCAATTCGGTATCGTTCAGAACGGGCAGAAAGTTTGAAAACCATATCTCCGACCATTACAGGCTGCGGGAAATTTCCGATGAGATATGCCGTGAGCGTGGAAAGGTTGTGCTTGCGCCGAGCAAATTCACAGGCAGTAAAAAGAAAGACTATTGGATTCACAAAAACGGCGGCTTAACGCACCGAGATATTTTAAAACGGGATATTGAAAGTATTTTACCCTATTGCGGCAATATGGACGATATTGAACGCCGACTGGTATCGCTTGGTTATCAGTTTCCACGCAATAGAGATTACAAGCATATTTCTATCATTGCTCCCGGCTGGAAACGGGCGATCCGTTTGGACTCGCTCGGATACACCAATGATGTACTTCGCAAGCGGATTTATGAAAACCGCAGCAGGGAGCGTTTTTATGTTCTGCGCAACAGCAATCCGCCGTTCAGACCGAAGGCTTATCCGCTGCTGATTTTAGAGAAAAAATTGAATTACGAGATAACACACTCGAAGGACACCGCCGTTGTTTTGGTGGATGTCCTTTTTTATATCCTTTTGCAGCTATTAAATCTAACCCGTGACGAGCAGGAATTACAGCGTAGAAATCAGCCGCTTTCACCCTCTATCCGTCAATCCCTGACGATAGAGAATAAGCTGTTATCGGAATACGCTTTTCTAAAAAGCAACGACCTTCACTCGACAGAGGATATTCTGAATTTTATGGACAGCCGCACCGCTGAAATCGCTTCACTGGAAGCGGAACGGCAAAAAATCCGCAACAGCAACCGCCGCCCAAAATCCATTGAAGAACGGCAAACGAAGAACACCGCCGCAAGGGAGCTTTCCAAAAAGCTGAAGCCCCTGCGAAAAGAATTAAAGCTGGCAGAGTCCGCACTGGAGCGTTATCCGCAGGTATGGGAGCTGCTGAAAACAGAGCGTGACGCAGAGATGAAATCACGCAACAGAAAATTAGAAAGAGGTCGATAATATGACAAACAAAAACACAACAAAAAATATATCAATAGAAAAACTATTCCCGTTTGAGGGACATCCCTTTAAGGTTCAGGACAATGAAGAGATGGAATGCCTTGCCGAGAGCATTCAGCAGAACGGTGTTCTATCTCCCATCATAGTCCGACCGAAAGAAAATACTCCAGATGAATATGAGATCATATCCGGTCACCGACGGGTTATGGCGAGCAGAAAGGCAGGGATTACCGAAATCCCTGCCTTAGTCGTTTCTCTCGACCGTGATGCTGCGGCGATCGTGATGGTAGACAGCAACTTACACCGTGAGCACATTCTGCCAAGCGAAAAAGCCTTTGCCTACAAGCTGAAGCTGGAGGCGATGAAGCATCAGGGATGGCGCAGTGATTTAACTTCGGGACAACTTGTCCCGAAGTCCGATGATAACCGAACCACCGCAAAAATCGGCGAGGATATGGGAGAAAGCTATAAAACAGTTCAGCGGTATATTCGCCTGACTTATCTTATTCCTGAATTCCTTGAACAAATGGACGAGGGCAGAATTGCCTTTTCCGTTGGCGTGGAGCTTTCGTACCTGAACGAAAAGACGCAGTACGATGTTTTGGAACAGTGTGAAATAAACGACTGCACCCCGTCCTACTCACAGGCGTTTCGGCTGCACAAGGCCGACCGTGACGGGCTGCTTACCAAAGCCGTTATTCAAAGCGTTATGAGCGAAGAAAAAGCCAATCAGAAAGAGCGTGTGAAAATCCCTGCCGAACGTATCCGCAAGTATTTTCCCAAGCACTATACCACGGCACAAATTGAAGAAACAATTGTAAAGCTCTGCGAGGCTTACCACCGTAAGCGAACGCGGGATCGTGATTCCCGATGAGGTGTACGCTTATGGAAAGTATTGTGAAAGGTAAACAGGAGGAAATACAGCTTCCGGAAGAGCTTTTGACTTCGTTTGCAAGGTTCCTTGTGCCGGAAATCTGTAAGTTTTATCAAAGCGAGGAAGGCAGAGCGTATTACGAGGCATGGCTGAAAAAGCACCCCGAGTACGCCGCCTGAATCCAATCAGAAAGCAATCGGCGAAAGCCGGCTGCTTTCCATACATATGACTTTCACAATACAGGAAAGTATAATTGGGAAAGAGTAAATGGAGGTAAACAGAAAATGAATGTAGTCATATATGCGAGATTTTCAAGCCACAGCCAGACCGAGCAGTCTATCGAGGGACAGTTAAAGATCTGCTATGAATACGCCAAAAGCAACGGATACACGGTCGTCGGTGAATATATCGACCGGGCACAGAGCGGAACAACAGATAACCGGCTGGAGTTCCAGCGCATGATCTCCGACAGCGACAAGCACACCTTTGAAGGCGTGCTTGTGTATCAGCTTGACCGCTTTGCCCGAAACCGATATGACAGCGCAATCAATAAATCGAAGCTGAAGAAAAACGGGGTGCGGGTTATCTCGGCCAAAGAGAATATTGCGGACGATCCGTCCGGTATTTTGGTGGAGGGTGTTTTGGAGAGCATGGCGGAGTACTATTCCGCAGAGCTTTCCCAGAAAATCCACCGTGGTATGGCGATCAATGCAGAGAAATGCCTTTCAAACGGAAGCAATCCCGGTCTCGGCTTCAAAGTAGATTCCGAACGCCGATTCTATGTAGATAACGACGAGGCGGCAATCGTCAGAGAGATTTATGAGAGATACGCCGTCGGTGAAACAAAGGCGGAGATTATTCGGGACTTGCAGCAGAGAAAGGTAAAAACCTCGCTGGGAAAAGAGTTCAGCAGCAACAGCCTCAGCCGCCTTTTGAGCAACAAACGGTATATTGGAATTTATTTATACAAAGGACAGGAAACACCGGGCGGAATGCCGCGGATTTTGGATGATGATTTATTCTATCGGGTACAGGCGCTTATGAACAAGAACAAATCCGCACCCGCCCGCACACACGGAGCGGGAGAATATCTTTTGACAACAAAACTTTTTTGCGGTTACTGTAAAGAAATGATGGTGGGATACGGCGGCACAGGAAAATCAGGACGTCAATATCACTATTACAACTGCAAAAACGCAAGAAAAAAGAAATGCAAAAAGAAAATTGTAAGTAAGCAATATATCGAAGACCGTGTTGTCACCGAATGTCTGAAGCTGCTTACAGATGAAAACATTGCTTTTATAGCGAAAATGGTTGCAGAGGAATGCAGCAAAAGCCCGGAAAATGTATCCGTCAGGGCATTAAAGAAAGCAATAAAAGAAGCGGATACGGCTATTGAAAACCTTTGGCGGGGCATTGAGCAGGGACAATCGGTCGAAATGCTGACGGAACGAATCAACAAAAGAAAAGCTGAAAAGGCAGAACTCGAAGAACAACTTGCCATAGAGCAAAACAAGAAGATCTGCCTGACCGAGCCGCAGATCCATGCTTTTTTGGATTACGCCTGTGAAATGCCTGCGGACGATGTAAACAAGCGCAGAGCCATTATCAATATCTTTGTTCATTCGATTTATCTGTATGATGATAACTTTACCTTGATTATCAACGCAAGCAAGAAGCCTTTGAGCATTGATAACATCCCGCTGGACGATATAGAAGTAGCCTTCAGCGGGGATACATATCATTCTGACGAGTGTTCATCTATGAAAACATCCGCTCCACCAAAAGGTGCAAATCCGAACACCCTATTTTTCGTAAAACATTGTTTCGGATTTGTTTTGATACTGGAAGACGTAGGTTGACCGCCTATGTCTTCCAGTTTTTATTTCTTGGGTTCGGTGTAGGTCATTGCCTGTTCGGAGTCCTTCACACCAGCGGTAGTCGGGTCAGTGACAATACCGAGGATCGCCAGCACAGCGAACAGAGCGTTCACAACATCGAGGAGCTTGTTGCCAAGATCACCGAGGTCGAGCTGATAGCCGAACACAGCGGCAATTACCTGTACCAGCAACAGCACAGCCGGGATCAGAGCCAGCCAAAAGGTCTTGTTTTTCAGTCGTACAGTCCAGTTAGGATCATCGGTTTTCCCTATAAAAAATGTGTCTGCCATACTGTAAAGTATGACGATTATTTGGCTTATAACGGTAGGAACGGCCAGTTTTGTTACGGCCTTGCCTACCGGCATCGAAACAAACAGTTCATTATCTTTTGTCATAATTCGCGTTCACCATCCAAATATCAGCTGTTGTGCGCACGGGCGCGACTCAGGTTGTTTAAGGCAACCTGCAAAAGTCGGGTGAATTCAGACTGTTCTGTTTCGCTCATTCCCTCAACCAAAAACAACTGTGTTTCCAGTGCGATCTCCTTAAGGGGCTCTTCCAATTCAAGTCCTTGTTGACTGGGATATAAAAAAACCTTTCTTGCATCATTGCTGTCGGAAACCTTGGATATCAGCAGTTTACTTTCCAATCGTGCAATGATTCCTGCGACAGTTGACTGAGACAGCTGAACATGATCTTTCAGCTCGCTGGCGGTTATGCCGGGATTACGAATGATATCGATAAAAACGTCGCTCTGTATCGAGGTGAGATCGATATTTTCCATTTTTTTGTTTCTGTAATACGTCACGGCATTGCCGAGTTTGACCAACAGCGACGCTGTTTTAAATTGATTAAGTTCTACCATTTTTCCCTCCTGAGCTTTCGGAATGTAAATCGCTAACGATGCATCGCAAACGATACGATCATACCACGTTTTGTTTTTTTGTCAAGTGGCATTCAAAAATATTTTCGTAAGAGAGCTGCAAGGTGAAAAAGGGTGATTTTGCGGATCGCTTTAAAAATTATAGCGACAGCTTGCCATATAGTGAATTGTTTTTTATAATATATGGTAGTTGCATGGACAAACGCGGTGAATTTTTGCAGATTTGCTTGAAAAATTTTTCTGACCACCAACCTTTTCTTTAAATCGCGCACTATACAGTCAAACGGCGTCGGAGCAATTATATGGATAAGCAAAAGGCAGACAGGATAATAACGGAATATCTGTCGAAGATATATGGGTTTGCACTGAAAAGGGCGTACCATTATGATGAGGCGGAAGAACTGTGCGCTCAGATCACGGCGGAGCTCTATTGCTCATTGCTGAAGTCAGACGAGATATACAATGTCAGCGGATACGTCTGGCGTATCAGTGAGCACGTTTATTCCAGATATGTTTCTCGGGTAAAAAAACACCAGGGAATATCGCTGGAAGGTCTTGATATTCCGACAGAGGATGTATATGAACTCGGTGATACGGACGAGAAACTGCAGATACTGCGCCGTGAGATAGCTTACCTTACAAAGACGCGCAGAGAAATCGTTTATTCATATTATTATGAGAACAAAACTATCGCGGCGATAGCGTCACGGCACGGTATGCCGGTCGGTACCGTGAAATGGCATTTGAGCAAGGCAAAGCGTGAATTGAAGGAGGGCTTCAAAATGGAAAGAATGATAGGGAAACTCGGGTTGAATCCCGTAAAGGCGGTGGATTTCGGACACAACGGCGATCCCGGCGCCGACAGCGCGCCTGAATATTATCTCGGGGACAGCTTGTGCCTAAATATAGTTTACAGTGTTTATCACGCGCCTAAGACAAAGGCTGAGATAGCGCAGGAACTTGGGGTCACGCCTGTATTTATCGAGGATAAGATAGCGATGCTTGAAAGCAACGGATTTCTTGTGAGAAAGTCGGGCGGCAGATTCACAACATATGTATGCTTCAGGCCGCAGACGTTTTCTCTTGAGAAAGATGAGACCGTATTGAAGAGACAGCTTGAGGCAGCAAGGATGCTGGCGGAGTACTATGTGCCGTCAGTAAGAAAGGCGACCTCCGGTATAAGCGACATATATATACCGGGAGGAAACCGTGAGCTTCTGGAAGCTGCTGCGGTATTTTATTCCGTCGTGTATAAATGCGGTATTGATATAGGCAGAAAATGGGACAGCGAGCCTTATCTCATCAGGACAACAGGCGGCGGTAAGTACATAGCTTACGTTGAACTTGAGACGGTGCAAGCGGATAAGGATTACGTCCCCACGCTTGAACTTCCGCCTATGTGGGCGTGCGGTTCAATGAACCGTTGGTCGGAAAAATACCCCGTCTGCTCATGGTCAATAGACAGTAGGTTGTCTTCGCGTCAGGGTATGTGGTCGAACAATCTGACATCTGATTATGAGTATTTGTATGAATACATGACCGGTATGATAAGGGATGACAGCGCAAACGCCGAGAAATTCAAACGGCTGAGAGACCGCAGGTTTATTACAGATGACGGAAAAGTGAATATAATGGTCGTAAAAGGGAGGTCCGAGGACTTTTTTTCAAAACTTCCTGACCCGGATGAGAGCCTCAAAAGGAAATACGCCGATTTTGCGCTGGAGAACGCCAAGATCGCGACGAACGATTATCCGCCGCAGATGAGAGAGCTCGTTTTTGCCGATAATGTCGCCGGCTTTATATCCAATACCGTAGCGCTCATGGTAGCTGATATACTTTACGGCAACGGGACTTTCAGGAAACTGACGGATAACGAAAAAGTTACGGCAAACCTGATAATGTTTTCTGACGTTTTACCTGAGTAATAAATTTGCGGTGAGAAAAAGCAGGGCGCGGATGCGCCCTGCTTTTTACATATGACAACGGTGTCGGTCGAGGCTGTCAGGCTTATTGTGCCGTAGGATCGCGGAACAGTCCGATATCCGGATGTGAAAATGTAAACAGTGCGAACAACGCGGCGACTGAAGTGAAAATCAAGAGTCCGGGCAGATCGCGTTTGTACGCACCGCGTCTTATCAGCATGCCGCTGACAACGAAAGCCGTGACGGTGCCTGCCACAAAGGTGAGGATATCCGCAACGAGAAAGTTCTCTCCCACTATCCCTGTGTACACGTAGAAGAGCACCACTATGGCAGCCATGCCTGCAAGAGTACCCACAGCACGCGCCGTAACCGACCCCGGGTGATCTTTACCGCCACATATGAGCTGTTCGGCGGCGGTGAACACGAGCATCGGGAAAAACAGCAGCTTCAGGTGCTCCCATGTGCTTTCGCTTACGGTCGAAAATATTGCCGCCACGGTACTTTCGCCCGCCTATTCATAGACAAAGTGCAGCAGGGTACCTGCTATGAGCACAAAAACAAGTCCCGATATCTCGCGGTACAATAGTTTTTTGTCGTTCATTTTTTTCTCCGGTAAAAAAGTATCACGCACCTGCAAAGGGCGCATAAAATATTATGCGCTGCAACGGTGCGTGATAACCATGAGAAGGCAAAAATATCAGCGACGGCTGTCTGATCTGACAAACGGCTCGTCTATTTTTTCGGAAATGAGACGGGGATAGCAGTGAGGACGTCGATAAGCGTTTCCGTGCACTTCGGTACGGCGGTATTCCCGCAGACGTGTCAGGTCAAATGATGCTATTGTCATACATTCACCGCAGGGAGCTTCCGCTACGAGCATATCGCGCGAAAGTGAGTCGGTATCGTCATATGCGATACCGTCAAAAAGCGTTGAATGACCGTTACAGTCCTCTTTACCATCCGGATAATTTACTGTCGCTATGGCAAGCATATTTTCAAACGCACGGGCTCTCAGCTGCGCGAGCCTGTTCTGCTCCATGGGGCAGGCGTTCGGAACCAATATCAGCTCCGCGCCCGAGAGCATCAGCAGCCGGGCACTCTCCGGAAACTCCCTGTCGTAGCATATCATGGCGCCAACGGTCAATTCGCCCGAGGCGGTATTGAGCCTTGCCGTGGGGAACTGTTCGCCGGGCGTCAGCCTTATCTCGTCGCCGAAGTCGCAGGTATGCACTTTTGAATAACTGAGGAGGCGACGGCCTTTTCTGTCGAAAAGCACCATGCTGTTTCTCGGCAGCGGGTCGAATGACTCGAGAAATGTAACGGCAACGGCTATTTCCAGTCTTTCGGCTGCGGCGGCGAAGCTTGAAACGAATGCGCCGTCTGCAGGTACCGCGAGCGAACGCAGTTCTTCGATGTCGGCAGGGATAGTATAACCGCAGCTGAACATTTCCGGGAAGAGCGCTATGTCTGCGCCGGCACGGGCAGCTTTTTCGCAGTAACAGAGCCCTTTTTGCAGGGTTTCCTCTGCTGTGTCACAGGGCATCAGCTGAAGAAGCGCTATCTTTATTTCGCTCATATTTTAAACTCCTTTTCATAATGCCGTGTTTGTTCTGAATACGGTGAACGGCTCTCCGGTTTCGTCTCTGGCGGTCACGGGAGTCAGTCCGAATACCATGCGCGGCAGATCGCTTGTTATGAATCCTGCCGGTTTTCCTTCAAATACCGTGCGTCCTTCGTGCAGCACCGTGATGTTGTCTGCAAGCTCGACGGCGTCGTCAAGATTGTGAAGCGTCATCACTATGGTTTTTCCCGCGTCACGCATTGAGCGTATGATGGAAAAAACTCTGGTGCGATATTCGGCGTCAAGGTTTGCGGTGGGTTCGTCAAGAAGTACGGCAGGCGCATTTTGGGCGAGGAGCATGGAAAAAAACGCTATCTGGCGTTCGCCTCCCGAAAGCTCGGATACGAGGTCGTCACAATGAGCCTCGATACCCGCGAGCTTTATTGCGTGTATTGCCGCTTTTCTGTCGTTTTCAGAAAGCCTTCCGCCACGCAGATACGGCTGCCTTCCGAATTCCGCAAGCGTTTTTACGGTGACCGGCGGCAGCGGCAGGGTCTGTGACATTATCGCGACCGTCTGTGCACGCCGTGAAGCGGAAAGCGACCCGGCGGGGACGCCGTCAAAGGTGATGCTGCCGGAAAAGCGTTTATATACACCGGCAATACAACGGAGAAGCGAGGTCTTGCCGCTGCCGTTTTTCCCTATCAGTACGGTGATTTCTCCGTTTCTCGCCGTCAGACGCGTATCGGACAGTATCTGTTTTTTGCCGCGGTACAGAGATATTCCGTTACATATTATCACGGCGTTCGCTCCTTTCTCAGCAGAAGCCAGAGGAAAAACGGCGCGCCCAGTGCCGCCATCAGGATCCCCGCCGGCAATTCCGCGGGCATAAAAAGCGTCCGTGCCGCAAGGTCTGAGAGCACCACAAGCGAACCGCCGCAAAGGCAGCAGAAGGGAATAAGCACGCGCATATCGTTCCCTGCCATGCGGCGCGCCATGTGAGGGACTATCAGACCGACAAATCCGAGCAGTCCGGCAAATGAGACGGCGGCTGCACACAGCAGGCTCGCCGTTGCTATCGCAGTGAATCTTACGGTTTTTACCCTGACGCCGAGGCTGCCGGCAAGTTCGTCCCCGAGGCAAAGCAGGTTGAGACGCTGCGCGAGCAGCATTGCGACTGCCGTGCCGACTGCTATCATCAGGGACGGTATGAGCAGCTCGTCCGTGTGTATCCCCGTAAAACCGCCCGCCGAAAATGCCGCATATGACGGGAGCACATCCGGGTACAGCTGTGAAAGGAACGATATACCCGAATTCAGAAGCGCGCCTGCCGCTACTCCTGCGAGCACCACCGTTGCCCTCGTATTGCTACGGCGTGCGGAAAACGAAATGCCGAGCACACACAAGGTGGTTATCAGCGCACCCGCAAACGCAGCGGCCGGAAGAAATCTGAAATAGGCGGGGAAAAAGCACATGCAGATCATGGAAGCAAATCCGGCTCCGGCGTTTACTCCTATGACATTGGGACTGCACAGGTCGTTGTCCGTCGCGTTTTGCAACAGCAGTCCTGCCGTCGCAAGTGCGGCGCCGGCGAGCATGGCTGCGATCACTCTCGGAAGACGCAGCTCAAGCAGTATTATTTTAGAGGTGTTTTCGTATTCGCCGCCTGTTATCACTCCGAAAATATCGGATATCTCAAGCCGCACGCTGCCGAAAACGAATCCGGCAAGAACGCTCAGAATCGTGAAAGCGGCAGCAAGCGCGAACAGCAGCACACGACCCGCGCACTTTCGTCCGTGTTCAGTCATTTTCTCCCTCCGGATAGAGAAGCGAGGCGAGAACCGAATATGCTTCGTCCCATCGTGCGTTGGGCTTGTAATGGAACAATTCACGGTCGAGAAAATATACGCGTCCCGATTTCACGGCCTCAAGATCACGCCATCCGCTTTGGGTCAGGAGCTCGTTCATGTGTTCGGTGGCTGCCTGTTCGTTTCCGTGGGTAACTATCAGTATCACGTCCGGCTGGCATATGAGCACGTGCTCGAGCGATAGCCCCTGTGAAAGAGCCGTGGCATCGTCGGCAATGTTATGCGCGCCCAGCTGCTCGAGCATTACCCCCACAAAATGGTCGCGTGCGGTTTTGGCTTTTGTGGATGAATCGCTCGTGCCTCCGCGTACAAAGAGCACATTCGCTTCTTCGGCTGACTCTTCGCAGCGTGACAGCACGGAGCTGACACGTTCGGATACATCCGTGCCGTATTGCCTGTATGCATCTTTGTTTCCCGTTATGTCGGTGAATATTTTAAGCGTTTGGAGATATTGCTCAAACGTTTCGACGCTCAGCAGCGCGCAGGGCACGCCGGCAGCTCTCATCACCTCACACGCATTCACCTGTGCGGCGGTGTCTGCCGACGCTATGACAAAATCGGGTGCGGCTGCCGCGAGCAGCTCGGTGTTGATATTCATTCCGGCACCTTGGTCTACCAGCACGGCGTCTTCGCCTGCAAAACCGCGTTCCACCGAATCTCCCACGGTCACGGCGACCTCTCCTCCCGCAAGCTTCCAGATCTCCGCAAATGACGCAAACAGTACGGCGACCCTGCCCGGAGCTTTGTCAAGCGTTACAAGCCTGCCCGTGGAATCGGTAAATTCAATGATTTCACCGCCGGACTGTGAGCCGGAAACGTCCGTGACCTCGTTGCAGGCCGTGAATGTGAATGCGGAGACTGTTGCGATAAGCACCGACAACAGCATAGCCGATATACGAGTCGTTGATTTATGATGCGAATTGTTTTTAAACATAAAAAATCCTTTTCTTCATGCGAAGGTGCCCGCGGCGCGAATCGCGACGCGGGTGCTTCGTCAATAGGAACGGGATCTTTTAAGGCCCTTGCCCGCAAGGCGGTACGGCAGCCCCTTGTTCGTTTCAACGGTTGCGTTTCAGTTTATTTCTATCGGTATTTTTGACCTCAGCAGGAAGCGCCGCCTATCACAGTTTTTTTCATCACCGCTTCTTTATCCAGCGTTCCGTTGAGCAACTTGTTTTCGACATAATCGAAACCGAGCCTTGCTATGGTGTCGGC
>OLGB01004209.1_pt1 | contig 12532 bp, 9 predicted proteins | sample 1605691 | NCBI WGS metagenome assembly OLGB01 (sample SAMEA3888925, study PRJEB22519) | human gut metagenome | biome: human gut; feature: human-associated habitat; material: faeces | place: Denmark | collected 2010
CGAGGTGTCCAGAATCGGCTGCGGGAAGAAGCCCAGCAGCACCAGCAGAACGACCAGCAGCAGGATGATCGACAGTTCACGCAGGGACATTCCCGGCAACGCTTTCGCGGCGATTTCGCTTTTTGCTTTACCAAAGTACGCGCGATGCAGCATCGACAGCGAGTACACGGAAGCGAACACCAGACCAAAGGTCGAAATAACGGTAATCACCGGCACGGTTTTATAGCTGCCGAACAGAATCATAAATTCGCCGACGAAGTTACCGGTACCCGGCATCCCGAGGGTCGCGACCGCAAAAAACATCGACAGCGCGGGCAGCCACTTGATCTTGCTCCACAGACCGCCCATCTGACGCATATCGCGCGTATGCAGTCTCTCGTAAAGCTGACCGCAAAGAATAAACAGGCCGGCAGCGGACAGACCGTGAGCAATCATCTGAATCACCGCGCCCTGATAAGCCAGCTGGCTGCCGGTGTAGATAGCAATCAGCACGAAGCCCATGTGGGAAACGGAGGTGTATGCAATCAGACGCTTGATATCGTACTGGCTAAAGGCCATCCACGCGCCGTAGAAGATACCGATGACGCCCAGCCACATCGCGATGGGGGCAAATTCGGCGGAAGCGTTCGGAAACAGCGGCAGCGCAAAACGCAGCAGGCCGTAGGCCGCGGTTTTCAACAGGATCCCCGCGAGGTCAACGGAACCCGCGGTCGGCGCCTGAGAGTGCGCATCCGGCAGCCAGCCGTGCAGCGGAACCACCGGCATTTTTACCGCGAAAGCGATAAAGAAGCCCAGCATCAGCAGGTATTCCACGCCGTGGGACATCGGCGTCTTCAGCAGCTCTTCATAGTTGAAGGTCCATACGCCGGTAGCGTTGAAGTGCACAAACGCCAGCGCCAGGATGGATATCAGCATCACCAGACCGCTCGCCTGGGTATAAATGAAGAACTTGGTTGCCGCCGTGATACGCGTTTTACCGTCGGAAGCCTTATGGCCCCACAGCGCGATCAGGAAGTACATCGGCACCAGCATCATTTCCCAGAAGAAGAAGAACAGGAACAGGTCGATAGCCAGGAATACGCCGATCACGCCGCCCAGGATCCACATCAGGTTAAGATGGAAAAACCCCTGATATTTCTCGATTTCGCGCCATGAACAGAGCACCGCCAGCACGCCCAGCAGCCCGGTCAGCACCACCATCAGCAGCGACAGACCGTCGATAGCCAGATGAATGCTAATCCCGAATCGCGGGATCCACGGCATCACGAATTCCGACTGCCACTGCGGAATACCGGTAGATTGCGTGAGAGAATAGCCGCCCTGCATCCACAACTGCAGGCCAAGCAGAAACGTCAATCCCATAGTGATCAGCGCGATCCAGCGCGGCATCTTCACGCCAAAGCGTTCAGTCTGCCAGCACAGGAAGCCGCCGATGAAGGGAATTAATATTAGCCAGGGTAATAACATGGCGATCTTTATTCCTTGTTAAAGTCCCGTTCAGGACCGATTTTCAACGAATTCTCACAGAAAATTCACTTCGGATTGCGGGTGTTATTGCCCGGCAGCGCTATGCTTGCCGGGCCTACTGCTTGTAAGTCGGGTTAACCGACAACGCCCACAATCCTCAAACTCAACGCAATACCATCAGCAGCGCCAGCACCACGACAGCGCCGATGCCCATAGAAGCCACATACCAGCGCAGATAGCCGTTCTCGCTCACCACCAGGCCTTTGCCTGCGAAGCGGGAAAGGATCGCCGGAATGTTCATCAGGGCATTCAGCGGATCGCTCTTCAGCAGCCACGCCACGCCGAGGAACGGCTTAACGAACACCTTGTCATACAGCCAGTCAAAGCCCCAGGCGTTGTACCACCAGGTACCGAGCAGACGACCCGGCGCGCTGTTGGCAATCGACGTCACCAGCGTGCGTTTACCCAGCCACAGCCAGGCGGCAATCAGAATACCGGCGATAGCAATCACCCCGGAGGCAATTTCCAGCGTCATAACGCGTCCGTGTTCAAGCTCGGTGGTCTGCGGCAGTACGCCTTCCAGCGGCGGCACAATCAGCGCGCCAACGAAGGTCGAGAGCACCAGCAGCACAATCAGCGGCAGATGATGGGTAATCCCCTTCCCTGCGTGAGCGTGAATTTGTTCTTTGCCGTGGAACACGATGAAAATCATACGGAAGGTGTACAGGGAGGTCATAAACGCCCCCACCAGGCCGGCAACCATCAGATTCAGATGACCGTTCGCCATCGCGCCCGCCAGAATCTCATCCTTACTGAAGAAGCCTGCCGTCACCAGCGGCAGCGCGGACAGCGCCGCGCCCCCCACCAGGAAGCAGACGTATACCAGCGGAATAGACTTACGCAGGCCGCCCATCTTGAAGATATTCTGTTCGTGGTGGCAGGCCAGAATCACCGAACCGGACGACAGGAACAGCAGCGCTTTAAAGAACGCATGGGTCATCAGATGGAAAATCGCCGCATCCCACGCCTGCACGCCGAGCGCGAGGAACATGTAGCCAATCTGGCTCATAGTGGAATACGCGAGCACGCGTTTGATATCGGTCTGCACCAGCGCGGCGAAGCCTGCCAGCACCAGCGTTACCGCTCCGACGATACCCACCAGATGCAGAATTTCCGGGGTCATCAGGAACAGGCCATGGGTACGCGCAATCAGGTAGACGCCGGCGGTCACCATGGTGGCGGCGTGGATCAGCGCGGAGACCGGGGTTGGACCGGCCATCGCGTCCGCAAGCCAGGTCTGCAACGGCAGCTGCGCAGATTTACCCACCGCGCCGCCCAGCAGCATCAGGGTTGCCCACCACAGCATGTTATTACCGGCTTCGAAGTGCGCAGGCGCCAGTTCGACCATTTCGCGGAAGTTCAGAGTGCCCAGCTCGTTGTAGAGAATGAACAGCGCGAACGCCAGGAACACGTCGCCGACGCGGGTCACCACAAAGGCTTTCATCGCCGCCGCGCCGTTCTTCGGATCGGTGTAATAGAAGCCGATCAGCAGATAGGAGCACAGGCCCACGCCTTCCCAGCCGAGATACATCAGCAGCAGGTTATCAGCGAGCACCAGAACCACCATGCTGGCGATAAACAGGTTGGTATAGGCGAAGAAGCGGGAGTAGCCCTCTTCGCCGCGCATGTACCAGGAGGCGAACATATGGATCAGGAAGCCGACGCCGGTCACCACGGACAGCATGGTCAGAGAGAGACCGTCCAGCACCAGGTTGAAGCCGACGTTGAAGTCGCCCACCGACATCCAGGTCCACAGCGGCACGCTGACCGCCTGTTTGCCGTTGGCGAAGAAGTCAACACCGACAAAGGCCGTGACCAGCGCCGCCAGGCCTACCGAGCCTACCCCCACGGTGGCGGATAAGTTTTCCGACCAGCGGCCGCGAGAGAAGGCCAGCAAAACAAAGCCAATCAATGGCAAAAGAATGGTTAAGGCAAGCATGTTCATCCACGCAACTCACTTACTGAATCGATGTTCAGGTTCTGGCGGCGACGATGGAGCTGCAGCAGCAGCGCCAGACCGATACTCGCTTCCGCAGCCGCAAGGCTGATGGCGAGGATATACATAATCTGACCATCTGCCTGGCCCCAGTAGCTGCCCGCCACCACAAAGGCCAGCGCGGCGGCGTTAATCATGATTTCCAGGCTGATCAACATAAACAGCAGATTGCGGCGGATCACCAGCCCCGTCAGACCAAGCACAAACAGGATGGCCGCGAGGATCAGTCCATGTGTTAAGGGGATCATGCGTGTTCCTCCGTTTTTCTTTTGTCGCTGTCGTTCACGCGGTTGCTCAGCACCTCGCCGGCGCGCTCTTCGCGACCGATGTGGAAGGCGACCACCAGGCCCGCCAGCAGCAGCATGGAGGCCAGCTCCACCGCCAGGACGTACGGCCCAAACAGCGCAATACCCACTTCTTTAGCGTTGATTGCCGCGCCGTCGATACCCTGGTCGTTAATCCCCAGAATGGCGTAAACGATAACCACCAGCAGCACTGCGGAGAGGATGGCCGGGCCAATCCAGATCCCCGGCTGCAGCCATTTGCGTTCCTGTTCGATTTCGCTGCCGCCCAGGTTGAGCATCATCACCACGAAGACGAACAGCACCATAATGGCCCCAGCGTAGACGATAATCTCCAGCGCCCCGGCGAAGTACGCGCCCAGCGAGAAGAACACCCCGGCAATCGCTAACAGCGAAATGATCAGGTACAGCAGCGCATGCACCGGATTGGTGTGGGTGACGACCCGCAAGGTTGCGAGGATGGCGATCAGGCCACAGATATAAAAAGCGAATTCCATTGCCCTCTCCTTACGGTAACAGGCTCTTGACGTCGATCGGCTTAGCTTCGTTTTCCGCTTCGCCCTTATCTTTGCCGTCGATTGCCATACCCGCCATCCGGTAGAAGTTATATTCCGGGTATTTGCCCGGACCGGAAATCAGCAGATCCTCTTTTTCGTACACCAGATCCTGACGTTTGTATTCGCCCAGCTCAAAGTCCGGGGTCAACTGAATCGCCGTGGTCGGGCACGCTTCTTCGCACAGGCCGCAGAAAATGCAGCGCGAGAAGTTGATGCGGAAAAACTCCGGGTACCAGCGGCCGTCTTTGGTCTCCGCTTTTTGCAGAGAGATACAGCCTACCGGACAGGCTACCGCACACAGGTTACAGGCAACGCAGCGCTCTTCGCCGTCCGGATCGCGCGTCAGCACGATGCGGCCACGGTAGCGCGGCGGCAGATATACCGGCTCTTCCGGGTACATCCGGGTTTCACGTTTGGCGAAGGCATGCAGGCCAATCATCCAGATACTCCGGACCTGGGTGCCGAACCCCACCAATAATTCTTTTAAGGTCATGTTCAATTCACCCCTTATTGCGCCTGCCAGAGAATGACAGCCGCCGTTACCAACAAGTTGATCAGCGTTAACGGCAGGCATACCTTCCAGCCAAAGGACATTACCTGGTCATAGCGCGGACGCGGTAATGATGCGCGGATCAAAATGAACATCATCATAAAGAACGCGGTTTTCAGCGCGAACCAGATGAAAGGAGGTAACCATGGGCCATTCCAGCCGCCGAAGAACAGCGTCACAATCAGCGCCGATACGGTAACAATCCCGATATATTCACCGACGAAGAACAGACCGAACTTCATGCCGGAGTATTCGATGTGATAACCGTCAGCCAGCTCCTGTTCCGCTTCCGGTTGGTCAAACGGGTGACGGTGACATACCGCTACGCCCGCAATCGCAAAGGTCACGAAGCCGAAGAACTGAGGGATGACGTTCCACAGATGCGCCTGGTTGTTGACGATATCGGTCATGTTGAATGAACCGGCCTGCGCCACCACGCCCATCAGGGAAAGCCCGAGGAACACTTCGTAGCTCAGGGTCTGGGCAGAAGCACGCATCGCGCCAAGCAGCGAGTATTTGTTGTTGCTCGACCAGCCGGCGAACAGCACCGCATAGACCGCCAGACCTGCCATCATCAGGAAGAACAGGATCCCGATGTTCAGATCGGCCACCACCCACGTCGGGCTGACCGGCACAATGGCGAAGGCCAGCAGCAGCGAAGTAAAGGCGATCACCGGCGCCAGAGTAAAGATCACGCGATCCGAGAAGCGCGGAACCCAGTCCTCTTTAAAGAACATTTTGATCATGTCGGCGACGAGCTGCAGCGAACCGCCCCAGCCCACGCGGTTAGGCCCGTAACGGTTCTGGAACAGGCCCAGCAGACGACGTTCGCCAAAGCTCATAAACGCGCCGCAGGTCACCACCACCAGCAGAATCACCACCGCCTTAAGGATGCCTAACAGAATGTCGATGAGATCGGGAGTTAACCAACTCATGCTTTCGCCTCCTGCAGAGTATCAATACGCGCTCCGGTCAGCACCGGCGCAATCCCTGGCATGCCCATCGGTAAGCCAACCTGCCCTGCCGTCAGCCCCGCCGAGATTACCAGCGGCAGGCTAAGCGCCTGGCCATCAACGCTGAAGGAAACCATCGCCCCTTCGTTCACGCCAAGCTTCGCGGCATCTGCCGGGTTCAGCTTAACGTACGGCTGCGGCATGCGGCTCTGGAATACCGGAGCACGCTGCGACAGCTCGTCGCTGCCGAACAGATGGTAGTAAGGCGCGATACGCCATTTCCCTTCTTCAGCCTGGAAGCTTGCCGGTACCGCGGTAAAGTACTCAAGACCGCTGGCGGAGGCTTCAATCAGACGCACGCCCGGATCGCCGTGGCGCAGTTTACCGCCCACTTCATCCTGGAACTTGTTCCACGCCTGCGGGGAGTTCCAGCCCGGCGCCCACGCAAAGGGAATTTGCGAACGCGGCGCGGACGGCTGGTTGTTCCCTTCCATCGAGAAGGCGAACATGGTGTCTTTATCCTGCGGCTGACGGGGTTCATGCACGCTGATGTTGGCGCGCATCGCCGTACGTCCGCTGTAGCGGTGCGGTTCACGGGCCAGCTTCTGACCGCGAATGCGGAAGGTCGCATCCGGCGCGGCGTCTTTGATACCGGCCAGCTGCGGTAGCGCGGCAATGGCGGCGTCAATCACGTGGTCCAGCTGCGTCCAGTCAACCTGACGGTTGTTAACGGTGCTGTGCAATGAGTGCAGCCAGCGCCAGCTTTCCAGCATCACGGTTTTCGCGTCGTAGTAGGCCGGATCGTAAACCTGGAAGAAGCGCTGGGCGCGACCTTCGTTGTTGACCACGGTACCGTCGCTTTCCGCGAAGCTTGCCGCGGAGAGCACCAGATGCGCTTTTTCCATAATCGCCGTACGCTGATGGTCAACCACCATGACCAGCGGCGCTTTCGCCAGCGCCGCGTCAACGCGGGCGGCTGAAGCGTGGCGGTGCAGGTCGTTTTCCAGCACGATAACCGCATCGGCGTTACCGGTCTCCAGTTCGCTCAGCGCCTCTTCAAGCGAGCCGCCGCCGATCATCCCGAGGCCTACGCTGTTTACTGCCCGGGCAACCATGGTCACGCCAACGTCAGCGCCGCGGCCTTTCAGGGCTTTCGCCACGTTGGCAGCGGCCTGAATTACCTCGATGCTGCCGGCGTTGGTTCCGGAAACAATCAGCGGTTTTTTCGCTCCGGCTAACGCCTGAACGATCACGTCGATTTTGCCTTTCAGCTCGCTGCTCAGCCCTTCGACCGCCGGCGCGCTATCGTCCAGCGCGTGGGCGATGGCGAAGCCAAGACGCGCCTGATCTTCCACCGGCGCGCGGTAGGTCCATGCGGCGATATCATCAAGACGCGTGTCGTCGATATTGGTCACGAACAGCGGATGCTTCGCGCGCTGGCCGATGTTAAGGATCGCGGCGATCTGCCAGTCGGCGACTTTCTGCGCCGCCGCCATTTCACGCGCTTTGCCTTTCACCGCCTGACGCACCGCCAGCGCGATACGCGCGCCGGTCTGGGTGATGTCCTCACCGAGGATCAGCACCGCATCGTAGGATTCGATCTCGCGCAGCGCCGGGGTATGAATACCGCCTTCGCGCAGCACTTTCAGCATCATCTGCAGGCGCGCCTGTTCGCCCTTGGCGATGCCGGTATAGAAGTTTTCGGCGCCGACCAGCTCGCGCAGCGCAAAGTTGCTTTCAATGCTGGCGCGCGGGGAGCCGATACCAATCACCTTCTTCGACTGGCGCAGAATATCTGCCGCCCCCTGCATCGCCTGTTCGGCGTTGAGGGCGATCAGATCGTCGCCGCGGCGCTGAACCGGCTGACGCGGACGATCTTTCAGATTGACATAGCCATAGCCGAAACGACCGCGGTCGCAGAGGAAGTAGCGGTTAACGGTACCGTTATAACGGTTTTCGATACGACGCAGTTCGCCGTAGCGCTCGCCGGGGCTGATGTTACAGCCGATGGAACACTGCTGGCAGATGCTTGGCGCAAACTGCATGTCCCACTTACGGTTATAGCGCTCGGAGTGCGTTTTATCGGTAAAGACGCCGGTCGGACAGACTTCCACCAGGTTACCGGAGAACTCGCTTTCCAGCGTACCGTCTTCCGGACGGCCAAAGTAGACGTTGTCGTGAGCGCCGTAGACGCCCAGGTCGGTACCGTCGGCATAGTCTTTGTAGTAGCGAACGCAGCGGTAGCAGGCGATGCAGCGGTTCATTTCGTGAGAGATGAACGGCCCCAGATCCTGGTTGCGGTGGGTACGCTTGGTAAAGCGGTAGCGACGGAAGCTATGACCGGTCATTACGGTCATATCCTGTAAGTGGCAGTTGCCGCCCTCTTCGCACACCGGACAGTCGTGCGGGTGGTTGGTCATCAGCCACTCAACTACGCTTTCGCGGAACTGCTTCGCTTCTGCGTCGTCGATGGAAATAAAAGTGCCGTCGGATGCCGGTGTCATACAGGACATCACCAGGCGGCCACGCGTGTCTTCCGCGTTCTGATATTGCTTCACCGCACACTGGCGGCAAGCACCGACGCTCCCTAGCGCCGGATGCCAGCAAAAGTAGGGAATATCAAGCCCAAGAGAGAGACAAGCCTCCAGCAGGTTGTCCGCTCCGTTGACCTCATATTCTTTGCCGTCTACATGAATCGTAGCCATTAGCGTGCTTCCAAAAATAAAAAAACCTTTAGATTACCAGCGCGTCTTAAGCAGGTTCGGCTGAATCCCGTTGATTGCATGGGTATTGCTGAACTGCTGCTTAATGCCAGCCTCGAATTCTTCGCGGAAATATTTAATCGCGCTCTGCAGCGGCTCAACCGCGCCCGGCGCGTGCGCGCAGAAGGTTTTCCCTGGGCCCAGGAATCGACACAGTTGCTCAAGCGTTTCGATATCGCCAGGCTGACCTTCGCCGCGCTCCAGGGCGCGCAGGATCTTCACGCTCCACGGCAGACCATCGCGGCACGGCGTACACCAGCCACAGGACTCGCGGGCAAAGAACTCTTCGAGGTTGCGCACCAGCGAGACCATGTTGATCTCGTGGTCAACGGCCATCGCCAGCGAGGTGCCCAGACGGCTGCCCGCTTTACCAATGCTTTCGAACTCCATCGGCAGATCGAGGTGCGCTTCGGTGAGGAAGTCGGTCCCTGCCCCACCCGGCTGCCAGGCTTTAAACTTCAGGCCATCGCGCATACCGCCGGCGTAATCTTCAAGGATCTCGCGGGCAGTGGTGCCGAACGGCAGCTCCCAGACGCCCGGGTTCTTCACGCGGCCGGAGAAGCCCATCAGCTTGGTGCCGGCATCTTTACTGGTGGAGATGTTCTGGTACCACTCGACGCCGTTAGCCAGAATCGCCGGCACGTTGCACAGGGTTTCCACGTTGTTGACGCAGGTCGGCTTACCCCACACGCCGGAGCTCGCCGGGAACGGCGGCTTGGAGCGCGGGTTAGCGCGGCGGCCTTCCAGGGAGTTGATCAGCGCCGTCTCTTCGCCGCAGATATAGCGTCCTGCCCCGGTGTGGACAAACAGCTCGAAGTCAAAACCAGTGCCGAGGATATTTTTCCCCAGCAGGCCCGCCTCGGTGGCTTCGGCAATCGCGCGGCGCAGATGCTGGGCCGCTTCGATATACTCTCCGCGCAGGAAGATGTAGCCGCGATAAGCCTTCAGCGCAAAGGCGGAGATCAGCATGCCTTCCACCAGCAGGTGCGGGAGCTGCTCCATCAGCAGGCGGTCTTTATAGGTGCCCGGCTCCATTTCATCGGCGTTACACAGCAGGTAACGGATGTTCATGGACTCGTCTTTCGGCATCAGGCTCCACTTCAGACCGGTGGAGAAGCCCGCGCCGCCGCGCCCTTTCAGGCCAGCGTCTTTTACCGCCGTGACGATCTCGTCCGGCGCCATGCCGGTCAGCGCTTTTCGCGCCCCTTCATAGCCATTTTTGCTGCGATACTCGTCCAGCCAGACCGGCTGCTTGTCGTCGCGCAGGCGCCAGGTGAGCGGATGCGTTTCCGCAGTACGAATTACGGTTTTCATTTGTACTGCTCCAGCAGGTCAGGAATTGCCTCCGGCGTCAGATGGCTGTGAGTGTCCTCATCAATCATCATGGTCGGTCCCTTGTCGCAGTTGCCCAGGCAGCAGGTCGGCAGCAGGGTAAAGCGGCCATCAAAGGTGGTCTGCCCTGGCTTGATGTTAAGCTTCTTCTCGATGGCGGCCTGAATCCCCTGATAGCCGGTAATGTGACACACCACGCTGTCGCAGTAGCGGATCACGTGACGGCCAACCGGCTGGCGGAAAATTTGGCTATAGAACGTCGCCACGCCTTCGACGTCGCTGGCCGGGATGCCCAGCACATCGGCAATGGCGTAGATCGCGCCATCCGGCACCCAGCCGCGCTGTTTCTGAACGATTTTCAGCGCTTCGATGGACGCCGCACGCGGGTCTTCGTAGTGGTGCTTCTCGTGCTCAATAGCCTCACGCTCTGCCGCACTCAGCTCAAAAGCCTCGGTTTGTGGTTGTTGATTCTCGTGCATAATTAGCGGTCCACGTCTGACATAACAAAATCGATACTACCCAGATAGACGATCAGGTCGGATACCAGGCTGCCGCGGATCGCCGACGGGATCTGCTGCAGGTGCGCAAAGCTCGGCGTGCGGACGCGGGTACGGTAGCTCATGGTGCTGCCGTCGCTGGTCAGGTAGTAACTGTTAATACCCTTGGTCGCTTCAATCATCTGGAAGGATTCTTGCGCCGGCATGACCGGGCCCCAGGAAACCTGCAGGAAGTGCGTAATCAGGGTTTCGATATGCTGCAGCGTGCGCTCTTTTGGCGGTGGCGTCGTCAGCGGATGATCCGCCTTGAACGGGCCTTCCGGCATGTTATCGAGGCACTGCTGAAGAATGCGCAGGCTCTGGCGCAGCTCTTCCACTTTCAGCATCACGCGGGTGTAGCAGTCGGAGACGCCACCGCCGGTCGGGATCTCAAAGTCGAAGTTTTCATAGCCAGAATAGGGACGCCATTTACGTACGTCGAAGCCGATGCCGGTCGCGCGCAGGCCCGCGCCGGTGGTGCCCCACTCCAGCGCCTCTTTCGCGTTGTAGGCGGCAACCCCTTTCGAACGACCGATGAGGATGGTGTTGCGCAGCGCGGCTTTCTCATAGGAATCCAAACGCTTCGGCATCCACTCGAGGAATTCACGCAGCAGGCGATCCCAGCCGCGCGGCAGATCGTGCGCGACGCCGCCGATGCGGAACCACGCCGGGTGCATACGGAAACCAGTGATCGCTTCCACCAGATCGTAGATTTTCTGCCGATCGGTAAAGGCAAAGAAGACCGGCGTCATCGCGCCGACGTCCTGAATAAAGGTTGAGATATACAGCAGGTGGCTGTTGATGCGGAACAGTTCGGAGAGCATCACGCGGATCACGTTGACGCGATCCGGCACGGTGATCCCGGCCAGTTTTTCTACGGCCAGCACGTACGGCATCTCGTTGACGCAGCCGCCGAGATATTCAATACGGTCGGTATACGGAATATAGCTGTGCCACGACTGACGCTCGCCCATCTTCTCTGCGCCGCGGTGGTGATAACCCACGTCTGGCACACAGTCGACAATCTCTTCACCGTCCAACTGCAGCACGATACGGAACGCACCGTGAGAAGATGGGTGGTTAGGCCCCAAGTTCAGGAACATGAAGTCTTCGTTTTCAGTACTGCGCTTCATTCCCCAATCTTCAGGTTTGAAGGTCAACGACTCCATTTCCAGATCTTGTTTCTGTTTGGTCAGTTCAAACGGATCAAATTCCGTTGCACGCGCTGGATAATCTTTACGCAGCGGATGACCTTCCCAAGATTGCGGCATCATAATGCGCGTCAAATGAGGATGGCCATCAAAGGTCATACCGAACATTTCCCACGTTTCACGCTCATACCAGTTAGCGTTAGGGAAAATCTTAGTCACGGTCGGCAGGTGCATGTCTTTTTCAGACAATGCCACCTTGAGCATGATGTCACGATTTCGTTCAATAGAGATGATGTGGTAGAAGACCGAGAAATCTGCTTCTGGCAGGCCCTGACGATGAGTACGCAGGCGCTCGTCCATACCATGTAAGTCAAACAGCATGACATACGGTTTAGGCAGTTTTTTCAGGAAGGTCATCACTTCCAGTAATTGCTCACGCTTCACCCAAACAACAGGCATTCCAGTGCGGGTGGGCTGAACGGTAAAGGCATCGGGCCCAAAACGGTTGCGCAATTCACCGATCACCGGATCATCGAGATGATCGCGGGTTTGCCAAGCAGGCAAATTCAGATCTTGCGTCGTCGAATCTGTCATAATTTTTATCACCACGCTTTTACTTTACTTGCCGGAAACCAGCAAACTAACGGGCTAAATCATTCGCCGCTGACAATGCTAACCCTTAATGGGCTGCATCATGCGTGCGTTAAATTTCGTCTGGTGAGCGCAGATTAGTCACTGCAATACGCTCAGCTCGCTTGCGCTCTTTTTCTGATGGCATGTTGGCGCGGTAAACACCTTGATCGCCAACAACCCACGACAATGGGCGGCGCTCTTTACCGATAGATTCCTGTAACAGCATCAATGCC
>OLGB01004211.1_pt1 | contig 12524 bp, 10 predicted proteins | sample 1605691 | NCBI WGS metagenome assembly OLGB01 (sample SAMEA3888925, study PRJEB22519) | human gut metagenome | biome: human gut; feature: human-associated habitat; material: faeces | place: Denmark | collected 2010
GTGCGGCTCGATGCGGAAGCGGCCGCGCGGCGAAGAGGCGTAGCCTCCGAAGCCGCCCTCGTAGTAGTTCTCAAGGAAGAGGTCGAAACCGTTCCGGTTGAGCGCGATGAAAGCGTCCTCAAACGATTTGAAGCAGAGCTGATCGAAGATCACCGGCGTGTCGGTGGAGAAGTAGACGCTCGCCTCGTGCGGCGTCTCGGACTCCGTCACAAAGGCCCAAACTTCGTCCTGCATTCCAAGATCCTTTACCCACCAGCGGCAGTTTCCGGGGTCAAGCTTCTGCAGGTCGTAGGGCATGCCCTTTTCCGCCGGACGTCCGTCCGCGCTCTCGCGGCCGCAGCAGAAGAAGTTATAGCGTGAATCAAGATATTTCTTGTTGAACTCGTCGGCGACCTTCACCGCCTCCTGCGGCATGAGGATGTTGAGCAGCGTCACCCAGCGTTTTGAGACGGGGCCGTAGAAGGCTTCGGCGACCGCGCCCGCGATGCAGGCCTGTGTGTCGGAGTCGCCGCCGAGAGACACGGCGTTGCTGAGCGCGTCTTCAAAGGACTCGGATTCAAGGAAAGCGATGAGCGCCTCGGGAACGCTGCCCTGACATGACGAGTCAAAGGTATATCCGGGGCGGACCGATTCGAGGGAACGGTCGAGGTCATAGCCGAATTCCCGCGCTACGTAATCTTTTATCTCATCTTTGCTTTTGCCGCTCCGCGCGAGAAAGACGGAGGCTGCGACGGCGCAGGCCCCCTTTACCCCCTCGGGGTGGCTGTGGCTAGGCTCCGCGCTTCTCTTTGCCTCTTCAAGGACCTCTTCGAGGCTGTCGAAGGCCCAGCCAATGGGCGAGACCCGCATCGCGGAGCCGTTGCCGTAGCTTTCGCCCCTCTCGTCGCTGTCGGAGAGGCACCAGCGGAAAAACTTCTGTCCATACCCCGCGTTCGGGTAGGAGCGTCCCCAGTATTTGAAGACCTGCATATAGTCGTATCCGTGGAGGAGCGCGTCCGCCGTCGCGACGGTAAGCACGGAATCATCCGTGAAGCGGCTCCTCTCGGAGACAAAATCAAATTCTTTGGATTTGTGCGGGGCCCTCTCGAATACGGAGCCCACGATATCGCCAATCAGCGCGCCTAACATCTATATCATCACTCGCTTACTTATAATTTCGACAATGATGTATATTATACTACAGCCCCTTCTGTTCCGGGCGCTCGAAGGGATCGCCGAGGTGCGCGGCGTCTCCCATCAAAAGCATCCTCGGCGCGGAACCTTCTTGGATTTCGACGACCGTGATGCTGCAGTTAGGCACCTGGAAACGGAAGAAACTTGAAAGAGGCGCGCCGAGCCAGTAGCAGAGCAGCACTTTGATCACCGCGTCGTGCGAGGCGAGCAGCACGTCCCCCTTGTATCTTTTCGCGGCCCCGTCCACGGCTGGCGCGGCGCGGCGCATGATATCGGCGAGATTCTCGCCGCCCGCTCCCGGCATCGTCACCGTTTCAGGGGCGACGTGCCATTTGCGGAGCTCTTCGGGCCATTCAGCCGCGATCTCGTCGGCGAGGCGTCCCTCCCAGTCGCCGTGGTTTATCTCGGTCAGCGCCCCCACCGTTAAAAACTCTCCGCACTCGCACCGCGCCGAGGCGCGCTCGGCGGTAACCTTCGCGCGCGCCAGCGGGCTCGTCAGCACCGCCTCAAACTTATGGCCGGCAAGCCGCTCACCCAGCAGCTCCGCCTGCGCCAGCCCCTTTTCGTTGAGTTCAGTGTCCTGCTGCCCCTGAAAACGTCCCGCGACGTTCCACGCCGTCTCCCCGTGCCTGATCACAAAAAATCTCATCTGTCTACCCGGCCTTTGTAAAATCGACCGTCGTCACCCAGACCATATCGCCGCTCTTCACAAGTTCGCCGCGCAGCCTGTCATCAGTCTCGCCGTCTATTTCAAGCGCGCCGAGCGCGAGGCCGCTGCCCTCCTTGCGTCCGAGGGCAAAGTTCGCGATATTGACGTCAGCCGCGCCAAGGACGCTGCCGATCTTGCCGATGACCCCGGGGCGGTCGTGGTTCTGGAAGATGAGCAGTTTGCCGCTCGGCACAAAGTCCACCCAATAATCATTGACGCGGACGATGCGCTGGCGTCCCTCTTCGGTGATCGTCGCCAGCAGCGAGACGGAACCCTTTTCCGTTTCAAGCTCGACCTCGATAGTGTTCTTGTAGGTCTTTGACTCGCCGCAGCTCTCGTCTATCGATATATGACGGTCTTTCGCGAGCAGCGGGGCGATCATATAGGTGACGGAAGAGCCGACACTCACCTCGAGCATCCCCTTGAGGACGGCTATCGTGTAGGGGCGCAGTTGGTTTGCGACGCGTTTTTCCTCATCCTCAAAGAGCGCGCCGCGCAGCGTCACATGGCAGTTGTGGGCGGCCGCCCCGCGCACTTGAGCCAGCTTGGCCGCGAGAACGCCTATTTTGCGCGAAAGGGCGAGATACATCCGCTGGTCGCCGTTCAGCGCCTGCTCTATAAACGGAAGGTTCACCGCGTGCGAATAGGGTTCGCCGCGAAGCACCATCAGCATGTTCTGCGCCGCGATGCGCGAGACCTCGGACTGGGCCTCGACTGTGTTCGCACCGATGTGAGGCGTGATCACGATCCGCTCCGCGATGTCCTCGGCGAGGAAGGGATGGCCCGCCGCCAGCGGCTCGGCGCTGAAAACGTCGGTGGCGAAGCCGGAGAGCCGTCCGTCGCGCACCGCCTCCGCCACCGCCGCCTCGTCGACGATGCCGCCGCGCGCGCAGTTGACGAGATAGGCGCCATGTTTGAAGGCGCGCAGCATGTCCGCGTCGATCATGTCCGAGGTCTCCTGAGTCAGCGGCGTGTGTATCGTCACGACGTCGGCGAGCGAAACCGCTCCCTCAAGGTCGCTCACAAGCTCCACATGCAGCGACTCGGCCTTTTTCTGCGGTATGTAGGGATCGTAGGCGATGACCTCCATGCCGAAGGCCCGCGCGCGCTTCGCGACCTCGCTGCCGATGCGTCCGAGGCCGATAATGAGAAGCTTCCGCCCGCTGAGCTGGCAGCCCGTGAAACGGTTGCGGTCCCATTTGCCCCTGTGAAGCGAACTGCAGGCCTGAGGCACATGGCGCACGACGGCAAGCATATTGGCCATCGTCAGCTCCGTCGCCGCGAGCGTGTTGCCGCTAGGCGCGTTTATTACGATGATGCCCTGCCTGCTCGCGGCGGGAAGGTCGATGTTGTCGACTCCGACGCCGGCGCGGCCGATAACTTTAAGGTTTTTGCCGGCCTCGATCTTCCTTTCGTCCATCGTCGTGCCGCTGCGCGTCAGTATGCCGTCATAAGCCGGCAGTTTCGCGATCAGTTCCTCTTCGGCAAGCCCTATTTCCACGTCAAGCTCGACGTCCGGCGCGTTCCTGAATATATCAAGCCCCGCCTCGCCGACCTTTTCCGTGACAAGTATCTTCCATTTCCTGTCCATCACGCTCTCTCCAATCATCTATCTTTTATCTGTCTTAAAAATTTTTCGGGCAGTTCTAAGGTAATTTTCATCGCTATCTTTGCCGATCGCTCCGGCAAAGGCTCTAAGAATATCCTCCATCTCGCCGATCTCCCAGTCGCTGTAGTGCGAAGCGCGGATCAGCTTTCCCTTCAAGGCCCCCTGGCCGCCGGCCGTCTCAAAACCTTCGGCGGAGAGGCTCTTTCTCACGGCCTCGCTCGCGCCGTTCGGCGCGGAAAAGGCGGTGACGCCGGCCGAGCGCAGCTTCTTATCCGTCACGAGCAGCTCATAGCCGAGCTCTTCCAGAGCGGCCGCGAAAGCGTCGGCGTACAGCCTGCGCTTCGCGAACCACGCCCGCGCGCCGTCGGCGAGGATGACGTCCAGAGCGGCGTTGAGCGCGTAGTAGAGCGATACCGGCGGCGTGTAGGGGTTGGCGTATGATTCCGGCCCCATGTTCTTCAAATGCAGCTTCAGGTCAAAGTAATAGCTGGGGCATTCCCGCTCCGGCAGCGCGGCGAGCGCCCGTTCGGACAGCCAGACGAAACCAAGCCCGGGCGGCGTCATCAGCCCCTTCTGCGAGGCGGTGCAGAGCACGTCCGCGCCCCATTTTTCCGGCAGGCACTCGATCGCCCCGACGGAGCTCACGCCGTCGACTAAGATCAGCGGACGGCCCGCCGCGGGAAGCGCGTCTATGATCTCCCTTACCGGAACGGTGACGCCGGTCGAGGTCTCGTTGTGGGTGACGAGTATGGCGCGCGCGTCGGGATTTTCGCGCAGGGCCGCGGCCGCTGCCGCCGGCGACGGCGCGCTCCCAGCCTCCGTGTCGACATATACGCCGCGGGCCCCCGTGCGCGCGGCGATCTCGCGGAAACGGTCGCCGAAGACGCCGCAGGACAGTGATATAAATTTATCTCCGCGGCGGAGGAAGTTCACGGCGGCGCATTCAAGCGCGCCGGTGCCCGACGAGGGGAGTATGACGACGGGGGAATCGCTCTCCAAAAGCGCATGCAGTTTGCCGGCGATCCCCTTAAAAAGTTCGGAGAACTCGGCGCACCTGTGGCTCATAAGCTGGCGGGAAGCCGCCTCAAGAACGCTCTGCGGCGCCTCGACGGGCCCGGGAGTAAGCAGGTACTTTTTCTTCAACAATAAGACCTCCAGTATATAAAAAATAAAAAGAGACCGAAAGACGCCCTTCGATCTCAAAACGTTACCTCTGTTATTTGCGCGGATATGCTTACAACATCAGTGTTATTCGCTTTGAGACCGGCGGCGCGGCGATGACCATCCACACGACGAAAGGCCGGAGGAGAGAGAGGATGACGACACTGATTTTGAAATAGTTTTACAGCTCATTTGCCCTCTCCTTTGACTCAAAGTTTAATTAGCTAACATTTATACCCCCAACTTCTCTTAATGTCAATACTGAACTGGATTATCCGCCGAAATAATTTTTCGCTTTGCTTACAGTCAGACATTTTTAATATATAATAATAAAGATGCGCAAAAAGCGGAGGAGAGGCGTTTATGAGGAAAAAAGGCGAAGAGCTTCTATTATTTTTGTTTACAGTTTTTGTATACTGTTTTGTCTGTTTTTATCTCCCTTATAAATATCCTGACCTGCCTAAGAGCCTCTCTGCCTCATTCGAGGCCGTCATTCCCGGCGGCGTTTCCGCGCGGGAGGCGGCGGAGATCATCAGAAAAGCGGGGGCGGTGGACGACGCGAAGGCGCTTGCGCGCGCGATGGCCGATATCGGGATAGACCGCCGGCTGAAGCCGGGGCTGTACAGCCTGTATAAATCTACTCCCGCCGGCGTCGCGCGGCAGCTGGCGAAGGCGAAACCCATAGCCGACAGGATGACGCTGATCCCCGGCTTCCGCTACAGGCGGGTGGCCGCGCTCTTCGGCGGCGCCGCCGGAGCAAAGCCGCATTTCGACGCCGCGATGGAGAACGCTGATAACTTCCCGGCAGAGGTCAGGGCTTGGCTTCCTTCCCGAAAAGAGGAGCGGATTGTCTTCCTGCTTCCCGAAACATATTTCATCGCGCCCGGGCCGCAGGCGGCGGCGGAATTTGTCAAAAGCGCCTCCTCTCTGTGGTATGACCGGATAGGCTCTAAGATAGCGGCGGACGCCGCGCCGGAATCGGTGATGAAGAGCGGCATTCTCGCCTCCCTGGTCGAGGGAGAGGCGAAGGCCGCCGACGAACGGCCGATCCTCGCGGGGATCTTCCTCAAACGCCTTGAGAAAAACATGCGGCTGCAGTCATGCGCCACCGTTATATACGCGTGGGACGAGCTGAACATCAGGAAGAGCCGCCTCTCTTACCGCGACCTTGAGATAAATTCGCCCTATAATACCTATCTGGTCGGCGGTCTGCCGCCGGGGCCGATCTGCGCCCCCTCGGAGAGTTCGTGGAAAAGCGCGCTCGAGCCGGAGGAGAGCGATTATCTCTTCTTTTTCGCGGACAGGGAGGGGCGGCACGTATTCAGCAAGAGTTACGAAGAACACCTGGCGAAGCAAAGGAGGCTGGGGCTGTGAGGCCGGAGATAACGGCGGCGCGCTTCATTGTGCCGCAAAAAGATATATACTATATCAGTTGGATAATAGACGCCGCGGAGGGCATCGGCTTTCTTCAGACGGACGACGCGAAGGCGGGCAGGATAACTGTATTCAGTCCGAGAGAGCAGCTGCCGTATATAATGGAGTTGATGTCATCGCTGCGCGCGGAGGGCATCGAGATAAAGCCGGACGAAGAAACGAATGATACGGGAGAGACTACCGCATGACAGACAAACTTGATTTTTTGCACGAAAGCATAAAAGAGGCGCTTAGAAGAGGCGCCCGGTACGCCGACATCTTTATCCAGAGCGGCGAGGGGCACTCGGTACATTTTGAGGACGGAAAGATAGACGGCATCTCGTCGTCTACATCCGACGGCGCGGGAAGCCGCGTCATCGTCGACGACAGGACCTTTTACGCGCACGCCCCTGGAAACGACGAGGCCGCCGTGTCCGCCTCGTTCGCGGAGTGCGCCGCCTCCGCCGGCATGGACGGGCTGAGGGAGAGTTCTTCCTCCGCCATGCTGATGGAGAGGGGAGAGCCGATCGCGCCCCCCGCGGTGGACTTTCTCCGCGAAATAGACGACATTATCAAGAAGGAATCCAAACACATAAGGCAAAGTTCATACCGTTACTCCGTCTCGCACCGGCGTGTGCTGGTCATCAAACCGGACGGAACGGCGGCTTTTGACCGACGCCTCTACTCCTCCTTCGCGGCGCAGGTGGTAGCCGAACGGGACGGAGTGCTGCAAACCGGATCGGAACGCCGCTGCATGGCGCTCGGAGAGGATGATTTCTGGCGCGGCTCCGCGCCGCTGACCGTGGCGCGCACGGCGCTGCGCCGCGCGCTGCTGATGCTTGAGGCGAGCCCCTGTCCCGCCGGTTCGATGAACGTCCTCATGGACGGCGAGGCCGGAGGCACGATCATCCACGAGGCCTGCGGACACGGCCTCGAAGCCGACATCGTGGAAAAGGATTATTCCGTTTACCGCGGCCGCATCGGCGAAAAGGTGGCGCACGAGAGCGTGACGATGATAGACGACGCGGCGATGCCCGGGCTCTACGGCGCGTACAGGTTTGACGACGAGGGGACCCCGGCGCAGCGGACCGTCCTCATAGAGAACGGCGTCTTAAAGGGATACCTCACCGACATCCTCTCATCGCAGATGTACGGCCTGCCGCTGACCGGCAACGGCCGCCGCGAGTCCTACCGGAACATCCCCGTGCCGCGTATGAGCAACACCTACCTGACGCCCGGCAAAGACGATTTCGATTCAATGCTCGCGCGGACGGGAAACGGCCTCTATGTCAAAAAGATGGGCGGAGGCGAAGTAGACCCGACCTCGGGCGACTTCGTTTTTTACGTCACCGAGGGATATCTCGTTGAAAAGGGAAAGATCGGCGTCCCCGTGCGCGGGGCTATCCTGACCGGAAACGGCCCGGAGGCGCTCTCCCGGATATCGGCGCTCGGCGAAAATCTCGTCATGGACCCTGGGATATGCGGGAAATCAGGACAGGGCGTGCCGGTAACGGACGGACAGCCCTCCATGCTCATCGAGGGGCTCACGGTGGGAGGCAGCGAGGCATGAGAGAAAAGGCGCCAATGAGGAGAAGGGCGGCCAAGGCTCCCTCTAAAAGCATCAGAGAGCGGCTGGCGGAGCCCTTCGCGAATATTGGATCAGCGGTGAAGATCGCGAATATCATCGTCATGCTCTTCACCCTCTACATCATCGCTTCGCTTTATACTCCGTGGACGGGCGACGGCGGCGCGGGCATCGCCGCCTCGCTGCTGGCGTCGGTGGGCGGCTCCGTCGTCGTTCCCCTCCTGTTCGTGCTTTACCTTTCGTTATCTTACCTCTTCTCGCGGGAGGTAAGGTGCTTTTTCAGGCAATTCTTAGGAACGGCGCTTGTCTTTCTGCTCGCCTCGCTGCTGCTGGGGCTCAACCGGCTGACGGGCGGCGAGGACCTGCTGCGCTTCCCCTGCCTTTCCGCGGGAGCTTTCGGCCATCTTCTGAGCCTCGCCGTATATAAGACGACCGGAGTCCTGGGGACCTTGATCATCGGCCTTCTCCTGATCTATTTCACTCTTCTTTTTTACAATATACATATATTCTCATATATTAAACTGCCCAAAATAGTATTGCCGTCTTTCAGTCGCAGGAAAAAAAAGGAGACGCTTAAAGAAGAGCTTAATGAATACGGCTATGAGAGCCACCGCAAAAACAGGGGCGCTCCCAACATCATGGAGTGCGGCGAGGGCGACTATTTCGCCTGCGAAGACGACCGTTCCGAAGACACCGAAGAAGAGGACGCGTACGGGGACGAGGAAGACGGCGATATCAGCGAAGACGGCTCGGACAACGACGAGGAAAACATTGATTATAACGATCCTGACAGCGTCAGGATCGCGGCGGCGGGAACGGCTCCCGCCACGATCCAGGACCCCAACTTCAGCCTGGGGGATTCCTCCGGCGGACGCATCAAACAGGGGATATTCCCGCCGCCGATCGAACTCTTCGGACCGGAGGAGTCCCGCGACGGTGAGATGGACGAGGAGCGCGCCGAACCGCTCGGCGAAAAGATAGTCGATACGCTCGAACAGTTCAGCATAGAGTCGCGCCTCGCGGAGATACTCGTCGGGCCGACGGTCATTCAGTTCCGCATCCAGCTCGCTCCGGGCATAAAGGTCAGCAAAGTCGCCGCGCTCTCGAACGACATCGCGCTCGCGATGGCCGTCCCGAGCCTGCGCATCGAGGCTCCGATCCCCGGCAAACCGTACGTCGGCATCGAGATACCGAACCCCAAACGCCGCGGCATCCCGCTGCGCACAGTGATCGAAGACGACGCCTTCAAAAAGGCAAAGCTCTCGCTGCCGCTGCCGTTCGGCGTCGCGGTCAACGGCGACCCCATGGTCGTCGGCCTTGAGGAGCTGCCGCATCTGCTGGTGGCGGGCACGACAGGCTCCGGCAAGAGCGTCTTCGTCAATTCCTGCATCGTCGGGCTCTGCTCAAAGCGCTCCCCCGAGGAGCTGCGCATGATACTCGTCGACCCCAAGCGCGTCGAAATGGCCGTCTACGACAAGCTGCCGCATCTGCTGACGCCGCCGGTGACCGATCCCAAAAAGGCGGTGCAGGCGCTGGCCTGGCTGATACGCGAGATGGAGAGCCGCTATACGACCTTCGCGAAGATGCGCGTGAGGAACCTGGAAGGATACAACGAGAAGGTGCTGCCAAAGGACCGGCTGCCGCATATCGTGATCGTCGTCGACGAACTCGCGGACCTGATGATGACGGCGGCGAAAGAGGTGGAGGAGTACATCTGCCGCCTCGCGCAGATGGCGCGCGCGACCGGCATCCACCTGATGCTCGCGACACAGAGGCCGTCGGTGAACATCATCACCGGCCTCATCAAGGCCAACATCCCGGCGCGCGTGGCCTTTACGCTGCCCAGCAACGCCGACTCGCGCACGATCATCGACTGCGCGGGAGCGGAGAAGCTGCTCGGCAAGGGGGACATGCTCTTTTCATCGACGAAGCACCCGAAGCCGATACGCATACAGTCGCCGTGGATAGACGAAAGCATCCTCGCCGCGTGGCTCAAATACATGACCAACACCTTCGGCGAGCCTGACTTTATTGAGATAGAGGCACAGGGAAACGGTCCCGCGGGCGGGAACGGCGGCACCTTCGACGACGAACTTCTGGAAGAGGCCGTCGAGACGGTGATGACGACAGGCATCGCCTCGGCCAGCGGCCTGCAGCGCCGCCTGCGCGTCGGCTTTTCACGCGCCTCAAGGCTGATAGACATGATGGAGCAGCTGGGCATTGTCGGACCGGCGGACGGGGCCAGGCCGCGCGAGATACTCGTCGACGAGGACGGGGCCGATGAACTTTTGGAAAACGCGAGAAACGGCGGGGAATAAGTTATGAAGGGAATAAAAAAAAGAGCCGTATTAAACGGCCCTTTGTACTTTTCCGGAACGGAGGCACTTCGTGCAGATATGAAGTTTACGAGTTTCTCCGCCGCCTACGTTCACCTTTACGCTCTGAATGTTGATAAGCCAACGGCGTCTCGTATGGCGGTTCGAGTGGCTTACGGCATTTCCCGTTGCCGGCCCGCGGCCGCAGCAATCACAGAATTTTGACATTTGTTTCCCCCCTTGTTTACCTTGAAACAATCAACCTAGACATTGTATCATAGCATCGCTCAAAGTTGCAACTGTAAGGATGCAAAAAAATCAGAAAGGAGTTTTTCAGATGAATTTCGTCGAAAAGATGACGGAACTTGAAAAAATATTGAAGGATCTCGAGGGTGATTCTCTTTCGCTGGATCTTGCGCTCACGGAATATGAGCGTGGGATCGCCCTCGTGCGCGAATGCCGCGCCTACCTGGCCGAGGCGCAGCAAAAGATATCCATGCTCTCACAGGAGGGCGAAGAACTGCCGCTGGCCGCCGCTAAGGCGGAGGGGGCAAAAAGTGATGAATGAGGCGCGGCTGAAGGCCGTAAAAGAAAAATTCGCGGCGGGCTGCACGCTCATTGACGGCTACATCGCCGACACCGCCGGGTTGCGGGCGGAGAAGGCGCCGCCGAAACTCTTTGAATCTATGGAATACTCCCTCCGCGCCGGCGGCAAACGGCTGCGCCCGATACTCTGCCTCGCGGCGGCGGAAAGATGCGGCGTGGCGGCGGAAAATGCCCTGCCGATGGCCCTCGGCATCGAGATGCTCCACACGGCGACGCTGATACACGACGACCTCCCCTGCATGGACGACGACGACATGCGCCGCGGAAAGCCATCGAACCACGCGCTCTTCGGAGAGACGCTGGCAGTGCTGGCGGGGGACGCGCTGCTCGCGCAGTCGCTCGAATTCCCCATGGCGCAGCTTAAAAACATCCCCGCGCAGAACGTCCTCCGCGCGATGCGGATATTCGCCGGAGCCATCGGCCCTGCCGGGGTCTGCGGCGGGCAAGTGCTGGACATGTTCGCCGAGGGGACGGAGGGCGATCCGCATTACGTGCGCCGCGTCGCGGCGCTCAAAACCGGCGCTCTCATCGAGGCGGCCGTGCTCACCGGGGCGTCGCTCGGCTGCGCGGACGAGGCGGTCCTGGAAAGATACGGCGATTACGCGCGCCATCTCGGTTCCGCATTTCAGATAGTCGATGATATACTAGACGTGACGAGCACGGCTGAAGAGCTGGGCAAGACCCCCGGCAAGGATGAAGAACAGGGCAAGCTGACCCATGTCACCGTTTACGGCGTGAAAGCCGGTGCCTGGCTCGGCTTCGTGTTTGGCGTCGTCGTCACGATCGCCGTCGTCACCGGCGCAGATGCCGGCGGCTACATCATGTTTTCCGCGCGTCCGGTCATGACCGTGATCGTCTGCCTGCTCAAGGGCACCGCAGCCGGTTATGTCGCGGGCCTTGTCTATCGCGCCATCAGCAAAAAGAATGCACTCGCCGGCGTGATCGTCGCGGCCGCTGCCGCGCCGGTCGTCAATACCGGCCTGTTCGTGCTCGCCATGCTCCTGTTCTACCAGCCGCAGCTTCAGGCGTGGGCGGGTGACACCGCCGTGGCGACCTATATCGTCACGGGTCTCGTGGGCGTGAACTTCCTGCTCGAGCTGGGCGTGAACCTCGTCCTGAGCCCGACCATTACCCGGCTGATCGCAGCCGGCAAGAAGGGTCCGGTGGACTGATATGCTTCTGGCTCTGGACGTTGGCAATACAAACATTGTGATCGGTTTTCTCGATGCGTCGGGCATCCGCAACATTGCCCGTCTGGAGACCGACCGTGATAAAACCGCGCACGAGTATGCGATCTCGCTGCGGCAGGTGATCGAGTTTTCCGGCATTGCGCCGGAGGATGTCGACGGGGCGATCCTGTCGTCCGTCGTGCCGCCGATCAACGGCGCGCTCGTTGCCGCCGTGCGTATGATCACGGGCATCCGCCCGCTCGTCGTCGGCCCCGGCATGAAGACCGGGCTGAACATCGCGCTCGACAACCCCGCCACCATGGGCAGCGACCTTGTGGTCGGCGCGGCCGCGGCGCTTGCGATGCACGCGCCTCCGCTCATTATCATCGACATGGGCACGGCCACCACCATGACGGTCATCGACCGTGAGGCGCGTGTCCTCGGCGGCGCGATCATCCCCGGTGTGGGCATCTCGCTCGAGGCGCTCGCAAGCGGCACGTCGCAGCTGCCGCACATCTCGCTCGACGCACCGAAAAAGTGCATCAGCACCGACACCATCGAGGCCATGCGCTCCGGCAGCGTCTACGGTACGGCCGCCATGCTCGACGGTATGATCGCGCGCATGGAGGATGAGCTCGGCGAGTCTGCCACCGTCATCGCGACCGGCGGCCTCGGCGGCATCGTCATCCCGCACTGCCGGCGCGAGGTCATCTATGAAAAGAACCTGCTGCTCAACGGGCTGTGGGAACTGTACCAGAAAAATAAGCGCAAGCGTTAAGCGCGC
>OLGB01004215.1_pt1 | contig 12518 bp, 10 predicted proteins | sample 1605691 | NCBI WGS metagenome assembly OLGB01 (sample SAMEA3888925, study PRJEB22519) | human gut metagenome | biome: human gut; feature: human-associated habitat; material: faeces | place: Denmark | collected 2010
CAGACAAAAAAGCCCCTGCGGGCGGCCAGCCCGACAAAAAAGACACCCCCAAAGCCCCCGCGGGCGGCCAGCCCGACAAAAAAGCAGACAAAGCCCCGCGGGCGCTCAGCCCGCAAAAAAAGGAGTCCTCCGCATGAAAAAGCGCCGCATAGCCATACTGGGTTCCACAGGCAGCATCGGCACGCAGGCCTTGCAGGTAGCCGCGCTGCACGCCGATCGCTTCGAGGTTACGGCCCTTACCGCGCATAGCAGCCGCGAAAAGCTGTTCGAGCAGGTGCGCGCCTTCCGGCCCAGGCTGGCGGGCCTTGTTACGCCCATTCCGCGCGAGGAAATCCCGCAGGATTTGCGCTTCTGCGAATGGGTTTTTGGCCCGGAGGCCCTCACCCTGGCCGCGCAAAGCGATTGTGACGACGTGCTTGTGAGCGTTGTGGGCATGGTGGGCCTTGAAAGCGTGCTGTGCGCGCTGGGCAGCCATAAGCGCGTGCTCCTGGCCAACAAGGAGGCGCTTGTGGCGGGCGGCAGCCTGGTGATGGAGGCCGCGCGGCGCGAGGGCGAGCATTCCCTCCTGCCGGTGGATAGCGAGCACAGCGCCATTTTCCAGTGCCTGCAAGGGGCGGCGGGCAACGCCTATACGCGCATCGCCCTTACGTGCTCGGGCGGGCCGTTCCGCACCTGGAGCCGGGAGGCGATCCGCGCCGCCACAAAGGAGCAGGCGCTCAAGCATCCCAACTGGGTGATGGGGCAAAAAATCACCATCGATTCGGCCACCCTGTTTAATAAGGCGCTGGAAATGATCGAGGCCAAGTGGCTTTTTCACGCCGCGCCGGAGCAGATTGAGGTGGTTGTGCACCCGCAAAGCGTAATTCACAGCGGCGTGGAATTTGCCGACGGCGCGCTGATCGCCCAGCTGGGCACGCCGGACATGCGCCTGCCCATCCTTTACGCCATGAGCTATCCCGAACGCCTGCCCACCGGCGGCGAACGGCTGAACCTGTTTTCCCTGAACGGCCTTACCTTTGAGCGGCCGGACGAGGCGCGCTTCCCCTCCGTGCGGCTGGCGAGGGAATGCCTGCGCGCGGGCGGCGCGGCGGGCTGCGTGCTCAACGCGGCAAACGAGGCGGCCGTGGGCGAATTGTTACATTCCGCGCAGAAGGAACCCATGCGCATTGGGCGAATCTTCGATGTTGTGGAGGAAACGCTTGCGCGCGTGGGCCATCTGCCCGCCGGCTCCCTGGAGGAGGTTTTGGAGGCGGACAGGCTGGCGCGCGAAACTGCGGCGCGGCTTTTGCATACCCTAGCATAGCCCTCCCCGGAAAGGATTTTTGCAACGATGACGATTTTGTATGTTCTGCTGGCCCTGGTTTTGCTGGGCGTGCTGATTACCGTGCACGAATTTGGCCATTTCGCGGCCGCGCGGCTGTGCGGCATCCCGGTAAAGGAATACTCCATTGGCTTTGGCCCCAAGCTGATCCAGTGGAAAAGCAAAAAGCACGAAACGCTGTTCTCCATCCGTCCCATCCCGCTGGGCGGCTATTGCATGTTCTTTGGCGACACGGACGACGATCCCGACGGCGTGATGAAGGACGACCCGCGCAACTACAACAACGCGCCCGTGTGGAAACGCATGCTCTCGGTCGCGGCCGGCCCGGCGATGAACTTTGTGCTGGCGTTTGTGGTGGCGGTGGGCATGATGGCCGCCTACGGCGTAACCATCGCCACGTCCTACATCGCCAGCGTGGAGGAGGGCATGCCCGCCGCCGAAAGCGGGCTTATGCCCGGCGACCAGTTTGTAAGCGTGGCCGGGCAGGATATGACCGGCCGCTCCGTAACCGAGGTGAGCCAGGCCATTGGCTCCTTGGGCGCGGGCGCGGATATAGACGTGACCGTGCTGCGCGACGGCGGGGAGCTCACCTTCACCATCCGCCCCACGTACAGCGATACCGAGGGCCGCTGGATGATTGGCATTATGATTCAGCAGGGCTATGCGCCCCTGCCCTCGGGGCAGATCCTCCCGGCGGCGTGGAACACCTGCGTGGATGCTTCCACCGCCATTGTTACGGCGCTGGGCAAGCTGTTCACCACCGGCGAGGGGCTGGACCAGACCACCGGCCCCGTGGGCGTGGTGCAGCTGGTGGCGCAGGAAACCCAGAGGGGCGGTTTGGAAATTTTCCTGTACCTATCGGTGATCATCTCCATCAACCTGGGGCTGATGAACCTGCTGCCCATCCCCGGCCTGGACGGCAGCCGCCTGGTGTTTATGCTCATCGAGGCCGTGCGCCGCAAGCCGGTGAACCAAAAGGTGGAGGCCATGATTCACCTGGGCGGCTACGTGTTTTTGCTTGGGTTTATGCTGTTTTTCACGTTTAAGGACGTAATGCGGATTTTTGGCTGACATTGGCCAGGGGCGCAGGCCGCGCGCCCATAGGCGCGAAGGGCTTATGCAACCACATAAAAACCGCCGTGCGGCAAAAGGGCTGCACGGCTTGCTTTTTTGGGCTTTTTCAGCGGGGAGCGCGGGCGCGCGCGCCGGGCTCCATGTCTGGCGTCAAGCGGAGTTCAGCTATCCTCCTTGGAAAGAATGCCAACGGTTTGGTCAAGCTCCTTTACCAGCTCCTCTATGCCGATGGCCCCGTCCAGAAAGCGGGACACATGGGTTTTGACGTTGTCGTTGACGAGGTGGCTGTCAAAGGGGGTGTTTCCCCGCGGCGTCAGATAGGGCGCGAGCCTTTCCTGGTATTCGGCAATGGCCGCTTCGGAAACGCGATACCGAAATTCCTCCTGGCGCTCCAGATAGGATTGCATTGTGGCAAGGGTATCGATGAGCTCGGCCTTATCCGCTTCATCCGCCTTTTCCAGCTTGGCTTGCGCGCCCGCTATGGCGGCAAGCCATTGCGCGCGCGATTCCTCAAAGTTTTCGTTTTCAACCGGCTTGGCCAGCGCCTTGCTGACGGCGCATAAAAGCACTGGGTCCGGCGCGTCAAGATAATACGATAGCAGCTTATGCGCGTTCGCCTTGCGACGGCTGAACGGGTTCACAAACGCCAGCTCCAAGGCAAACGGCTGGAAGCGCTGGTAGCCGTCCGCTATGCTTAGCGGTGAAATAAGCGCGCTGTCCGAGCGTTCAAATAAGCTGTCCGTATTTGCGCTCCTGCAATAGATAAGGCACTTATCCTCCTGGGGCCTTGCAAGGATAACGTCGCCCCCCGCGCGTTGAGAAGCCGGAACCGTATACGCTTGCGCCTCCAGCATCAGCGCGCGGAAAAGATCTGTATCGTACCGCAGCGTGCCGTTTGTAAACACCTGGGAATCCCGGTACATGTTCAAAACAAGGCCCACCAGGTCGTTTACGCCAATATAGCCAAAGCCGTGCGCATAGAAGGGCGTAAGCTCGGGATATTGGCCCGCATAGTCCCTGTTCCACATTGCGATAAAGGCAAACAGCTCCATCAAATTATTTGGAAGGTCGTCCATGGTAAGGCCCGCTTCTTGAAGAAGCTTTTTGTTTACCGTAAACAGATAGGGGAATTGTATGGAGGTTGGAACAAAACGCAGGCGGCCGTCATAGAGGATTGTGCTTTGAACGGCGGGATAAAGCATGCCAACCCATTCCATCTGCCGTTCAGAAATATCGATTTCCTCCGCAAAACCGCGCTGTACAAGTTTGCCCGGCAGATTCGTTTGGGAACTGAGCCGGTAGATATCGAACGTCGGGCTCCTTTCAAGCAGCTGCCGGATCATCCACCCATGGATATCGGGCGCCGTGTCAAAGGAGAGGCGGATATCTGGGTTTTCCTGCCGGAACGTTTTCAGGCTTAGGGAATACGCATCATAGCTGCCATCCGCAATGAGCAGCGACCCCTTTGCGCAGGCGCGGCAGGGGAAAAGAAGAATGCCTCCAAGCAGCAACAGGCTGAGCAAACGTTTCAAAGCGCTCCCTCCTTTGCGCCGTACAGGATGAGCTGCGATAGCAGCGCATAGGCTTCTTGGGTGGTAAGCATGTTTTCAAAATACCGGGCCAGCACATCCTGGCAGGCCGTCATATCCGCTGCGGTTAAATAAGGAAACGCTGCGCAGCGCAGGCTTTGGCGATACACCTCCTCGTTGCCTTCTTCCGGCGGCGAAAAGGCTTCATACTCCGTATGCACCCCGTGGGAGATATCCTTCCTGATAACGCCCATCACATTGTACGCGCCCTGACACCGCTGGGACAGGAGCGCCTGCACAAACGCAAGGGCCGCCTCCTGGTTTGCCGAACGCAAAGGGATGGCCGCTAAAATGCCGTCGGCGGGGCAAACATCCATGTTGGCGGAAAAGCAGGGGAGCGGGGCGTAATGATCGCCGCCCGATTGGTAAAGCGCGATGGTAGAGGTATATAACCCTCTGTAGCCCCGAAACCCGGTATCCATATCGACGGCGCCAATCGCCATGGCGTCGTTTAGCCGCTTAAGAGCGCTCAAGTTCGCAAGAATGGCCGATTCGTCAATCTCCTGGGCTCTTTGGTTTTGAATATGCAAATAGGCTGCGATCTGATGAATGGCCGTTGGCAGATTGGTAAACTGGTCTTCCAGCAAATAAACGAGCGCCGTCTTGCCAAATTGTGAAAGCGCTTCGGCGTTTTGGGCAAACGCCTCCCAGCTTGGGCGGTTTGCTTGCCTCCCATCGGAAAAGCCCGCTTCTTGCAGCTCGCGTTCAATGTCGATATCAAGGTTCAATACCGTGCCGTCCACTTTGATTGGAAGGAACAGCAGCGGCCTATCATCGTCCGTAAGATAGTCCATCGGAAACAACGCTTCTTTCACCGTATTGCCTATGGGCGTGCCCCACAGGTCTACAAAAGCGCTGGACGGCTCGCCCAATGGGGAAAGATAGGCTGTTTCGCTGGTATGGAGATGATAGTTTTCATTGATGAACAGCACATCTACCTCATCCAGCGCCTCCGGGGAAACCGGCTCCCGCGGAAGAAGGCAATACTTGAGCCGAAGCTGCGGATAGGTTTCCCGCAGGCAGCAAACCGCCTCGTCGAACACCGCGTCGGCCTCGAACAGATCCGGTGTAAAAAGCCCGATGGTAAGTTGGGGCGTGCGCTCCGGCACATCCTCGCCAAGGGATGCAAAAACCGGCAGCCACAAAAGAAGCAGCAGGCTCAAAAATAGACGCAGGCATCTTTTTTTCATGGCAAACCTCTCTGTTGCATAAAACTGGGTAAGAGGGGCTACCGCTTTCGCGATAGCCCCAGCGTTGGAAATCAATTTGCGTATCTAAAATCGCCAGCAATGTTGTAATCCAGGTATTCAGATTTTGAAAATCCGCCGCAGTACTTACGGCCAGCCACACTGCCGAAATCGAATGATTTATCGTTTGCCGAACCATCTATCACGCTAACGGAACCCGAGCCGCCAGAAGCCCATTTCCCGCCAGAAGTATAATAATATACTGTCGTCTTTAGAGTACAATTTTTGTTTATTGCAAGGTCGATATGGCTCAATGCCAAATGAAGCGTAGAACCTGATGGAGAAAACCAATATTTCGTCTTAACGGATTGTTTAATAGAGAAGCTTCCACAGTAAGGGAGGCTAGTCTTTTCGTTTGTGGACGAGCCATCGGGATATGCATAAGCCGACCCACCGAAGCAGTATAAGATTACGACTATCAGAATTAAGGATATCGTTTTTTTCACAACTTCCACCTCCATCCGATACGTTGTAAAACAAATACTTTTCATGTTAGGAGTACCATAGCGTCTAAAGTGCAATGGAATCATCCCCTATCATTCATAGTCGTAATTCGCTTATACACAACACAGTTCTTTCTAAATAATATTATATAGAATTAGCAAGTGTTTAGCAACTATATTTGCAATTTTAATAAAAAATATTTTAAATAATAGATAAATTATAACAATAGATATCATTTCTAATCTCGCTTTGTTGCAGGCGCTAATAGGCATTTTAAAAAAGCAGACGGGAACTGATGGAACCTTTCCCCCAACCCAGTCTTTTGAAGCAACCTATGTGTTAGCGCCTCATTGGCATAGATCTAGCCATTCTAGTGGATTACTGGGCCCTTGCTGCATTTTTCAAACAGCCCACCATATACTGCCTTAAGATGCCGACAAAAAAGCGGCCCCCGACGCGTAAACCGGCCGCATTGCGGAACGAATGCACGCAAATGGGCGCAGCCTAAGCGCCTGGGGCCACACCCGGCATACCCGGAATGCGCCGGGCCCGCAAGGCGCTCAGCCCGCGCCGCCCGCCCTGTCCAGGGAACGGATGCGGCCGCAGATTAAATTGCACACATCCCCCGCCAGCTGCATCAGGCGGGAATCGTTCATCAGCTCCAGCCGTTGGTCAAACCGGCCCGCAATGGCGCTTATCAAAAACGGCGAGCCCGTAAGCGCCGCCTCCAGGCTGGCAAACAGGGGGGCCTCCATCGCGTCGGTAAAAATGCGCGCGGCGCGGATGACCCCGCCCTCCACGTTCAGCTTTACCATGACCCCGCCCCAGGGGAAGCGCTCCGATATGCTGAAGGTGTAGGGGATGGCCTCGGGGTAAATCCATGCGGGATCGGCAAAGCGGGCCGTCCAGCCTTCAATGGAGCGGCTGTCCAGCATCTGCTCGTCCAGCCAGGCGGGCTGCGCGCCGTACACGCGGGCAAACGCCCAGTACAGCGCCTGCTGCAAGGCGTCCACCGTTATATCCGCGCAAAGGGCGTTCAGGTTCACCGGCGCGTCCGCCGGGCCGGGGCTTGCGGGCTGCGCGCCGGTAAGGTAGCGGGCCCATTGCTCCAAATCGCAATTCACAAGCAGCGCGCCGTGATGCATGGCCGCCGAGCCGGATTTGAAGAACGCGTTGCGGCCGAACATATGGCCCTCCGCGTGCAAAATGGCATGCGGCCCGCTTTGCGCCTGCACGCCAAACGCGCCCACGGCCATGCCCGCCACGCCCAGCTGGCGGGCGATATCAAACTGCGTTTTCGGCAATAAAAAAGTAAAGTTTAACACGCCCGCGTCGTGGTAGGCGGTGGCGCCGCCGCCCAGGCGGCGCGCGATATGCCCGCCCGAGGCCAAAAACGGGTCCACCTTGCATTCGTACAGCGGGTTCTGGCAGCGGCCAATCAAAATGCTGTGCTCGTTTTGCCACAGGTATAAAATGGCCGTGTCCTCCGGCAGCGTATCCATCAAATGCTTTTCAATGGCCTGGTTGCGGTAGGGGTTTCCCCCGCGCGCGATCAGGCAGGCGGTGCGTCGAATCATGGGGGTTTCACGGCCTTTCAGGGCGGCAGCGTGGCGCTTCGCCTTTGGTATCCTTCTTTACTTCGCCATGGGACGGGCTATTTCCTGCGCGTTCTGCCGCCGTGTTATAACCGAACAACTTAATTTTATTTTTTAAAAACGTTCGTGTTTTTGCTTTACAAACGGCGCATTCTGGTGTATGATATGGACTGTAACACCGGCAATCTTTCCAATCAACACATAGGAGGATGGAATTTCTATGAAGAAGCTCGTTGGCATTTTGCTCGTGCTGTGCATGGTAATGGGCGTGGCTCTGGCGCAGGCCGAGGGCGTGCCCGCCGATCAAATCAAGGTTGGCTACATCTGCATTGGCGACGAGAACGAGGGCTACACCGCCAACCACATCAACGGCCTGAAGGAGGCCCAGGCCGCCCTTGGCCTCACCGACGACCAGATCATGATCAAGTACAACATTCCCGAAACCGAAGCCGCCTACGAGGCCGCCGTTGACCTGGCCGAGAACGGCTGCAACATCATCATCGCCACCAGCTTCGGCCACGAGAGCTATGTGTTCCAGGCTGCGGCCGAGTACCCGGACATCCAGTTCTGCCACGCCACCGGCACCGCCGCCAGCTCCAGCGAGCTAAGCAACGTGCATAACTACTTCACCGCCATCTACGAGGCGCGCTATGTAAGCGGCGTGGCGGCCGGCATGAAGCTGGCCCAGATGATCGAGGAAGGCGCGATCACCGCCGAGGAAGCCAAGATCGGCTACGTGGGCGCGTTCCCCTTCGCCGAGGTTATTTCCGGCTACACCAGCTTCTTCCTGGGCGCGCGCAGCATGTGCCCCTCCGTTACCATGGAAGTGCGCTACACCAACAGCTGGGGCGATATGGCCCTTGAAAAGGAAACCGCCGAGGCCCTCATCGGCAACGGCTGCAAGCTGATCTGCCAGCATTCCGATACCGTTGGCCCCGCCACCGCCTGCGAGGCGGCCAAGGTGCCCATGGTGGGCTACAATATCTCCATGATCCCCACGGCCCCCACCCAGGCTTTGACCTCCGCCGCCTGCGACTGGGGCGCGTATGTGACCTTCGCCATCAAGAGCGTGATCGAGGGTTCCGAGATTCCCAGGGACTGGTGCTATGGCTACTCTGACGGCGCTGTGCACGTAACCGAGGTTAACGAGGCCGCCGCGGCCCCCGGCACCGCCGAGAAGCTGGCCGAGGTTGAGGCCGCTTTGAAGGCCGGCGAGCTGCATGTGTTTGACTGCTCCACCTTCACCGTGGGCGGCCAGGAGCTCACCAGCTACACCGCCGCCTATGGCCTGGAGGGCGTGGAAATGGTTTCCGACGGCTACTTCCACGAGTCCGAGGTTCGCAGCGCCCCCTACTTCGATATCATCATCGACGGCATCAACGCCGTGGTTGAGCAGTAAGTTCGCCTTTTGAGCGGGCGGCAATGTCCTCATCCGTCCGGGGCCGCGCGGCCCCGGAGGGGGGAGCCATTGGCCGCCCCTTTTCTCTTTCCATCCCCCCTATCATAATGGAGGTACTGTTCCTTGCAAACAGACGCTATGATTGAAATGCGCGGCGTCACCAAGCATTTTGGCGCGGTGGTCGCCAATGAGGACGTGAACCTGACCGTGCGCCGGGGCGAGATTTTGGCCGTGCTGGGCGAAAACGGAAGCGGCAAAACATCGCTGATGAACATGCTATCCGGCATCTATTTCCCGGACGCGGGGCATATTTTTGTGGACGGCCGCGAGGTGGTGATCCGCTCGCCCAAGGACGCTTTCGCTTTGGGTATAGGCATGATTCATCAGCATTTTAAGCTGGTGGACGTGCTTACCGCCGCGGAAAACATCATCCTGGGCCTGCCGGGCAAGCTTAGGCTGGATATGAAGCAGGTTCAGCGCGATATCCGCGCGCTTACCGAAAAATACGGCTTCGAGATCGACCTGGAGCGCAAGGTTTACGAAATGAGCGTGTCGCAGAAGCAAACGGTGGAAATTGTAAAAATGCTCTACCGCGGCGCGAACATCCTCATCCTGGACGAGCCCACCGCCGTGCTCACCCCCCAGGAAACCGATACGCTGTTCCAGGTGCTTAGGAACATGCGCGACCAGGGGCACAGCATCATCATCATAACGCACAAGCTAAACGAGGTGCTTTCCCTCAGCGACCGCGTGGCGGTGCTGCGCAAGGGGCGCAGCATCGGTTCCGTTAACACGTGCGACGCCACCGAAATGAGCCTGACCGAAATGATGGTTGGCAAGAAGGTGGAGCTGGACATTGAGCGGCCCGAGCCCGTAAACCCCGTGATGAAGCTGCGCCTGACCGATGTGACCGTTACCGACCGCGAGGGCCGCGAGGTGCTCTCCCACGCCAATTTTGAGGCCTTTACCGGCGAAATCCTGGGCGTGGCGGGCATTGCGGGCAGCGGGCAAAAGGAGCTGCTGGAGGCCATTGCCGGCTTGCAGCCGCATGTGGAGGGCCGCATCCAGTACCGCAACCGCAAGGGCCACATCAAGGAGCTTACCGAAATGACGGCCCAGGAAATCCGCGAGATCGGCATCCGGCTGGCCTTTGTGCCGGAGGACCGCCTGGGCATGGGCCTGGTGGCCTCCATGGGCATGACGGGCAACATGATGCTGCGCTCCTACAAGCAGGGCCGTTCCTTCTTTTCCGAGCGCAGGCAGCCCCGCACGCTGGCCGAGCGCATTATGAGGGAGCTGGACGTTGTAACCCCCGGCGTGGAATGGCCTGTGGGCCGCATGAGCGGCGGCAACGTGCAAAAGGTGCTTGTAGGGCGCGAGATCGCCTCCGCGCCGCAGGTGCTGATGGTGGCCTACCCCGTGCGCGGACTGGACATCAACTCCTCCTATACCATTTACCATCTGCTTAACGAGCAAAAGAAAAACGGCTCCGCCGTCATCTGCGTGGGCGAGGATTTGGACGTGCTTTTGGCCCTGTGCGACCGCATCCTGGTGCTGGCGGACGGCCATGTGAGCGGCGTTGTGGATGCGCGCACCGCCACCAAGGAGCAAATTGGCCTGTTGATGACCAACCATACCGCAAAGGAGGCGCAGGCATGAGCAAGGAACCCCTGATGCATATCGTAAAGCGCGACGGCGCGCCCTTCTGGCGCGGGGCGCTGGTGCGGCTAATCGCGGTTTTGCTTTCGCTGGTTGTGTGCGCGGTGGTCATTGTGGCGCTTACCGGCATGAACCCGTTAAGCGTGTACGCCGGCATTTGGAACGGGGCCATGGGCACCACGCGGCGCATGTGGGTTACGCTGCGCGACGCGGCCATCCTTTTGTGCATTGGCTTTGCGGTGCTGCCCGCCTTCCGCATGCGGTTTTGGAACACCGGCGCGGAGGGGCAGGTGCTGGTGGGCGCGATGGCTACCGCCGCCGTGATGATCTATGGAAAAGACCTGCCCGCGTGGGCGCTGTACGCGCTTTGCCCCCTGGCGGGCGTGCTGGCGGGGCTTGTGTGGGGCGTGATTCCCGCCTTCTTTAAGGCGCACTGGAACACCAATGAAACGCTGTTTACCCTGATGCTCAACTACATTGCCATGCAGCTGGTCAGCTTTGCCATCGTCTTTTGGGAAAACCCCAAGGGCTCCAACCACGTAGGGCTGATCAACAGCCAATCCAAGGCGGGCTGGCTACCCAGCATCGGCACAAACGGCTACCTGCTGCCCATCTTCATCGTGCTGGCGCTGATGGTGATCCTGTTTGTATATATGCAATACTCCAAGCAGGGCTACGAGATCGCCGTTGTGGGCGAGAGCGAGAACACCGCGCATTACGCGGGCATCAACGTGCGCCGCGTCATCATCCGCACCATGGCCATTTGCGGCGGCATCGGCGGGCTGGCGGGCTACCTGCTGGCAAGCGGCGTGGGGCACACCATTTCCACGGGCCTGGCGGGCGGCCGCGGCTTTACCGCCATCATTGTGGCGTGGCTTGGCAAGCTGAACCCCTTTGCCATGCTGGTGGTGGCCTTCTTCCTTGTGTTTATGGAAAAGGGCGCCATACAAATCGCCACGCAGTTCAACCTGAACGAAAACGCCAGCGACATCCTCACCGGCATTATCCTGTTCTTCATTCTGGGGTGCGAGTTCTTTATCAACTACCGCATCGAGTGGCGCAAGCAAGCGCGCGAGGAGGTAAAGGCATGAACCTGATCGTTGTGTTTTTGCAAAAGGCCATTGCGCAGGGCATCGCCATCCTCTACGGCGCGAACGGCGAAATCATTACCGAAAAAAGCGGCAACCTGAACCTGGGCGTGCCCGGCATGATGTACATGGGCGGCGTGGCCGGGCTGATGGGCGCGTTTTTGTATGAAAACAGCGTGGAAGCGCCCGTGCCCTTTGTGGGCATGCTAATCGCGCTTGCTTGCGCGCTGGCGGGCAGCGGCCTGGGCGCGCTTATTTACAGCGTGCTCACCATCACCCTGCGCGCCAATCAAAACGTGACCGGCCTTGCGCTTACCACCTTTGGCATGGGCTTTGGCAACTTTTTTGGCGGCTCGCTTTCCAAGCTGGCGGGCGGCGTGGGGCAAATTTCCACCCAGTACACGGCCAGCGCCTTCCGCGCCAAAATCCCGTTCCTAAGCTCTCTGCCCGTGGTGGGCGACGTGCTGTTCAGCTACGGCTTTCTTACCTACTTTTCCATCGCAATTACAATCCTGCTAAGCTGGTTCCTCTACCGCACGCGCAAGGGCCTGAACCTGCGCGCCGTTGGCGAAAGCGCCGCGACCGCCGACGCGGCGGGCGTGAACGTGAACCTATACAAGTACCTTGCCACCCTTGTGGGCGGTATGCTGGCCGGGCTGGGCGGCCTATACTTTGTGATGGAGTACACCGGCGGCACCTGGGTGAACAACGGCTTTGGCGACCGTGGCTGGCTGGCCATCGCGCTGGTGATCTTTGCGCGCTGGCGGCCGCTAAACGCCATTTGGGGCTCCATTCTATTTGGCGGGCTTTACATCCTCTACCTTTACATTCCCGGCCTGGACCGCAGCATGCAGGAGATTTTCAAGGCCCTGCCCTATGTGGTGACCATCGTGGTGCTGGTGATTACCAGCCTGCGCAAAAAACGCGAGGATCAGCCGCCCATGAGCCTGGGCGTGGCCTATTTCCGCGAGGACCGCGGTTGAAGGAAGGCGCTTGTTCATGACCATCATCGACACCCACGCGCACATCTATCCCGACGCAATCGCCGAAAAGGCGGCACGGTCCATCGGCACCTTCTACGGCATCCCCATGTGCATGGACG
>OLGB01004222.1_pt1 | contig 12501 bp, 8 predicted proteins | sample 1605691 | NCBI WGS metagenome assembly OLGB01 (sample SAMEA3888925, study PRJEB22519) | human gut metagenome | biome: human gut; feature: human-associated habitat; material: faeces | place: Denmark | collected 2010
TCCAAATAAGGGATGAGCGGAGAGACAGGTCACGCATGGTTTCTTGCGTGGCCTGGAAAATTCACCGGCGAAGCGAGCGTTATAATTACTGAAATAATTGTGAAAAATACAACGTGCTGACTGGCCAGTCAGAGAAAAAAAGAGAATAAGAGGAAACAGAAGAAATAGAAAGGAAACGCGATTTAATCTTGCTTAATCAGGTTTGCGTTTTCTTTTTCCCTCTCGTATAATAATGCATATGTTAAATTCCGCATCCTGTTTTTATCGCTTTTTATCTGTGGGGAGAAACAATGTGGTTTTAAAACAGTTGATAGTATAAGGCAGCAAGTTCGTTAGCATAGTACGGAGCAAAGTGCGGGACGGTTTCAGGCTGCTTTCAGAAGGAGTATGATGATGTTGGAGAATGTGAAGAGAACATGGGGGAAGGGGCTTGCGGTTTCGTTGGCCATCGCGGGTCTTTTTGTTTTTGCGGGATGCGGGAACAAACAGGCGCAGCAGCAGAAGACCGGCGCTGTAGCGGTAAAAAGCATGCAGGTCATAAAGCGGGATACGCCCAACTTATATGAATTTACCGGCTTTGTGGAAGCACAGCAGGAAGCCAATATTACAGCGAATGTTTCAGGCAAGATCACCAGCAAAAATTTTAACGGCGGGGACTGGGTGGAAGCCGGGCAGGTGCTTTTCAGCATCGATCAGCGTACGTATCGGGCAAACGTGTTAAATGCTCAGGCCGGTGTGGCCAGCGCACGGACAGAACTGGCCCGTTTGGAGACCGACGCCCAACGTTATGCGAAATTATATGAGCAGCATGCTGTTTCCAGGCAGGCTTATGATCTGGCTCTTGCCCAACGTGATCAGGCCCAGGCTGCCGTAAAAGCCCGGGAAGCCTTATTGGAAAATGCACAGATCAGCATGGGGGATACGGATGTCCGGGCGCCTTTTGCCGGCAAGATCAGTACCAGTGATCTGTCTGTAGGCAATTACGTAACCGCAGGGCAGACCGTGTTGGCCACTATGAGCAATACCAATCCGGTACGCATTAAGTTCAGTATTTCCGAAAATGAATACCTGGCCCTTGCCAAAGCGCATACCGATGCCGGTGTAAATTCGCTGCAGGATCTGAAACTGATTCTGTCGGACGGCACAGTGTATGAGGGGTCCGGCGCCGTAGATCAGGTCAATCGTGAAATTTCCGGCAACACCGGCGCCTTGACTTTAAAAGCCCGTTTCTCGAATGACAGCAATATTCTGCTGCCCGGCATGTTTGCCCGGCTGCAGGCTAATGCAGGCACACGGAAAAATGCCGTCCTGATCCCGCAGCGCGCGGTGAAAGAGATGCTTTATAAGAAGTTTGTGTTTGTGATTGGCAACGACAATAAGGTGGATATGCGCGAAGTAACGTTAGGAGCCAGGGTAGGTAAGCTCTGGCTTGTGGAAAAAGGCCTGAACGGAGACGAAACTATCGTAGTGGAAGGAATCCAGAAGGTGAATAAAGGTTCGGAGGTAAAAGCAACTGCGATGACAGAAGCCGAACTAAGTACGGAAAGCAACTCTGCTGCCAACAGCGCGGCTGCTTCCGGGAAATGACGGGAGGCTGAAGTAAGTGGCAAAGTTTTTTATCGATCGACCTATTTTTGCGATCGCCCTGTCCCTGATCATTGTCTTTGCCGGACTGATTGCGGGATTCAGCCTGCCGATCGCGCAGTATCCCAATATTACCAAACCTCAGATTGAGGTCAGTACTACCTATGTAGGGGCGAATGCGACTACGGTAGAGGAAAGTATCGCCCAGGCGATTGAACAGAAGGTAAACGGCGTAGAAAATATGCGTGATATGCGTTCTACCTCTACCAATACCGGCGGTTACACGCTGAATGTTACGTTCAATCTGGAAAAAAACGGGGACATTGCTTCTGTTGAGGTGCAAAACCGTGTGGACCAGGCGAAATCCTCTTTGCCTTCCGAAGTTTCCGGCTTTGGTGTGACGACTGCGAAACGGTCTTCGCAGACCATTATGTATTTTGCGCTGACATCTCCGGGAGGCACCTATGACGGGATGTTCCTGAAAGCCTATGGGGCGGCCAACGTGGTAGATCCGGTAAAACGTGTAAAGGGTGTGTCTTCTGTCGGCGAATATGGGCCGGAATACGCCATGCGCGTGGAACTGAAACCGGATATGATGGCCCAGCTCGGCATTACGGCTTCCGAGGTCGCCGCAGCGATTAAGAGCCAGAATATCCAGGCTCCGGTGGGATCCATAGGGTCCAAACCCACTACGGGAGATCAGGAATTCAAATATTCAGCCAGCGCCCAGGGACGCTTGAAACGGCCGGAAGAATTCGAGAATATCATTGTGCGTTCTTCCAAAGGCGAGATATTGCGCTTAAAAGAAATCGCTACCATCTATGAAGGGCAGCGTATGGACACGCCTTCGTCTATGCTGCTGGATCAGGGTAAAGGCGGCGAGGCCGTGATTTATCCGGTCAGTCTGACCACCGACGCAAATGCGTTAGATGCGGTGAGTGAGATCCGCAAGGTGCTGGTTGAAGCGGAAACCCGTTTTCCCCCGGACATGAAACTGGTGATTGCCAGCGATAAGACGCAGTTTGTGCGTGAATCACTGGAGAAGGTAGCTCATACTTTTGTGGAAGCGCTGATTCTGGTTTTGTTGGTGGTATATCTTTTCCTGGGGAACCTCAGGGCCACGTTGATTCCCATGCTGGCGGTTCCCGTTTCTCTGATTGGGACCTTTGGCGCCTTCGTACTTCTGGGCTTTTCCATCAATACTTTGTCCTTGTTTGCCATGATTCTGGCTGTCGGCCTTGTGGTAGACGATGCCATTGTGGTGGTAGAAGCGGTAGAACACCATATTCAGGATACGGGACTTTCTCCTAAAGAAGCCACCTATCGGGCCATGAGAGAGGTGTCCGGTCCTGTAGTGGCCATTGCCTGTGTACTGGCCGCCGTGTTTGTGCCGATTTCCTTTATGGGTGGTTCTACCGGGCAGTTATATAAACAGTTTGCGCTGACGATTTCTGTTTCCATGGCGTTATCTGCTGTGGTGGCACTGTCTCTTACGCCGGCGCTTTGTGCTAAATTTTTGCGCCCCCAGTCGGCAATGACCGAAGGGAAAGAGAAAAAAAGCTTTATCGGGAACATCATTTACCGCTTTAATGTATGGTATGCCAGTACCGTAGCCAGGTATACGAATCGGGTAGGCCAGTGTATTCCAAGCTGATGATGTGCGGTCTTTTGGTACTGGTGATTCTGGCGGGGCTGTTCTTCAAAATCACGCCGACCGGTTATGTTCCGGAAGAAGACCAGGGGATGTTTCTTGTTTCGTATAATTTGCCGGAAGGCGCTTCTTCCAACCGGGGTACCCAGGCCATGTTGAAGTTTTCCCAGGAGCTGGCTAAGTTCCCAGGTGTAAAATATGTGATGCCGGTCAATGGGTTCGATGTGCTTTCTATGGCTCCCAAATCCAGCGCAGGTATTATTCCGGTGATGATGGAAGAATATGATAAACGTTCGACCAGCACTTTTGATCTGATTAAACGAACGTACGGTCTGGCAGCACAGACGCCCGGCATGAATGTCATGGCTTTTAATGAACCGGCGTTACCGGGTTTATCGGCTACCGGGAGCATTTCCATGTATATTATGAATCTGGGCGGCGATGACGTAAACCGGATGAATCAGTATGCGCGTCAATTCTTACAGAAAGCGAACCAGCGTCCGGAAATTGGTGTCGCGTACACGACGTTTAATACAGATACGCCCGGCTACAAGTTCGACATCAATCGTGAAAAAGCCGAAGCGTTAAATGTGCCGGTAGCCAGTGTCTTTACTACGCTGCAGACCTTTTTAGGAGGCAGCGAAGTCAATGACTTCAATAATTTCGGCCGTACCTGGAAGGTCGTGATGCAGGCGCAGCCGGAATTCCGCGATGATATCAAAAATCTACGCTTCTTCTACGTGAAAAGCAATAATAACGAAATGGTGCCGCTGGATTCTCTGGTCAGTGTGGAACCGGAGATGACCGTGCCTTCCGTCACCCGCTTTAACGGCGCCAGCGCCTTTAAAATCGCAGGTTCCCCGGCTGACGGCTATTCGACCGGACAGGCTATGATTGCTCTGGAAGAAGTGGCAAAGGAAGTGCTCCCGACTACGTATACGTATGAATGGACGGATCAGAGCCGGGATGAACGGGAAGCCGGCAACCAGGCCTACGGCCTGTATGCGATCTCACTGGTCTTTGTGTTCTTAGTGTTGTGCGCATTGTATGAAAGCTGGACCATCCCCATGGCGGTTATGCTTTCGGTTCCGCCGGCTGTCTTAGGTTGCCTTGCGTCCCAGTACTTCCGCGGCCAGCAAAATGATATTTATATGCAGGTTGCGATGATCATGCTGATCGGTCTGGCGGCAAAAAACGCCATCTTGATCGTGGAATACGCCAAGCTGAATCTGGAAAACGGGCAGGATGTGGTGACTGCGGCGATCAATGCGGCTCATCTGCGTTTGCGTCCCATTTTAATGACTTCGTTTGCTTTTATTTTAGGCTGTCTGCCTCTGGCGATCGCGACCGGTGCCGGTGCGGGTTCCCGTGTGTCCATGGGGAACGCGGTAGTAGGCGGCATGACCTTTAGCACCTTTGTGGGCATCTTTTTGATCCCGGTGTTATTTGTGGTCATCGAACGCATCTTCAACCGGAACAAGAAAAATGACGGAGAAGGTACGCAGCTTTCTGAGCAGACGGCTGCTGTGGAAAAATAATCCATCCGGTTGTGAAAAGTTTATAAATAATGAAGCCTGGCAGGAGAAAATCCTTGTCAGGCTTTTTTCTTTTTTATACAATGAATATATTATGGGCCTGTTAGTGGCAGGATAAATAGAAAAGAGTGCACGCTTCAGGATATAACCATAGAGGGCCGGCTGTTGCTTTTTAAATTACGACCGGAGAAAATGCTGTGGCAACAACCCTGGAGCAGAAAATAAAGTAATAGTGACCGGTGGGCCGGTAAATAAGAGTGAAAGAGTGATAGGCTTATGAAAAAAATGGAGGAAAGCCGGCGTTTTTTCAGGAACGTCTGGGCGCTTACCAAGAGTTATTGGCAGAGCGAAGAAAAGAAAAAAGCATATCTGTTGCTGGGGGCGATCATTGCTCTGACATTGGGCGTGGTTTTTATGCTGGTGCAGATCAATGAATGGTACAATGTTTTTTACAGCGCCCTGCAAAACTACGAAAAAGAGAAGATTTTTCACGAATTATTTCGTTTTACCTGGTTGGCTTTCATTTATATTATACTTGCGGTATACGCGTTTTACTTACAACAGATCCTGATCATTAACTGGCGGCGCTGGCTGACCCGAGCCTACATAGACGAATGGCTGAAAAATAAAACGTATTACCGCCTGCAGATGTTCGGTACGTCCACCGATAACCCGGACCAGCGTATCAGTGAGGACGTGCGGATGTTTGTGGAATATACGCTGCGGTTCGGCATCGGTATTTTAAAGGCTTTTACCACCTTTGTTTCTTTTGTGTTTATTTTATATAATCTGTCGGGTCCGTTGCAGTTTTCGGTGGGAGGGATGACATTCCATATACCGGGTTATCTGGTTTGGACGGCTTTGCTCTATTCCATTATCGGTACCTGGCTTACCTATAAGGTGGGGAATCGGCTGGTAGGGCTGAATTTTATCCAGCAAAAATACGAAGCGGATTTCCGTTTTGCTATGATGCGCATGCGTGAGAATGCGGAAAGCGTAGCCTTTTACAGTGGTGAAGGGCATGAAGGCAATGTGTTTAAAAAGCGGTTCGGTCTGCTGCTGGATAATTTCTGGCACATTATTAAAAAGCAAAAGCAGCTGATCTGGTTAAACAGCGGTTATTCTCAGATTGCCATTATCTTTCCTCTGGTAGTGGCCATGCCTCGTTTTCTGGCCAAAGAAATTACATTGGGCGGTTTAATGCAGATATCCAGCGCTTTCGGGCGGGTACAGGAGAGTCTCTCTTATTTTGTGGATATGTACGCTTCCATTGCGGAATGGCAGGCGGTGGTCGAACGTCTGACCGGTTTCGGTCTGCATATGCGGCAGGTAAAAGAGGAGGACGCGCAAAAAGAACTGCACCGGGAAATTACGGCAACGGGAGATATTGTGGCCGACCGCTTAACGGTAAAATTGCCGGATGGCGGCAGTCTGCTGGAAAACGGCAATTTTACCTTGCAGCCGGGTGCAAACGTGTTGATCAAAGGCGTTTCCGGCAGCGGAAAAAGTACGCTGCTACGGGTGTTTTCCGGTATTTGGCCTTATGTACAAGGCAGGTTGTTCCTTCCTTCTGAAGACAAGATCATGTTTATCCCCCAGCGCCCCTATCTGCCTTTGGGAACGTTACGGGAGGCGCTGTTGTATCCGGGTGCGGAAACACGGACGGATGAAGAGCTGAAAAAGTTGATGAGTGCCTGTTCGATCGGTTATTTATCTGAAAAACTGCCGGAGGAGGCGGACTGGAGTCATGTGCTGTCCATTGGAGAACAGCAGCGCCTGGCCTTCGTCAGAGCTTTGATTTATAAGCCGCTGTGGCTGTTTTTAGATGAGGCATCTTCCGCTTTGGATGAAGAGACGGAGGCCCGGGTCTACTCGTTGCTGGCGGCGGATGCGCCCCAAACTACGTTAGTCAGCGTCGGTCACAGAAGTACGTTGAACAAATATCACCAAAACGTGTTATACTTAGATAAACCGAGTCGGACCATCCGCTGGATGGAAAATTAAAAAATGTGTGTGGGAGAGGTGTAAAATGGCATTAGAAGAAATGCAGTCACAGTTGAACGCAACTAACGGACCCCGTGTGAAAGCGGAGAAATTTGATGAATTTATCAAAGAGCATGACGTCAGGGGCTTTCATAAAGAAGAATATGACGATCAGTTCCGTACCGTGATCTATTACAGCGGCCTGCAGGCAGGCGGGCAGCAGCAGTATGTACAGGTCCTCCTGAATGATTCGATTTACGGCGTGATCAAGGTGCTGGTCGGGCATAAGGTGTTGACAGAAGAAAACAAAGGCCGGGTGTTGGAATATATTAACGGGCTGAATGAGCGTCTGGAAGCTTTTAAATATGTAGCGACCCAGGATGGTCATCTGGAGCTGAAATGCAGTCTGGTTGCGGACGAAGCGCATTTTGATCCGGAACTGATCCTGGTGATGCTGCTGAACGTGATCCAGCCCCATCTGGAAAGCGAAGTGCTGCGGCTTCCTGCCGTGGTAGGCGGTCCGGTTGGTGTAAATGCGGGAAATGAGGGGACGTCTGAATGAGTAAGATCGGTCTGACCAGCGAAGAAGCGGAAAAAGCGCGGGCGCAATTTGGGAATAATGCGCTGAGCAAACCGCCCCGCCAGACATTTTTTGACAAATTGCTGGATAATTTTAAAGACCCTATTATACGTATCCTGATCATAGCCCTTTTAATTAATGTAGGATTTGTCTACATGGGGCATGCGGACTGGCTGGAAACGCTGGGGATTTTTGTGGCGATCATTCTGGCTACCTTTGTTTCTACCTGGTCGGAATATAGTAATGAAAACGCCTTTCAGAAATTGCAGGAAGAGGCCGGGCGTATCACCTGCAAGGTATGGCGTGACGGCGCTCCGGCGGAGCTCCATATTGACGATATCGTGACCGGGGATGCGGTGCAGCTGGAAAGCGGCGATAAGGTCCCCGTGGACGGCGTTTTACTGGAGGGATCTTTAAAGCTGGATCAGGCGGCGCTTAACGGAGAAAGTGAAGAAGCGGAAAAAGCGCCGGCGCCGGCTGATTTTGTCTGGGGTACGGAAACAGATTTTCTCCACCCCAACCGTTTATACAGAGGCTCCGTAGTCGTAGAAGGACAGGGGCTTATGCGGGCGGAAAAGGTGGGCGATGCATCCGTTTACGGGCAGTTGACCCAGGAATTAAAAGAAGTGGATCGGGACAGCCCCCTGAAACTAAAGCTGAAACATCTGGCGGATAAGATAAGTTATTTCGGCTATGCCGGCGGTGTACTGATCTTTCTGGCCGTATTGCTGCACAAGCTGTTTATGGCCGGCGGCTGGGCGCTCTACCTGGCCAATACAACGCAGCTGCTCAGCGATGTGGTGCAGGCGTCCATTCTGGCCGTGATCATCATTGTCATGGCTGTGCCGGAAGGCCTGCCGCTGATGATCGCTATCGTTTCTTCCCTGAATATGCGGAAGATGCTGAACGATAGCGTACTGGTGCGTAAATTGACCGGTATTGAAACAGCCGGCAGCCTGAACCTGTTGTTTACCGATAAAACGGGGACGATTACCAAGGGACAGCTGGAGGTAGTGGGCTTTATTGCCGGTAATATGAAGGAATACGATTCTTTTGCCGCGCTGCCTGAAGTAATCAGGGAATATACTTACGAAAATGTAACGTTAAATACTTCCGCAGTACTGGCCGATGGGAAAATCGTCGGCGGCAATATTACGGAACGGGCGCTGAATAAATATATTGGCGAGTACCGGATGCAGGACGTGCCATTGCGGACGGTTTTCGTGCCTTTTAACAGTACGAATAAGTATTCTTTTGCCGGCGTAATGGGTGCGCAGGAATACACACTGGCTAAGGGCGCGCCGGAAAAGCTGGTAGATCTTTGCGACTATTATTGGGATGAAGCAGGACGCAACCTGCCCTTAACGGAAGCGATGAAGCAGACGCTGGATGGACGGATGCTTCAACTGGCCGGCAAGGCGATCCGCATGTTGGCCCTTTGTACGTATCCGCAAATTGTGGATGATACGAAGTTGCCGGCAGAAGGATTAACCCTGGTGGGAATTCTTGCCATTCGGGATGAGGTACGCCCGGAAGCGGTAGAAGCGATCCGTCAGGTGCAGAGCGCCGGTGTACAGATCGTCATGATCACCGGCGACCGTAAGGAAACAGCGGTGGCGATCGCGAAGGATGCCGGTTTGCTGCAGCGGCCGCAGGATCAGGTATGGACTAGTCAGAGTCTGGCGGCGATGACGGATAAAGAAATTAAGTTGAATCTGCGTCATTTACGGGTGGTTTCCCGTGCTTTGCCTCTGGATAAACTGCGTCTGGTGAAACTGTCCCAGGAAATGAACCTGGTTGTCGGCATGACCGGCGACGGCGTAAATGATTCCCCGGCCTTAAAAAGAGCCGATGTGGGCTTTGCTATGGGCAGCGGTACGGAAGTGGCAAAGGAAGCGGGAGATATCGTGATTTTAGACGATAACTTCCTGTCCATCAAAAAAGCGATTTTGTACGGACGCACGATTTATAATTCGATCTGTAAATTCATTGTCTTTCAGCTTTCGATTAATTTTTCTGCGGTGTTGATCAATTTCATCGCTCCTTTTATCGGCATTGATCGACCGTTGACGATCATCCAGATCCTCTGGATCAATCTGGTGATGGATACCCTGGCGGCCCTGGCTTTCGGCGGTGAACCGGCGTTGGAAAAATATATGGAAGAAAAACCGAAAGAACGGAGCGGCCCTCTGGTTTCCAAAGGTATGCTGGCTTCTATTGTTCTCAGCGGCCTGTGGATGACATTTGTCGCGGTGATCTTTTACAAGAGTGCCTGGGTGGATTCGTTGTTCCGCAGCGCGCCGGACCACATTTACACCTATACGGGCTTTTTCTGCGCTTACATCTTTATGGCGGTAGCCAATGGCTTTAACGTACGGGTGGAAGGGCTGAACCTGCTGGATCATATCGGTCGGAACATGGGATTTGTCAATGTTATGGGCGGCATTATCTTTATTCAGATCCTGCTGACGTTTGCAGGCGGACGAGTGCTGCGTACGGCGCCGTTGAACGGGCAGGAATGGGGCGTGGTCCTTTTATGCGCCTTGTCCATGCTGGCAGTAGATATGCTGCGCAAGATCGGCCGCAAGCTGTTGGGTCTGGAAGGGGCGACTAATAAATCCTGACGGAAAAGTCAGTAAAAGGATAAGAAAAACGACAGTACCATTTTTTGTTTATTTCTGCTAAAATGAATAGGAAGAGGGATGTCGTTTTGTTTTATTCGGTTTGTTTTATAAGGGAGGATCTGCTTATGAAAACCTTAAAACAATATGTGCGATTTGTGTTGCTGCTGACTATTTGTTTCAGCGTTGTTTGGCCGGGCGGGGCGTGGGCTGCTGCCGGGGACGAGGTGATGGGACCCGGTCTCAAACAGCAGGCCGTCATGCGTTATCTGGCAGGCTATTTAAAAAGCCAGGCCGGTTCGGGCGGTAAGGTAATGACGTATGAGTATGGTTTTAAGCCGCTTTCTGAAAAAACGGAACATGGGATCTACAGCACGGAAATTGCCGCCGGCCGTACTGATAATGGCGCCCTTGTTGCTGATGCGGTGTATCGGGTAAATGATCAGGGTCACATTGAGAAAAAAAGTTCTGCCGGCTCTTATGAACGGTTTGGCAACGCAACCGACATGTACGACTTTGATTTTTCCGGAAACGCCCGCCAGGAAACGTTGAGCTTGATGAAATTTATGCCGGGGACGCATTTTGTTCAAAATCTCCAGGTTGCGATCAATGAAGAGGAGGCCTTCTGGTATCTCAGTCAGTTTATTATGAACCGTCCGCAATACAGGGAAAGTCTGCCCGTAGACTTTGCGATACGCTTTGACCGTAAAGAGATGTTTAATGATGTGACTGCCGTATGGGAATTCAGCGTAGGGGACAATGAACCGGAACAGTTTGTCACCACCTCCCATTGGCTGGTATGGGAAACCGGCCGGGTACAGGTGATGGATATTCTGACGGGCGATTACAAAGACGCAGAATTCTGATTTATATAAATAACCTCCGCCTATGGGATTTATGGTAAAATCCCGTGGACGGAGGTGTTTTTTATTTTTATGGTTGTTTTATGGCAGTTGCCTGCTGCCGGATCTTCTCTTGATTTTGACTGGTTATGGCGATCTTTTTATTCTGAAGTTTTCATTTCTTCTTTTGTTTGCAGATGGGTCACGATGATTTCTTTGACCCGGTTCTGCTCTATTTTGCTGACTTCGACTTTTAAATCCTGATAGGTAAAAGAATCGCCTTTTTGCGGGATCTGCCCCAACGTTTCCACGACCCAGCCGCTGATGGGTTGATTGTCCAGACCGTACAAATCAAAATCCAGTTGAATGTATTCAAACATATCCCGCAGGCTGGCATTGCGGGAGTTGCTGTCGCAGGATATCAGATATTTACTGTTGCCTAATTTGTGGAATACAGATGTTGCATCGTCATGTTCATCCCAAATCTCGCCTACCAGTTCTTCCAGGATATCTTCGATGGTTACAATACCGGCTACGCTACCGTAGCTGTCAATGACCACCGCCATTTGCTGCTTGTCCTTCTGGAGATTTTTCAACAGCAACGAAACTTTGGTAGAACGATGTACATAGACTGTATTTTTTAAAATGGAAGATAATTTAAATTTGGGGTCTTTCATATAAGCGCTGAAAAAGTCTTTGGAATGAATGAAGCCGATAATGTTGTCCTCGTCCGCGTCATACACAGGCAGGCGGGAGTAGTTATTGGCCATAAAAAGCCGGTAAATTTCCGCATTGCTGCTGGTAATGTTACAGGTGACCATATCTACCCGGGGGGTGAGGATCTCTTTGACCCGGATATCATTAAACTCAATGGCGGATTTGATCAAGTCACTTTCCGCCGCGCTGATGGTTCCTTCGTGTTTTACTTCATCCACCATGACCTTCAGCTCTGCTTCTGTAATGGTTGGCTTCGCCGCGTTTTTCCCTGCGATGGCCCGGCTTAAAAAGCTTTTTAGCTGGCTGAAAAAGAAATTGATGGGAGTAAAAAGTTTGGTGTTCCAAAGCAAGAGCGGATAGACGGCTAAAAGCCAGCTTTCGGGGTATTCTTTGGCCAGACTTTTGGGAGAAATTTCGCCGAAAATGAGGATCATCAGAGTGGTGACAATGGTGGCAACGGTTACGCCGCCGTCGCCCATGAGCTGTATAAATACGACGGTGGCAATGGAAGCGGCTGCGATATTGACAATATTATTGCCTACTAAAATCGTGGAAAGCACCGCATCAAATTCCGCCAAAAGCTGCAGTACGCCCTGTGCCCGTTTATCGCCGCTCCGGGCCATATTTTTCAGACGAATTTTGTTTACGCTGGTGAGAGACGTTTCCGAGGCGGAATAAAAAGCGGAACAGCAAATCAATACGGCCAGTAAGATTATATATACAGATAAGTTGGATGATTCCATGATGGTCCTTTCACATAACTCTTTTTTTCAGGCAATCGTTTATGCTTGACAAATGCTTTAAATTCCTTACTCTATACCGAATTTTTTATTCTGTAGCGAATACATCATACATCAGGATTGTGTTTCGAGATAATTCTGTGATTGCTTCCAATTATAGATAAAAAAATTTGGCAGGTCAAATTAAAATGGGACGATGATTGAAAGAAAGGAGTATAATAACAACAAATTTTGTAAAAATATTACAA
>OLGB01004240.1_pt1 | contig 12465 bp, 10 predicted proteins | sample 1605691 | NCBI WGS metagenome assembly OLGB01 (sample SAMEA3888925, study PRJEB22519) | human gut metagenome | biome: human gut; feature: human-associated habitat; material: faeces | place: Denmark | collected 2010
TATATGTTTGTCGATATGCCTCCGGGAACCGGCGATGTGCCGCTGACTGTATTTCAGTCCCTGCCGCTGGCAGGTATTATCATTGTGACTTCCCCGCAGGAGCTGGTTTCGATGATCGTGGCAAAAGCGGTCAACATGGCGAAGAAGATGGATATCCCGATTCTGGGACTGGTTGAAAACATGAGTTATCTGGAATGTCCGGACTGCGGAAAGAAGATTTCTGTGTTCGGCGAAAGCCATATCGAGGAGACGGCAGACGAGTATGAGATTCCGGTGCTGGCGAAGATTCCGATCGATCCGTCGATTGCGTCCAAGGTGGACGAGGGGCTGGTTGAGTATGTGGAATCTCCATGGCTGGATGCGGCGGCTGACGCAGTTGAGAAGGCATAAAAGAATTATATAGAAGAGGTGGAAGAATACAAATGAATATTGCTCAGAATCCCAACAGCGAGCTGAGCCATTTCGCGGTCAATACGCCTCAGGTGTTTGAGATCCCTGAGACATTCCGGGAGACGGCAAGGCAGTTTCAGGAAGCGATGATGCAGTACAGCTGCGCGATTCGAGAGTTTAAGACGAAGCTGGAAGTGCTCAACGATGAGCTTTCCATGCGGAATGCAAGAAATCCGATCGAGATGATCAAGGCGAGAGTGAAGAAGCCGAAGAGTATTGTAGAAAAACTGCAGCGGCGCGGACTTCCGCTTTCGATCGAATCGATGGAGTCCAATCTGGATGATATAGCGGGTGTCCGTGTGATATGTTCGTTTGTGGACGATATTTACGAGATCAGCCGGATGCTGGAACGCCAGGATGATGTGACCATCATTGCGATCAAGGATTATATCAAGGCGCCGAAGGAAAACGGCTACCGCAGCTACAGCCAGCAGCATCTGGATGAACTGACCCTGCTGCGCCAGGCGCGCCAGGTGGGGTTTAATCTGGAAGAGTGTCGCGAGCTGATATTCCTGTTCAACGATCCCTCGCGGCACAGCGCCGACGTGAAACGCCGGACGCTGGAGAAAGTCGCGGAAATTGAGCGGCATATCAGCGAGCTGCAGGGCATGCGTACGCAGCTGCTGGCGCTGGCGGACTCCTGCCCCGGCGATGACAGCGCGGATTGCCCGATCATCGATAATCTCTCAGGCTGCTGTCAACGCAAGGCGCAGGCTTAACGCCGCGCCGGGTTGAGCATAAAGACCACCGTGCCGCGGTAGTAGGGGGAGTCATTCAGCTGCATTTCCGCCTGCCGATCGCGTTTGCCGTTTTGCACCAGCCCGAGTTTGAACGGGATACGCAGCCGGCTGAGCGCGGGGAGATAGTCCTGATAATTCGCCACCGTGCGGCGTCCTTGATAGCTTTGTACCACCAGTTCATCAACCGCAAGCGCGTTCAGTGTGGCAATATCGCCGGTTTTAGCCCAGTCCAGCAGGCCCGTTACCCCCAGCGCGAACTCTGGCGGCAGCTGCTGGCGTAGCTGTTGCAAAAACTGGGCGTAGTCGGCGAGCTGATATGTGGCTGCGTCAAAATCAACCTGCAGACCAACCACCTGATTGCCAGCCGCCCGCCAGCGCTGCATCAGGCGTACGATCCGCGGCACAATCGTCTGCGGTACATCAAGTGTGGTAAACCGGACGGTAAGCCAGATTGCGGGAAACGTCAGGCGGCTGACCGGCAGGCCGAGGCGCTGGAATATGACCTCGCCCGCGCGCGTCAGCACCTCGCCCTGATGCAGATATACCGTCTGCGCGTTCTGCAGATCGTTGCTGGCTTTCACCCCGGACCACAGCCAGAAGGCGGAATGCTGGCGCGCATCCACGCGCTCCGCCGCCTGCGCTGACCCGGACAGCAGCGCGATTACCAGTAATATTTGAGTTTTTGCGCCCACGGGCTTCCCGGATACTGCGTTTTCAACTGCGTGAACCAGCCCTTACGCTGCAGTTTTTCGACATCTTCGCCGCCGCATTCGTTGCTACCGGAGGGGGCGTAACAGAGAATCGCCCGATAGAGCGCATAGCTTTTATCTTCCGGCTCCGCTTTCGGCGAGGTGATAATCTGCTGGTAATAGCGTTGGCGATCGTACTGTCCCAGAGGCTGCTGGCGGTTGATGGCGGCCTCGAGCATATCGTTGCCGGCGTGGTCTTTCCACAGATCAACATGCGTCTGCGTGGTGCGGAAGAACTCGCCCAGGCAGTTAAGCCCGTGGGCATCGTCGGCGTTTTTACTGAGCACGGTGACGGTGTCATCCAGGCTGCGGCAGGCATAACCGGCTTCGGTCGCCTCGCCATCCCAGTCGAAGCTGCTAAGGTTGACGTCGTTAAAGGCCTCGCTGATTACCGGCTGGGTAATGGCGGTGGCGAGCTTTTTGTCTTTCAGCCAGTCGCCGAAACGATTTTCCGTGAGATCCCGCACCAGCAGCGTATGCAGAGCGATAGTACGTTCTTCATTATTGGGACCGTTGGCCGCCTGTTGGCGTAGCAGTTCAGGCGAGGCCTGGGTTTTCAGCACTCGGGAGCGAAAGCGTAGATTGGTCACCGGGCTATCGGCGGCAAAGATAGCCGCCGCGTTACCGCTGTAGACCAGCGTTGCCGCCAGTTTTGCCTGGATATACTGCTGTTGCTCGGGATTTTGGCTAAGTTGTAGCAGCTGCTGCCAAAAAGAGCGCGCCGCGGGCCACTGTGTTTGTCCCATTAGCGCTTCGCCGTAGAGGACCTGTTCGCTGAAGGCGAGAATATCATTCGCCGGCAGCGTTTTCGCCGGCGTGACAGCCTGCAGGATGGCGGCATCGTTGTCCGTCGCGCTCCACAGCTGCAGCTGCAGGTCGCGCCACAGCGGCAGATTTCCGCTCTTCTCAAACGCCGCTTTGCTGGCGTCAAGCTGTGCCTGGGTTAAGGTTGGCTTATTGTCAGCATTCAGGCGCAGGGCGCGGAGAAGTTCGACATAGCTGACCTGCGGCGCGTCCGGGAATGCTGCCAGAACGGGCTGCGCGTAGAACGGCATGCCGAAGACATTATCATATTCGCTCACCAGTCTACGCAGTTCCCCGGCGTCGGCAGCCTGCCGAAAGGCCTGCTCATAGAGTCCGGCCAGCTGCGGCCACGCCTGCAGATACCAGTTAATGCGGCGCAGCATATTGCGCGCGGAGTCGGCATAAAGCCCTGCGGGCCAGCGTTGCAAATAGGCTTGAGCTTCTTTTTGCGCCTGTGCGGCATCATCACGATTGATCCGCGCAATATCAAAATCACCGTACTGCCCGACGCTGTTCTGGCTACTTTTGTTGAGCGCCGTGCGCATCAGCATATATTGCGCGGTCTCGGTCAGCCAGGGCTGCTGACTCTCCCGCAACAGGGTGAAATCGTGGGTCGCGGCGGTGTAATTGCCGCCATAGAAGTGGGCGATGCCGGAAAGGTAATAAGCGAATAAGTCGGCGTCCGCATCTGCCGGGAAGCTATTGAGGATATCAGCGACTGCGGTGATATTGGCGCCATAAAACAGTTTCAGCCGCGCCAGCGCCAGGTCATGACGCTGCTGCGGGGTCACAGAGGGCGCGGCGAGCAGGGCGGCGTTGAACTGGCTGACGGCGGCAAGGGTGTTGCTGACAAAGCGGTTTTCCAGTTCATAGTCGGATGTTCCCAGCCGTTCAGCCGAATTGGCCGGCATGATCTGCGCCGGATCGATATTCAGCGCCGCCATTTGTTGGATGAAGGTTTCATCTTCGCGTTGCGCCGGCGGCGCGGGAGGCGGCGGCGCGCTATCCCACTCAGGATGCCAGGCGAAGTAAACATCGCGGGTACGGCTGACATCAGCGGGAATGGCCTGAACGGGCAGGGCGAAAGATTTCGCTTCGCTCAGCAGGCGCAGCAAGTTGTCCCGCGAGTCATTTCCCGATGTCAGTACAGGTTCGCCTTTTAGCAGGCATAGCGGGTCGCTCCACGAGCAATCTTCGATATCAGCAGAAGCATATGCCTGAGCGGCTGCCGCGAGCAGGGCGCAGAGCGAAAGGGTAAACGTTGTCTTCCTGACCATGACGGATGTCCTGTGGCGTGATTATTGTGATACGGCTCTTATATGTAGGGTGATGCCTTCGATGGCGACCACTTCAACCTTGCTGCCCGCCGCGAGGTCGTCATCGGCAATGACCGGCCATGAACTGTCGCCCACGCGGACGTGTCCGCGGCCGTTAACCAGCGCCGTTTCCAGCGTAAAGCGGCGGCCAAGCAGCTGCTGCCCGCGCTGATTAAGCTGAGCGTCCGCCGGCTTCTGGCGCTTAACGCGGTTACGCAGCCAGCGCGACCACAGCCAGGCCGCCAGCAGAGTCAGGACGGCAAACAGCGTACCCTGCCACTCCCAGCTCAACGGCAGCATCCAGACCAGCAGCCCGGTTACGACGCCGGCAATGCCGCTCCACAGCAGATAACCGTTGCCGCCGAGCATTTCCGCCGCCAGCAGCAGCCCGCCGAGGCTGAGCCAGAAAATATGCGGGTGGGCGAGAATCAGCGCGATCATGATTTTTTCTGCGCGCCAGCGCCTTCTTTAAGCAGCTCGCCGATCCCGGCGATGGAGCCCATCAGGCTGCTGGCATCGAGCGGCATCAGCACCACTTTGCTGTTATTGGCCGCGCCAATTTGCTGCAGCGCATCGGTATATTTCTGCGCGACAAAGTAGTTGATGGCCTGAATGTCGCCGGAAGCGATAGCGGATGAGACCATCTGCGTAGCGCGCGCTTCGGCTTCCGCGGAACGTTCGCGCGCCTCTGCCTGCAAAAACGCCGACTGACGCTCGCCTTCGGCTTTGAGGATCTGCGACTGCTTCTCGCCCTCGGCTTTTAAAATTTCCGCCTGACGTATCCCTTCGGCCTCAAGAATATAGGCGCGCTTGGTGCGCTCGGCTTTCATCTGGGCGTTCATGGAGGCGATAAGCTCCGCCGGCGGGCGTACGTCGCGGATCTCAACGCGGGTGATTTTGATGCCCCACGGGTTGGTCGCTTCATCGACAATATGCAGCAGGCGGGTGTTGATGCTGTCGCGCTGGGAGAGCATTTCGTCCAGCTCCATGGAGCCCAGCACGGTACGAATGTTGGTCATGGTCAGGTTGATAATCGCCAGCTCGAGGTTGCTGACTTCATAGGCGGCTTTCGGCGCGTCGATGACCTGAATAAAGCACACCGCATCAATGGTGACGTTGGCGTTATCGCGCGAAATCACCTCCTGCGAAGGGATATCGAGCACCTGCTCCATCATATTAATTTTGCGCCCGATACGATCCATAAAGGGCACCACCAGGCTCATCCCCGGCTGCAGCGTTTGCGTATAGCGGCCAAAGCGCTCTACCGTCCACTGGTAGCCCTGAGGAACGATTTTTACCGCCGCTCCGACGATAACCAGCGCGACGAAAATAAGAATGGGGATAAAAATCAGCATCAAAAACCTCCTGTCTTGTTGCCTGTTGATGCGCCGGGAGAGTGGCGCGCGTTTAACCAGAGTATATCTTTCCGCGCATCCGGGTGAAAGAAAAGTGGAGTAAACTAGAGGCGTTGTCGAAAAACTGGGAATAATAATGACCGAAAGTAACGCTATTTTGCGCCTGGACAATGTGGGTTTTCAGGCCGATGGAGTGACCATCCTTAATGAGATGAGTTTTCAGCTCAGGGCAGGGGAATTTAAGCTGATTACCGGCCCTTCCGGCTGCGGAAAAAGCACGTTATTAAAAATAATCGCTTCGCTGCTGAGCCCCACCGCGGGAAGCATTTTCTTCGCCGGTAAAAACATTAATGACTTAACGCCGGAAACCTATCGTCAGCAGGTTTCCTACTGCGCGCAAACCCCGGCGCTGTTCGGCGATTCAGTGTATGACAACCTGGTCTTCCCGTGGCAGATCCGTCATCAACAGCCGGATCCCAACGCGCTGGTCGCCGATCTGCTGCGCTTCGGGCTGGCGGAGAATACGCTGGAAAAGTCAATCAATGAACTTTCGGGCGGGGAAAAGCAGCGCGTTTCGTTGATTCGCAATCTGCAGTTTTTACCGCAGGTGCTGCTGCTCGATGAAATTACCAGCGCGCTGGACGAGAGCAATAAAAAAAACGTGAATGAGATTATCCATCGCTACACGACCGAAAAAAATATTGCCGTTCTGTGGGTCACTCACGATAGCAATGAAATTGCCCATGCGGATGAAGTGATTACCCTAAAGCCTGCCGGCGGAAAAGCGCAGGAGGAGAAAAAAAATGAACGGGCATAATATTACTAACGAATCGCTGGCGCTCTCCATGGTTCTGGTGCTGGTGGCGATCGTGGTCAGCTACCGGGAAAAGCTGGCGCTGGAAAAAGACATTATCTGGAGTATCTGCCGGGCGATTGTGCAACTGATTATCGTCGGCTACGTGCTGAAATATATCTTTAACGTTAATCACGCCGTGCTGACGCTGCTGATGGTGCTGTTTATCTGCTTTAACGCGGCGTGGAATGCGAAAAAGCGCAGCAAATATATCGATAAAGCCTTTCTTTCTTCGTTTATCGCGATAACCACCGGCGCCGGATTAACCCTGGCGGTGCTGGTTTTTTCCGGATCGATTGCGTTTGTGCCGATGCAGGTGATTCCGATTGCCGGGATGGTGGCCGGTAACGCGATGGTGGCGGTCGGGCTGTGCTACAACAACATGGGGCAGCGTTTCAGCAGCGAGCAGCAGCAGATCCAGGAGAAGCTGAGCCTGGGCGCGACGCCGAAGATGGCTTCCGCAAGGCTTATCCGCGATAGCATTCGCGCCGCGCTGATCCCGACGGTAGATTCGGCGAAAACGGTGGGGCTGGTGAGCCTGCCGGGGATGATGTCGGGGCTGATTTTCGCCGGGATTGATCCGGTAAAAGCGATTAAGTACCAGATTATGGTGACGTTTATGCTGCTGTCGACCGCCAGCCTGTCAACGATTATCGCCGGGTATCTGACCTACCTGAAGTTCTTTAATGCTCGCCATCAGCTGGTGGTGACGCAGCTGAAAAAACGCGCGTAAGTTTTTTCCCCGGAGGCGGCGCTTAACGCGCCTGTCCGGGCTACCGTCCCGCAGACGGCGGAGAACCTGTAGCCCGGCTAAGCGCAGCGCGAGCCGGGTTTTTTACGATTAATAAAGCAGAGAGTAGAGCTGGCGGCGGTACTTCGCGGCCAGCGCGTCGCCTGTGCCGAGGGCGGAGAGGATCTCCTGCAGCAGCTTGCGAACCTCGCCGTTTCCGGCGCCTAAATCTTTTTGCAGATGGCTGAACAGCAGCGCCAGCGCCTCTTCGTTACGCCCAACCTGATGCAGCTGTAATGCCAGCTGGGAGGCCAGCGCCGCGTCTTCCGGGTTCTGCTCTACCTGCTGCTGCAGTTGCTGAATTTCCGGCGTGTCGGCGGCTTTTTTCAGCAGCTCGATCTGCGCCACCAGTCCCTGATAGCGGGTATCCTGATCCTGCAGCGGCACGGTTTTCAGCACCGTTTCCGCTTCATCGGAACGGTGGAGGGCAATCAGCGTTTCCGCCAGCAGCAGGCCAATCTGGCTCTCCTGGTTCGACAGCTGCCAGGCGTCTTTCAGCAGCGGCAGTGCTTCGGCGTAGTTCTCTTCCTCCATCAGCGCCAGCGCCTGCTGCGCTTTGAGCTCCTCTTCGCGCGGCAGGAACTTATCCAGCAGCGCGCGCACCGCTTCTTCCGGCTGCGGGCCTTCGAAGCCGTCGACCGGCTGACCGTTCTGGAACAGGTAAACCGTAGGGATTGCGCGCAGGCCAAACTGCGAAGCCAGCATTTGTTCGGCATCGCAGTCAACTTTAGCGAGGGTAAACAGGCCGTTGTACTGGGTGGCGAGGCTCTCCAGTACCGGCGTCAGCTGCTCGCAATGTTGGCTGCGCGCGGACCAGAAATAGAACAGCACCGGCGTTGTCGCGGACTGCTGTAGCGTCTGGTGTAGGTTAGCTTCGGTAATATTGACAATATTCTGTGCGGACATGAGCAAGTCTCTTTGATCGATATTTGTATAGATATATGGGGGCGACGGCAGGCGCTTCAACTTAGCCCTGGATAATTTTGTCCATCGCGCGGGTCGGCAGCAGGCGTTTCAGCAGGGCGACCGCATGCGCCACCAGAGTGACCGGGTAGCGCAGCTTCGGTTTATCGCTGACAAAAGCATGGCGCACTTTTTCCACCACCGCTTCCGGCCCGAGAGTAAAGCGGGCGGCGATGCCGGGGTTTTCCACCGGCTTATCGACCTGGGTCTGGTTGACGTTGTTGGTGAAGCGGGTGTGGATCGGGCCCGGCTCAATCAGGATGACCTTAATTCCGCTGTGGCGCAGCTCCATGCGCAGCGCGTCTGACCAGGCTTCCAGCGCGAATTTGCTGGCGGCATAGGCGCCGCGGCCGGGACTGGAGATAATTCCCATCACCGATGAGGTCATCACAATTCGCCCTTCGCCGTGCGGCTCCATTGCCGGAAGCAGCAGCATCGTTAGCTGATGGGCGCCGAAAAAGTTGGCGGAAAACTGCTGCTCCATCTGCCGGCGGCTGATGGTCGGCAGCGGGCCGTAGACGCCGTAGCCCGCGTTGTTAAACAGGCCGTACAGGCGGTTGTCGGTCAGGGCAATCACCTCGGCGGCGGCGCGTTCAACGCTCTGCGGATCGTCAAGATCCAGCAACACACCGGTCAGCCCCAGCTCCTGCATCCGTGCGACATCTTCCGCTTTGCGGCAGGCGGCCAGCACGTTAAAGCCCTGGCGCTTTAAATCAAGGGCGCTTTCAAGACCAATTCCGCTGGAACATCCTGTAACTAAAACCGATTTTTGCATAACTTTACCTGCAAATGACTCGCTGTTATCAGGAGTCATGATTAACTAAGGGAGCCAAACGCGTCGCCATCCAGTCGGCGATAAACGGCTGGGCGTCGCGATTAGGGTGAATTCCATCGTCCTGCATCCACTGCGGTTTCAGATAAACCTCTTCCATAAAAAAGGGCAGCAGAGGAATATCAAACTCTTTGGCCAGTGCCGGATAAATTGCGCTAAAGGCTTCATTATAACGGCGGCCATAGTTGGCGGGCAGGCGAATTTGCATCAGCAGCGGCTGGGCGTTCGCCGCTTTGATATGCTCAATAATGGTACGCAGCGTCTGCTCCGTCTGCTGCGGCGGGAAACCGCGCAGCCCGTCGTTACCGCCCAGCTCTACCAGCACCCAGCGCGGCTGATGCTGCTTAAGCAGAGCCGGCAGCCTTGCCAGCCCCTGCTGCGAGGTATCGCCGCTGATGCTGGCGTTAACCACCGGCGTTTTGGTCTGCCACTTATCGTTAAGCAGCGCAGGCCAGGCGGTATTGCCCGCCATGCGATAACCGGCGCTCAGACTGTCGCCGAGAACCAACAGCGTGTCGGCCGCCATCGCGCGGCAGGTAAACAGGACCAGAAACAGGAAAGGCAAATGCCAGCGGAAAACATACTTGAAGTTCATCATCTTAAGAAATCCGTCGGTCAGGGTGAGCATCAGCTTTCCATCCTTACCGGAGTTGAGCTGGTTGTCAAACAGGGGCAGACCATCGCCCTGATTGGCGAGTCGGGGTCCGGTAAATCGACGCTGCTGGCGATCCTCGCCGGGCTGGACGACGGCAGCAGCGGGGAGGTTTCGCTGCTCGGACAGCCGCTGCACCAGATGGACGAAGAGGCGCGGGCGAAGCTGCGCGCTAAGCACGTCGGCTTTGTGTTTCAATCTTTTATGCTGATACCCACCCTCAATGCGCTGGAAAACGTTGAGCTTCCGGCCCTGCTGCGCGGCGAAAGCGATAGCCAGAGCCGCGGCAGCGCCCGGGCGCTGCTGGAGCAGCTGGGGCTGGGCAAACGCCTGCATCACCTGCCGGTACAGCTCTCCGGCGGCGAGCAGCAGCGGGTCGCGCTGGCGCGCGCGTTTAACGGCCGCCCGGAGCTGCTGTTCGCCGATGAACCCACCGGCAACCTCGACCGTCACACCGGGGATAAAATCGCCGACCTGCTGTTCTCGCTGAACCGCGAGCACGGCACCACGCTGATCCTCGTCACCCACGACCCGCTGCTGGCGGCGCGCTGCGACCGACGGCTGAGGCTGGTGGATGGCCAGCTGCGGGAGGAAGCATGATCGCCCGCTGGTTCTGGCGCGAATGGCGCTCGCCGTCGCTGCTGATCGTCTGGCTGGCGCTGAGCCTGGCGGTGGCCTGCGTGCTGGCGCTGGGCTCGATAAGCGACCGCATGGAGAAAGGACTCAGCCAGCAGAGCCGGGAATTTATGGCCGGCGACCGCACGCTGCGCAGCTCGCGCGAAGTCCCGGGCGCATGGATTGACGAAGCGCGTCGCCTTGGTTTAACCGTCGGCGAACAGCTGAGCTTCGCCACTATGACGTTTTCCGGCGATACGCCGCAGCTGGCGGACGTCAAAGCGGTTGACGACACCTATCCGCTATATGGTCAGCTGCAGACCCAGCCGCCGGGGCTGAAGCCGCACGCCGGCACCGTGCTGCTGGCGCCGCGATTAATGGCGCTGCTGAATCTGAAAACCGGCGACACCATCGACGTGGGCGACGCCACGCTGCGCATTGCCGGCGAGGTGATACAGGAGCCGGATGCCGGATTTAACCCCTTCCAGATGGCGCCGCGGCTGATGATGAATACCGCAGACGTGGCGAAAACCGGCGCGGTGCAGCCCGGGAGCCGCGTCTCCTGGCGCTATAAGTATGCCGGAACCCCGCAGCAGCTGGCGGACTACGAAAAGTGGCTGCTGCCGAAGCTGGGGCCTGAACATCGCTGGATCGGCCTGGAGCAGGACGACAGCGCGCTGGGTAAATCGCTGGAGCGCTCGCAGCAGTTTTTGCTGCTGTCGGCGCTGTTAACGCTGCTGCTGGCGGTCGCCGCGGTGGCGGTGGCGATGAGTCATTACTGCCGCAGTCGTTACGATCTGGTGGCGATCCTTAAAACCCTCGGCGCCGGGCGGGCGCAGCTGCGCAAGCTGATTGTCGGCCAGTGGCTGATGCTGCTGGCGCTGGCGGTGGTTGCCGGCGGGGCGATGGGCGTCGGGCTGGAGCATATTCTGCTGCTGATGCTTAAGCCGGTGCTCCCGGCGGCGCTGCCGGCGGCGAGCGGCTGGCCGTGGCTGTGGGCGATCGGCGCGATGGTGGTGATTTCCCTGCTGGTCGGGCTGCGTCCTTATAGACTGCTGCTGGCGACGCTGCCGCTGCGGGTGCTGCGCCAGGATGTCGTCGCTAACGTCTGGCCGCTGACGATCTATATTCCAGTGGTGTGCGCGGTGGTGGTAGCCCTGCTGGCGCTGCTGATGGGCGGCAGCCCCCTGCTATGGGCGGTGCTGGCGGGCGCCGTGGTGCTGGCGCTGCTGTGCGGCCTGGCGGGATGGGGCGTTCTGTGGCTACTGAAGCGTTTGACGTTAAAAGCGCTGCCGCTGCGCCTAGCGGTGAACCGTCTGCTGCGCCAGCCGTGGTCGACCCTGAGCCAGCTGGCGGCCTTTTCGCTGTCGTTTATGCTGCTGGCGCTGCTGCTGGTGCTGCGCGGCGATCTGCTTGACCGCTGGCAGCAGCAGCTGCCGCCGGAAAGTCCTAACTATTTCCTGATTAACATTGCGCCGGAGCAGGTGGTACCGGTGAAAACCTTCCTCGTCGAACATCAGACCCGCGCCACCGAGTTCTACCCCATCGTGCGCGCCCGCCTGACGCAAATTAACGGTCAGGTGACGGAGGGCAATAAAGATGAAGCCCTGAACCGGGAGCTTAACCTCACCTGGAGCCGCGAGCGTCCGGATCATAATCCGCTGGTTGCCGGTAGCTGGCCGCCGAAGGCGGGCGAGGTGTCGATTGAAGAGGGGCTGGCGCAGCGTCTGGGCGTCAAGCTCGGCGATAGCGTGACCTTTACCGGGGATACTCAGGACTTTAGCGCGAAGGTGTCCAGCGTGCGTAAAGTCGACTGGGAGAGCCTGCGGCCGAACTTCTTCTTTATCTTCCCGCAGGGGGCGCTCGACGGCCAGCCGCAAAGCTGGCTGACCAGCTTCCGCTGGGATAACGGCAACGGGATGCTCACGCAGCTCAACCGCGAATTCCCCACCGTCAGCCTGCTGGATATCGGCGCGATTTTGCAGCAGATTGGCCAGGTGCTGACCCAGGTAAGCCGCGCGCTTGAGGTGATGGTGATTCTGGTGACCGCCTGCGGCGTTTTGCTGCTGCTGGCGCAGGTACAGGTCGGGATGCGTCAGCGTTATCAGGAGCTGGTGGTCTGGCGCACGCTGGGGGCCGGGAAGTCTCTGCTGCGCACCACGCTGTGGGCGGAGTTCGCGCTGCTGGGCGTGGTGTCCGGCGTCGTGGCGGCGATTGGCGCTGAGGTGGCGCTGGCGCTGCTGCAAAGCAAAATTTTTGACTTCCCGTGGTCTCCGGACTGGCGGCTGTGGGTGATGCTGCCGCTGTGCGGGGCGATACTGCTGTCGCTGTGCGGCGGCTGGCTGG
>OLGB01004243.1_pt1 | contig 12455 bp, 11 predicted proteins | sample 1605691 | NCBI WGS metagenome assembly OLGB01 (sample SAMEA3888925, study PRJEB22519) | human gut metagenome | biome: human gut; feature: human-associated habitat; material: faeces | place: Denmark | collected 2010
CTCAACTATTCAGTAATGAGAAAGATAATATTTCTCATTTAAGATATCAACCCCAACTTTTGTGCAGAAGCGATTTTTTTAATCGACGACAAAGACGGTGCGTTTCTGGCTGTCGTCCTGCGGCCACGCCGTGGCGACCTCGCGAAGCGGCCTGGGAGTCGTGGCGATAGTCAATCCGCCGGCGACGGCGGCTTGCAGCATCTCCCCGGTGGCGGCCAGCAGCTGGGGCACAGAAAGGCTGCCAATTCCGCTGCCCATCAGCTGCAGCGGCGAGGATCGTAGCACCGCGCCATTGAGAGAGATATCGGCGGCGGAAAGGGAACCGACCTGAATAAAACGTACCGGCGCATTTCCTGGGCTGTGTTTTGCCAGCGCTGGCAGCAAAAGTTCAGCACTACGTCCCCACAGATAATCGACGACGACATCAATCTGCTGCGCCGCCAGCCCGGCAAACTGCGTCCGTAAGTCCGCCTCATCCTGACTTAAGTTAACGGTTTCATCAGCGCCGAGGGCGGCCAGCTTCTCCACGTTTCGCCCGCAGGCGATCACTTTTCTGGCGCCGAGAAAACGGGCGATTTGTACCGCCAGCTGCCCGGCGCTGCCGGTGGCGCCGTTGATCAGTACCGTTTCCCCCGCTTTCATCCCGGCGCGTTTGACCAGCGCCGCCCAGGCCGACATCCCCGGATTAGCCATTGCCGCGGCGGTGATATCGTCCAGCGCATCCGACAGCGGCAGACAGTGGTTTAAGGCGACGGGAGCCCGTTGCGCCATGCTGCCCCAGGGCGCGACGGGGAAGGCGAAATAGACGCGCTCTCCGCCGGGTAAGATACCGGTGCCGTCAATACCCGGGACAAAAGGCAGGCGGCCATCGAAACTATAATGCTTACCGGAGGCCCGGCCTTTCACTACATGACTGATGGCGGCGGCCCGAACCTCGACTAACGCCTGATGCTCACCGGGCTGCGGATCGTGAAAATCGGACCACACCGGACCCTGCTGCAGGTCAAAAACCACGGCTGCTTTCATTGTCTTCTCCCCCTGTGGGATAGTTATGTGTAAAATGCACGTATCTGATAACGGCACTATACCCGGTTAACTAATATATGCAAGATGCACATAATAATTACGACATCACCGGCTTTCACGGCGCGCTGCTCGATATCATCAGCGTGATGAACCAGCCAATGCGCGACGAGCAGATACTGCAGGCGGCTGGGGTCCAGCTCGATCGGATCCTCTTCCCGCTGCTGGTGGCAATAGGGCGCAGGGGACCCGTTGGGGTCGTTGAACTGGCGGATAGCCTCGGTCGCGATTACACCACCGTCAGCAGGCAGGTGAAGAAGCTGGAAGCGCAGCAGCTGGTACTCAAGCAGCCCAATGCAAAAGATCGCCGGATTAGCGAGGTGACGCTCAGCGAAGCGGGGCAGGCGATGATCGATCGTATCGCGGGAGCAAGAACGCGGCTGATGAATGAGGTGCTGGCCGGATGGACGCAAGAAGAGGTGATGGCGCTGTTTCGCCTGACGCGTAAATACGCCGACAGCTTACAGCTGAAATAACCGCCCGGCCCGGGGCCGGACGGCAGGTACGTTAAGCCGCTTTAGTGGCGGCTTTCAGGCTTCGGGCGAAAGCCTTGAGTTCCGCCAGCATGGCCTGCGGATCATTCACGTTCCGTTCGATGATTTTGACGATGGCTGAGCCGGAAATCGCGCCGGCCGCGCCGGCCTCAATCGCGGCGGTAACCTGCTCCGGCGCCGAGATGCCAAAGCCCTGCAGCGGCGGCGCGGCGTGGTACTCGGCCAGCTTTTCAATCAGATGATGCAGCGGCAGCGCGGCGCGGTTTTCCGCGCCGGTCACGCCCGCCCGCGACAGCAGGTAAGTATAACCGCGACCGTAAGAGGCTATCTGGCGCAGCAGATCGTCATCGGCATTGGGCGGGCAGATGAAAATCGGCGCGATATTGTGGCGCAGCGCGGCCTGGCGGAACGGCGCGGACTCTTCCACGGGAACATCGGCAACCAGCACGGAATCGACGCCCGCGCGTTCGCACGCGGCGTAGAATTCATCGATGCCGGGGCTGAACACCAGGTTGGCGTACATCAGCAGGCCGATAGGAATGGTAGGGTGTTTCTGGCGAATCGCCGTCAGCATTTCGAAGCACTGCGCGGGGGTCACCCCGGCGGCAAAAGCGCGCAGGGTGGCGTCCTGAATGGTCGGGCCATCCGCCAGCGGGTAGGAGAAAGGAATACCCAGCTCAAGCGCGTCGGCACCGGCTTCAATCAGCGTATCGATAATTTTCAGCGACTGTTCCGGATTCGGATCGCCGAGGGTGACGAAGGGAACAAACGCGCCTTCCCGGCGAGCTTTCAGTTGTGCAAACAGCGTCTCATAACGTTCCATCAGATTTCCCCTCGCGCTTTTAAAATATCATGTACGGTGAAGATGTCTTTATCGCCGCGGCCGGAGAGGTTAACCACCAGCAGCTGCTCTTTTTCCGGGTTTTCACGCATCATTTTCAGCGCGTGCGCCAGGGCGTGGGAGGATTCCAGCGCCGGGATAATCCCTTCATGGCGTGATAGCTCTTTAAAGGCCTCCAGCGCTTCGTCATCGGTAATCGACACGTAATCGGCGCGGCCAATGCTGTTTAAATAAGCATGCTGCGGGCCGACTGACGGGAAATCGAGCCCGGCGGAGATGGAGTAGGACTCCTCAATCTGGCCTTCTTCGGTTTGCATCATCGGCGATTTCATACCGAAGTAGATGCCCACACGACCGTGCTTAAGCGGCGCGCCGTGCTCGCCGGACTCAATACCGTGACCTGCCGGCTCCACGCCAATCAGGCCAACAGCGGTTTCGTCGATAAAATCGGCGAACATGCCGATAGCGTTCGATCCGCCGCCGACGCAGGCAATAACCGCATCCGGCAGGCGACCTTCTTTCTCGAGGATCTGCGCTTTGGTCTCTTCGCCAATCATGCGCTGGAATTCACGCACGATGGTTGGGAACGGGTGCGGGCCCGCGGCGGTGCCGAGCATATAGTGGGCTTTTTCGTAGCTGCCGGACCAGTCGCGCAGGGCCTCGTTGCAGGCATCTTTTAGCGTAGAAGAGCCGCTATGAACCGGGATCACTTCCGCCCCCATCAGGCGCATGCGGAAAACGTTCGGCGACTGGCGTTCGATATCCTTCGCGCCCATATAGATGCGGCACTTCAGGCCGAGCAGGGCGCTGGCGAGGGCTGAGGCCACGCCGTGCTGACCGGCGCCGGTTTCGGCGATAATTTCCGTTTTGCCCATCCGTTTCGCCAGCAGAGCCTGGCCGAGCACCTGGTTAGTTTTATGCGCGCCGCCGTGCAGCAGGTCTTCACGTTTCAGATACAGCGTCGTGCGGGTGCCTTCAGTGAGGTTGCGGCATTTGGTCAGCGCCGTCGGACGACCGGCGTAGTTTTTCAGCAGGTCGGTAAATTCGGCCTGGAATGCCGGATCTTTTTGCGCGCTGACGAAGGCTTCTTCCAGCTGGCGCAGGGCGGGCATCAGGATCTGCGGAACGTACATCCCGCCGAATTCGCCAAAGTAGGGGTTCAGTAAAGTACTCATTATTGCTCCTTAATATGCGCGCAGCGTTTGAAACACAGAGGACAGCTTGTCGGCATCTTTAATACCCGGCTGCGACTCTACGCCTGAATTAAAATCGAGTCCGGCACAGCCGCTTTTGGCGGCTTCTACGCAGTTATCGGCGCCGAGGCCGCCTGCCAGCATGACGTTATGCAGGTCCTGGCCCTGCAGCAGGGACCAGTCGAAACGCTGGCCGGTGCCGCCCTGACCGTTGTCGAGAACGTATTTATCGACATGGCGCAGATCGCGCGGCGGTAGCGTTTCACCTACGCTGAGGGCTTTCCAGATTTGCACCTTCGGCGGAAGTTCGGCGCGCAGGGTATCAATATAGGTCTGGTCTTCGCTGCCGTGCAGCTGTACGGCGGCTAAGTCGAGGTTTTCCGCCCGGGCGATCACTTCCGCCATCGGGGTATTGCGGAATACGCCGACATAGCTCAGAGCAGCGCTGGCGATCACCGCTTGCGCCTGCGTCTCGTTCACCGCGCGCGGCGACGTCGGGACAAAAATCAGGCCGCCGTAGACCGCGCCGGATTCATACGCCACCTGGGCATCCTGGGGGCGGGTCAGGCCGCAGACCTTATTCTCGCCGAGCAGCACGCGCTTCACGGCGGCGTTCAGATCGGCGTGCTCCATCAGCGCCGAGCCAATCAGGAAACCGTTGGCGAAGTGGCTTAGTTCACGCACTTCTGCGTAGGTATGGATACCGGACTCGCTGATCACCGTGACCTCATGACCGAGCTTAGGCGCAAGGGCGCGGGTACGGTTGAGGTCAATCGACATATCGCGCAGATCGCGGTTGTTGATGCCGACTACTTTCGCCTTCAGCGCAATCGCGCGCTCCAGCTCCTCTTCATTACTCACTTCGGTCAGCACGCCCATGTTCAGGCTGTGCGCGACGGCGGAGAGCTGGCGATACTGCTCATCATCCAGCACTGAAAGCATCAGCAGACAGGCGTCGGCCTGGTAGTAGCGCGCCAGGTAAATCTGATAAGGATCGATGGTGAAGTCCTTACAGAGAATCGGCTGCGGCGCGACCTTACTGACCATCGGCAGGAAATCGAAGCTGCCCTGGAAATATTTCTCATCGCACAGCACCGAGATAGCCGAGGCGTAGTGCTTGTAGACGCCGGCGATGGCCGCCGGGTCAAAATCTTCGCGAATCAGGCCTTTTGATGGCGAGGCCTTTTTGCACTCGAGAATAAACGCGGTGCGGGTTCCGGCGAGGGCATCGTAAAAATTGCGCTGCGTCGGTACCACTTCATTTTGAAAACTGGCTAACGGTTGTTGTTGTTTGCGGGCTTCTACCCAAATCGCTTTGTCGGCCACGATTTTTGCTAAAACGGTCTGCATTTTTTACCCTCTTGCCGCTAATGCGGTCACTCTGTCATAGGCCGCTCCGCTATGCAGCACATCGATGACTTGCTGCGCGTTGGCCTTCAGGTCTTCGTGTCCATGTAAACGCATCAACATGGCGACGTTGGCGGCAACGGCGGCTTCGTGAGCGGCTTCACCTTTACCTTGTAGCAAGCGCGTAAGAATGTCACGGTTTTCTTCCGGCGTGCCGCCTGCCAGCTGCTCCTGATGGTAAGGCGTCAGGCCAAAGTCGGCGGCGGTGAGCTGGTAGCTCTTGATTTCGCCATGGTTCAGTTCCGCGACCACCGTCGGCGCGTGCAGCGACACTTCATCCATACCGCCGCTATGCACCACTGCGGCGCGCTGGTAGCCCAGCACGCGCAGGGTTTCCGCAATCGGCAGCACCAGTTCCGGGCTATAGACGCCAATCAGCGCCAGCGGCGGATGAGCCGGGTTGATCAGCGGCCCAAGCACGTTAAACAGGGTGCGGGTTTTAAGCTGCTGACGGACCGGCATCGCGTGGCGGAAACCGGTGTGGTACTTCGGTGCGAACAGGAAGCAAACGCCCAGTTCATCCAGCGCCTGGCGAGATTTATCGGCATTCATATCCAGATTGATACCGAACGCCGCCAGCAGGTCGGAGGAACCGGATTTACTCGATACGCTGCGGTTACCGTGCTTCGCGACCTTCAGGCCGCAGGCGGCGGCCACAAACGCGCTGGCGGTCGAAATATTGATACTGTTGCTGCCGTCGCCGCCGGTACCGACGATGTCGGCAAACGGATAATCCGGCCGCGGGAACGGCGCGGCGTTTTCCAGCAGCGCGGTGGCGGCGCCGGCGATTTCCTGCGGATGCTCACCGCGCACCTTCATGCTCACCAGCGCGGCGGCCAACTGCTCGGGTTTGACTTCACCGCGCACCACCGCAGAGAACAGCTGATGGCTCTCCTGCTGGCTCAGGGTTTCGGCCTGGTACAGTTTTTCCAGAATCGGCTGGAGGGTGTTGGTATGCTCCAGCTTCTGCAGCGCCCAGGCCAGAGTTTGCTCCAGCAGGCGTGCCCCCTGGGTGGTCAGAATTGACTCAGGGTGGAACTGGAAGCCGCAGACGCGATCCGCGTCGTGACGCACCGCCATCACCATACCGTTGAAGTGGGCGTTGATGGTGAGTCCGGCCGGGATATTGCTGCCCACCAGCGAGTGGTAGCGGGCGACCGGCAGCGGATTGCTCAGTCCGGCAAACATCGCCTGGCCATCGTGCTCAATGCTTGACGCCTTCCCATGAAGAATTTCACCGGCCTGACCGACGTAGCCGCCGTAGGCTTCGACAATCGCCTGATGGCCGAGGCAGATACCGATAATCGGCAGCTTGCCGCGCATGCGGGTCAGCAGCTCCGGCATGCAGCCCGCTTCGCTGGGCGTCCCCGGCCCCGGAGAAAGCATCAGTACCGGGTTTTTCATGGTGCCGATGCGCTCAATCAGCGCCTGCGCCGGGACGGAGTTGCGGTAAATCACCACGTTATGGCCGTTCGAACGCAGCTGGTCTGCCAGGTTATAGGTAAAAGAGTCGATATTATCGAGCAGCAGAATGTCGGCCATTAGAAAATCTCCTTCGCGTGGTGGGCCTGGGCGATAGCGCGCAGCACCGCGCGAGCTTTATTACGGGTTTCATCCGCTTCTGACTGGGGAACGGAGTCGAGCACGATACCGGCGCCGGCCTGCACCGTGGCGACGCCATCCTGCACGTAGGCGGAACGGATCACGATGCAGGTATCGAGGTCGCCGTGGGCGGTAAAGTAGCCCACCGCGCCGCCGTAGCTGCCGCGGCGTTTGCCTTCAGCGGCGGCGATTAGCTGCATGGCGCGCACTTTCGGCGCCCCGCTGAGGGTGCCCATATTCATACAGGCACGGTAGGCATGCAGCACGTCAAGATCGCGGCGCAGCTCGCCAACCACGCGGGAGACGAGGTGCATCACAAAGGAGTAGCGGTCGACTTTGGTCAGGTCGGCGACGTAGCGGCTACCCGGGGTACAGATGCGCGCGAGGTCGTTACGCGCAAGGTCGACCAGCATCAGATGCTCGGAGAGCTCTTTATGGTCGGTGCGCATCTCCAGCTCAATGCGGCTGTCGAGATCGCGATCCAGCGAACCATCCGCGCGGCGGCCGCGCGGGCGGGTACCGGCAATGGGATAGATTTCAATCTGGCGATTGGTGGCATCGTACTTGAGAGAACTCTCCGGCGACGCGCCGAAGAGGGTGAAATCGTTGTCCTGCATAAAGAACATGTACGGGCTCGGGTTGCTCTTCTTCAGCACATCATAAGCGGCCAGCGGCGACGGGCAGGGCAGCGAGAAGCGGCGCGACGGCACGACCTGAAAAATCTCGCCCGCGCGGATGGCGCGCTGCATTTTACGCACGACGGCGCCGTACTCTTCGTCGCTCTGATCGCAGTCGCAGCTCATTTCAGCAACCGTGGTCACCGGCAGCGGCGCCGGCGGCTCGTTTAGCTGCTGACGAAGCTGAGCGAGCCGCTGTAGCAGACGCTGTTTTTCGCTTTCCAGCGGCGTGAACAGGCTCGCCTGGATACGGGTGTTTTTGGTTTGATGGTCGATAACCAGCAGCGTTTCCGCCAGATAGAAGCAGTAATCCGGGCAGGCGGTGTCGCTCTCCAGCGGCGGCAGGTCTTCAAAGCCAGCGACCAGGTCATAGGCGAACAGGCCGCCGAAGAACATCGCTTCGCGCTCCTCCTGCGGGACGGTTATCAGATCCTGCAGCAGGCGAAAAGCGTCGAATACCGAGAGTGAACACAGGCGGGCATCTTCATCCAACAGCGCGCTGACCGGCGGGAAGGTTAATACCCGGCTATTTGGCTGACGCTGGTTATCGATGCCGGATGGCAGCGCGCTATCCAGCAGTTCGAGTAACGCCGTACCGTTGGCGGAAAATGCGTGAATAGTGACAGTGTCACCTAGCGCGGTAATGCGCAGCGCGCTATCCACCAGCAGCAGGCTCTTTAAATCATCCTTACTGTCGATATCCGCGGATTCCAGCAGCAGGGTGGCTGGACGCGCGCCGCATAGCTGGTGGAACAGCGCCGTGGGGTTTTCCCGATAGATGGCGTCGCTGGTGAGAAGCTCGAGTGCCGGTTTTGATGTTTGCATTATTGTTGTCGCCTGTTCGCTATAATAATTTGTCCAATAAAAAGCCCGCTCATTGGCGGGCCGGGTATCTGTATGCTGAGTGCAAAACGCGATCACGCCGCCCGATAACAGGAGGTGCGCCACCAGCCGTGCAGAGTGATGAATTGCGTTTTCATTGTTGATACCCCTTCATGTGAACTTGCGTACTAGTTAACTAGTCCGAGGGGGTAAAGTCAACCCCTGTTTGCAGATTTTCTCTATCAGTCGGTATGATGATGCGCTTATTACTATCCTTAATCACTTAAGCTGCAGAACCACAGTCAATCTGCCTGTGACTTAAAGTATGACGGGTACCGGTTCATGTCCAGCAGGAGTCATCTTGAGCAACACCAATTACGCAGTGATTTACGACCTGCACAGCCATACCATCGCCTCTGACGGGCGTCTGACTCCAGAAGAACTTGTCCATCGCGCCCACCAGATGCGCGTCGGCACCCTGGCGATTACCGACCACGATACCGTGGCGGCAATTCCCGCGGCTCAGCGTGAAATTGAACGTGCCGGTTTACCGTTGGCGCTGATTACCGGGGTGGAAATTTCCACGCTGTGGGAAAATCATGAAATTCATATTGTCGGGCTGAATATCGATATCCATCATCCGGCGATGACCGCGCTGCTCGATGAACAGAAAGCGCGTCGCCAGATGCGGGGTCAGCAGATCGCCGAGCGGCTGGAAAAAGCGCGGATCCCTGGCGCCTGGGAAGGGGCGCTGAAGCTGGCGGACGGCGGTGCGGTGACGCGCGGCCATTTTGCCCGTTTTCTGGTGGAGGCCGGCTATGCCAACAATATGGCTGACGTATTTAAGAAGTATCTGGCGCGCGGGAAAACCGGTTACGTTCCGCCTCAGTGGTGTACAATAAAACAAGCGATTGATGTCATTCATCATTCTGGCGGTAAAGCGGTCATTGCCCATCCCGGGCGCTACGATCTCTCCGCCAAGTGGTTAAAACGGCTGTTGGCCCATTTTAGCGAGCAGGGGGGCGATGCGATGGAGGTGGCGCAGTGTCAGCAGGCGCCTCACGAGCGCGCACAGCTTGCCGCTTACGCCGTGCAGTATGGCCTGGATGCCTCGCAGGGGTCTGATTTTCATCAGCCCTGCCCGTGGATCGAACTGGGCCGCAAACTTTGGCTACCCGCGGGCGTGGAAGGGATCTGGCGCAGTTGGGAAGTGGCCGTAGAACAAAATTGAGAGGGAAGTATGAGCCAGTTTTTTTATATCCATCCGGAAAATCCACAGGCGCGGTTAATTAACCAGGCGGTGGACATTGTGCGTAAAGGCGGGGTCATCGTCTATCCGACCGACTCCGGCTACGCGTTAGGCTGCAAAATTGAAGATAAAGGCGCGATGGAGAGGATTTGCCGGATTCGTAATCTGCCAAACGGCCACAACTTCACCCTGATGTGCCGCGATTTGTCCGAACTGTCGACCTATTCATTCGTTGATAACGTGGCCTTTCGTCTGATTAAAAACAATACCCCGGGTAACTACACGTTTATCCTCAAGGGCACCAAAGAAGTTCCGCGCCGTCTGCTGCAGGATAAGCGTAAGACCATCGGTATGCGCGTGCCGTCCAACCCGATTGCGCAAATGCTGCTGGAAACGTTGGGCGAGCCGATGCTCTCCACTTCGTTGATGCTGCCGGGAAGCGACTTTACCGAATCCGACCCGGAAGAGATCAAAGATCGTCTGGAGAAGCAGGTTGACCTGATTATTCACGGCGGCTATCTGGGCCAGCAGCCGACCACGGTTATCGACCTCACTGAAGATGCGCCGGTTGTGGTGCGTGAAGGCGTGGGGGACGTAACGCCGTTCCTGTAATGACGTCTGTTTCCATGGAAGGAATCGTCATGTAATGAATACCCGCTCGCCGCTTTTATTTGCCGCCGTTCAACGCGGCGCAATGCCGCGCGCCTTTTGATGGTTCATCCTCTGCAAAAGACCCTATTGTGCTACCTGGCTTCCATCAGCGCGCCATGCGCCCGGACGGAGGTGCGCGGTAAGTTGTGCTATGCTCGTAACGCAAAGAAGCATTCATCTTAAAGTTCGTGTACCATGTTCGCCCACGCGAGAAGGCGTGTCTCTGTTATGTCTGCTGTAGCAACATAGATAACGGCACGCGCTGATGCAAAAAAATTTTACAGAACAGGGTGTTAGGTTTCATTTTGCCTCGCGCCCTGTTTTTCGAAGTATACCAGACGCCTGGGAAGGCCATAAAACTATATAATAAATCAAGTCGTTAGCGTTAACTCTATGAAATGTATAACAAAAGGGTCAACGCAATGGGTAACAGAGTGGACAACAGAGCCCCGAAATTCACTACCAAACGCGGCAACACTTACTACATCAATTTTCGTCTCCCTGACGGGACTTTCTTTCGTCGTAGTCTAGGCACTGATTCACTAAGGGCGGTTGAAGTGACTATGAGCCGCCTAAGCCCTTACATTCCCCTTGTTCAAAATGGCTCGCTGTCTGTCGAGCAATTCAAAATGCATATAGATGGTTTCCGTGAGGCCACTCAGCGCGATTTTGATACTTATCTGTTGGACTGGTTGAGAATGGGGGTTGAGGAGGCTAAACGTATGCCTGAACTCGGACGAACACAGCGGAAGATCGACTCTCAGTTTACAATCTCACCTACTGCCAGTGTCACAGAGGCAAAAGGCCGTACGGATATACATTTGAATCGTGTCTATAACGGTGATGATTCTACCGCTCGCATGTTGCTTGCTACTTTGCACCAGAGAAAGGTTTCCTTTTGTCAAAATGACGTAGAACAAGCTTATGAGGTGGCGGGGCAGATTGATATGCATCAGGCCATGTTACATCAGGCATATGAGGCATTCTATTCTGGCGATATTGTCCGTTACCGCTCTCTTGTTGAATCCATGCAATCTCAACTATCTGATACCGAAAAACTCAAGAAACCAGCAAGTAATCAGGCTGTTGTAACTGTTGATGCTCCTGACGATGACAATACACCGTTACTTTCTGAGGCCTGGAAGCTGTTTGTGGCAGAGAAGGGGAAAACATGGGTCATTACCATAGCTCGGGAGAATAATCGCTTCTACGAGGTGCTGATGCACGTTTTAGGGGATGTTCCTGTAGGGAGTATTACCAAACAGAACATACGCCAAACACTGGCAGTAATTGAGAACCTACCGCGCCGCAACCTCAAACCATATTCCGAGATGAGTCTTGCTGAGTGCATTGATTTTGATGTTCCTGAAGACGATCTGATCAGTAGTGCTAACGTCAAAAAACACCTCAAGATTTATTCCTCATTTTTCAAAGTGTTCCTTAAAGATGAAAAGGATATCTTAGAAAAATCACCTACTGAGGGGATCAAGTATGAGGTGACAGAGAACAAGGGCGGGCATTATTCAAAGCCAGAAATGAAACGTTTGATAGAACGGTTATCAGCTTTTACCGATTGGCGTAAAGACTACTTCCTGACCTTGATCTACACAGGTGCACGCCGGGGAGAACTGGCGGCTATCCGTAAGGAACACATACGCAAGGATGAGGAGACGGGGCGTTTTTACATCTTCATTGAGGGTGGTAAAACTGAACATGCGCAGCGACAAATTCCCATCAGCAAGAAGGTGGAAGGGATGCTTTTAGCACGTATCAGACCCCTCAAATCAAATGACCTTGTATTTGGTGATTTGCCAACGTATGAGCATATTGCTCTTTTGTGGCGTAGCTTAATGGAAGAGTGCAACATCCCTAAATACAACGAATTTGGACAGAAACGCGTTATCCATGCCTTGCGCCACACTTTTATCTCTGAGGCTATTGCTAGAACTGGTAATGCTGCACTGGTGCAGTTTGTAGTAGGGCATAGTCGTACTCAGTCTTTGGGGATCACGGCGAGATATACGCATAGGCCAGCGCTGAGCCAACTGCTAACAGTGGTAGATTGCATTAGCTATTGAAAGGGATACTCTAATTGTTGAACGTGAGCATTTGATGAACAGAGGAAAGCAAAATGCTAGCAGGCAAAAAGTTAAAGGTTCGTTACACCCGGTGCGGTGAAAAGTTCGAAAAGACATTTGTATGGGACGGCTGTGATCCTGTTGGAAGTACCTTATCTAGCCTAGTAGCAGAATATAATCTAGTGTCTTTAATCTCAGCACAGGAAAGGAGAGAATTAGGTGGAACACGAAATCTTAGAAAACCAATAAATCTTCTTGAGCATGGTATTGATGATGTGTTTTTCTTTGATGATGAAATTGATAATTGGCAAGAAATCTCCACTAATTGGCTTACTGATGCCTAATTAGATGGCTGCTG